>Ga0082212_10001057_pt1 | contig 40234 bp, 21 predicted proteins | sample TergutNt197P3_FD_71548 | JGI IMG/M metagenome (GOLD analysis project Ga0082212, IMG submission 71548) | Neocapritermes taracua P3 segment gut microbial communities from Petit-Saut dam, French Guiana - Nt197 P3 | ecosystem: Host-associated > Arthropoda: Insects > Digestive system > Gut ...
TTTTTTTAATTTTATTTTATAATTTTTTTTTATAATTTTATTTTATTAATTTTTTTTATAATTTTTTTTATAATTTTTTTTATAATTTTTTTTATAATTTTTTTTTATAATTTTTTTTTATTAATTTTTTTTATAATTTTTTTTATAATTTTTTTTATAATTTTTTTTTATAATTTTTTTTTATAATTTTTTTTTATAATTTTTTTTTATAATTTTTTTTATAATTTTTTTTTATAATTTTTTTTATAATTTTTTTTTATAATTTTTATAGTATTTTAATTCAGGAGTATAGTTTATTGTTATTCTTTTAATTTTCTGAATATATTATATTACTATATCTATATTCTATAAATATATTTTATTATATTATTTTAAGAATATGGAAATATAGAAAACTTAATATTTAATTAAATATAAACTTTTATTAGAAATTTTTTAATATCAGATATTTAGAAATTTTTTAATATAAATAATTAGAAATTTTATAATTAGTATATACCTTAATTTTTATAATATTGAGGATATAATATATTTAAAATGTTAATTTTAATAAAGAGATGAAAATGAAAGCTGCAGTTATTGGGCTAGGTGTTGAAGGAAAAAAAGCTACTAAATCCTTGTTAAATAATGAGTGGGATGTTTATGCTAGTGATTTAGCTACAAACATTGATTTAGAAGAATTAGAAATTTCAAATTTTGATTATAATTATTCTACTAATCAAAAAAATTTAAATATATCGTGTGAAAATTTAAACGTTGATTTGGGATATAATAATCAGGATATAATAGCTAATTGTGATGCGGTTGTATTAAGTCCAAGTTTATGGAATACGAAGTTAGCTAAAGAAGTTATAATATCTGATAAACTTATTAGTGATGTTTTAACTAATCACAAAAATACATTTGTTATTGGAATAACTGGTACCAATGGTAAAACAACAACCTGTTTGATGCTTAAAGAGATATTGGAAAATGCTGGTAAAAAAGTTCTTATTGGTGGCAATGCTGGTGGTGGATTTAATGGTTATTGTGATTTAATATTAGAATCAGAAAAAGATTTTTATGATGTCATTATCGTGGAAGTTTGTGATATGACTTTAGCTTTCTGTGACTACACTTTTGATTTTGATGTAATTGGGTTAACAAATATAGCTAATGATCATATGAATGTTCATGGTTCTTTAGAGAATTATAAAAATTCTGTTTTAGAGTTTTCTAAAAATAAAACTGTTTTTTTAGATGAAAATCTATCGTGTTTAGAAGAGTTTAAAACCTTCAAAGAAAAAACTGATATGTCTAAAAGGAATTGTTATCACATTAATATTTCAACATTTTCTGAATTTAGAGACGAATTAAAGCTATTTGGAAGATTCAATAGACTTAATGCAGGATTAGCTACTTCAATAGCTAAATATCTGGATATAGATAGTGGAATTATTCAAAATACTTTAAAAAATTTCGAAGCTATTGAGGGACGACTAAAAACTTTTAAATTAAATGATTCAACAATATTCATTGGAAAAACAGATAATTCTCATGCTGTTAAATCATTACTTGATGAGAAAGACTTTTATGCTATATTTATAGGTACTCCTAGATTTAATGAAGAACACAGATTAGATATATTAAATGAAGTAGCTAAGTCTAATCCTGAAGTTATAGTCCTTTTTCCAGGTTTAGATGACACTATTGATCATGGATTATATAGACTAAATTCAATTGGCTATGATGGGAGAATCGAAGTAGTTAATGATTTAAACTCAATTATAAAACTTTTAGCTGAATATTCTCATGAAGATGCTATTTTTATTGGAGGTAATGGTCAAGAAACTATAATCAAAATTCAGGAGAGGCTAAAACTTTTATCAGATAGTTGTGAGGATAGAGATGTTTGTTGAAATATTATTTTTATTAAATATATATTAGTTATTGTAAATTAATTTTAAAATTAATTAAGATTTAAATTAATTAAATTATATTTCATATATTTAAATAATATAAATATAATAATTATAAAAAATGAAATATAATATATTTTATCTTATATGCTTTTAGTGATGATATTGTGATTAATGGAAAAAAAGTTCTTATTGTTGGTGCAGGTAATGCAGGAAGGCCAGTAGCTAATCTACTAAACTTCTTAGGAAATGAAATTGTTGTTACAGATAGTAAAAAATTTGAAAATCTCCCAAAAAAAGCTCAAAGGAAAATAGTTTTGCTTAAAGAAAGAGGAATTTCTTTTGATTTAGGTTTTCATGACTTTAATATATTAAATTCTGTGGATGCAGTTTATGTTTCTCCTAATATTCCAGAAACTGCTGATTTTATTGTAAAAATTCATGAATTAGCTAATGAAGGAAAATTTATTATTATTAAAAATAGAGATGTTGGAGAGATATTAAACTCCTTAATACCGATTCCTATGATTGGAATTGCAGGAACTGATGGTAAAACAACTACCACAAACATGATTAATTTTGAATTAGAAAATTCATATAATACTCTTACATTTTCATCTCTTCAAGATTCTCTTGTAATTGAAGGTTTAGTAGAGATGGTGAGAAGTGGAGAGTCTAAAAATAAAGATTTAGCTATTTTTGAGCTTCCTCATGGAACTATTCGTATGGCAGATGGTCTTGAACTTGATGCATGTATCATAACAAATTTAACACCAGATCATATGGATGAATTTAATAGCTATGAAGAATACATCCAAAGGAACATAGCTATTGAAAAACTTCTGATGGAAGATGGGTTGGTTCTTGCTAATGGTGATGATCCAATTATAAGCACTCGTTTAGATACTTTTTCCCATGATTGTATTGTTTATGGTCTTAACCATCCTCAAACTGTTGAATTTGAGGGAAATACCTATTATAATGATAAGATTGAATATGATTTCTTAGCTTCTGATATTGAACTTAAAGGGTTAGATGGTTCTAAATATAAAATTAAATCTAAGGAGATTCCAACTCTTGCATGTGCTAATTGTGGTCTTTTTAAAGAAACCTGTAATTGTGGAAAGTTTACAAGAAAAATTATAGAACCTTTTGAAGCGGATGTAGATATATCTCTTCCAGGAATGGTAAATGTTGAAAATTCTCTCTCTACAATATTAATGGCCTTGATTTTAGGTTTTGACATTGAGGAAGCTATCGAAAAAATCAGCACATTTCAGGGTGTTAAAGGTCGTTTTGAAAAAATTGATAACTTTAAGGGTATTAATATTTTCATGGATGCTGCTCATAATCCTGAAAGTATGGAAAAACTCTTTGGGGGTTTAGATGTTTCTGGAAGAGTAATATTGAGTTTAGATAATCCAGATACTTTAACTTCTAGAGACAAAACTAAAATTGGTGAAATACTTGGAAAAAATGTAGATGTTTTAATTGTTTCTTCTAAAAATGAAACTACTGAAGTTATTGACATAGAAGCTGCATTAGAAGTTTTAGAAGGTGCAGGGGAAATAGAAAATTATTTGACTGATTCAGTAGTTGAATCTATTTCTTATGCCTTAGCTATAGCTAGTACTGGAGATACAATACTTCACATTGGTCCTGGTGTAGTTAATGCATATCATAATGTTAAAAAGGATATTCAAGAAGCGGTCTATTTTTTCAAAGCTATATCTGGAAAGGTTGTTGTTATTGGTGGATGTGGAACTGTTGGAAGTTTAATTGCAAGAGTTTTAGCAGCTAATAATGTAGAAGTGATTATTTCAGACTCAGCTCAAGATACTCATTTAAAAGGTATCTTTGAAAATGAGGGCATTGAATTAGATTTGGGTTCAAATCATAATGAAAACATTTTAGCTAATGCTTCTTCCTTTTTCTTAGCTCCAAGTCTCATGAAAAATGATAAACTGAAAAAGAAGTTAAAAGAATCTAATTCCAATCTCGAAGTTCCAATTTTAGGTATTGATGAAATTTTCAAGTTTTTCAAAACAAATAAACTTGTTTTTGGTGTAACTGGAACTAATGGTAAAACTACTACTACAGAAATCCTAAAACATATTTTTAAGACCTCAGGTTTAAAGGTTCCCCAACATTATTTAAATATTCAAGGAAATACTGAGTTTATTCCACCACTTCAGTCTAAACTTTCTGGGGATATAGCAGTTATAGAAGTGGGAACTTTCGGAAATAAAGGAGAAATTGAAGCTATCTCTCGAAAAGCAGAAGTTGATACTGGAATTATTACTAACATCACTCCAGATCATTTGGAAAATTCAGGCAAAGGTGAGGGTAGTGCTTTTGAGAAGTATATTTTATGTAAAAAAGAGATGGTTGATGTAGCTGATAATTTGATATTATGTGGGGATGACCCATTAGTTAGCTATTTCGGAACTTATAAAGATAAAGAAGATTTATTGTTTTTTGGATTAAATGAAGAATTTAATTTTTTTACAGGTAATAATGATTTTAATGAAGATGTCGAAATAAATGATTTTAATGAAGATGTCGAAATAAATGATTTTAATGAAGATAGAATTTGTCCAAAATGTGGGCTAAAATTAAATTATAATGTTCATTATTTAGGTCATTTAGGTTCATATACTTGTGAATGTGGTTTTAAAAATCCTGATTTTGATGTTGAAGCTTTGAATATAAAATATCTATCTAATGGTTTAATGAAATATACTTTAAAAATACATGAAAATCAAGGCGAAGTTATTTTACAAAACCCAGGAATAGCTAATGTTTACAATTCTTTAGCTGCTGCTACTGGGGCTTGGCTTTCTGGGATAGATTTTAATGATATAATTAAAGGAATTAATTCTTTTGAAGGAGTTTCTGGAAGATTTGAAATCCTCGTTGATAAAGAGGATAAACCTTTGATGATTTTAGATTATGCTCATAATCCTGCTGGAGTTAATTCTGTTATTCAAACTGTTCAATCCATTAGGAAAAATAATGAAAATAAAGGAAAATTTATTATTTTAAATACAATTTCTTCAGAAAGTGGTGAAGAAGGAGACTTTGAAATAGCTAAATTATTATCAAATGCAGATATTGTTATTCCTATTTCCCATGCAGCTTACGATTCTTCTAAATATATTGATGTTGATAATTCTAATTGTGAAGTTAAACATATTAAATCAAGTATTAAAGGAAATAAAGTTGGAACTTTAGGTGCTAATTATAATCAGGTTAAAGAAGGTATAGAACTAGCTAGTGATTTAGCTAATTCACCTGAGGATATCATTTTGATTATTGGTGAAGGTGGACTTAAGTATTCAAGAGAGATTATAGAAAAATTAGCTATTTAATGAATTATAGTATTATTTATTATTTATATTATTATTTTTATACATAAAATTATATTTTTATTATTATAAAATTTATAAAATTATACATTATTATTTTTAATCAAAAAATTATACTTTAATTATTATAAAGTTTATAAAATTATACTTTAATTATTATAAAGTTTATAAAATTATACTAAAATTATATTCAAAACCATAAAATTTAATAAGGGGTTTGTATATAATTATATAGTAATAATATATTAATGTTGATTTATGTAGATTAAATATAATGAATATTAATTCAAAAATTTTAATTTAAATAAATATATTTTTCATAAATTTAATTTTACTAAAGTAATTTAATATATTTTGCATTTGAATAAATAAATTTTATATATTTCTATTTTAAATTAAGAATTTTTATATATTTCTATTTTAAATTAAGAATTTTTATATATTTTATTTTTTATTAATGATTTTTATTTAGATTTAGTTTTTATAAAAAAATATTAAATAAATATATTGTTGAATATATAAAAATTTTATTAAATTAAAAATTATATTAAAAATTATATTAAAAATTATATTAAAAATTATATTAAAAAATTATATTAAAAAATTACATTAAAAAATTGTTATTAAAAAGTTGTGGGTGTTAGATATTACAAGAAGAATAAGAAGTAATTGGTCATTAAAAGTTGTGTTGGGATTGGTTTCCCTTTTAATTATATTTGGAGCACTTTCATTTATTCAACAGGATAATATGACCACAGTAGATGCTAGAAAAATGGCTAATTATGACATGGGAGCTACTGTTTTTTCAGGTGATGATGTTATAAATGAAAATAGTATTAACAAGTATCCTTTAGCTAGTAATTTAGGCTATTTAGTTTATCAAATAAGAATAATTAATATTGAAGGTGTTTTACAATCTATTACTACTGGTGCAGTTCCATTACCTATTTCTGAATTTACAAAATATGGTATTTCAGATGCTGGTGAAGCTGAAGGTTTTATTGGACCTGGTGTTCTTACTGTTGAAGGCAATGCATTAGTTGTTAAACCTCCAAGTAATTTTGTATGGGGTTATAAAACTCCTTATACTTATGGTGTTAAAACTAAAGAAGGTATAGATATTGTTGAAAATAATGAAACAATAAAATCTATTTCTAAAAATGATATAAATAATGATACAATACCAAGTAAGTATTCATCTGGAGAAGATGTAATCAAATGGTATGATAGAAATGACATTGGATCCAATATTACTTTAGATTATGGATTAAGCGATTTTTCAGATAATAGATCTACTATTCCGCCTAAAGATATTGAAGAATATTTTGGTGAAGATGTAGCTAACTACACTCAAATTCATCCAAGTGGGGCGCCTGTAATGATATATATGGCGAATTACGATGAAAAAGTAGGTTCTGATGCTTATACTTATTTAGGTTCTTATCCTCAATATAATGATAATAATAGAGCTTTTAATGCTAAACAATTTGCTTTAGCATGGAATAATACTATTATTCCTCCAAATTCCACTTCATCTGGAACTGAAATTATTGGTTTTGCAGCTTCAGCTGATCCACATGCGCCGGGAGGTTATGCTTCCCATGGAGTTTGTCCTCCAGCAAGAGCTTTAAGAGCTGTAGCTATGTCTTTAGGATTCCCTCTTCCGCAAGGAATGAATGGTGCTTCAGAAGCTGTTAATTTTGGCGTAAATCCAGGTTCTGGTATTAAAGTTACAAATACTGGAGATGTTCCTGTAAAAATTATTATGTGGACTGAAGGTGAAGGTCCGGGTATGATTATTTATGCAAAAATGATTGAATTGATTCCTGAAGGATATGAGGATACTAATAGCATAGATAGTACAAATAATTAATTTATTTTATTGGATACATGGTTTGATTTATTATGTTAGTTTCAGCTGTTATTACTGCTGCTGGGAGAAATTCTCGAATGGAACAAAGCCAGATTGAGAATAATATTCCTATCATTAATAAATTACTCCTTCCATTTAATGTTATTGATAAAACAGATAATGGTAAAAATGTTTTAAAAAAGACAATCATTGAAACAACGATATCTAATGTATTAGCTACTGATGTTGATGAGTGTATTGTAGTATTAGGTCATTTTGCTCCTGAAATTAGAAAGGTTATAGCTAATATTTCTGATGATAGAATTAAAATTATTGAAAATGAAAATATTGATGTTGGTCTTTCGAAATCTCTGTTAAATGGCTTAAAACATTGTAAAAATGATTTAATATTATGTTTAGCTGGTGATCAACCTACTATTTCTACTAATACTTATAAAAAAATTATCGATATTATAGCTAATTCTAAATCTCCAAATAATACTGTTTCTATTTTAAGACGAAGAGAAAGTGGTATTTTAGACAGCCCTGAAGGTCTTGGAATGCCATTTGCAATTAATAAAAATGCTTTAGCTAAATATCTTATAAATGAAAATGATAATTTAAATCCAATTATCCGAAAAATATTTAAGGATGATTTTTGTTTTTATGGTGTAAAAGAAGAAAATAATCTTGAATTAATTAATATTAATGATTTTGAAGAGTATAATTTTGTTTTAAATAATATGATTTAATTTGTTGGTTTAATCATTATAATTTAATTTAGTTGGTTGATTTAATCATTATAATTTAATTTAGTTGGTTGATTTAATCATTATAATTTAGATTATTTTATTCTTTTTTTTATAGGGTCATATTGTTTTCTATTCTAAAATTATAAAACATTCGTGGAAAAATTTTGTTAATTTTTCATCTCCTGAGTTATTTGAAAATTTTTCAGTGTTTTTTGTTATTTCATCCCAGATTCTGTCTATTTTTTCAAAAGGTATTTTTTTTGAATTTTTTATTACAAACACAGGCTCTAAATCATAATAAGGATCTTCACTTGTATATTTTACATGCCCTAAGTTGTATTTCTTACATTGTTCTTCTAAAAAGCTTTTTATTTTATCTTGTGGTTTAGACATTATAGATAGTTTTGATTTCTTTCTTTTTTTACCATTTAAATTAGTTTTCTCATTTTTTTCTTTTATTGACATATTAACACTACCTTTATTTGTTAATTATATTAATTAGAAAGTATTAATTTATTATAACTAAATTAGTTATTTCTTATATTATCTATTATTTTTAGCTATATATAAATTATTAGGTATTTAATCAGTTTAATTTATAATTTAAAGAAAATATTCCACTATTAAAGTAATTTAACACATCTATAATTATTTTTACTATAAAAATAAATATTTATTTTAATTAAAATTATATTATAAAATAATTTTTTTTAGATAATTTTTTTTTTATTGTAAAAATTATAACTATAATTATTTGAAATATAAAAAAAATATATAAATCTATAAAAGAATAATAAGTTATAATAAAGAGTTATATATTATATAAAAGAATGATAAGTTAGAATAAAGAGTTATAGATTATATTAATGAATATTATAAATATAAAATAAAATTAAAATGTATAATAAATTTAATAAAGAAATATTAGAAAAAGAAAAAAATAAAAAAAATAAATAAAGAAATAAAGAATAAATTAAATTAAATTAATAAAAAATAAATTAAATTAAATTAAAGAAATAAAGAATAAATTAAATTAAATTAAAGAAATAAAGAATAAAATAAATTAAATTAAAGAAATAAAGAATAATTTATATTCAACTACTAAATTCATCACACATTTTCATTAAAAATTTAGCTAAAGCTATAATATCTAAACGGTTGTGTTCAATAATTGGGATAAGAGGTCCAATATTTTTTTCTTTTATATATGTTTCATAATAGCTAGGAATATGAGATCCTGGAACATCATCTATGCGATTTATATCAAAAACATGTCTTTCTATTGTGGTTAGTTTACAATTTGGTAGTTTTTCTCTCCAAAGATTTCTTGCATAATAAAGTAAATCATAATGGAAAGGGGTTGATTCCTGGTTTATGTGATAATAATTACATCTATTTTTTATAAATGGAACATCAAAACTAGCACCATTATATGTAAACAGGGTAGAATCATCATCTATATGTGATAAATATCCTTCTAGAACTGCGGCTTCTTCTACTTTTCCTCTAAGTAAATATTGGGTAGAGGTTATAGATTTTCCTTTTTTATCAAGTTCAGCTACTCCAATCAGGATAATTGGAACATTAGAGAGTCCCAGAGTTTCAATATCCATAAATTTAAAATTGTCATATTCAAGCTCTCCAGAACACCTGAGAAGATTGCCTTGATTACGACTATTTTTTCTAATTAAGTTAAACCTTTCCCAATGAGAATCAGATTCAATCATTTTTAAAGCATTTTCTGCAAATTCTGAGTATTTTTCATGTTCTAAAAGTGAAGGGATGTCTTTAAAACCTTCATTTTTTAGCTTTTTCTCAATAGCTGGACCTATTTTAGGAAGTAATTTTAAATCATGAAGTAATTCGTTTTTAAAGTTTTCATTGTTTATTGAAAAATCAATTTTTTCTTTTTGAGTTATTTTTAAAGTTTCTCCATAGCTATTTTCAACAATTTCACTTCCATCAATATCTTCAAGTTCTTTATCTTGATATTCTTCCATTAAGCTATATTTTAGTTTAATAATAGGATTATCAGAATTAGCTCCCGAATATTCATGAGCTCTTTTCATAGTTTCTTCAGAAGTAGATGCAGAAGTTAAAGATCTTGATAGTATTGCATTAAGCATATCTGCTTCATGTTTTTTATATTTTTCAGATGACATTATATCAAAGTATTTTATTCAATAAGTTAAAATTAGAATGTAAACATAAGTACATTAATATTTATGTTTTATATAGTATTTAAAATTTCCATTTATTTGTTTAAAATTTATTATATTAAATTATTTTATAATTTTTTGAATTTTTGTTTAATTTAAAATAAACCTAATGAAGTTATTTACAAAAATATAAATATTATTTATAAATAATATATATTTAATATAAAAAATTTATAATGATATTGAATTATTTAATTAATGTATATTATTTATTTTATAAATTTAATTAATGTATATTATTATATATAAAATTAAATAAAATTAGATGATATTTATTAAAATTATATATTGTAAAGTTATATAAAATAATTTAAAGGGTGTAAATTAATGGTTAATAAAAATATAGATGGTAAAGTCATTAGTACTATTTTCTTAGTAGGAATTCTACTTTTGGTACTTTTAATGGGATTATTATTATCAGTTAATGGTGTTGATGCAGCAGATAGTGTTACTATAAGTGATACTAATATTTCAGGAATCAGAGGGGCAATAAATCATGAGGATGCCTATGAGACTATTTTTTTAAATCCTGGAAATTATAATGGAACAAATAATAATACAAATATTTCTATTTCAAACTCCTCACGAAATATTGTTATTTCAGGTAATGGTGCTCCTGATTCTGTAACAATTGATGGTTTAGGACAAGATTACTTTTTTTATATAAGAAATGGTGCTAATTTAACTTTAAAAAATCTCACTTTGACAAATGGAATTCCTGTGATTACTAATGCTGGACCTTTGTATAATAGTAATGGAACATTAGTTTTAGAAAATTGTATTTTTAAATACAATAAGGGGGATAATGGAGGAGTTTTAAATATTCAGGATTCTACCACTATTACAAATTGTAGTTTTATAAATAATACTGCTATTAGAGGTGGAGCAATTTATAATACCGGTGGCCAACTTAGTATAGCTAATTCTAACTTTATTAACAATAGTGCAAATGATATGACTAATGGTTTTGGTGGGGCACTATGGGTATCCAATGGAATTATTAATATTAGGGGGTCTAATTTTACTAATAACAGCGCTACAATGGGAGGTGGAGCAGTTTATGCATCAACTTCTTCTATTGTAAAAATCGAGGAATCTTCTTTTTTAGCTAATAGTGCAAATGGTTTACAATATGGAGGAGGTGTTTTATATACTTCTGTAAACTCTGAAATTACTATTATTAAATCTAACTTCACTTTAAATACTGTTCAAACTCAAGGGGGAGTAATATATTCAACTAATTGTACATATGACATTTCTGGATCTAGATTTGAGGATAATACTGCAATTAATAATGGGGGAGTGATTTTTAATTCTCAAAGTATTATGAACATAACTAGCTCTAACTTCACTAAAAACACTGCTAATAATTGTGGTGGTGTAATTTATAATTCAAACTCTAATCTCAATATAATTAATTCATTATTTGATACTAATCTTGCAAATGGGGTTGATACTGTTAATTGTGCAGGTGGAGTTATATATCATTTTAATGGAAATATAGCTATCTCTTACTCTAAATTCCTTAATAATTCAGCTACAAAATCAGGAGTTAAAGGAGGAGTCATTGCTAATATTGGAGGAACTATTAATATAAATTATTCCCAATTTAATGAGAATAAAGATTCAACTGGGGCAGTAGTCTTTAATAGGGATATTTTAAATATTCGCAATTCAAATTTCACAAAAAATGGGTTTTCTTTAGCTACCAGTAGTAATAAAACCAATGCATTTATGGTTGAAAACTGCATATTTACTGATAATATAGTGGCTATTATTTATTCAACAAATAATCTTAAGATTGATTGGACAATTGGTTCAAATTCATTCAAAAACAATGATTTTGTATTAGCTATTGATGGTGTAGCTAACACTATTACAATCAAAGGATCTTTAGCTAATAATAAGAATGGTATATTGTTTACTAGTAATGCTGGAAATAATATATTAAGAGATTCAACCATTAATGGAATAACTGGATATGCAATACTATTTAATAAAACTCGAGCATATGATGTTATAGAAAGATGTACTCTAACTAATAACTTTGTAGCTATATATGTTAATGAAAGTATTGTCATTGTAAATAATTCTAATATTAATAACAATGGAAATATTGGTGGTAAAATAGCTTCTATTGGAGCAGGAATTTATAACAATCTAGGAGATTTAAGAGTAAGTAGTTGTAACTTTTATAATAATATAGCTTCTAGTACAGGTAGTGCAATAGCAAATATTGGAGGTAAAACATCAGTTAGCTATTCTACTATTATTGGAAATTCTCCAAATTGTGCTGTTTATAGTAATGGAGGGAGTACAATAGCTAATTTCAATTGGTGGGGCACTAATAATCCTTCTGGAAAAACTAACTTTGCTTTAGAATATTATTTCACTATGATTCAGAAGATTTCAACAAAAAGTAATAGTAAATCTACTGGTGAAACAGTAGCTGTTCAATATTTATTTGTTTTAAATGGAACCACTAATAATTTTAATGCTAACTCAAGATTTTTATACTTTAGTACAAATATTATGAATAATGGTAAAGCTGTAAAAACAATCGATGGTAGATTATCTGCTAGCTATAATATTTATATTAGCACAATTAATAGTAAGATTCAAGTTCAATCTGGAAGTCATGTTAGTCCAATAACTTCATTTAAAGCTAAAAAAGGAATTACTAAATTAGCTATTAAAAGTTCTTCCATTTTTTATAAAAAAGTTTCTCCAGTAAAAATATTCTTGTCTGGTAAAAATAAAAAAGGGGTTGCTGGTAAAACTCTCTTAGCTTATGTTAATGGAAAATATGTTGGAAAAGCTAAAACAAATTCCCAAGGAATTGCTACCTTAAAGTACAAATCTTCAAATTTTTCAAAAAAATCTTTAAAAGTTGTATTTAAAGAAGACACTCATTTTAAAACTAGTTCAAATTCAGCTAATTTAGGAGTAGTAAAATCCAAAACTTCCATAGCAATAGTGAATTTTAGTGGAGCTTACAATAAAAAAGGTAAATTTTCAGTAGTGTTAAAAGATCAACTTAAAAATGTTTTGTCAAAAAAGACTGTTAATTTCTATATAAATGGAAAATTAGTTGGAAAAGCAAAAACTAATAAAAAAGGTATGGCTACTGTTAATCCAGTAATCAAATCTAAAGGGAAAGTCACTATTAGTGCTAAATTCCTTACAGAATCTATGCATATAGGTACAACTGTGACTAAAACTCAACAAGTTCGATAATTAACTTTTTTATTTTATTTTATTTAATTTTATTTTATTTTATTTAATTTTATTTTATTTTATTTTATTTTATTTTATTTTATTTTATTTAATTTTATTTTATTTATTTAGCTTTATATTTTTTATATAATATTGTAATAAACAATATTTATTTTTATAAATTTTATAAAATATCTGATATTTGTAATATTATTATTATAAATTTTATTTAATTTATAATATTTTTCTTGAAAATTTTATTAAAAATAAACTATTTTTAACAAACTTATTGTCTGTAATAAAATATTTAAATATATGTATAATCTGTTTTTATTCATACTAATTTAACTTAAAATAGTTTTATACCTCTAAAAGTATCTATAATTTAAACTTAAATAGAAATCTTTAAATAATTAAACTATCTTATATTTAATTAATATTATTATAAAACAAATGGGTGTATATGTTAATAAAATATAATATTATATTTTTTTAAAAATGGTACTTTTCTTCAAAATGAGCTATTTATTAAGATTATCATTTATATTAGCTATACAAAAAAAATTTTAATTAAAGAGGGTAATATGAAATTTAATAAGAACATTGAAGATATAGAAAGTTTTAAACAAGTCAGAACTACAAAATATTTTTTATTGGCTATAGTGATTATATTATTAATGATAATAATTGCAACAGCTAATATTTCTTATGCTGCCGATGGAGTAAAAAATACTACAATTAGTAGTACAGCTACTACATTTCATAATGGACTTAAAGGGGCAGTTGAAGAGGGCAACGAAATTATATATATGAATAAAGGGAATTATATTAATTTTATAGATAATATTACTATAAATAGGACAGTTACCATAAGTGGTTTAGATTCTCCAGAGTTAGTTGTAGTTAATCTTAGAAATAAGTATGAAATTTTCAATATAACTGAAACAGGTTCACTTACATTATCAAACATAACTATTAAAAATGGGTATTCTCTCTTAGGAGGAGCAATATCTAATTATGGTACTTTAATTATAGATAATTGTATTTTTGATAGTAATAAAGTAAATGCCTCTTCATCCCCCTCTAATGGAGGAGCAATTGCAAATATGGAAAATGGAGTTCTTGTGATTTCTAATTCTAAATTCAATAGCAATTTAGCTTCTTCTTCAGGAGGAGCAATCTACAATGAAGGTAAATTATCACTTTCTAATGTTTTATTTGATAAAAATAATGCAATAAATGGTGGTGCAATATTTAATCAAAATAATGGGAGCTTTTCTATTAATGGATGTGAATTTAGAGATAATTCTGCTAGTTCAAATGGAGGAGCTATTTATACAGATGTTTTGAATAAGGGGATTACTTTTAATATTGTAAATTCTCAATTTAATCGTAACAAAGCTAATAATAATGGTGGAGCTATAGCTATTATTAATGGACTTACCACAGGTGTAAATAACAATTATATTATTTCTAATACTATTTTTGACTTTAATAAAGCGATTTCTGGTAGTGGTGGAGGAATTTTCACATCAGGAATTAAGTCCATATTGACATTTACTACTGCGACTTTTTCAAATAATAATGCTAATAATGGTGGAGCTATTGCAAATAGTGGAAGTACTATTACCCTTAAAACTTCTACTTTAAATGGGAATACTGCAAATAATGTTGGAGGTGCGATTGCTAATTTAGCTCTTTCAAAATTAACTTGTATCAATTCTATTTTTGAAAATAATAAAGGTCAATCTGGTGGGGCTATTTATCATGTTGGTCAAAGTGCAGTTATTAGTGGATCTAAATTTAACTTTAATGGAGCTAGTAGCTCAGGAGGAGCAATTTTTTCAAAAAGCCCAATCTTTAATCTTCTTCAATCAATATTTGATAATAATTATGCTCAATCTGGAGGTACCATTGCAAACTATGGAAGTACTGTTATAAGTGGAAATAAAATTACTGCTATGGATACTGGAATAACTAATTACCTTTCAACTGGTTCTACAGTTACAATTGAGTCAAATAACTTTAATGGATGTGAATTTGCTATTGTTAATAATGGTCTTAACACAATAATTCGAAATAATGTTATTAATGGAGGTACTCGAGGTATTTCAAATACAGGGAACAATGCTCAAATTACAGGTAATACCATAACTAATTCAATGTTTAGTATTTATAATATTGCCTCTAATGTTAATATGAAATCTAATAATATTGTAGGATTATTAAATGGTTATGGGGTTTATAATACTGGACTTTCTGTTAATATTGAAGGAAATGTTATTAAAGAAGCACAATGGTCTATATATAATATGGGAAATTTTGCTAAAATTCAAAGAAACAATATTTTTAAAGGTAAATATGGAATTTATACAACTATGATTAATGGTAAAATTTTAAGAAATATTATTAACAGTGCACCTATTGGAATTTATTTAATGGGTACTAGTAATCAAATTCATTATAATAAGATAAACTCAGCTTCTCAATATGGAATTTTTATAAAAGGATTAAAAACTTATCTCCTTAAAAATACTTTAACTAAAAATAAGCATGGAATATATATTCATAAATCATCTAAATCATCTACTGTAAAAAGTAATAGTTTTAATAAAAACTCAAAATATGGTATTTTTAATAAAGGAAAATCTACTGTGATGAGTAAAAATAAAGTTAATAAAAATAAAATTGGTATTGGGACTATTAAAAAAGCTAAAAATAATGCTAATAAGTTTAAAAAGAATAAACAAGATACAGTTTCTATTAAATGAGTTTTTTAGATAATATATGCTATGGGAATATGAAATTAAAAGTTATAAAATTTTATGAAAATAAAAATGAAGTTGTTAGAAGGAATGGTGTTTATGTTTAAAAATAATAAAACGAATGAAAAGTCTATGATAAATTTTTTCTTAATATGTTTAATTGTAATTACAATTTCTACAGTATTAATATCTATGATTCCTGTCACGAGTGCGGCGGATATATTTGTCAATGGGTCTGCAAGTGATGATACTGGTGGAGGTACTGATATCGAGCTTGATCCATATTTATACATTGGTCAAGCTATTAATGAAACTAATAATGATGTTAGTGGGGATGGACCTCATAATATAATTATTGCTGGTGGAAATTATAATGGATTAAATTTAAACACTAATTTAACTTTAAATCAAAGTGTTAACATTTATGGTGCTAAGTATTATTACAATTTCTATTATGATGGTGCTGGAGAAGAAATGGAAGATACCATAATCGATGGTGAAAACCTCTACCAAATTTTGAATATGGGAGATTTAACAATTACTTTAAATATTTATGGTATTATATTTCAAAATGGATACAAAGTTGGTGATAGTGGGGGAGCTATTTCTCGAGAAAATGAAACTGCTTTTGGAAACATACTGAATATTTATAACTGCACATTTGAAAATAATAAGGCAGGTAAGGAAGGTGGTGCTCTTCATATCCATAATACAAATGTGACAATTGAAAACTCAACTTTTATCAATAATAGTGCTTCCCTTGGGGGAGCAATTTATTTTTTTGAATCTGATGAACTTATTATTAGGTTTTGTAATTTTACTTCCAATTCAGTTGGTGGTACAGCACAAGGAGGGGCAATAAATCAAGATAAGGGTACATTAACCATTGAAAATTCTTTGTTTGATAGCAATGAATGCTTTACTGGAGGGGCTCTTTTTTTAGATAATGTTGACTGTATTATATCTTATTCTAACTTTACTAACAATGGAATTGTGGATGATTCATGGGGAGGAGCTATTTATTTAGTAAATAATGGAACTCTAAAAATTGATAATTCAAAATTTGATAGTAATAAAGGAGAATATGGAGCTTCTATATATTTAATCAATTCTAACCTTGCTATTGATAGTTCTGAATTTACCAACAATTTTGTTGATTTTGCAGGTGGAGCTATTTATCAAGAAATTGTTTCAAATGAAAAATTTTATTTAAATATTAGTAACTCTACATTTTATAACAATACTGGAAATATTGGAGGAGCTATTTATTTAGATAATGTTAATGTTTCAATTGATAATAATTCTAATTTTACTAACAATTCAGTTAATGGTCCAAATGCTCTTGGTGGAGCTATTTACCAGAATGATGGGAAATTAATTATTGATTCGACCTATTTTGAAGAAAATTCTGCTATTGGTTCTGCAGGAGCAATTTATTTAAATGGAAGTGCTTATTTAAATATTTCAAATTCAAGTTTCATTTCTAATAATGCTACTGGAAATGGTGGAGCAATTGTTAAAAATAGTTTTGCTGATTTAAATATTTCTAATGTTACATTCCAGGACAATTCTGCTAGCGATGGTGGGGCATTATATGTGAATAATGTTGGCATGTATATTATTTATATAGATATATCAAATTTTATATCTAATAAAGCTTCTAATTCTGGAGGAGCTATTTACCAATATGGTAATGATTTGAATATTTTAAATTCAAATTTTACTTCTAATTCTGCCAATGCTGGTAGTGGAGGTGCATTATTTTACAATCTTGGTGATGATTTATTAATTAACTTTGCAATTTTTGAAAATAACAATGCAAGTATTAATGGTGGAGCTGTTAGTGTTGATGGAGTATCTAACGTTAATATGGATACATGTAATTTCACTAATAATAATGTAAAAGCTAATGTTGGTTCAGGAGGAGCAATTTCACTATCTAGAGTTGATGGATCTCATAATTATCTAGATAATATATTATTTGACAATAATCATGCTATATTTAATGGGGGAGCTCTTCAATTAGTAGAGTCTGAAGTTTTATTCATTCGCTTTTCTAACTTTACTAACAATTCCGTTACTGGTACAAATGGTGTTGGTGGTGCCATTTATAGTTTTAATTCTGCCCTTCATACAATTATTTGTATTTTTGAGAATAATTCCGCTTTTAAATCTGGAGGAGCTATTGGAATTAATAGAGGATTTTTATCTACTTCAATGTCTGATTTTATAAATAATACTGTTGTATCTACTTCCGGTGGAGCGATTTATGTTATATCTTCAGATAGATTTATCTTTATAACTCAATGTAATTTTATCAATAATTCTATAAGAGGTTTAAATGGTAGCGGTGGTGCAATTTTCCTCCAAAATAGTGGTTTAGAAATTTCACTTATTCTATTTGAGAATAATTTTGCAACTAATTCTGGAGGAGCTATTAAAGTAATTGAAACTCCGGATTCTCCAGATATTTCTATTACTATTTCAGATTCTGAATTCATTGGAAATACTGCTTATTCTTCTTCATCTATTGGTACTGGTGGGGCAATTTCTCAATCAGGAGGAGATTTATATCTTTCTTTTGTTACTTTTGACAACAATGCTGCTAACAATGGGGGTGCAATTCATTTAGACTTTATGTGTGAAGCAGTTATTGATGGTAATTGTATTTTTACAGATAATGTTGCAACATCTAGAGGTGGAGTTATTTATTCAAGTATGGCTTTCATTACCATAAAAAATATTATTTTCTCCCATAATACTGGATACGACGGTGGAGTTATCTATTCCTCACAAACTACTTTATCAGTAAGTCAATCTAACTTTGTTCAGAATAATGCTGTTAGAGGTGGGGCAATTTATAACTATATGTCTACTATTCAATTAACTGGTAGTACTTTTAATTCTAATGAAGCTACTAGTTTTGGTGGTGCAATTTATTCTATGGGAGGTGTTCCTTACCCTAATGAGGACTGCTTTAACATAACTTCCTGTAAATTTACTGAAAATTCAGCTGGTTCTTATGGAGGAGCTATTGCAAATTTAGATTCCAATGAATTTAATATCATTAATTCTAATTTTGATAGTAATTTTGTAAATAATGGTGCTGGTGGAGCAATATTTAATAGTGGTGGTTTAACTGTTAGAGGTACTGTATTTTACAATAATGCTGCACGAATTGGAAATGGTGGTGCATTTGCTAATAATGGTACTTTGAAAATGGTTACTATACTTAATTCTAATTTCGACCATAATTCTGCTAATACTGGTAGTGGTGGAGCAATTTATAATATTGCTGATAGTAAAGACATATTTTTAATCAGTAATACTAACTTTGGATTTAATGATGCTAAATCTGAAGGTGGAGCAATTGCTAATTTAAGAGGAACTATCTCTATTGCTAATTCAAAAATATTTAATAATGAAGCTTTAGGTGCTTTTGGAGGAGCTATTTCCAATAGGGGAACTTTAATTTTAAATACTACTAATGTTAATAATAATGCTGTTAATAATGGTAATGGTGGAGCAATTGCTAATTTAAATAGTGGAAGATTAGTTATTGATAAATCATCTTTCAGTAATAATAATGGAATATTTGGAGGAGTTATTTTCAGTAATTCTACTAATCCTAACTCTCAAATTTTCAATTCTCTATTCACTTTAAATGTGGCTACTCAATCTGGAGGAGTTATATACCATAGGGGATCTGGTAACCTTTCTATTTCAGGTTCTTCATTTAATAGAAATTTAGCTTTTAACGATGGTGGAGCTATTTATAATGTAGGAATTATTTCGGTTAAAAATTCTGTATTTAATGGAGACAATTCTAAAAAATCTCAAGAAATAGCTAATTACGGTTCAAGAAGTGAATTTATTTCCAATAGAATTACTTCTACATTATATGGTATTTTTAACAATGCTAATTCAGTTACTATTCAAAAAAATACTATTATTTCAAAAGAATTTGGAATATATAATATTGGAAATAATAATAAAATTTCTAATAATATCATTAATTGTAACTATGGTAATTATGGAATTTATAGTGTGGGTAATCAAAATTCATTAGTTAGTAATGATATTAAAGCTGTAACTATTGGTATTTATAAAATAGGAGATAATAACCTTATTTCTTCTAATTTGATTTCAAATTCTTTTGCTCTTTCCAAACATGGAATATTTGTTAATGGTAAAAATAATAATATATCTTCCAATAAATTAAGATTTAAAACTAATAATGTTTTGAATGTTGTTGGTTCAGGCAATTACTTGTCTAAAAATTCAATTAGATCATCTAAAACAGCTATTAATATTCAAGGAAATAGAAATAAACTTTTGTCTAACAAAATTTCTACAAAAGGTAGTCAGTACTTTATTAATATTACTGGTAACAAAAATAAAATTTCTAACCATAAATTTAATGGAAATAAAAAAATTATTGGTATTTCTATTAATAAGGGTTCTAAAAACAATCTTATTCGTGGAAACGATTTTAATAAGTTTTCAAACGGAGTTTATGATTTAGGTTATAGAACTGTAATTCATAAGAATTCTTTTGCAAAAAATAAATATGCACTGAATATTCACAATAGTTCTAAATTTTCTACAATTAAATATAATAAATTTGATAAAAATTATTGTGGTATTTATAAAAAGTCAATTTCTATGAAATCTGCTGGAAATACTTTTAGTAATCATTCTTATGCAGCTGTTATTTCCAAATTTAAAAAGAAATCTAAATCTTCTGATAATAAAAATACCAAAGTTGGAAATACATACACAAAAAATAAGGTTAATATAAGATATGTTTAAATTAAGTTAATATTTTAATTAATTTTTTATTTATTTTATTTTCTTTATTTTTATTTATTTTATTTTCTTTATTTTTATTTTTTTATTTATTTTATTTTTTATAAATTTTATATATTTTTTATTTATTTTATTTTTTATAAATTTTATATTTTTTTAAAAATTTTATATTATTCTATAAATTTTATATATTTTAATAAATTTTTTCTAAATATCCACTTTATTTTCAATTTCATTAATAATATAATTTAAAATAGCTATCGTAGCATTTTTATGAAGAGGCATGTTATCATTCCCACATTTAGGCGAATAAATACATGAAGGACAACCTTCTTCGCATTGACAACTTTCAACTAAATTTTTTGTTGATTTTACAAGTTCATCAAAAACTTCAATAGCTTTTTCACATATACCTATTCCTCCTTCATAAGCATCATATATAAAGATTGTAGCTTCTTTAGTATCTACATGGTAATCTGTTGAAAGACCTCCAATATCAAATCTATCAGACATAACATGTAAGGGGAATAAACTTATTAATGCATGTTCAACACCATGTAATCCTCCAAGGTAAACAGAATCTTCATTACTGAATTCCCCTTCAACTTTGTTTTTTATTTCTTTAGGAATAGTAAACCATAATCCTTTAGTTTTGAAAGTAAGAATTGGGAGGTCTAATATGAATTCTCCTAATACTTTTGAAAAATGTATTTTTTTGTATTTATAATAATTTTCTGTTACTTCTAACTCACCAAAGTTAAGGAGGAAATCTCCAATTTTAATACATTTAATTTTAGATTTAATCTTAGTATCTACACTTTTTAAAACAATTGTATGATATTCTACTGCTCTTTTGTAAACATTAATAATTTTCTTACTAAGATCAACATTATCAACAATGTAAGTTTCTCCCTTATTAATTAACACTGCTCCTTCATGAGCTTCTCTATAAACTTGTGATTTTTCCATTGTTTCAAGAAGCTTCTTAGAGTTATTATCATTCTCTTCAAAAAAATCATTGTTTGAGTATTTAGTATTGTTTTCAGTGTTAACAATTATTTTAAAAGATTCTTTTGATAGTTGATCAAGAGAATATTTTAATGATACATTATCATCATATGGATAAATATATTGAGCCTGTTTATTTTTTAACAATTCTCCTTTAGCTACAAGTTCAGATAAATCATTTTTCCTAAAATTAAAAATATCAATAGCTTCATCTGCCATTATTGGAAGTTCATTTGCAGCACATATCAAATGAGATTTAGTAATAATGCTATTATTTAAATCAACGATAGCATTTTCATGAGTTTTATCAAAAAAAAACTTTGGATTTTTCATAAAATATTGATCCAACTGGTTTTCAAAAGCTAAAAGAATAACTACTGATTTCTGATTCTTTCTACCAGCCCGTCCTGCTTGTTGCCATGTTGAAATCATCGTTCCAGGGTAACCAGAAATTATCACAGCTTCAAGAGATCCAATATTTATTCCAAGTTCAAGAGCATTGGTACAGGTTACTCCTAAATAATCTCTATTCTTTAATCCTTCTTCTATAGCTCTACGTTCTTGAGCTAAGTAACCTGCCCTATAAGCGGTTATTTTATTCACAAGTCTTTTTTTGTATTGTAACATATCACTTTTTGTCCACATAGCTAATAGTTCAGCAACTTTTCGAGACACTGTAAAACAAAGTGTTTGAATATCTTTTAACAAAAGATATAAAAATATATTTCGAGTTTCATGGTAAATAGATGATTCATTAGCAACCATTCTTCCATTATCTGAATTATTTTCACTACTTAAATTATTAAAGTAATCAGAATCAGTTAAACTAGCTATCTTGTCTTCAATATATAAATCTTCATCGTTATTGAGTTCTGTAGATTTAATATTTCTGTTAATATTCTTAAAAAAAGGGTTATACAAAATAAAGTCTTTCTCACCATTTGGTGAAGTATCTTCGTCAATAAGGGAAAATTCTTCACCTATTAATTTTTCAGCTAATTCAATAGGATTTGCAAGAGTAGCTGATGAAAGAATGAATTGTGGAGAAGATTTATAAAAATCCATTATTCTTTTTAACCTTCTAAAAAGGAATGCTACATTAGAACCGAAAATTCCTTTATAATAATGTGATTCATCAATAACAATATATTTTAGCTTACTGTAAAATCTTTTCCATTGATGATGCCATGATAGTATATGGTGTAATTGATAGGGATTAGTAAGAACTATCCTTGAATTTTGTCGTATATGATATCTTTTGTTTTTTGGAGTATCTCCATCATAAGTAGCTGGTTTGATATCTGCCTTTAATTTTTTTTCTAAATTCTTTAAAACATTTAATTGATCATAGGTTAAAGCTTTAGCAGGATAAATGTACATTGCTGTAGCTTCTTTATCTTCTATTAATCTTTCTAAAATTGGAAGATTAAAAGCAAGAGTCTTTCCAGATGCTGTTGGAGTTGTGATAATAATGTTCTTTCCTTGTTTTATTTCATTATAAGCTAAAGTTTGATGTTTATAAAGTTTAATATCTTCTTCTTTTAGAAAATTAGATATTCTATCATTTAAGTTATTAACTTTCATATATTTAGCTTTTTTAGAAGGAATGGTTTCAATATGTGCTATTTTTCTTCGAAACCTAATATCATTTTTGAACCTGTCAATAGCTATTTTACCCATAATAATCAATAAGTTGTTATAATAATTTATATTATTATTTGATTGTTATAAATTAATTAGTCAATGATTAATAAATACTTTTCCTTTTAAATGGTATTTATGATTATTTATAGTTATTATAATAGATATTATTTAATTTATTAATGATAAATAAATTCTTATCATTTATATATTATTATTTTATATTAAAAGTACAATTTTTTATTTAATAATATTAAAAGGACTCCAATATTTATAAAAATTATAATATTAATTTATAAAATATATTATAAAATTTTATAAGTTTAATTTATAAAATATATTATAAAATTATTATAAAAAGTATAAGTTTAATTTATAAAATATATTTTATAAAATTATTATAAAAAAACTAATAAGAAATATTTAAAAAGAAATAATATATTATATTACTTTTCATTTACTAGGATAAAATATAATACATTAAGTACTATATAATTAAAATATATTTAAGGTGTAATAATGATTAGTTATGATGAATTTAGAGATATTGTAGTTAATGAATTAAAAAGAGATATATCTTCAAATAAAGATCAAAATATAGGTATTTCTTCAAATTTAGACCAATCGTTATTCATTGTTGCAGGTCCTGGTTCTGGAAAAACAACAGTTATTGTATTAAAAATGTTAAAATTTATATTTGTTGATGATGTTAATCCAAATGAAATATTAGCTACTACTTTTACAAAAAAAGCTGCTAAAGAACTTCGCTCTCGTATTTTAAGTTGGGGAGATGAAATTAAGAACTATCTTTCTAATGTATTATCTGACCCTAAAAAAATAAAAAAGCTGGAGAGAATTGATTTTAATCAGATTATTACTGGAACTATTGACAGTATAGCTGAAGAAATACTTAGAGTACACAGAGATCCTGGAACTAATTTACCTGCTGTAATAGAAAATTTTGTAGCTAACTCAGCAATGATTAGCTCAGGTCTATTTAATAAAGATAGGTATTTAAATAAAAATTTACAAAGCTATTTAGGCACTATCACTGGGGTTGAAGAAATTAAAAATCCTTCCAAAATGAGTGAGTTATTACTTGAAATTAAAAATAGGTTATATTATGATCAAGTTAATTTTAAGGAATTTTTAAATAAAGAATCTCGACCCGGTACTAAAGAAGCTTTTAATGCTATTACAGATTATGTTGCAGAGTTAAAAAAGAGAAATATTCTTGATTTTCCAATGTTAGAGAAACGTTTTTTAAAAAGATTAAAATCAGGAAAATTAGATATTTTTTTGGAAAATTTAAAAATAATTCTCATTGATGAGTATCAAGATACTAATCTATTACAAGAGGATATATATTTTACTTTAGCTAAATCAGCAATAGCTAATGGTGGGAATATCACCGTAGTAGGAGATGATGATCAATCATTATATAGATTTAGAGGAGCTACTGTTGATTTATTTACAGATTTTCCTAAAAGAGCCAAGAAAAAGCTAAAAATTGATGTTTTAAAAATTTATCTCACATCAAATTATCGTTCTACTGAACACATCATTGATTTATGTAATCATTTTGTGGAATTAGACAATGAATATCAAGCTGCTCGTGTTAAAGAAAAACCAAAAATAGAGTTCATTAGACCAAAATTAGCTAATGCTACTACAAATTCTACAAAAGAAAATAATAATAAACAGTTGGATATTAGTAATAAATCAGTTCCTGTTTTAGGTATGTTTAGACAAAATCCAGAAATTTTAGCTAAAGATTTATCTATTTTAATTAGAGACTTAATTTCTGGAAAAGAGGTTAAAAGAAGAATTAAATGGGTTTTAAAACCTAATTTAAATTCATTAGAGAATAAAAGTAAGATTGATGATGAAATCATTCTCAAACTTGATGAAGAACATGGTTCTCCATCAGATATTGCTGTTTTAACTTATTCTCCTAAAGAATTTTCAAAAAGGGGAAATGAATTATTTCCTTATTATTTAAAAAAGATTCTTGGAAAAAATAAAACACCAATTGAAGTATTTAATCCAAGAGGTCAGGATTTACAAAATTTAAAAGAGGTATCTGTTTTTTGTGGACTTATTTTAGAATGCATAGATCCTGGTGCAATTTTTCAAAAATCTATAGATAAAATTCCAAAATTAGCTGAAATTAATATGAACAAATGGAGAAGATTAGCTAATGAATATATTAGTCTTTCTCCAGAACCTGTGAGTCCAGTTAGTTTAGAAGAATTTGTAAATTCGTGGAGAACTAGGACTCCTAGAGGGCATGAAACATGGCCCGAATCTGCAAGCTTAATAGAGCTTGCTTATAAATTAGTTAATTGGATTGAACCTTTACAAGAAGGTAATGAAGGTTTAGTCTATCTTCAAGCTATTACACAAGCTATTACACAAACTGGATTTTTCAATGAATTTTCTGCATTAATATATTTTGATGATGAACATTTACTTGAAAAGAAGTCTGTTCAAGAATCTATATGGAATATATTTATTCCAATAGCTACTGGTGGAGTATCAATTGATGAAAACCTTTTAGAAAATTTACCAAATAATAGAATTAATATTATGTCTATTCATCAATCAAAAGGTTTAGAATTTCCACTAGTTATTGTTGATGTAAGTTCAAGATTTAAAAAAAATAAAGTAGGGACTTCTTTTTTGAGGTTTCCTAAAGATGGAGGAAAATCTTCAAAATTAGAAGATAAAATTAGGCCATTAAGTTCTTTAGGTATTAACAAACGTGATTCTAGAGATAGGGCTTTTGATGATTTAACAAGATTGTACTTTGTTGCATTTTCTAGAGCTCAAGATGTTTTATTACTTATAGGATTAAATTCATCTATTGATGGTTATATAGTCGATGATAAACAGAAAAACATTCCTAATGTAGCATTAGGTTGGGATAGAGATGAATTGTTTGTAGGGTTTGATGAAATTTATTTAATTTAATAGTTGTAGGTAGTAAAAATGAAGTTGTCTTTTAGATCAGATTCATATATGATTCCAGAATATAGTTTAACAGGAGATCTTTTATCTTTTTTAACATGTAATCTGCAATATAGATTTCAAAATAAAGGTACTCTTCCACCATCAAAACCAATACAACTTTGGTTTGGAGAATTTATACATGGGGTGATGGAAGAAGCTTTTCTTCAATGGAAAATTAATAAAACTCCATTTCCATGGTCTTGGAAAAAAAATATTCGCCCTATTGAAGAAATGATTGATTTAAGACTGAGAAGTCGTGGTTTATATCCTCCATCTAATTTATTCTGTCCATTTAGGAAAGATATTCTATCTGGAGAATATGAATATGCCGAAATAGGGCAATGTGAAGATAATAATCATCCTCATAAATTATTGGCAAGTGCACGAGCAGAAGCAGCTATTAATATTTGGGGACCTGATTTATTCCCTTTAATTGATGATGCGGAAGTATTAATAAAAGGTAATAGAAATATGCCTAATTTTAAAGAAAATCAAAGTCGTTCTAATTATTATGGGATTAATGGAATAATTGATGTTATTAGTTCCGTGAATATAAATGAAGATTTAGATAATGAATTAATAAGATACTTATTTAATAATCAGGATTTTGCAGATTATATAGAAACTAATGAATTTGAGGAATATGAAATAATCATTGATTATAAAGGGATGAGAAGGCCTCCAGTTGGTTCTATAAATTGGATACGTCATCAATGGCAGATATTGACTTATGCTTGGTTGAGACATTTACAAGTAGAATCAAAGCCTGTTGCTGCAGGCATTATTTTCTATCTAAATGAACTAGTTCCTTCTACTGAAGATTTAATAACTCTTAAAAATGAGGTTTTGAATGATTCTTCTAATGTCGAATTAGAATCAAATGATATTGAAGCTTTGGGAGAATGGGATGATGCTAAAGATGATTATATCCAATTATCGCAGATTAGTAAAAAAAATCGGTCCATTAGAATAATTCCTATTGAAGAAGAATCTATTTCTAATGCTCTTCATGAATTTGATAATGTAGTTTCAGCTATTGAAAGTTCTATTATTAATGAAATAAATGGAGACCCAATTCAAAAAGCTTGGATTGGAAAAGCAGATAAAAGAACATGTGATGCATGTGACTTCAAATATTTCTGTTATAAAAAAAATTTAAAGGATTTAACCATTCCATGAAAATAGTAGTGAACATAAAATTAGAATATTTGAAAATAGTAGTGAACATAAAATTAGAATAATCTGAAAATAGAAATGAATATAAAAATATAAATATTATAAAATTTATTATTAATAATAACAATATTTATTAATGATTCATTAAATAAATAATAATGATATATTTATTATTAGTTATGTGGAAGGCAAAATATGAGTAAAATAAAAATTATATCATGGAATATAAATGGAATTAGAACTCGATTTAAAAATAATGAAATAGAACCAATATTCAACGAAGATCCTGATATTATTTTGTTTCAAGAGACTAAAGCAGAATACAAACAGCTAGAGGATAAATTGAAAAAAATGGAAAATTACTATACTTATTTTTCACCTGGTGAAAGTACTAGAGTGGGAGGTATAGCAAGTTTCTCAAAAATTAAACCAAAACTTGTTAAAAAGTTTTTCAAGTTTCCAGATGAATTATTAAAAATAAGAGTTATGAATTTAATATTTGATGATTATAACTTGATTCACATTTATCCACCTTCTGGTAGTGGTGCAAAGGTTAACCAAGAAAAAAAGCTTGAATTTTTCAGAAAATTATTAGATTATCTTAAATTAAATAATAAAAAAACAATTATTGCTGGAGATTTTGGTATTGCTCATTCTGAAAAAGATATAATTAATCCAGAATCTGCTTCAAAAAGTATTAATTTTTTAGAAGAAGAGAGAAAAATATTGGATGATTTAGAACAAATTGGTTTTATAGATGCTTTCAGATTATTAAATGAAGATGAAATTCAATACAGCTCTTGGAAATCTCAAAAAGCTAAAGAAAAAGGAGAAGGTGCACGTATAGATTATTTCTTTGTGTCTGAGGATATGAAAGATTCAATTGAAAGTGCAACTATTATGAATGATGTTGAAGGTTCTAAACATGCTCCAATTCAATTAGTTATAGATATTTGATTAATATATATTAATTATTAATTATTATAGAAAAACATCATTTTTGAGCTATAATTTAATTATAAAAATATATTTTAATATAAAATATAAAAAAATTTTAATTATAATATATAGTAAATTTTAAAATAAACTATAAAATAACTTTTTTAAAAATCACTATTATTATAATATATAGTAAATTTTAAAATAAACTATAAAATAACTTTTTTAAAAAATCACTATAATTATTATAAAAATAAATTAAAGTAAATAAATAAAAATTAAAGATTATAAAATCTTTAAATATTGCTCAATGCTTCTACAATATGAGGAAGATTTTCACCATTTAATCCAATAATAACTTCTTCATCTTTTATATCAGCATATTCTCTTGAACCAGAACAACCTAATGTTACATTTGGTTTTTTGTTTGAGATAGGTCCTGCAACTGCATCTGCACAAACTGATTGAATTCCTGAAAAATCAGCTTCTATTCTTTCATGTAATTTGTAAACAAAAGCTTGTGAAATTCGCATTGCTTGGACAGGATTTGTAATAATAACAACAACATCTGGAACAAATTTTGCTTTTTCTAAAGGAGAATATAAAATTGCATTACTTTTAAAATCTATTTTAGGAATAGAATCTAAGGTGTTTTTTGCAGAATCTAGTGAATGAAATCTTCCTAGTCCATGATAAAATTCACCAGAAGCTATTTTTTTCGGAGCTTCCTCAAGACCTAGGGCAGAAGATCCTCCTTTACACAATTGTTCATCAGAAGTACTATAAAATATATCTCCATTTGCAGCTTTTTGAACCATTTCACAATGTCTCATTTTATTTTCTATTTTATCAATATTATCAGGAATATCCTCAATATTTGATATAAATTTAATAGCTACTGGATCTAATTTTAAATTTAAATCATTTTTTATTTCATCTGAAAAATGTTTATTATTTTCTAATTCATTTATTTCTTTTTTCATTTTTTTCCCTTCCTATACTTTATATAAAATTATATCTTTATCCTATTTAGTATTTATTATCATATTTCATATTATTAGATTATACAAAAAGTTAATATAAAAATACTATTAAGTTTATATACTAAATAATTGATATATAATAACATAAAAACTTTAATATAGTAAAATTTTATTATTAACCCCAAATCATAGTATATTGAATATTAAAATTATTACATTATATGAAAACTAATTATTTGTCAATGATAAAACTAAATTATTATTTCCAATATATAGATACAGAATTTATTAAAATAGAAACCTTTATATAGTACTTAATAATAATTAATATTGTTATTGGAAATTGTATAAAATTGGTTAACATAATATTAAACAATTCTAATGATAGACAAATAAGTGTCGTATAAATATCAACCTTATTAAATTACTATTAAATAAATAGTATTGTGATTATCACTTAATGTGTTTCTCAATTAGCTATTTATTTTTAAATATTATTAGACTATTCAATTGCTAAATCATTAAATGATATTTTTATGTTGAAAAACATTTGAATATATATGATTAGTTTAACTATATTTTTCATAATTTTTAAGTTATGGGAAGTATACTATTGAATTTCTCCCTATCAATTATTATTCGTTAAAATTGTTGAATAAATAGTAATATACTTTATTTGATAAGTGAATATTTAACTTTAGATTTCAAAAAAAATTTGAAGGAATTTAAAGTAATTTCTAGAATTTATTAAGAAAATATTAAAAGTAATATTGTCAGATAAGTTCTTAAATTTAATAAACATACGAAAAACGTAGAATATTTAACAAACAGTATTATAAAAGGTGATTAAGTGGAAACAACTCTTATTTCAACGATTTATGATGTTGAACCTGTTATGATTTGTATAACCAAATTCTCTCCAAAAAAAGTTATACTTTTGACAGAAAACAATGGTTCAGACGTTATGAAAGAAAGTGAAGAAACGTTAGCAAATGCTTTCGGAAGATTTATCGATATTAAATCTCAAGAAACCGTATCAAACGACCCAGTAAAAATTGCAGCTGCTGTTGCAGAAGCAATACAAAAAGAGAAAAAATTTGGAAACAAAATTGTGGTTAACATTAGTGGTGGTGAAAGACCACAAGCTTTAGGAACTCTCTTTGGAGCTTATTCAAAGCATCAATTCCTTGATAGAATTATTTTTGTTGATAATTCAACAAAAGAAGTTGTGGATTTACCAATTCTTAAATATGGCATATCCAGCACTAAAAAGGAAATATTGAAATGCTTAATTGAAGGTTGTAATTCAGTAAAACAATTATCTATTGAAATTAATATCAGTAGAGGAATGACTTACAACCATATAAGAGAATTAAGAGATATGGGACTTATTGATAAAGAAGTACTTGAAATTACAACTGCAGGCAGATTAGCTATAATTTAGCTAATCTCTTGTTTTTTTTTTAAAAAAAAGTTTTTTTATTTTTATTTTTTTATTTTTTTTAATTTTATATTTTATTTTTATATTTTTTAATTTTATTTTTATATTTTATATTTTTTAATTTTATATTTTATTTTTATATTTTTTAATTTTATATTTTATTTTTATATTTTTTATATTTTTTATTTTATTTTTATATTTTTTAATTTTATATTTTATTTTTATATTTTTTATTTTTATATTTTTTATTTTTATATTTTTTATTTTTATATTTTTTATTTTTATATTTTTTATTTTTATATTTTTTAATTTTGTTAAAATTAAATTAATGAAATTTATTATAAACATCTTCAGCGTTTTTCTTATTTAAACCTTTGACATTAGCTATTTCATCAACACTAGCTTTTTTAATTTTTTCAACATCTCCGAAGTGTTTTAATAAATTTATCTTTCTTTTTTTTCCAATTCCAACAATGCCATCTAGTTCAGATCCTTCAAGGGATTTGGATCTAAGTTTTCTATGATATGTAACAGCAAATCTGTGTGCTTCATCTCTAACTCTTTGTAATAGATGTAAAGCTTCATTATTTTGAGGTATTATAATAGGGGCTTGACTTTGCGGTATAAAAACTTCTTCAAATTCTTTAGCTAAACCAATTATTGGAATATGTTCTAAATTATATTCTTTCAATACTTCAGTAGCTATACTTAATTGACCTTTTCCCCCATCAATAAGTATAAGATTGGGTTCCTTACATTTGTCGGTTCCTTCATCTTCTTCACCACATTCGGATAATGGTTTTATTCGACGAGCTAATAATTCTCGCATCATTTCATAATCATTTGGTCCTGGAGTTTCAAGTTTAAATCGTTTATATTGTTTTTTATTAGGTTTTCCATCTAAAAAGGATACTTTAGAACCAACTGCTAACTTTCCAGAAATATTAGAAACATCATATCCTTCAATTATTCTTGGGAGTTTAGGAAGTTTAAGATATTTTTTAAGTTCAATCATTCCGTTTTTCATTTTTTTCTTTTGTTTTTTTATGATATCTGCATTTTTAGATACCATCCGTATTAATCTTAATTTACTTCCTTCTAAAGGAACGGTTAATTTCACTTTTTCATCATTTCTTAAGTCTGTTAACCATTCTATTATTATCTGTTTTTCTTCCAAATCCCTAATTTTCTCTTCTATAATTATTTCTTTGGGAACGTGGCGATTAATACTATAATATTGCTGTATAAATGCTGAAATTACTTCATTAGGTTTATTATTTTTAACACCACTCATTAAAAAGTCGTCTTTGCCATTGATTTTACCATCTCTTATAGAAAACACAACAACAATAGCTGAATCACCATCAAATGACATAGCTATCACATCTTGGTCTAATTCATCAGCAAAATCAACAAATTGTTTTTCCATAACTTCAGATATAGATGCTATTTGATCTCTAAGAACTGCAGCTTTTTCAAAGTTAAACTCAGAAGATGCTTCATCCATTTCTTTTTCTAAGTTTTTAATTATTTTAGTATATTTACCTTGAAAGAATAAGTCTATCTTTTTAATCAATTTTTGGTATTCTTTTTTAGAAATATTTCCATCACAAGGACCATAACAAAGATTGATTTGGCAATTTAAACAGGGCCCGTCCATCTTACGACAGGTTCTGATTTTAAAAAGTGACTTTAAAAATTTAACAGTTTGTCTTACTGACCCCACATCAGTAAAAGGACCAAAATAGCTACCAGTTTTACCCACATTTCTAGTTATAATAAGACGGGGGAATTTTTCATCAGTTATTTTAACATAAGGATATCTCTTATCATCCTTAAGACGAATATTATATTTAGGTTTGTGTTTTTTAATAAGATTAGCTTCAAGAATAAGTGCTTCTTTTTCACTATCTGTTATTATATATTCTAAGCTATTAAAATGACTCATTAAGATTTTAGTTTTAGGTTGGTCATATTTTTCTTTAAAATAAGATTTCACTCGGTTTCGCAAAGATTTAGATTTTCCAATATAAATGATTTTATCATCAGAATCCTTCATTATATAGATTCCAGGTTTCCTTGGAAGGTCATCAGGTGATTTTACTTTAGTTGACATGAGTATCAAGAGTATAAAATAATTTCATTATTTTTTTAGAAAATTTTTTTAATTTTTTTAGAAGAAAATTTTATATATTTTGAATAATATATTATTATATTATTGTTTATACTTAATTATTTATTTTTTGCTTTTAATAGATTTTATTTAACATTTTATATTATATTTAAAATTTTATAAAATCCTATAACAAATTATTAATCATAAATGTAATTAAAATTGGATTATAAATTATATAAATAGATTATAAATTATATAAATAGATTATAAATTATATAAATAGATTATAAATTATATAAATAGATTATAAATTATATAAAAGGATGAAATAAAGTTAATAATTACAAGGTACTTTTATGAAAAAATTTAAATTATCATCTAAATACAAACCTCTTGGTGACCAACCTAAAGCTATTGAGTCATTAGCTAATGGAATAAATAAAAACTTGCATGAACAAACATTGGTTGGTGTAACTGGGTCTGGAAAGACTTTTACAATGGCTAATGTCATAGAGAGTGTTCAAAAACCAACTCTTGTTATTTCTCACAATAAAACATTAGCTGCTCAGCTTTATGAAGAATTTAAAGAATTTTTCCCAGACAATGCAGTAGAGTACTTTGTTAGCTATTATGATTATTATCAACCTGAAGCATATGTTCCTCGGACAGACACATTCATTGATAAAGAAGCATCAATAAATGATGAAATTGATAGAATGAGACACTCTGCTACACAGTCTCTTTTATCTCGGGATGATGTTATTGTTGTCTCAAGTGTGTCATGTATTTATGGTATAGGGTCTCCTGAAGAGTATGGTGAATTTGCTCTTTCAATAGCTAGAGGAGATATTTTTGATAGAGGGGAGATTCTCGCACGATTAATACATATGCAATATGAACGAAATGATATTGAATTTGATACAGGTCATTTTAGGGTTCGTGGGGATGTTATTGAAGTTAATCCAGTTCATGGCACTCCACCAATAAGAATTGAACTTTTTGGAGATGAAATCGACTCAATATCAATTGTTGATAGAATCACAGGTAAAAAAATTGAAAATCTTGAAAGATATATGCTCTTTCCAGCAAAGCACTTTGTAATTGCAGAAGAAAAAATGAATAAAGCACTTCAAGATATTCGAGAAGAATTAGACCAACGTCTAAATGAATTGAATCTTCAAAACAAACTAGTTGAAGCCCAACGTCTTGAACAAAGAACTCGTTTTGACTTAGAAATGCTTCAAGAAATGGGTTATTGTCCAGGGGTAGAAAATTATTCACTTCATCTTTCTGGAAGGAAATGGGGTGAGATGCCTTATACATTACTTAAATATTTCCCTAAAGATTTTTTAACTATCATTGATGAGTCCCATGTTACAGTTCCTCAAATTAGAGGAATGTATAATGGTGATAGAGCTCGTAAAGAAACTCTTGTTGAACATGGTTTTCGACTTCCTTCAGCTAAGGAAAATAGACCTTTTAGGTTTGATGAATTTGAAAAAACTGTTAACCAAGTTGTTTATGTTTCTGCTACACCAGGTAGTTATGAAACCACTAGGAGTTTAAATATTGTTGAACAAATCATTCGCCCAACTGGATTAGTTGATCCTAAAGTTATTGTACGTCCTGTACAAGGACAAGTTGAAGATTTATTATCTGAAGTTAGAAAACGTGTTGAAAAAGATCAAAGAACTTTAGTTACTACTCTCACAAAAAGAATGGCGGAAGATTTAACTGATTACTATGCTAAAATAGGTGTTAAAGTCAGATATCTTCATTCTGAAATAGATACTTTAGAAAGAATTGATATAATCGATGATCTTCGTAGGGGAGAGTTTGATTGTTTAGTTGGAGTAAACCTTTTAAGAGAAGGTTTAGATTTACCAGAAGTTTCTCTGGTTGGTATTTTAGATGCTGATAAAGAAGGATTTCTAAGGTCAGAAACTTCACTTATTCAAACAATTGGAAGAGCTGCCCGTAATGTTGATGGACAGGTATTAATGTATGCTGATGAATTAACAGATTCTGTTAAAAATGCGGTTGATATTACTAATAAACGTAGAAAAATACAAATGGCTTATAATAAAAAGAACAATATCACTCCTAAATCTACACATCGTTCATTAAAGGAAAGAAGAGAAGAAATTAAAAAATATGATAAGTATACTACAGATATTAAGAAAATGCCTAAAGATGAACTTAGATTACTGATTAAAGATTTAGAAGAAGATATGAAAGATGCAGCATCTAATTTAGACTTTGAAAGAGCTGCTAAATTAAGAGATCAGTTAATAATTATTAAAGGTATTAAAAAATAGTTCATTAATGGATTTACATTTAATTATATATGAATTTATATTTAATTATTAAATGAATTTATATTTAATTATTAAATGAATTTATATTTAATTATTAAATGAATTTATATTATGTTTAAGTATTTATTATTAATCTAAGTTTTTAATAGCTAAAATATTATTATACTGATTATATTAAGTATGTACTTTTAATGAAGCACTAGGAATCCCATAATAAGTTTTTTTATTACCTTTACTAAATGATTTAATTTTAAATTGGTAGGTGCTTCCTTTTTTGTAATTTTTTTTATTAAATTTAGTATTTTTATTACCTTTGTTAATTTTAATTATTTTATATTTTTTAAGCTTACTATTATATTCTAAGATTTGATAACCCTCTATTTTAGGTGATTTTTTTCTATCCCATGATATTGTAAAGTCATTTTTTTCTTTTTTAGAAACTTTTAAACCAGTAACTTTTTTGTATTTATATTTTGAGTCTAAACCAAATAATTGGGACCAATACCATTTATATCCTCCGACCCCATTTTTAACATAGCTATAGCTAATACCAATTGTTTTGAATCTCGGATTTAAAATATTTTTTCTATGTCTTTCAGATTTTATCGTAGCTTTTGCAAATTTTTTTGGAGATTTATAACCTACTCCAATATTTTCAGCAAAAACTAAATGTGAAATACTTGAAAAATATTTACCATTTGGTCGCACATGATTAACTTTATTAGATATTTCCATTGACCTTGATTTAGATAATTTTAATAATCTTTTATCAAGTTTCAATGGTTTGATAGAATATTTTGCTCTTTCTTTATTTATAATTTTTAATACAGCATTAGCTTCTTTTAGTGATTTTGAATCAATATCTTTTGAATAATTTTTATTTTCAACAGATTTTCCAAATACTGGACTAAAAGTTAAAAATATGGTGATAAAGATAATAAATACAAGCAATGCGTAATTTCTAACTTTATTTGGATTAATCATATGAAAGCTATTAATAATGTTAATTTTTTTGTATATATTAATTATACTAATCATATTATCTAGAATATTATTTTATGTAATGTTAATCTTTATTATGTATTATATTATGGTTAATATTATATAAAATTTACATCTAACAATTTATTTTACTTTATATTTAAAATTTTTGATTTTAATTCATTAAAATTATTTTTTAAAAATAATTATTTATATATAAAATTAAAAGAATAAAAATATTGATTTTATAATAATATTAGTTTTCATAAGCTAGCTAAATGTTTTTTATATTATAATAACAAATGAAAAATTAGCTATTATCATTAATTAAAATTATAATAGTAAAAAATTGAAAAATATAAAAATATTTAATAAAAGTTTGATATAATAGAAAAATTTATATTGTTTGTGATATATAATATAATATACTATTTACATATAGCTAATTTTATATCAATAAAATTTTATTTAATTTAATTGTTAAAATTGAAATTATTATATTATAAGTAGGAATACATTATAATTAAGTTATTTGAGATTATTTTTTATAAATAACCTTATAGCAACATTATTTTTTTATTATATTAATTATAAATAAAATTTAATATAAATCATGAAATTTTATAATAATTTTATATAAATTATTTTATTATAATAAGTTCATTAAAATTATTTTATTAAAAAATTAAAAAATATTGAAAAACATTATTTATTCATAAAAATTATTTAAAAATTATAAGGAGAATTATATCATGACTAAGGATTCAAATAAAAAGGAGATTATTTTAAAAGGAGCTAGAGAACATAATCTCCAAAATTTAGATTTGAATATTCCTCGAGATGAATTTGTAGTTATCACAGGTCTCAGTGGTTCTGGAAAATCTTCATTAGCTTTTGACACAATTTATGCTGAAGGACAGCGTAGATATGTTGAATCATTATCTGCATATGCAAGACAATTTTTAGGTCAGATGAAAAAACCAGAAATTGATTATATTGAAGGTTTATCCCCAGCTATTTCTATTGATCAAAAAACTACTAAAATGAATCCACGTTCAACGGTTGGAACCATTACTGAAATATACGACTATCTTCGTCTACTTTTTGCAAGGATTGGAACACCTCATTGTTATAAATGTGGGAAAGAAATATCTCCCCAAACAGTAGGTCAAATAGTAGAAAGTATTATAGAAGAAGGGTTAGACTCTGAAAAAGTGAAGATTCAAGTTTTATCACCTATTATCAAAGATAGAAAAGGAGAACATAAAAAAGTTTTTGAAAAATTTAGAAACAAAGGTTTTGTTCGAGTAAGAGTGGATGGAGAAATTCACAACCTTGAGGAAGATATTCCTTTAAATAAAAACACAAAACATACAATTGAAGTTGTTGTAGATAGATTGGTAATTAGGGAAGATATTGAATTTCAAAGAAGATTAGCTGATTCTTTAGAAACTTCCCTTGAATTTGGTGAAGGTTTAGTAAAAATTCTCTTTGAAAAAGAAATTAATAAAGATAATTCTAAAGAAGATTCTAAAAGCAGTACTGATAATTCATCTATTGATAAATATGAAAAAGTTTATTCAGAACACTTTGCATGTGTTGATTGTGGTATAAATTTTGAAGAGTTAAGTCCACGAATGTTTTCTTTTAATAGTCCTCATGGAGCATGTCCAGAATGTAATGGTTTGGGAAGTAAAATGGAAATGGATCCTGATTTAATTGTTCCAAGACCCGAACTTTCTTTAAATGAAGGAGCTATTGTTCCATGGAGTAGAACTAAAGGGAATAAAGATAACTATTATCATCAAATGCTATCTGCAGTTGCAGATCACTTAGGTTTTTCAATGGATACTCCATTTAAAGACTTATCTAAGGATGAACAAAATGCTATTTTATATGGAAGTAAAGAAAAAATTGGTTTTAATTTCAAACGAAGAAATAAATCTTATAGAGTCAATAGAAAATTTGAAGGTGTCATCAATAGAATGGAAAGGCATTATTTAGAAACAAAATCTAACTATTCTCGTAGTTATATTTCAAAATTCATGAGTGATCATAATTGTCATGTTTGTAATGGTAAAAGACTACGACCTGAAGCTTTATCTGTAACTGTAGCTGATAAATCAATTGCAGATGTAGTTGCAATGCCTATAAAAAATTGTTATGATTTTTTCTTATCTATCGAACTAAATGAAAGAGAATTATTCATAGCTAAAGAAGTTTTAAAAGAAATTAAAGAGAGGTTAAAATTCTTAAATGATGTTGGGCTTGATTATATTACTATGGAGAGATCTTCTGGGACTTTATCTGGAGGTGAAGCTCAAAGAATTCGTTTAGCTACACAAATTGGTTCTGGCTTAGTTGGAGTCCTTTATATACTAGATGAACCAAGTATTGGTCTTCATCAAAGAGATAATGTAAAACTTATTGAAACTTTAAAAAGACTTAGAGATATTGGAAATACTTTAATTGTAGTTGAGCATGATGAAGAAACTATTCTATCAGCAGACTATGTTGTAGATATTGGACCTGGTGCTGGTGAACATGGTGGTAAAGTCGTAGCACAAGGAACTCCTACGGAAATTATGAATTCTCCAAAATCCATTACAGGGGATTATTTATCTAGAAAAGAATCAATCCCTATTAATAAAAATAGAAGAAGAGGTAATGGTAAATATATTTCTATTATTGGTGCTAAGGAAAATAACCTGAAAAATATTGATGTTGACATTCCTCTTGGTATGTTTACTTGTGTTACTGGAGTTTCTGGTTCTGGTAAAAGTTCCTTAATAAATCATGTTCTTAATAAAGGTCTTAATGGAATATTAAATAATAAACATTCTTATGCAGGAAAACATGAAAAAATTGAAGGTTCTGAAAATATTGATAAGATAATAATCATAGATCAAACACCAATAGGAAGAACCCCTCGTTCTAATCCTGCTACTTACACAGGTGTTTTTACTCCAATTCGTGAACTCTTTGCTGAAACTCCAGAATCTAAAGCTAGAGGTTATAAACCTGGAAGATTTAGTTTTAATGTCAAAGGAGGTCGTTGTGAAGCATGTTCTGGAGATGGAATTATTCAAATCGAGATGCACTTTTTAGCTGATGTTTATGTTCCTTGCGAAGTTTGTAAAGGAAAAAGATACAATGATGAAACTCTTGATATTCGATATAAAGGAAAAAACATCTACGAAGTTCTCGAAATGACAGTTGAAGAAGCTTTGGCATTTTTTGAAAATATACCTAAAATAAAAAATAAGTTACAAACATTAGATGATGTAGGGCTTGGTTATATTAAGCTTGGCCAATCTGCAACTACTTTATCAGGTGGAGAAGCTCAAAGAATTAAATTAGCTAAAGAATTATCTAAACAAAGTACTGGAAAAACTTTATATATTCTTGATGAACCAACTACAGGTCTTCATTTTGCAGATATCAAACGATTACTTCATGTTTTAGATAGATTAACTGATGCTGGAAATTCCATAGTAGTTATTGAACATAATTTAGATGTAATAAAAACAGCAGATCATATTATTGATTTAGGGCCTGAAGGTGGAGATGGTGGTGGAGAAGTCGTAGCTATTGGTACTCCAGAAGAAATAGCTAAATCTGGAACATATACTGGTGACTTTTTAAAGAATATTTTAGCTGAAAATATAACCCCTCTGGCAAAAGAGTTAGCTAATGAAAAAATGAGTAAATAATTATTATTTTATATTTTTAGTTTATTA
>Ga0082212_10001058_pt1 | contig 40223 bp, 32 predicted proteins | sample TergutNt197P3_FD_71548 | JGI IMG/M metagenome (GOLD analysis project Ga0082212, IMG submission 71548) | Neocapritermes taracua P3 segment gut microbial communities from Petit-Saut dam, French Guiana - Nt197 P3 | ecosystem: Host-associated > Arthropoda: Insects > Digestive system > Gut ...
TTTTGCTCTCAGGTGGTGTGGCAAAACCGCAGGAATGCTAGCAGCCTTTCAAGGTTTTGACGCGCCGCCTGAGAGCAAAAAGACCGGCGCAGCGTGGCGAATACTTACGCACGCTAGTATAACACCCGGAAAGGATCGATAACGATGAAAACGATGACTAAAAGCTGACTTGGACGTTCTCTATCTCTGCGTCGGGAGCGTCAAAGAAACCTGCCTCGTCGAACCTGAACATACCGGCGAGGATATTGTTTGGGAATACCATGATTTTTCTGTTGTACATCAGCACGGAGTCGTTGTAGAACTGACGCGCAGCGGCTATCGCTTTCTCCAGACCGGAGAGTTCGCTCTGCAATGCCGCGAAGTTTGCGTTCGCCTTGAGATCCGGATAAGCCTCGCCAAGGGCGAAAAGCCTCCCCAGCGTCCTTGCGAACTGGCCGTCCGCCTCAGCAAGCGCCGCAGGATTATTGGCGGAACTCCCCTTGTTTCGAGCGCTGATGACATTGTCCAGCGTTTCTTTTTCGTGAGTCGCGTAACCTTTTACAGTCTCGACGAGGTTCGGGACAAGATCGTATCTTTTCTTGCACTGGATCTTTATCTGGCTGAAATTATCTTCGACCAGCAGTTTCCCCTTTACGAACCCGTTATACGTTGCCACTACCCAGAGAATGAGAATCACAACGACCCCCGCAGCGATGAGCAGACCAACCATTTCGCGCACCTCCTTTTCCGTATATAGTATGCAAACCATAGTATAGCAAACACTCTACCCACGTGCAAGGTTTTCCGACGCACTAGACTTTAAGACAGAGATAACGGTACGCCATGGAGCTCATTTCAATACCACAAAGCGAATATGAAAACTACAGGCTCGACGCCATTTTCGGAGCATACAAGTGGGACCCGCAGTTTGTTGACAGTAACACTATTGCGAAACATGCCCTTGTGATCTCCGAAGAAGAGCGCGCTGAAATTGACATGCTCACGGAGCTGCTGGATCACGAAACGGTAATGGCAGAGCGCTATCTGAACGACAACATGAGACTCTCGCGGCCACTGGCGCTGCCGTGGCACACACGCAGGTACATGAGGAGAATGGGGAACTATCAACCGGGCAGCCACATACGCCTCATGCGCTTTGACTTCCATCCCAAAGCGGAAGGCGGCTGGGCTGTGAGCGAAGTCAACAGCGACGTACCCGGCGGGTTCGCCGAAGCCTCGCTGCTGCCGCGCATAGCGGCGGCAGCGCTTAAGGATAGAGACTTTCTCACCGTGGATTTCGGGGCAGCATTGGCAAAAGCAATCCTCGAGAAAGCAAAGCCGGGCTGCTGCGTAATGCTCGTTCACTGTACATCGTACAGCGACGACAGGCAGGTAATGCAGTACCTGGGCGATAAGCTTCAGGGCATGGGGGCGGAAGTCATCTACGCGGCAGCGGACCACCTGCGGTTCGACGGGAAGGCAGCCTACAGTATCCTCGATGGAAATAAGCGCGCGGTAGGCGCCATCTTCAGGTTCACACCCCTGGAATGGCTAAAAGGGATAAAACCGGCGAGCAGGAAAGGATACTACGACACAGTGACGCCGTCGTGCAACCATCCGGTTGCAATGTTCGCGCAGACCAAGCGGTTCCCGCTGGTGTGGGACTGCCTGGAACAAGCCGGAGTCCAACTGCGCGCCTGGCGCGAGTTGCTCCCCGAGACAAAAGAAGTCAAAGACGCAAGAAACGACGAAAGGTACATCTATAAACCGGCTTGCGGCCGCGTTGGCGAAGGTATATCAATAAAAGAAGCCTGCCGCGAAGATGAGTATGAGAAAATCATCAAAGACGTCAGGAAGCACCCGAAGCGATACATCGCGCAGCTTAAGTTCGACAGCCTGCCGCTGATAAGCGACGAGGGCGTAAGCTACCATGTGTGCCTGGGCTCATTCAGCCTCGAAGGGAAAGCAGCAGGTTATTATGCGAGGATCAGCGAGACGCCGCGCATTGACTCCCACGCTGCCGACATACCGGTTCTGATAGATATGGGGGCGAGGAGGAGCGGGTGAGATGACAGGCAGGGAAGCGTATGAGGCATGGGCGCCCACCGGCGCGAGGTGGTCGGGCTGGGTGCGGCCTGTGCTGTTCGCTGCGGCCGACTCACGCTATTTTACACAAATTACACAAAGCGCTGTGAGCTTCGCGAACCCGGACATTCGCTATGCGGACGCTCTTGAGAAGAAGACCGCATTGATCATCGACCTGCCCGGATATGACAGCGTGATGGAAGGCCTCGCAATCGCGTGGCTCGGTTGGCGGCCTGTGCCGCTGTTTAATGGCACTGTTGAGCAAAATGGAGCAATGGCTCTCGTCGATAACCACCCCATCATCAGCGCTCTGCTGTGGGGGGCCGGGAAACTCGGGGAGCGAAGTATCCCGGAAGACGCGCCTCCTGCTTTCTTACTCGACAGCAACCGGATGAACCGGCACAAGATGAACGTATCAGTATTCGACAACAGTTGGGATCTGTACGAGCAGGACATACCATCGGTGGAGTATATGCAAAAAAGCGCAATCACCTCGATCGCCGTCAGGGGGAGTGCGATTCATAAGGATCTGATGAGAATTCTGTATAAGTTTAAAAAGAAGGGGATGACGATCTTCTTCACGAATGGATTCGACAGCATTAAGGAGGTTTCGCCAAGGAAACCTCCAAGAAGATACAGATAGGGGGGTGGGGTTCGATCCCCGACTGCCTATCCCCCCCGTTTGAAGCGGCCATATAGCGTCAATGCCCGCCGCCGCCTCCTCCGCCGCCGCGGCCGCCCCCGCCATGTCCGCCCCATCCTCCGCTCCGCGCAGAAAACGACGCGCTTCGCACGGAGGAGCCAAAGGAGCGGCTGCTTACGTAGAACCGCCGTGAGCGGAAGTAAGGATTACGGAGCACTGGGCTCATATATGCTTCCGGGCACCGGATCGACAGCGCCTTAAGCACTTTTTTCGAAATGCCGAACGCGGTCGCATATATAAGGTAGTGTTCCCAAAGCGCCAGCTCAAGAACGGTTCGCTCCTTCAGCAGCGTCTCGCTGTTTAGGAAGTTGTACAAACCACGCCATTTTGAGTACTCATCCTCGCCGAGTTGTGTGAGCAGTAAATACCTCTTGCTGCTCACCTTGTATATCAGCGCACTCGCGAGCATGCCTGCACCAAGGACAAAGTAAGCTCCGAAAGCCAAGCTAAGCCTGTATTGATAGGATACGAGATTTCCGATCAACATGGCAGCGATTGCAACGACGCAAAGCGCGACGAACTTGGTGTTCGCGCTTTTTTTCAGCTTCTTGTAAGAAGACTCCTGGAGGTACCCCAGCGACATGCCGATCGACTTGATCCTTTCACCCGTGTTGTTCGCGAAAGCATTGGTGTAGTCATAATCGTTTGTCAGGCTGCTTTGGAGCCGGCTTAGGGAAATCTCGCCACCGTTGGCGTGGCGCAGTATCAGGTCGAAGTACAGCATTTCAGTCGGGGAGAGCGGGCTGATAGCCTGGGGCGCCGCAGGTTGGCCCGGCTGTTCGTTGAGCGCCATTTGCGGCGGAATTGGGATGTGTTTTATAACGATCTTGACATTGGAAGGCTTCCAATCGCGCGAGCCGTTTATCCGGTCGAGGTCTATGTACCCCTTTTTCGCGAGGCTCAGCATGACTGCCGCGTAGCCGTCGCGTATCCCGCCCGGCGCACTGTGCCTGCAGAAAACCAAATCCCTCGCAAAGCAGGGGTCAAGCTCGAAGGGGATGTCCCTGTATAGCTTGAAATCCTGTGCGGGGCGGAAGAAGCTATACTTTCTTCGCAGCCTTTTCCCCGATGTGGCAGCAGCGGCGATTATTGCCAGCGCCGCCAGCAGCCCCAGGAACAGAGCCAGTGATTTATAGACGAGAAATCTTCCCGGGAGCGCGTCATACTCTGCCTGCGCCATGTTGAGCTTTGAAAGCATATTTACGTTGTAGTAGTAATTAGCCTCGGCGAACTGCGTGAACTTGTGCTTGTCTGCCCCGAACGAGATAAGCGCGAACTCAATGTATCTGTTATACGGCCTGAACTTGAGCGCCGCTTCATCAAGTATAAATGAGAATGTGCGATAGCCCGGGTTTGCAGAGGACGACTCCGTGAACGGGAACGCGTCCGAGTTTGTGCCGTAGGTGTAGGCGCGGTAATTACCGGCGCCCGGCATGAGCACATCCGGGAAAAGTATCTGCCCCCTTAATGAACGCAAGTACTCTACAGCATCCCCGCTGTAAAGCGAGATATAGAACTCTGCGCAATCCTCGTAGCGCAGCGAAGCGTTGTACATTTCGTACTCGATCTCGAACACGACGGTTTCGCGATATAGTCCGTCCACATAAAACAGGACGCATTCAAAGTTGCGCTCGCCGTCGTACGGACCTTTGCTGTGATGCCATTTACCCGGGCCGTAGCCCGGCATGGCGCTGATATAGTCACCGTCCCACCAGTACAGGTTCGGGGTTTCCGCGAATGCCTTGGCCGTGCCGTCAGGAAGAATCTGCTTCACGGAGTTTACCTTATACTCTACCTTCACCCCGTCCACATACTCCTCGGGAAGGTCGCGCCAAAGCTCCCAAAACAGGTCGTTCTTTGACGCCGCATACGCATCGAACGTGAGCCTTTCGGTGATGATGGCTTTGCCCCTGCTGCCCGGTTCGTCGGCGATAACAGCCTTGTAGTCGAGGGCGGTTATCCTGACATAATCATTCGACAAGCTGCCGTCGGGAATCAGCGTGGCGATTATCAGCACTGCGAACACCGCAATGATGGCCAGCGTGAAGTATTTCCTTATTCTGTGCATCATAGCTCTTTACCTCGTCTTGATCCATTTCGCAAATATGTAACCCAAGCGCTTCCGTAGCTATGCGTTCTGCGTGTTGGATCTGTACTTGCGTCATATACTTATCTCCATTTTTCCTGGATCGAACGGAAGCAGCGAATCAGCGACAAGAGATTTCTTATCATATCGCAGTGTTTGCTTCCTATCCCCAAACCAAGCGGTGTTTTTTGGCGTTAGGTTTCTTAGCAGTTCATCAGAAATGTCAGGTCGCACACCTTGGACGAGGTATGCAAGACGCTGAGCAACACTTGTAGGTCTATTCTTAAGCTCGATTATCATGTTGTCAATAGAAATGTCTGCGCAAAAGTCCGGCAACCATTCAGTGACGCCTGCCCACGAGGGTACGGACGATGGCTTGCTGATCATATGCACAATCACGCTTTCACGAGAAAGAACCGGCACATTTGAAATGTACTCATAAGGTAATCGTGGCTCAAAAACAGATACGGAAGCGTGCCCCTTAAGCAAACGAGCGTTTTTATAGCCCTGCACGGACACATCAAGATTGGCGGAAACTCGATTTGAATCACCGTAGAGCCACGCGGCGGTTTGAAATGTTAGTCCACATATAATGTCAGGGTACTTCTTAAGAAAAGAGCGCACCCTTAGCAGCGGATCCTGTGAAGAGTATACTCCCGCGACTTCAGCCGGGATAAACTCCCAAACTCCTTTTCTGTCAGTCGGAAGTAACCATCCTCGCTTTCTCAATCTATATGCAATTGTTCTCGCCGGTGTAGAGATGCCGTACTTATCCTTTATGTCGGATAACATATCAGTTGTAACCAATAAAGGGCGTTCCAACTCGAGATCCTGTAGAATGCCCGAAAGTGAGTTAGATATTGATCTTGTCATAAATAGCCTCCAAGTTGCAGTAATGGCAACCACGAAATATCTTTTTAACTACATTCTAGCGGACTGTTTGCCTCTTGTCAATGTCAATTTCGCCTTTCTAGTTACAATTATAGTAACCAAGTTGGTGATAGCGACAGTATGGAAAAGACAGGGGGACGGTTCTCTTGTCTTGTTGGCCTGACCTCGCGGCAGCGGACTTTGCTGCTGGTTCTGTCCGGAAGTTAGTTTAGTATTTTGGTAGAATTTCTCGGAACTTTGTGTTAAGATGATGTGCCTCCGCAAATAATAAACAACAGGACGATGGTTCCGCTCCGCGCCATATTTGAAGCTATGGGCGCGAAAGTCGACTGGGTCGGCGAGACGCAGACCGTGACAGGCACGAAGGACGACACCCCAATCATCTTCGAGGTTATAATACTATGAAAAAACGAATATCCATTATCCTTTGCATCGTGTTGTCGCTGACGCTTTTTGGCTGCGACACTAAACTCGACAGTATTGTTGACAACATCAAAACCCATTTGCAGGGCGAAGAAAGCGGCGGAGCTTCCGCTACCGCTGACGGTCCATCAGCCGGAACGCAGGATACCGGCGCTGAGGAAACGGGCGCAGCTTCGGCGAGCGAATCAGAAAAGCCCTCCGATACTCAATCGCCTGCAGAGTCGCAGCCTATGCAGTCTTCCGACTCTCAATCGCCTGCGGAGTCGCAGCCTACGCAGTCTTCCGACTCTCAATCGCCTGCGGAGTCCCAACCCACACCGACGCCCACGCCGTCCGAGCAACCGCACGAAGACGAGGGCGCCGGTCTTTGGAAAACAGCCGAGCTTCCGTTCTCGTTCACAGCCACAGATTTATACGGAAACGCCGTGACAGAGAAGTCGCTCGGGAACAAGCAGCTTTTCTTCATTCACTATTGGGCGACGTGGTGCGGCCCGTGCTTGCAGGAGATGCCTGAACTGGCGCAAATCGCAAGCGATTTTTGCGACAGCGTGGGATTCATCGCGCTCCTTGACGATTATGACTCCAACCTTAGCGGAGCGCAGCGTATAGTGGAATCGGCGGGAATCCCGCAGTCATTCATAATGGTTGACGCATCGCAGCGTGAAGTATCGGGGCTTATGAGGCTTGTGCAGTCAGGCTATCTCCCGACTACAGCGATAATTGACTGCGACGGCAATATGGTCGCCGAGCAATTGATTGGGGCGTATGGCGACGTCTATGCAGTCGTGCTTGAGTATCTCCTGACAAACGGCCCCGGGTGACTTGATCGTGTATAGCCGCTCTCTTGCAAGACACATTATTCTGCTGAGGAGGATAATATGACGCTGCGATGGTCACGCATAACTCGCATTTCCGTCCTTGCCGCCGGCGTGGCGCTGGCCGTTGCAGGCATTTTGCGGGGCGAGCCGGGCGAGATACTGAAGAAGGCTGTAGTCGTTTGCCTTGAATGCATCGGGATTGGATGAGGCGCTGGGCCATGTCAAAAAAGAAACGTCTTGCAACGCAAGTTTTCTTCTTTCTTCTTCAGAATCCGCTGCTTCATAACTTCTTTAGCGGGGTAATATATCAGGGCAAGCTGAAAATGCTTTGCACGCCCGGACTGAACTGCTACTCCTGTCCTGCGGCAGTCGCGTCGTGCCCAGTGGGCGCGGTGCAGCTCTTTCTGGCGGGAGCAAAGCATAGCATCAGCCTATTCGTATCCGGGTTTCTTGTCTCGATCGGCGTGGCATTCGGACGGATTATATGCGGTTATGTCTGCCCGATGGGGCTGCTGCAGGACGTGCTTTACAAAATCAAGACACCAAAGCTCGTTGTTCGGTTTCGCTTTGCGCGGTATATTAAATACTTTGTGCTGATAATTTTCGTCGTTGCGCTGCCTTATGCTGTGCGGCATGAGTTGTCAGGTTTGGGAGCGCCGTGGTTCTGCAAGTACTTATGCCCGTCCGGAACTATTTTCGGGGCGATTCCGCTGCTTGCAGGAAGCAATTCGCTGCTTGAGTTTGCAGGCGCGCAACTTGCATTGAAAATATCAATAGCCGCCGGAATCGTCATAACGGCAGCTTTCGTCTTCCGCCCATTTTGCAGGATTTTATGCCCATTGGGGGCGTTTTACTCGCTGTTTAACAAAATCACTTTTTTGAGGATTCGCTGCGATAAGGAAAAATGCACATCGTGCGGGAGTTGCGCCGATGCGTGTAACATCAAGCTGAACCCTGCGCAAAACCCAAACTCACCGGAATGCGTACACTGCGGAAACTGCGTCAGCGCATGCAAGTCGCGCGCGCTGCGGTATCTGAACTAACAAGACAGGGGCAAGACAGGGGGACGGTTCTATGTATGTTTTACAAAACGCGCTGAAAAATGTAGCGCGAAATAGAGGCAGGAACATTCTTACGGGGGCAATCATCCTTGCGCTCATCGTTACAACAGTCATATCGTTGATTATCAACACCGCGTCCGGGTCTATTATAGACGACTACAAAGCGCAGTTCGGCGCAAAGGTGTTCATCAACCCGGACACGACAAAAGTCTCTGTCCTGTCCGGCCAGCAATCCGAGCAGATCGTTCCGCTGCCGGTAGTCTACGCGGCGCTTGCAGGCTCAGACTGCCTGATGAGCGCGGATCTGTCCTGCCAGGTGCCGTCAGTAAGCGATACGCTTATTGGCCTGGGCGAAAGCACAGGCGGGGCTGCCGTTCCAATATCGCCCGACGGGGGATCTTTCACGAAGTTCCCGACGATGAATGTAAAAGGCTATACGAACCCTGAACAGATTGATGATTTCAAAAACGGATACAGGGGGATCTCCTCCGGGGATTTCCCTGCCGCTGACAACGAGTGCATCATCAGCGAAGACTTCGCGCAGTTGAACAGTATAAAAGTCGGAGACGTTATCGACATAGCGCAGGGCATGGTTGCCGATAACCCTTTGTCGCTGAAGGTCGTGGGCATATACTTTGACTTCACGCAGAATATGTTCGGCGCCACAACCGACGCCCCTGCGGCGATCAACGTTCGCAACGATATTATAACGAACTACGAGACGGCGTTTGAGTTTGCTAAAACAGACCCCCGCGTAGATACCGCTGCGTACTACCTGAAAAGCCCCGACCTCATTTCTAAATTTGAAGACGAAGCGCGCGCAGCAGGATTGTCGTATGATTACAAGGTGACAATAGACGAGGAGGCGTATAACCGGATAGTCGGCCCGGTTGAGGGAATGGCGAAAATATCGTTTACGTTTATGGTAGTCGTGTTGGTATTGGGCGCGTTGATCCTGGTCTTGCTTGCGACGCTCTCGATTCGCGAACGAAAGTACGAAGTCGGAGTTTTGCGGGCGATGGGCATGAAAAAACGAAAGGTCGCCGCCGGGCTGATTTTCGAGAGCCTGGCTATAACGGTCGCCTGCTTGATCCTCGGCCTCAGCGCCGGCTCTGCGGTTGCTCAGCCCGTATCGGACGTCCTGCTGCGGGGGCAGGTCGCTGCGGCAGAGTCAGCACAGGATTCAGGCACAACCATGATGTACGCCGGGACGCAGACCGACGCCAACGCGAAGCCGCTGGCTGATTTGGACGTCAGTCTGAATCTGAAGGTAGTGTTGATGATCATCCTCATATCGCTGCTGCTTGTTTCGATATCAAGCGTTACCGGCATAAGCTATATTACGAAATTTGAGCCGATAAAAATCCTCACGGAGCGATAGAAGACAGGGAGACAGGGGGACGGTTCTCCTGTCTTGTCCTGTCTCGCGGGTGGCAGAATGCCGCCCCTACGGCGCTATCCGGATTTCTTGCCGCACAAGACAGGAGAACCGTCCCCCTGTCTCGTGAAATAAAGGAGGACTTCGATAATGGCGGGGTTCCAGAACCTGCATACGCATACGAAATACTGTGACGGCAGCCAGTCTCCGGAGGAAATGGTGCGGGCTGCGATTGCTGCCGGCTGCGATTCGTTTGGTTTCTCCGGGCATTCATACACGGCGTTCGACCCGGAGCCATGCATGAGCGTAGGCGAGACAAGGCAGTACAAGGCGGACATTGGGTCGCTTAAAGAGAAATACGCCGATGAAATCGAGATATACTGCGGCATCGAACAGGATTATCACTCCGATGGGCCGCCAACAGGATTTGACTATATTATAGGCTCTGTGCATTTTCTGAAGAAAGACGGCGCGTACATCAGCGTGGATACCGGCGCGAAGGATCAGCAGGCGACCGTCGAACAGTATTACGGCGGAGACTACTACGCATATGTGGAACACTACTATGAAACGATGGCTGATATTGCAAAAACCAATCCTGATATAATCGGGCATTTCGATATCATTACGAAGTTTAACGCCGGAAGCCTCCGTTTCGACGCTTCGCATCCGCGCTATATTGCTGCAGCGCTTGACGCAATGGACGAAGCGTTGAAAAAATGCAGACTATTCGAGATAAATACGGGCGCTATATATCGTCAGATAAAAGAAGAACAGTACCCGTCTACGTTTTTACTTGAGGAACTGAGAAAACGGGGCGGCGAGGTAATCCTTTCAAGCGACAGCCATGACGGCGGTTCAATTGGCTGGCTGTTCGCAGAAATGAGGGAGCTTGCAAAAGCTGTCGGGTTCAAGAGCATGAAACGCCTGACAAAAGAGGGCTTCATCGACACGCCATTATAAGGCAAGGAAGACAAGAGAACCGTCCCCCTGTCTTACCCCTGTCTTAGCACGATTCGAGGGATATATGCATGAACACACAGCCGCTTAACGGAATATGGGAGCTTGAAATATCCGGAGGACCGTTATCCGGCGTTGTGATCCCCGCTCAAGTACCGGGCTCAGTGTATTCGGCGCTTCTCGAGCAGGGAAAAATGGAAGATCCGTATTATAGGGCAAATGAGTTGGACGCGCTTGAAATAATGGATGGCGACTTCATTATTACTCGATGCTTCGCAGCTTCGCCGTCCCAGGGGAGGGCATTCCTTCGCTGCGAAGGGCTTGATACACTCTGCGACGTCATCCTCAACGGGAAGCTTTTGGGGCATGCGGACAACATGCACAGGATTTGGGAGTTTGAAGTCACCGACGCCCTCCGGCAAGGTGAGAACGAACTTACGCTTATGTTTAAGTCACCGACAAAGTACATAGCGCAGCGCGACCGGGAAGTCCACCTGGCAGCGTCCGACGACAGCATGCGCGGATTCCCGCACCTGCGCAAAGCGCACTGCATGTTCGGTTGGGACTGGGGACCGAGGCTTCCCGACGCCGGGATTTGGCGCGATATTTCGCTGGTATACGAAGGAGAAGGCCGTATAGAAAGCGTGTATATCGAGCAAATGCACCGGGCTGGAGAGGTGAAGCTGAGTTTTTCAGCGGAAACAACAACGGCGGATGGGATGTCGGTTTGTGTGACAACACCCGACGGTTATACGCTAAGGTCTAGCGGGGAGCCGATCGCGATCAAGGCGCCGCAGTTATGGTGGCCAAACGGTTACGGAGAACAACCTCTTTATACCGTGCGTGTCGAGCTGCTTGCGGAAGGCACGGTTGCGGACGTCTGGGAACGCCGTATTGGGCTTCGAGCAATGACTGTGAGCCGCGAGCCGGATGAGTGGGGCGAGTCGTTTGCCATCACAGTCAATGGGACGCAGATATTTTCGATGGGCGCGGATTACATACCGGAGGATAATCTCTTATCGCGGGTGACGCCTGAAAGGACACGCCGGCTGCTGGAGGAATGCGTCGACGCCAACTTCAACTCAATACGCGTCTGGGGAGGCGGATATTACCCCGATGACTACTTTTATGACATATGCGATGAGCTGGGGCTGGTCGTTTGGCAAGACTTCATGTTCGCCTGTGCGGTGTACGAGCCGTCCGACGGGTTCGAGGCGACGATAAGGTCGGAGATTGCGGATAATGTGAAACGCATACGCCACCACGCGTCGCTTGGTTTGTGGTGCGGGAATAACGAAATGGAGATGTTCTTTGCAGACGGCACATACAAACACACTCTCGGGCAAAGGGCTTTCTATACACATATGTACGAGGGGTTTATCCCGGAGATTTGCAAAGCCCTTGACCCGCAGACATTCTACTGGCCTGCGTCGCCTTCGTCCGGCGGCGGTTTTGTCGAACCGAACGACGAAACCCGCGGCGACACGCATTACTGGGACGTCTGGCACGGTAATAAACCGTTCAGCGAGTACAGGAAGTTTCATTTTCGCTTTGCTTCCGAGTTCGGGTTTCAAAGCTTCCCCGGGATGAGGACCGTGAAGGAGTTCACATTACCTGAAGATAGAAATATCTTCTCGCGCGTCATGGAGATGCACCAAAGAAACCCGGGGGCAAACGGAAAAATAATGACGTACCTTTCCGCAATGTACCTTTATCCGCCGGACTTTGAGACCTTGCTGTACGCGACGCAGCTTATGCAGGCCGAGGCAATGCGATACGGCGTAGAGCACTGGCGCCGCAACAGGGGGCGCTGCATGGGCGCTATATACTGGCAGCTTAACGATATCTGGCCCGTTGCGTCCTGGTCGTCCATAGACTACTTCGGGCGGCGCAAAGCGCTGCACTACTTCGCAAAACGGTTCTTCGCGCCGGTTTTGATTTCCTGCGAGGAGACCGGAGAAATGACCGAGCGGCCATTTTGCGTCAGCCAGCCGGAGCCGATCCGTAAAGCGGCTCGACTGTCCATTGCAAATGAGACAAGACACGCAGTATCCGGTACTGCGTCATGGGAGCTGCGCGATCCGACAGGCGCGGCTCTGATAAGCGGTAAAGCGCAGGTTGAAGTGCCGGCACTATCATCCGTCTGGCTTGACGAAATGGATTTTTCTAACTGCGACGAGCTGTCGAATTACGTGAGTTATAAGTTTGAAGCGGACGGGGAGGCGATATCTTCCGGCACGGCGCTGTTTTGCAGCCCGAAGCATTTTGCCTTTCTCGACCCGAAACTGGTTGTGCAGCGTAGCGGGAGAAAACTGACGATCACGGCGCAGGCATATGCGAAAAGCGTAGAGATCTACTCTGACGACGATGACTTCACTTTGTCCGACAACTTCTTTGATATGAACGCAGGCAGCCTCGACGTCGTAATTACGCGAGGCGACCCGGCTGTTGTTAAGGTGAGATCCGTTTGGGAAATCCGCTAACACAAGAACACAAGAGAACCGTCCCCTTGTGTTCTTGTGTTGCTGTCAGCCAACCATGAAGCCCACAGGGGTATGGGAGCTGAACTCCCACCCTACGGCCGACGCGATTCCCGCTTCTGAAAGAACCTCGTCGCGCACATAGTTGCCGGCTGCAATGCAAAAAATATCCACCGGAGCGACTGACTTCAGCAACGCTTCGGCTTCGTTTTCGTATCCATACCAGCCTAATATCTGAGCCAGCTCGTCAATGTCGTAATAAACAGAAAAGCCGCCGTCGAAAACGACGTACATGAACGACTTCGAGGGGTAAAAAGCCTCGCCGTTGAGATTAAACCTGTACATATGGTGCAGCGTGACAAACTCGCCGCCCAATGGGTTATCAATGGGCGCCATGGTCACATTGAACAACCCGGCTGCGACAAGGTTCTCCACAGTTACGCGGCGCTCTTGAAGCGCAAGCCTTATCGGCATGCGCTCGCCATTTTCAAACACAACGAAAATACTGTCGGCGCGCCTCGAATTAAGATAGTAGCGGCATTCGGAGCGAAAGTAGTCATCCTCAAAAAACATCTCAGGGACATCTTCACCACCGTGCGGATCCTCAATTTTGATATCAATGAGCAGCTTTAGCGGGTTGAGGTACTCGGTTACCGCAGCAAAACCATCACGAAGGTCCACTGTGTTGGACATATCCACTGTCCGGCGCGACCATAGTTCGGCGGCCGCAAGGGTCCCGTCGCCTGAGACTGTGACGAAAATGGTATCCGCTCCGATTACGTCATAGCGGCGTACCGAAAAATCCCTCCCTGCAAGCTGATAATGAAATGGTTCAAAATCACTGAGATTCAACTTATCACCCTTGCGCGCCAATGTGAAAACGTCCTTGAGTGTTATCTGATTTGCGTAAGTTCCGTCCGGCAATACGAGTGCGGACAATCGGTGGCTCTCGTTGAACTCAAATACACGCCTTAAATCGTCAAGCGTCGTCTCTTCTGTACTCCTTATCCTATAGATCGTCCAGACTCCGAGACTACGAAACTCAACCAGCCACATCTCATTGTCCATGCGATATAATCCGAATTTAACGCCGCCGGTATCGGAGATTACGGCAAGCAGATAGCGGTCTATATAGCCGGTCAGCCCTGGCGGTGTAAAAATCGTACTTAAGGGGCCGTCATGTTTTGACGTGAACTCGTCCGCGCCGACCGGTTTATTGTAGTAATCGACAGCGTAACGCTGTGCGTCGCCCGACCCGATGTCTGCGAAAATTGCCTCGCCCCTGTCGAAGCCGTAGACGAAAGGCGTACCTCCGAAAGCCATGTAGGAGCTGAGCGGGTGCGTATACAAGTTCGCGTCGAAAACATAGCAACCGTAGATATCGTCCACGACGGCATTTGGCGACGCACCGCCCGGCGACGCACCGCCCGGCAGTTTCCCGAATATCGCCGCTATCACCGGCCCCGCAATCGCAATCGCGGCGCATGCTGCGACGACAGTGACAATAGCCCGCTTACCGGTACGGTTATCATTTTTTCGAGCGATGCTCAGAATCAGCCATGTTACGGCGCCGGACAGTATGATTATCAGGACGTCGACAGGAGCGAGCGACTTGATTAGCGGACGGAAAAACCAGCCGGCGCCAAGGATATAGACCCGCCCGCGCATCATAGCCGCCTCACCGATGTACATTAGTAGTGTGGCGCAGACGGAGACAAAAACAGGGACTCCGACTGCGAGCAGGCTGCTTTTTTTACGGAGCTTTTTGCCCTTGTACTGCTCCGCTTGCGGTAGAGGCTCAGAGCCAAGGCGATTGCTCCCGGCAGCCTCAGCATTGCCGTTGCGCGGAGACATCAGGAAACTCCCGACATAAACCCCTGCCGAAGCGCCGAGAATAACAAAGAAGAGACCGGTCAGTATCGAGGCAAGCGGCGTTTGGACCAGGCCCGCCTGCCGGAAAAACGCGGTCGTATTGGCAAAAATACAAAGCGCAACAAGCGCAGCCGTGGAGCCTCCGCGCAGGCGCATCAGTTTGATTTTGGCGAAGTCGTTGTAGCGGTACATTGTTGCGATCCCATATATTAATCCGCATACCATTGATATAAGGATGAGCGAAATCAAGTAGTAGTGGATCTTGTACAGGCTGTCGCCGGCGACGTAAACAAGCCTGTCCTGCACCTCGTATGCCATCGACTGTTGTCGCACTATGGGCGAAATCGAACACAGGGCAGCCTGCCAGGCGTCGGCTGTGAGTATGGCGTCATCGGCAACCGGCGTCATCATGGATGGGTCGATGAGGGTCATCCCGGATACGCGTATCTGTATCCTCTCAAGTAATGACTCAACTGCAAAAAACACGCTGTAAGCTGTGAGGAGCCCAAGAGGGAAAGCAAGTCGTTTGCGAACGCTCCCGCTCCGGCGATCTTTTTCTGTCAAGTCCCTGCTCCCAATCCGGTCCTCCGGGAGATTGCCGCCGGGAGAGGCAATCTTTGCGAATATCGGCTGCATTGCAGCAAACCACAGGAGCGATATGCAAATTGCCGTATATGGTACGACGTATCTTACGTACTGCTCCGGTTCGATAGCGCCGTTTGCGATACTGTAATATACCATGCGGGCGCCGCCCCACAAAGGATAAACCGAGAGTATAAGAAGTCCCGCTATGGAGACTAACCGGAAACGTTTGTTTTTTGTATTCATACGCTATTTTACCTTTCATGTATATACGCTTACACAGGCTCCTAACTCCTGAGTTGAGGATTTGTCATCAGGACGATCGCGATTGCCAACAGGAACAGCGCGGAGGCTGCAGCGCCGATTAGCGTAAGCTTTCTGTAGTTCAACACATTGACCACGCGCACTTTAACGATGGAGCGGCTGAACGCCGTTGAGACAAGCACCCGAGAGCCCTCCGCGAAGTTCAGTAGCGTTGCCGCGTAAGCCTTACGCTCGTCTTTGCCCATTTTCCTAATCACTTGCTCATCGCAAGACAACTCCATATCTGCGAGAAACGCTTTCAGCATAATCCACGCAAAAGGATTGAACCAATGCAAGCACGTAATGCAAATGCCAAGCATTCGCCAGATGTTATCAAGCCGTCCCTTGTGGACACTCTCGTGCGCCAGTATAAGACGCCCCTCTTCACTATCCGGGTCTAGGGAAGCGGGCAGAATGATTTTCGGGTGTATCACGCCTACAAGCACCGGAGAAAGCAGCATGTCCGATTCGAAAATGTTTTCCCTTATGCGGACCGCTTTCTTTAACTCCTGTCGAGTCAACGTATAAAGAACCGCAGCGGCTATAAGCGTGGCAGCGGCGATAATTATCCAGACCACAGCAGCAGCCACGAAAACCTGCCGCAGCGATTCCGTTTTGTACTCGACCGGCATAAAACGTTCGACGGCTCCAATCGAGTTCATCGCCCCGATGAAGCCTGAGCCCGGCGCCCTCGCTATGCCTTCCGTGACTGACAGGGGAAGACAGGGGGACGGTTCTCTTGTCTTGACAAGCGACACGGTTTGCGATATGCTTTCAGCGGGGTGATGAGCAATGCCACGGCAAGCCAGGAAAAAGAGTAAGACAGAAGTCTATCACGTAATGATGAGAGGGATCAATAAGCAAGTTATCTTCGAGGACTTGGAGGACAACCGGAAGTTTATCAAAACTCTTAGTACATACAGGGAAACGAGCGGGTATAAGCTGTTCGCTTACTGCCTGATGGGGAACCATTGCCATCTTCTTATTAGGGCCGACAGCGAGAGTATTGAAAAAGCAATCAAGAGAATAGCTGGTAGCTACGTGTTCTGGTACAATAGAAAATATGACCGCAGTGGACATTTGTTTCAGGATCGTTTTAAGAGTGAAGCTGTAGAAAACGACAGATACTTGCTTGCTGTACTCAGGTACATACACCAAAACCCAGTAAGAGCGGGTCTATGCAAGAACGTGGCTGACTATGAGTTCAGCAGTTATGGTGAGTACTTGAAAAGCTCATCCGGAATTGTTGACACAGAGTTTATCCTGTCGATGGTAAGTAAGGGAGAGTTTACTGAGTTTCATCGCAACGGAGACGACAATTTCATGGATATAGAAGAGAAGAGGAATTACATCAGCGACATAAATGCAATAGCGCTGATAAAGGAAATCGGAAAGTGCAAGAGCACAACCGATTTGCAATCATTTGACGTGGCACATCGGGACAAAGTCATAGCAGAGTTGTTGGGAAACAGCTTGTCTATTAGGCAGATAAGCAGGTTGACAGGTGTGAGTAAAGGCGTGGTCGAAAGGATTTCGAGAAAATAGCACCGAGACAAGGGGGGCGGGATTCGAACTCGACACGCCTCTCTGGATTTGGCGAAGCAGGGGTGAAAACCGCGTTGCGATAACCGTATTGAGTTCGAATCCCGCCCCCCAAACCGCCCCCTTGTGCTGTTACTCTGGGGGAGGTAGGTGAATCGTTATTGACTGCAGGTAACATTTTTGACGTGCTTATCTATGTAATATTCATAGGACTCCCATTTGTTGTTCTGGTGTTCGGGATAGTGCTGATGGTACGAAAAACAGACGTACTAATCGGAGTAGCCTTATGCATACCGGCAGTATTATTCTGTGCCTTTCTTCCGGATTTGGGGCTGTACGGCTATTTAAAGCCTTATGTGGAAGCTTTCTCGGGGGTTCTCCTGGTAATTGCCGGGATGCACGACAGGAAAAGACGAGATAAGAGACGAGAGATTTCTTTTCATGTCATCGCTATATGCGTCGGAGCTGTAACTGCGTTAGTGTATCCGGTTATTATGCTGACGAACTGTGCTGTTGATACGGGAAGGAGTAACAAATTCGCAAAAGAGTACCCAGTTTGGGCAGTGTTCATGGACGGTTCTGTCGATGACTTGAAAGCGGTTCTGGAAAGCGGTGCTGATCCGCGCGAGCTAATAAACGGCGCGCCAATAATCACTAATACACTTCTATACAAACGCTCATGGCTTGCAGAACGCCCGGAGCAATTTGAGAAAGTCACGGCACTGGTAGCAGCAGGTTATGACGTTAATGAGAGTGGAGAGTACGGAGAGACCTTACTTATGCTGGCGAGCATTGACGCTCGTTGGGATTACGACATTCATGACCCATTCGATATGCCAACCAAGCTGACCGAACTGTTCATAGCATATGGCGCGGATGTAAATGCTCGGGACGATTACGGGCGGACGGCACTCATGTGGGCATGCTGCTATAAAGGGTATTACTATATGTTCGACATTAATGCTGATACATCACCTCTTATTTCTCATTCGTCCACCAGATATAGTGGTATGGATAAGCGTATTCCGGTATTCTACTATGGGCAGATAAGAGCACTGGTCGACGCAGGTGCGGATGTGTTGGCGCAGGATAGCAAGGGGTTCACCGCGCTTGATTACTTCGAGTTCTCTGTGGAGCTGAGCTTGATGCTCGAGCGCGAGGAAGAAACTGATATATATCAATCAATGGAATACATCGAATCGTGCGAAGCCATAAGGGAGTTGTTGAAGAAGTAGACTCGCAGTAACAAGACAAGAGAACCGTCCCCCTGTCTTGTTTATTGCTTGACGCGCGTATAAGGAGGCAAGTCATGAAAAGTGTAAGTACACGCCTGCTGCTGATAGTTATTGTCATACTGATAGTCGGCGTTGGCCTCAGCTCCGTCATTGGGACTGTTCTTGCGGGAACAGCCCTGCACGATGAGTCTCTGGGCAGGATTGGAGAAGCGACCGAGCGAAATGCAAATGCCATCGACACATGGGTTACGACCAACATACACTATGTTGAAGCGCTTGCAGCAGACCTTTCCGGCCTGCCAATCGAAGAACGGATCGACGTTTTGCCCGCTCTTATCAGGCACGCTGATGCGAACAAAGACTACTTCTCCGTTTATACAGGGTACCCCGACGGGGTTGGGATCTTCAGCGATGGATGGATGCCGAACTACGATGAGTGGATGGCCAACGAACGGGGATGGTATAAGGGCGCAGTTGCAAATCCGGGCGCTGTGTACGTCACCGAGCCGTATCAAGACGCGGATACCGGCGCTTTCTGCCTGACGTACGCGAAAACGTTCTCTCACGACGCGCTGAACACGGGAGTCGTCGCTATCGACTTGTTCGCCGACGTTCTGACGGACGTTGTGAACAAAGCAGTCGTCGGTAAAGACAGCTATGCGTTCCTGACAGATGCGCAAGGCGAAATATTTGTACACTTCAACCCGCAGTACGCTCCTGTCGTCGATGAAAACGAAGACACGGTGTTCCAGAATATCGGTGTTATCGAAGACAGACACTATATTGACTTGCTTAGCAAAGAAGTAATTGGCGGCGAGACGGCCAAGCTGCGGAGCGCTGACGCTGTTATGCGCTACTACACAGCTCGCGTCGTCGAGTCTACGGGGTGGATACTCTATACCGCGCTGCCGGTGAGCGTCGTCAACGCGCCGATCACCCGGCAAATCATCGCGGCGGTGATAATATTCGCCGCTGTTCTTGTGCTTGCGGTTGTAATTACATATATTACGATGAAAAAGCTAATCATCACTCCCATAAAAGATGTCACGGAAGCCGCGAGCCGGCTCGCACTCGGAGACACAGGCGTAAGCCTGAGCGGGAAGTATGTTGGAGAGCTCGAGTTGCTGGCAAATTCATTCCGCGACATGGAGAGTTTCAACACTCAGCAGACTGATTGGCTTGAGCATATTGCAGGCGGCGATCTGTCGATCGACGTTTCTCCGCGAAGCGACAAAGACAGGATAGGGCAGACCATCGCCGATATGCTTCGCAGCTTGAACGAAATGTTCTCTAGCATTAGCATCAGCACCAGCCAAGTGTCCGCAGGCTCTAAGCAGGTCGCTGACGGCGCCCAGTCGCTGGCGCAGGGGTCGACGGAGCAAGCGGCAGCTATCGACGACCTCTCAAACTCGATAGGGGATATAGCGGACAAGACACAGCAAAATACTGACATCGCAAGGGAAGCCTCCCGCCTGTCCGACTCGATAAAGGAAAGCGCTGAGAAAGGCAACTCGCAGATGGAGCAGATGATGGTAGCTGTCAGGGAGATAAACGAAGCCGGCAACTCAATCGGGAAAGTAATAAAGACCGTGGACGATATCGCTTTTCAAACGAATATCCTGGCTCTCAATGCAGCGGTCGAAGCCGCGCGCGCGGGGCAGCACGGCAAGGGATTCGCGGTCGTGGCAGAGGAGGTCCGCAATCTTGCGGCAAAGAGCGCGGAGGCTGCAAGCAACACAGGCGAGCTCATCGAGAACACTATAGCAAAGGCGAATCTCGGGTACTCGATAGCGAATGAAACGGCTGTCTCGCTTAAAGAGATTGTCGACGGCATAAACCGCAACGCTGAGATAATGGACAGGATATCGAGGTCGTCGGAGGAACAGTCTGCGTCAATAAAGCATGTTAATACGAGCATCGAACAAGTCGCGCAGGTCGCGCAGCAAAACAGCGCGACCGCCCAAGAGTCCTCCGCTGCGTCGCAGGAGATGAGCAGCCAGTCCCAGGTGCTCGAAGATATGCTGTCGCAGTTCAAGCTGAAAGGAAGCCGCCGCCTTGGGAGCGCGCCGGGAGCGACGTCGCTGCCGGACAGATGGTGAGACAGCAAGACAGGGGGACGGTTCTCCTGTCTTGTCAGGAGAACCGTCCCCCTGTCTTGTTATAGTTTTTGGCAGTTCACGCAGTAATAGATGCTGCCGCCCAAATAGTTGACCCTTATCACCGCGTCACCGCAGTTCGGGCAGATTGCCAGCGTGTTGAGTCTGCTCAGCTTCGTCCTGTAACCGCCGCGATTGCCGAACAAATCCGTTTCAGTATCTCGCCCGCCCCCGTTCACCATTTCCGTCAGCGTTGATATCACGCATTCATATAACTCACGATACTGAGCGTCCGACAAGGCGTTCATTTTTTTCTTCGGGTGTATTTTCGCGTTCAGGAGTATATCCTGCAGGACGCCGTTCCCGAGGCCCGGAATGCGCTGCTTTGTGGCAAGAAAAGCTTTCGCGCTCATTTTGACGCTTATGTCGTCGATAAGCGCGAGAAAGAACTCATAATCGAACTCTCCTGATAGCGGTGATACCGCATCCTTACCGGCTTTATAGTACATATTGTCGTCCATGGCTCCGACAGGGAACGCCCATAAGCCCCCGTACATTGCGACAGTTCCTGCAAGCGCGGAACCGTCGTCAAATGTAATAAGAAGCTGATGCTTTGCCGGGTGCTCCTCTCCCGCCTCATAATACCTCAGGATTACGCCGTCGCCGAAATGGAGCGCGGCTTCCCCCGCTTCGATTTCGATTCTGCCGCCATAGTCGAGCGCGTTTCCCAAAACCTTCCCGCGCAGTAACGCGTCATACTCGGCCGGCTCTCCGTAGTACCAAGCGAGCTTGTGCGGCGTCGCCGCAGCCGTGGTCTTCTCAATGCGTTTGCCCCTGACAGTATTGTTCAACTGTTCGGCAAGTACGATTGCTTCAGGAATTTCCAGCATGGCATAGTGCCTCCTTCAATAGCACAAGGGGACGGTTCTCTTGTGTTGCCCAACTGTTTTTAGCGCAACAAATGCATTCTTGTCAATCATTTCAAGGGCATAATCAATATCTACAAAGCCGGATTTTTCCAGAGTATAGTCGCTATAGCTGCTGTACCTGTAGCCATCAATCTTATTACACAAACCGGCATTGAGAGGGTTTTGATGTATGTATCGCAGTACAGACAGGAAGTATCTGTCATTTTCTACCGCTTCACTTTTGAACCTATCTTGAAATAAATGCCCGGATCGGTTATACTTGCCGGAGCGGCTTTCAATACGCGCGTGTCTTGGCATCTTCTTCTCACCTTAACTACACAATATCATGCTTGTATGTCTGTGTCAACACAAGGAACCGTCCCTTTGTGGTTTAGCACAAGAGAACCGTCCCCTTGTGTTCGAGTGAAAATCATATTATATGAAAAAGATTGTTATCGCCCCGGACAGCTTCAAAGGAGTAATGACCGCAAGAAGAGTTGCGGATATTATCGGCGAGGAAGCCGCAGCTTTGCTCCCTGATTGCGATATAGTGAAAATACCGATTGCTGACGGTGGCGAAGGGAGCCTTGACACAATCCTCTCGTCAATCGGAGGCGAGCTGATCGAAGCGCATGTAATCTCTCCGGAAGACAAGGAAATACCCGCTTGCTTCGGAATCACGCGGGAAGGTACGGCCATCATCGAGATGGCGCAGAGCAGCGGCTTGACGAGGCAGAACGGGCTGCACCCAATGACGTCAAGCACATACGGCTTCGGGCAACTCATTACCGCCGCGCTGGACAAGGGAGCGCGAGAGTTCATGCTATGCATAGGCGGCAGCGCGACTACCGACGGAGGCTGCGGGATGGCGGCTGCCCTCGGCGTCGGGTTCAGGGACTGCGGCGGAGTAAGCTTCGTTCCCTGCGGCGGCACGCTGCAGCGTATCGCGCACCCTGACGGTATAGACATGTCTGCGGTCGACGCCAGAATACGTGAGAGCAGTTTTACTGTTATGTGCGACGTTGATAATCCTCTGCACGGCAAGTACGGAGCGGCATATGTGTACGCGCCGCAAAAGGGCGCAACCCCCGACCAAGTAGCCTTGCTTGATGAAGGGCTTAAGCATTTTGGGACGCTTTTGCGTGTGAAGTTCGGCGTTGATTTCGTAAATACACCGGGCGCGGGCGCAGCGGGAGGGCTTGGCGCTGGATGCATGGCATTCCTCGGAGCAAGGCTTGTCAGCGGCAGCGAGGCGATTCTAAATCTATGCGGCTTTGACGCGCATATCGAAAATGCTGACCTTGTGATAACGGGGGAGGGTCGTCTTGACGACCAAAGCTTCAGCGGTAAAGCGCTATCCGGCATTTTGGGACGCGCGCGAAGCGTCAGCGTCTACTCTGTCTGCGGTGTCTGCACCTGCGAAGAAGCCCTGCTTAAGGAGCAGGGCTTGCGCGTTTTCGAAACAAGCGAAGGTATAGCTCCGGAGGAAAGTATGCGGGATCCTGAGAAATACCTTCGCGTAGCCGCCGGTAAAGCTATCACATTATGGGAAGGGCAATAGCACAAGAGAACCGTCCCCATGTGCTGTGCTATACCTTTCTGTTGTAGATAGGCTTTACATGGCGTGCGCCGCGCCCCATTATGCCAACGGCGCCAATAATAGCAATCGTGTTGAAGGAGATGATCACTGCGCGGATCGGAATATGGTCTGCAAGCGCGCCGGCGATTAGCTGGCCTGTGATAGCGCCCGCGTTGATAAACATTTGAAACGCGCCGTTGAAACGCGCCCTCTTTGAGTCCGGTATGTAGCTTTGCGTAGTCGATATGCGGATATTATAGCTTGTTACGCCAAGTAGACCTGCGCAAAAGCACATGATCGCCATCATATACGAAGGCGTGAAGAGATACCACATTTCAAGCACGCTTATGGTTATATATACGAAAAGCGCGATACTGTATTTCTTGTTCACAGGGTAATCGAGCTTGTACTGCACCGCGCCTCCAACCAGCCGCCCGATGACGCTGCAGCCCATGATATAGCTGAACATCATCACGCCGAGTGATGGTGTTTCTTTAAAGAATGGAAGCGCAAGGGTTCCGCTTGAACCTGCAAACGTTGAAATGAAAAAGTATGCTGTGATAACGCGAAGCCCTTTCTCGCCCTTTATATACGCAACGCCCTCAATAAAGCTTGTTTTAAACTCACGGAATCCGTACTTCTCCGCCTTATCACGCAGATGGGATTCCTTTGCGCGTATCTGCGTTTCAAAACACGCTGCAGTGAAGAAAGCCGCCGCAGAGAAGATGAAGACGCGCCCGATGCCGTACCGCTCATACAGAAACGTCGCGAGCGGCAGCATAGCGGCTGAGAGGGGCATTATCATAGAAGAAACCGAATATGCTTTTCGGTAGTTGCCTTCGGCGACGAGTACCGGGTAGAGACTTTCATATGCGACTTGGTATATACTGTCGATAGTACCGAAAGTAATAGACAGCAGCAGGTAGACGAGATAGTTGAAGTAGCCGCCGCCGATTATGAACGACAGCGAGAAGTAAAGCGTCGCTGAGATGAAGTCAAGTGTGTATATTGTTTTTCTTCGCGAGAAACTGTCGAGCAGAGGCCCGGCTAGTATAGGGACAAGTATTTTCGGCAGATTGAAAACGACCAGGAACAGTATGAACAAAAAGACAGAGTTGCTGTAATCAAGCACTACAAGGTTTATGGCGAAGCCGGCAAGCGTGTTCCCAAGTATGGAGACGACGGAGCCAAGCGTTAGTATCGTAAAGTCGCGCGTCCAGAGTTTATTCATTAAAGTGTCGGAGTTTTCCTTTCATAACACAAGCAACACAAGGGGACGGTTCTCTTGTGTTGTTTATAGCAACTGTTTCAGCGAGCATCAATAAGAGTACAGGACACTTTTAGTGGAGTGAAAAATCATATTGGGAACAACACAAGAGAACCGTCCCCTTGTGTTGCTTGTGTTGCCCTTGTGCTGTTATGTGACGATCATTTCCAGGGTGGCGAGCAGGGCGTCAATCGCTTCTTTTTGCTCTTCGTTCCTATACTGCATGATGAGCTCCAGGCTCATCGCGTCGGACTCAGTCAAGTACCCCAGCCATGCAACATAGGTGTCGTCGCCCCTCATGGCGGTCGCGGTCACGCCGCTCAGCATTGCCCTCCCGATAACGACGTCGCCGTCGATGGTCGATTCGGCTCCTTCGGTGTAGTTAGAAAGGATATCCTGCGCTCGAGCTTCGAGGCCCTCGGGGATATAGTCGATCAGAATCTCGATAGAAGCGGTACCTGCACCCTGATATGTGAACACGTAGTTTAGGTTCCAGACTGTGAAGTCAAAAATCTCTTCGTCGGCGTACATCACAATCGTCAACGTGGGCAGCAGAGGCATTTCGCAGCGCGTGCCGGTCGGCGTGGCCGTAGATGGGGAAGGAGTCGTGGAAGTCGTCTGCTCAGGGGTCTCGACCGGAGGGCTCGAAGCAGTCGAAGTGGAAGTCTGAACAGGCGGAGTCGAGATACCGGGGCTCGACTCCACAGGCGGAGACTGCTCCGCAGCAACGTCGCTTTTTTCCGGTCTGTTGATGACGATTAGCTGAATAGAAAAAACTATAATCGCAATTATGCAAAGCAGGGAAAAGACCAGCAGCAGATTTCTAACCGTAGTGCTCATGCTCATATCGAATCATTACCTCAATATCAATAAATAGTCCGAAGCAAACATCGTCAGAAGAACCGATTAGCGGTTACACAGAAGCCTTGGACAAAAGCCGCGAGATGCCCAGGGCAATCCGGCGCAGAGTCTCCTCACGCCCCAGTATGCCGCACAACTCGACAGCGCCGCCCGGAGTAACGGCAGTTCCGGAAACCGCGATGCGGACAGGCCACATCAGCGTAGCGTTCTTGACGCCAAGCTGCTCAGCCAGCCCTGCCAGCGCGTCGTGCAAAGCCTCGTTCGACCATGCACCCAGGCTCTCAAGCGCAGTCTGCGCGCTCCGCAGCATTTCCAGCGACACAGCTTCATCGGTCTTAGACTTCTTGTGCTCATACAACTGCGTATCATACTCCGGCAGGGCGTCGAAGAAACCGAGCTTGCCGGGTATATCCGTCAGTTTCTCGCACCTCGCCTGCAAAAGAGCGGCTATCGCGCCGGGTGACACATCCTCGCGCTTAACAGTTTGCCTTATGTATGGCTCTGCCATACGCGCGAACTCAACCGGAGGCAAGGCGCGGATGTACTCGCTGTTGAAGTAGTTGAGCTTATCTACATCGAAAATCGCGGGGGACTTCGACAAGCCCGCGATGTCGAAGATATCAGCCATCTCGCTCAGCGTGAAAACCTCGCGCTCGCCGCCCGGGCTCCAGCCGAGCAAAGCGACATAGTTAAGCACGGCTTCCGGCAGATAACCGTCCTTGATCAGATCGTCGTAAGTCGGATCCCCGGCGCGTTTTGACAGCTTGTGGGTCGCGTCGCGCATTATGGGCGACACGGTCACATACAGCGGGATTTCCCAGCCAAACGCTTCGTAGAGCAGGTTGTACTTAGGCGCTGAGCTGATGTACTCGCTTCCCCGAAGGACATGGGTAATGCCCATCAAATGGTCGTCGACGACATTCGCGAAGTTGTATGTCGGCATACCGTCGCTTTTCAGCAGCACCATGTCGTCCAACGTATCGTTTTGAGCGGTAATCTTGCCGAACACCATATCGTCAACCGTCGTCGAACCATCTCTTGGCGTCTTCATCCGGATAACACAGCTCTCGCCTGAGTCGGCGCGCTGCTTCGCTGCGTCGTAGGGCAAGGCGCGGCAAGGATCATCTTCATGGGATACGACGCCGAGGTCCATATGATCGCGCTCGTCGTGCGCGATATGCCCGCAGAAGCAGTAATAAGCGGAGCCCTTCTCGCACAGCAGTCGCGCGTATGGGGCATACAGCCCGCGCCGCTCACTTTGGGTATACGGCCCGCAAGGCCCGCCAACGCCGGGGCCTTCGTCATATAACAGGCCTGCTCCATTGAGCGTTTTCTCGATAATCTCCGTCGCGCCTTCGACGTAGCGGGCGAAGTCAGTATCTTCTATGCGCAATATGAAAGTCCCGCCGTACTTTTTCGCGATAAGGTACGCGTAGAGAGCCGTGCGAAGCCCCCCGACATGCATATACCCCGTAGGGCTCGGAGCGAAACGCGTCCTCACGCCGCCTCGGGGGATACCCGCTTCCATATCAATAAACCATTTCTCGTCCATATGCCTCTCTCTCTTCATTCTCCAGCTCGATGTAAGCGACCTTGCCGACAAGGGTGCGCGGGAGGTCGTCCCGGTACTCAAACTCGCGCGGCATCGCGTACCTCGCAATATTCCTTTCGCAATGTTCCAAGATAGATTTGCGGATCTCCTCCGTCGGCTCCCGGCCGTCGCGCAGGACGATAAAAGCTTTTATACGCTGCATCCTATAGTCGTCCGGAACGCCGATGACGCAACTTATAAGGACATTCTCGTGCGATTCGATGATGTTTTCCAACTGCGAAGGGTAGACGCTGTAGCCGGAGGATATTATCATGCGCTTGATGCGCTGGCGGAAATAAACAAAACCATCTTCATCTATCATGCCGAGGTCACCCGTGTGCAGCCAGACACGGCCGTCGGGGTGCTCGCGGAGCGCCTGCTCCGTCTCCGTTGCGTTGCCGTCGTAGCCCTTCATTACAGTAGGGCCGGAGAGGACGATTTCGCCTTCCTCGCCGAACTGCGCCCTGTCCGTCGTACCCTGCCTGACGATTTTGTAGAAAGTGTCCGGATACGGCACCCCGATGCTGCCCTCTTTATGGAAATCACGCGGGGTCAGGCAACTTGCGGTGACGCACTCAGTCAGCCCGTAGCCTTCTCTAATCTGCACGGATGCGCCATGGCCGGTGAGGAACGCGTCGACCTTGCGCTTTAGCTCGACAGAGAGCGAGTCCCCTCCCGAGAAGACGCCCTCAAGCTGCGATAAATCGAGATCGTCTATGTCGCTCAGGCGCAACAGAGCTTCGTATAGCGTCGGCACTCCTGCGATATAGTTTGGCTTGTGCTTCTTTAGCAGCGCCGCGTAAGACTGAATGGAGAACTGGGGGACAAGTATGGCGCAAGCGCCCGATATAAGCGCCGTGTGTATGCACACGCCCAGCCCGAAGCCGTGGAATATAGGCATGATTGCAAGCATTTTGTGGCCCGGCAGGACGCACTGGCTCGATGCGAACGTCTGCATGGCGAGCGCGTTGAAGTTCATGTTTGTGAGGAGGATCCCCTTGGTGGCGCCCGAGGTACCGCCGCTGTAAAGGATCGCGGCGACGTCATCGCCCGGCGCGCCGTCGCGCGGCACACCCTCGCCCGGCAAACTCTTGCCGCGCTCAAGCATATCGGTATACCTGATAATCGCCCCTCCGGAACGCTGCCGCTTGATCGCGCGTCCCTGCGTCAGTTTATACAGGGGCTTTTTCAAGCCGTGAAGCCCGTCTTCAATACCCGTGAGGATGAGCGTCCTCGCGCCGGTCCTCGGCAGGATTTCCAAAAGCTTCTGCGCGAACTGGTCGAGCGTCAAAACTGCGACGCTGGCGCTGCCGGAGATATATCGTACAAGCTCCTCCGGCGCCGATAAGGGGTGGACCATATTCGCGACGGCGCCGGCCAGGTTAAGGGCATATAGCATGATTACTGATTGCGGGGTGTTTGGCATGCATATCGTGACCCGATCGCCGCGCCCGATGCCAATAGCTTTCAAACCGCGCGCGCAGGAGCGTATTTGGCCGGCAAAAGCGGCATATGTCACCTTGCAGCCAAAGAAATCGTAAGCTATGGTGCCCGGGTAATCCGCGGCGGCGGCAAGCACCAGATCCGCCATCGAGCAGTCCGGGTAATCGAGGCTGCGAGGGACGTCGCCGTAATGGGCGAACCAGGGCGCTTCGTCGGGGGCAAGGCCGTTTACCGCGTTCAACTCCGTACTCGACTCCGCGCTCGACTCCGCGCTCGACTCCGCGCTCAGCTCCGCGCTCGACTCTGCGTTCAACTGAGTATCTCGGCAACCAGCTCGTTCAGCCTGCCGCCAAGATCGGCAGTAGAGATATCACCGTTGTAGCACGCTGCCGTGAAGCCTCCGGTCGGAGTCCAGAAGTTGCTCATCTGAGGGATTGAAGGCATCGCTATCGAATGAGGACCCTGAGCGACGACAGCCCTGACAGTAGTCGAAACCTCGACGTCGGCGTCGCCTTCAAGCGACTTCGCGACAGGGCTGAGGTTGCGATTTAGGAAGCGAACCTTTTGATTATCAGGGTTCGACAGCCAGGCGGCAAGATCCATCGCGACGTCCTTGTTCTTCGTGTTCGCATTCACGCAGTAGAGCTTGAAACCCGCGAAGGACCTCATCGGCTTCCCGCCAACGCCCGGGAGCCGCGTGCAGCCGTAGTTGCCCTTGAGCACGGCAGTCATTTTCTCGGCGTCCCAAGGCCCCCCGACATACGCGCCGAGCTTATGTTGGCTGAACAAATCGGCTGCTTCGTCAGAGTTGCAGTTGCCGAGCTTGTCCCTGTTCTCAATTAAGTACGTCATAGCTGCGACGCCTTCGGCGCTGTTGAAGTCGCAAAAAGCAGCGTCTTCGCCGCTTTCGCCGAACAGCATGCAGCCGTATGTGAAGAACCAGTTTGCAGAGAAGTACGCATTCCCCATTTCCATGGCGAACGTGTAGCCCCCCTCGGGCACCGCGATAGACGTTATCCCCTCGAGCGTATGGACGGAACTCTCCGGGATGAGGGACTTGTCGTAGAACAGCATGTGAGTCTCAAAGCTGGAAGGGAAACCGTATTGCTTCCCCCGGAACTGGCCGGCCTTAACCGAAGGAGCCGTGTTCATGTCTATTGCGCCCAGATGCCCGGACCCGGTTATCTCCAGAATGCCGCCTCCTTCGACGAGCGCGCCCAACTGGTCATGCGGTATGCAGATCACATCAGCCGCTGCTTTAGGGTCGTCTTCGAACTTCTGCCTTGCGGAATCGTCCTCGCAAACAACCACGTTAACGCCTTTGATTGAGGGTTTCGTTTCCATAAAAGCAGCTACCATGGACTCGATGATTTCTTTGTCCAGTTCCGAGCACCAGACGGAAAGCTGCGCTTTGCTTCCGCTGTCGCACCCGGCAATGAGGCCTGCGCAGATTAGCGCAACAAGGAGCAGTGGTAATATTTTTTTCATCGGATTGCATCGCCTCCATTTAACAGCCATTATACCAACTCTCGCAGCGATTTTCAAGTGACGAATTATTTGTTGATTTTGGCTCCGCGCTGCATTACAATGGTATAATGGCTGTTACCAGCCATTATACGTGATTATAGCCGTGGCGCGGGACGCGCCACATGGCAATTATACCATTCGCTACGCTTATGGTATAATGGCTGTTACCAGCCATAATACGTGATTATAGCCGTGGCGCGGGACGCGCCACATGGCAATTATACCATTCGCTACGCTTATGGTATAATTACAAGAACCGTGAAAGGGGGCGCTCCATTGAATATACTGATTTCAAAAATGAAGGAAGTCTTGTATTCTGTGCTGCCCATCACGGCAATCGTAATGATCCTTCACTTCACATTGACGCCGATACCTTCCGACGCCATGTGGCGCTTCCTGTTCGGAACGCTGTTCGTGCTGATAGGGCTGACGGTATTCCTCTTTGGGGTCGAACTCGGGATAACGTCGCTCGGCAGCCACATCGGCCACGCGCTGTCAAAGTCGAACAAGGTTTGGATCATTGCCATCGTCGGGCTTGTTCTGGGATTCTTCATATCGATAGCCGAGCCTGACCTGGGGATACTATCCAGAAAAGTCTCTGAAGTCACAAACGGAGGCATCCCCTTCATCCAGATGCTCGTCATTGTCGCTGCCGGCATAGGCGCGCTGATCGTGGCCGGGTTTTTGAGGATAGTATATAACCTGCCGATCAGGATATACTTTGCTGCAGCTTATGGGCTGATACTCATATTCGCGCTGCTGGCGCCGCCGGAGTTTCTGCCAATATCCTTCGACGCCTCGGGAGCGACGACCGGTGCGCTGACCGTCCCGTTCGTCATGTCCCTCGCGCTCGGGGTCTCGAACATGAAAAAGGACAGCGTCGCTTCCGAAAGCGACAGCTTCGGGCTTGTCGGCATAGCATCCACAGGCGCAATTGTGGGCGTGTTGCTCCTCGGAGTGCTCACGAGGCACAACAGCAGCGCAATCACGCTTGCGTTCGAAGCCGCCGAACCCGAAGGCGTATTCGCTCCATTCATACACGATCTGTCCCAACTGTGGTACGAAACGCTGATAGCCATACTGCCCCTTGTCGTCGTGTTCCTGGCGTTCCAGTTCGCCGCGTTTAAGTTTAAGGGCAAGCAACTGCGCAGGCTGATAAAAGGGCTTGCCTACACATATATCGGCCTCGTGCTTTTCCTGACGGGCGCCAGCGTCGGGTTCATGGACGTCGGCGGGATCATCGGCAGGAGCATAGCTCAACTTGACAGCAATGTGTGGGCCGTCGTCATAGGCTTCGTCATAGGCTTCGTGACGATCCTCGCCGAACCCGCCGTCCACGTCCTGACAGACCAGATAGAAGAAGTCACAGCCGGTTCCGTCAGGAAGAGCATCGTCTTCGGAGCGCTGACTATAGGCGTCGGCGTCGCGGTAGCCCTGTCGATGGTCAGGGTGCTCGTGCCGGGGCTGCAGCTATGGCACATCCTCTTGCCGGGATATGTTCTGTGCATCGCGCTGTCGTTTTTCGTCAACAGACTCTTCGTCGGGATAGCGTTCGACTCGGGGGGCGTCGCATCCGGTCCCATGACGGCGACGTTCATACTCGCATACTCGCAGGGGGTGGCCGGAGCGACCCATAGCGCGAACGACATATCGAACGCTTTCGGCATGATAGCGCTTGTCGCGATGACTCCGATAATCACGCTGCAGATACTCGGACTCATTTTCCAGATCAAAGCCGGGAAACGCAGAAAAGGTGAACTTGAAGTCAAAGCAGAAGTCAAAGCAGAAGTCAAAGCAGAAGTCAAAGCAGAAGTTGAAGGTGAAGGTGAAGCAGATGCCTGAGTACGACTTAATTTGCTGCATAGTAAACTACGGCCAGGGTTCAAAGGTGCTGAAAGTAGCAAAGCACAACGGAATTAGGGGCGGCACGCTGTTCATAGGCAGCGGGACTGTGCGCAACAGGCTGCTGGCGCTGCTTGACCTCGACGATGTGAAAAAAGAACTGGTCTTCATGGTAGCCCCGCGCGAAGCGGCGCAGAACGCTGCAAAGGCAATAAACAAGGAAATGTCATTTCGCAAACCGAACCGGGGAGTAGTATTTACGCTGCCAATGAAAGAGTTCATCGGCAGCGCGGGCAACGAATATGATAATGATAAAGAAAGCAAGGCGGTGGCAGGGACGATGTACAACGCGATATTTACGATAGTGGACAGGGGGCGCGGCGGCGACGTCGTCGAAGCCGCAAAAGAGGCCGGATCGAGGGGCGCGACGATTATCCACGCGCGGGGTTCCGGCATTCACGAGACGGATATGCTTTTCGCCATGCAAATAGAGCCGGAGAAAGACATGGTGATGATACTCGCCAAGGAAGACGTGTACGAGGGCATCCTGGCTTCAATCAGGGAGAAGCTCCACATCGACGAACCTGGCAAGGGTATCATTTTCACGATGGGCGTCAACGAAGCGTACGGCCTATACTAGACCGCGATTATCTGGATTGCGCCATCCTTTGCCGTGAGACCGATCTGCGACACGGGATGGGCGAAACAGGCGATAATCTCCGAAGCTATGCGGTCCTCAATCTCCTTTTGAATCAGGCGCCTCAAGTTGCGCGCGCCGTACTTCTGCGAGAAAGAGTTATCCGTCAGGTAGTCGATGAGACTGTCGTCCCAGCGCAGCTCGATAGGCTTTTCCGCCATTGAGTCGCGCAGCTCCTCCAGCATGAGGGCGGCGATATTCTTGAAGTTCTCCTCCGAAAGATGGTTGAAGTAAATAATCTCATCCACGCGGTTGATGAACTCGGGCCGCAGGAAATCGTTCAAAGCCTTCTCCGCCTTGTCCTTGCCCTGCTCGTTTACGGTCCTGTTGAAACCGACAGTGCCGTTTTTAATATCGCTGCCGGCGTTTGTCGTCATGATGATGACAGTGTTTTCAAAGTTGACCAAGCGCCCGTGCGCGTCCGTGATATGACCGTCGTCCAGTATCTGCAGGAGGATATTCATAACATCCGGATGCGCTTTTTCTATTTCGTCGAAAAGGATTACGCTGTACGGCTTGCGCCTGATCTTCTCCGTGAGCTGCCCCGCCTCGTCGTAGCCGACATAGCCGGGCGGCGACCCGATGATCCGCGAAACCGTATGCCGTTCCATGAACTCGGACATATCGAGGCGGATCAGCGACTCCGGCGAGTCGAACAAATCCTCGGCGAGCCTCTTGACGAGCTCAGTCTTGCCAACGCCGGTCGAGCCGATGAATATGAACGAAACGGGCTTGCGCTTCGGGGAAATCCCCACCCGGTTGCGCTTTATCGCTGCGCAGACTTTTTCGATCGCCTCGTCCTGGCCGACGATATGCTCTGCGAGCCTGTCGTTGAGCTCGCTGAGTTTCTTGAACTCATCTTCGCGTATGCTGCTGGCGGGGATCTTCGTCCAGAGCTCGATGACGCGCGCGAGGTTATCCATCGAGAGCTCCGGCATGCCTACAGCAGTAAGCTCGTCCAGCTCGTTGGTCAGCCTTAGCTCAAGGCTGCGGATCTCGGCCAGCCGCGCATAGTCGTTGCTGGTCGGTTGCCCCAGAATCATCTCGCGCTCTTTCTGCAGGTCGGCCGTCTCTTTCGCAATCGCCTCTTTCCTGGCGATAACTTTGCTCTTCAAGTTCATATCCGAGCAAGCTTCGTCAATGAGATCGATCGCCTTGTCCGGCAGGAACCTGTCGGTAATATATCGCTCGGACAGTATCACCGACTGCCGCGCCATCTCGTCCGGGATGTAAACGCCGTGATACTCCTCGTAGTAGTGCTTGATGCCCATAATGATCTCGATGGATTCCGCGATAGACGGCTCCGTGACTATGACAGGCTGGAACCTGCGCTCAAGCGCGGAGTCCCGCTCAATGTGCTTCCTGTACTCGTTGAAAGTAGTCGCCCCGATGACCTGAATCTCCCCTCGCGAGAGGGCGGGTTTGAGGATGTTCGCGGCGTTCATGGAACCTTCCGCGTCGCCGGCGCCGACGAGATTGTGGACTTCGTCGATGACGAGGATGACCTGACCGTGGTTCTTTATCTCCTCGACAAGCCCCTTCATACGGCTTTCGAACTGGCCGCGAAACTGCGTGCCCGCCACAAGAGCAGTCAGATCGAGCAGGAAGACTTCCTTGTCGAGCAGCTTGTGGGGCACGTCGCCGTCGGAGATCCTTTGCGCCAGCCCCTCGGCAATAGCCGTTTTGCCGACGCCGGGCTCGCCGATGAGGCAGGGGTTGTTCTTCTGCCGGCGGTTGAGTATCTGGACGACCCTCTCGGTCTCCATGACGCGGCCAACTATCCTGTCCAGTTTGCCCTCGATGGCCCGCCTTGACAGCGAAATGCAGTAGCTCTCCAGATACTTGCGCCTTTTGCCCCCGTCGGGCCCCGGGCGATCCTTCTCCTTAGGGTCGCGGCCGGGCCTCGGGAACTCGCGCTGGGGGGATTCGTCAGGGCCGCCGAACAGCCTGTTGAGGAACGGGAAGGTCGCGGTCCTTCCGACGTCCGCGTTCTCCTCCTGTTCAACAAGGCTGTCGCCGCCGCCGAAGACGTCCATGAGCTCCTCCGGCATATTGTCGAGATCCTCATCTGTCAGGCCCATCCTTTTGATGATATCTTCGACAGGTTTGATATTGAGCTCCCGCGCGCACTTAAGGCATATCCCCTCGTTCGAGGTTATGCCGTTTTCGATCTTCGTAATGAAAATCACAGCCGCATTCTTCTTACATCTTGCGCAAAGTGTAGGTCGCATAACTTAGTACATCCCTTTTCATAATCTTATACATTTAATACATTCATATACATTATTGTGATTCCCGGTTCCGCCCTGGTACGCCCCCGTCGGCGGGGAGCTCGCTTCCTGCGGACTTCATAACGAGAATATAATTTCTAAGGTAGACGCCCAGCGCGCCGAACGTCAGCACGATTGCGAACGCAACCATCGCCGCAGCGGCGTTGGGGGGTATGCTCCTGAAGAGGAGCAGGGCCAGGCTTACCGCGAAGAACACTACCGCAGCCGTTTTCCCCGCGAGGTTCGAGGGGAGAATGTCGCCGCCGATCTTCCTGCTTACGATAAAACCTCCGACAGCCATGAGTATCTCTTTAGCGGCCGTGAGCACGACGGCCCACAGCGGTACAAGTTTATCGATATTGAAGCAAACAAGAGCCGCTACGACAATGAGCTTGTCGCCAAGCGGGTCGAGCAGTCTGCCCAGCTTAGAGGAAGCGTCGAGCCTGCGCGCGAGATAACCGTCGAGAAAGTCGGTGAGAGTCGCGACGGCGTAGATAACCGCCGAGAGCCATTTAGCGTCGTATGGGTAGAGGAAGTAAGCGATGATGAACACCGGTACAAGGCATATGCGGAATATGGAAAGGATGTTCGGAATCGCTTTCACTGCGTTGGCTCCCCCTATACAAACGCTATACGCCGAGCATGTTCGCGATCAGGTTGTTGTTGACGAAGTACCCCAGTACCCTTGTACCCTCCAGAGTCTCCGGCGCCAGCAGGCCGAAATATCTGACGATCGTCGCCAGCGCGAATGTTATCAAAAGGCCCCGGACGAAGCCCAGCAGGACGCCCGCCGCGCTGTCGAGCAGCTTGAAGCCGGGCAGGGTGAAAATGAAACCTATCAGGTTGCCAACGATGGCGAACACAATGGAGAGCAGTATGAAGCCTATCCCGAACACGGCGACGAAAGTCAGCGTCGTGCAGAGTTTCTCCGCCAGGACGTCGGAGTATCGCGTTTCATCCTCCTCGTCTATTACCGTGTTCTCTGCCAGATGCAAAGCGGAAACGCTCGGCAAGCCGATGCGCCGCAGCGCGTCATAGGATAAAAGCCGCTTCTGGGCGTCACTCTTGCGGTCGATGCCCTCAAAATCGAGGTTCTCCTCCGCAAGCTCCGCGAATGTCGACTCGACGACTCCGCTGACGAAAGGCCTGAGGACGTCGGTAAACTCGCCGGAATATGCCTTTGCGGAGATATTCGCGATGTAGAGCGATGCTATTAGAGCCACCACTCCAAATGCTCCGCGGATGAGGCCGTTCTTATATCCGCGCCACGAGCAGAAAGCTATCGTCGCGATTATCGCCAAATCAATTAGAAGTGCCATAGTTTTCCCCGCTTCTGATGACAACCGCAGAATGATCGCCTGCTGCCAGAGCCGCACCCCCGCCAAGACCGAGGATATGGTTCGCTCCGGATATAACGGCGGGAGTTTCTTCGCGCGGGATTTCGTACAGGCCGCTATCGTAAAGGATGGCCATGTCGCTTTTTAACACGGCGAGATACCCTTCGCAGGAGGATATGGAAACGATCTCGCTATCGGTCGCGAGCACGCCGAGGAGCTGGCCGTCGCCGTCGAGGGTGACAAGGCGCCCGCCGTATCCGACTCCGAAATCGAGCAGATACAGGGCGACGACGCCGGAGTTGACTGAATAGCCGCCAAGCCTCCTGCCGGTAAAACTGTATATCTCAGTGCCGGCGTATCGCTTGTCGATTATGATGAGGGACTCCGACGCGACAGCGAACAAGTCGCCGCCAGGCAGGTAGAATATCTCCAGTATCAGGCCGTTGTAGAAGTCGTAAGAGCCGGCAGGGGTAGTCGAGCTGAGGTCGTAGTACGCGATCCTGCTGCCTCCGTCGACCAGGGTCAGCACGGCCATCATCTTGTTATCCGGGGACAGGACGGCCGAGAGCACATAGCCGCTCGCTACTCGCAGCTTGTATACTTCCTTGCCGAGGTTGTTGTAGGCCGTGACAACGCCTTTATAGCCGCCGTCGTTCTGGATACACACGCAAAACCAGCCGTTCTCGTTGATGGAAGCGGAAACGATCAAGCTGTCCGTCTCTATTGACGCGGTAACTTCTTCTGCGCTGAATGCCCGTAAAGCCGTGCCCCCTACGTCGAAAGCGAGAGCCCTGCCGTTCGCAGCATCGATGGCGGGGGACTCCATCCTGAAAGACTCCCTGAGCGTCTCGTTGCCGCCTGAGTCGAAGACTTGGATGCCGAGCGTACCGGCAGAAGCGACGTAGCCATCCAGGTTCGCGAACACCCGCGAACGGCCTGTCTCGAAGTAGTACTCATCGACCTCTTCTGCGGCCTTGCGTGAGAAGAAGAACCCGCCGATCCGCCTGAAGACGTCACCGCGTCCCGTTATCAGCATGACAGCGATAAAAACAAGTACAGCCAGGCTCGCCAGTGACAACGCGATGCCCAACACTCCTCGCAGCCTCTTTGGGGGTTTTTCGTCGCCGGGCATAATATCGATCGTACCTCCCGGAGGTTAGGGGGTCGGGATAGCGAAGCCCCTGAATGCGGTTAGACCTACTCCGGCTATTATAGCACTCATCGGCAAAAACGCAAATTAATTTTCGATGAACACTTTCGGTATGGTTATGAGGGTAGGTTGCGAGTAACTATTCAGTGCCACCTTAGATCGGCCGTTGCATCACGTTCCTTTCGCTCGAATCCCGCCCCCCTTAGCAACGACCTCACCGAGGCACTGAATAGTTACGTACCAGAATATACCTGCATGCGGGCGAACCAGAATATCCTTGACGCTCCGCGAGCCCTGTGTTATCATTTTTCCGGCGAACGAAACACGATTATTATTTTACTGGAGCTTGAATATGATCTACAACAACGTACTGGAAGCCATAGGGCATACCCCGCTGATACGCCTGAACAAAATGACCGGCCCGGACGACGCCGAGATTCTTGTGAAATACGAAGGCGTGAACATCGGCGGCTCGATAAAAACAAGAACCGCGTACAACATGATAAACGAAGCGGAAAAGAGCGGGCTCCTCAATGCCGATACGATAATCGTAGAGCCAACGAGCGGGAACCAGGGCATCGGACTGGCTCTCGTCGGAGCCGTGAAAGGCTACAAGGTAGAGATAATTATGCCTGACTCAGTCAGCGTGGAGCGCCGCAAACTAATCGAGCAATACGGCGCGAAAGTCATCCTGGTAAAAGATGAAGGCGACATCGGTAAATGCATAGAAGCTTGCCTGAACACAGCGCTGAAAATGGCCGAGGAGGATAAAAACGTCTATATCCCGCAGCAGTTCACGAACCCGAACAACCCCCTGGTGCACAAGCATAACACCGCTCTTGAAATACTTGAGCAAGCGGCGAAGCCGATACACGGGTTCTGTTCCGGTATCGGCACGGGAGGCAGCATATCGGGGATTGGGGAAATCTTCCAGGCGCTCTACCCGGATATATTGATATGGGCAGTCGAGCCCGAAAACGCGGCCATCCTCGCAGGGGGCACCATTGGCACCCACATCCAGATGGGCATTGGCGACGGGCTGATTCCGGAGAATCTTAATACGGAGATATTCTCCGATATATACATCGTCACGGACGATCAAGCCATCCGAACCTCAAAAGACCTTGCCAGGCTCGAAGGTTTGCTTTGCGGCATTTCAAGCGGGACAAACGTCGCCGCTGCGATCCAAATGGCCAAAAAGCTCGGCAAAGGCAAGACAGTCGTCACGATCCTCCCGGACACCGGCGAGCGCTACTTCAGCACGCAACTGTTTGAGTAGCTGCGCTTGCGCAATCCCGCACAATGAGAGAGTACTGTGCAGGTAAAGTATGATGCGAATGGTCAATACGAGAAAGAGAGTGGTGCTCATTTTACTATTTGGAGGATAATTCATGGTGAAAAGGTTTGCTTATGCATCGCTTGTTATTTCGCTGTTGTTTATTCTTTGCGTGTCCGTGCTCACAGCATATTCGAGCGAAGCGCCTGCGCCGGGGAACGAGTTCACAGTCAAGGCGGATCGCTCGGTCTGGTGGGGCGGCTATGAGCTGAAGCGGGAGGATTACCTGGGGGATACATACTTAGTCTCCCAAAAGGACGCCGTCCTTTCCGGAGACGAGCAAAAACTCACCGTCTTCTTCCTGAACTTCCATAACGATCCGGGCAATATCATCGAGTATGGCTCCGAAGAAGCCATTCAAGTGCGCATAGAAAACGCATGGTACTCTCTGCCGGATAAGCTGCCGCGCAGGACTGAACATCTGGTACTGCCAACGCTTACTGAAGAGGCTGAAACGAGGAAGTATCTCCTGGGCACTGCAGCGCAAGCAGAGCACGTAGTTGACCTGGCAGGGTATGGCAAGCTGCCACCGGGAGAATACAGGTTTATCGAGAAGTTTATCAGTGTTGGTAGCTTAAATGAATACTACAAGTTCGCATACTTTTGGGTCGCCGGATCCGGTGAGCAGCCCCCTATTGAGGCGGAGACAGTCGGCACGGCGCGCGAGGGCGATCTTGAAGCATTCGTATTATCTGCAACTCCTGCAAGGTCGTGCGTGACAGACGAAGACAGCTCATTCATCTTGATCATACGCAATCGCACCGGGAAGATATACGACACGGGCGGGCGATTTGAACTTGAAGCGTGGAAGAACGAACAATGGTCGCGTGTCCCTTATGACTACACGGGAGGCGGGCTGATACTCGCCTGGTCTGCAGGCAGCTATCGAATCAACTTGAGGGATCCGGTTGATGCCGGCGAGTACCGTTTGCGATACCGGGCGGAGGTATTCGGCGAAACAAGCGAAACGGTACGTTCTGAGTGCGCTTTTGAAGTGATACCGCACGGAGACGCCCCTGAACCCGGGTGGGACACAGTAAGGCTCATGCTCTCCCGCTTCTATGAAGATAGCCAAAGCGGCAGTATTGCTATGGATATTGCGGATAGCGGTACCATCAGCGAAAAGGAAGCTACCGTAAGGGTTACTGTTTCTGCCGATGGTTGCTACTACTATGCGAGCCCGTTCGACCTTGATGTACTCATCGACGGGGTATGGTACTATATTTGCAGTTTGCAATCAGTCTTTGGCGATGATTACGATGAAGCAACCGACATGTCAATCGAACCGGGCGTTGTCAGATATCACGACGTGAATCCGGCGCTTTATATCGGAGTTCTGCCTGTCGGCGAGTACCGGCTCGTAAGAGAGTTTCTATTGTACGAGAGCAGCGAAGCTGTGGCCGCACGTGACCGGAACCGGCCTCTTGCCAGGGAGTTTGCGATTGCAGAGTTCAAGGTTGTGAGGTGAAGCGCCGCCTCATCTTTGTTGATGGCAAACGCCTTCATCTCGTCATCTCGTCATAAAAATGACGAGGTAGAATAAATATCGACATGATTTCCGTTTCTATCTCGTCATCTCGTCACAAAAGTGACGAGATAGCGTGTTCTGACTAAATAATCTCGTAAGAGGTTTTCACACCTGCACCAACACTTTTCACCAAGCCTAACTCAATAAAACGCGCAATATGTCTACCAGCTGTCTTTTCCGATACCTCCAGATATTCTTCATATGCTTTTCGCGTAAATGGCGAGTTTAGCCTTACATAATCGTATCCCTTAGCTTCTTGTTTAGTCAGAGTGTGGTTCTGCTCACCAATGCCGATACCATTGCCGTAAGCTCTTGGGAATGCGAATATCAGAAATGGGTCATCAAACGAAACCACCGGGAGTGGCAGTTTATATATGTTCGGCAAGCCTCTTA
>Ga0082212_10001059_pt1 | contig 40200 bp, 40 predicted proteins | sample TergutNt197P3_FD_71548 | JGI IMG/M metagenome (GOLD analysis project Ga0082212, IMG submission 71548) | Neocapritermes taracua P3 segment gut microbial communities from Petit-Saut dam, French Guiana - Nt197 P3 | ecosystem: Host-associated > Arthropoda: Insects > Digestive system > Gut ...
ATCGAAGTGCGGAGAAGTTGTCCGGCAAGGCGGTCATCGAGCTTTTCAATAGTTATCGTGTGATCGACTATATCCGCTCATACTACGAAGCCTTGCACACCACGGGACGACAGTACATTGTTAATGACATCAACCTGTATATCAAGGCGCGACAGCCAGTATAAATGTGTACAACTAGAATAAAACTTTACCGCAATAGGAGATATTTTATGCCTGAAATACAGCAGAACTTGTCAAAAAACTACGGGAAAAAACCAATGCAGGTATCATGGAATGCAAAGAGGCACTTACTGCGTGTCATGGCAATATGAAGCAGGCGGTTGAATATCTACACAGAAAAGAAGCTGCCGCAGATAAAGTTCCCCATCAGCATAACACCAAAAAACAACATCACAATCAGGAACTTTCCCAACAACCACAAAGTAAAAAACGCCAGGAACAAAAGGGTCTGGAGATTGAACAGTTGAGCGGCAAACAGCGTGGACAGGCTTTTCGTCAAGATGTTGCCAACAGAAGTCTTTGGAAAAACCCGCCCGGAGACAAGCGGAAATATCAGGATTTGGATCTCTATATTGCCGGAGGCACTGGTGGATTTTTTACAGGGTAATAATCTGCGCTTGGATTTTGGAGAAGAATACAATGATGTAACGTTTATCACTTTTCTCCCGTTGATTGACACAGTTCCAATAAAAATCAGAACACATGAAATGCTACGTTTATCTGAACAAACTGATGCGTACTTGGAGATTTATGTTATTTGGAACCCGGTATCCAAAAAGATCGCAATTTATGATGTAGAACATGATGACCTTTATGATATATCCCCTTTTGATGAATTTTTGAAAAACTCCGGAAGGTATTTGCAAAATTTGCTTGATGGAGACTTGGAAGTGTTGATGGAAAGAAACGAAACGGAGGGACGATAATGACCTATATTGAGCTCCCATCTGGTGGAGGCGGAAAATATTTGGGAGGCGAAAAACTCTTAATCTGCCGGGGCTGAGGGCGCGGGGAACGGGCGGAGGAAACTACAAAATGATAAACAATCACCAAAATAGATTGAAGGACAATTACAATATGGAATCATGTCGTCAGCTTCCAGATGATGTGCTGGATATGCTCGCACAGCTCAAACCATCGCCGCGTCTTATCGCTCACCTCACTCTGGTGTATGACACGGTATGGAATCTTACCGCTCTGATGAAAGAGTCATTTCCCCTTCTGAACTTTGACCGGGACGTTGTTCTGTATGGCGCGGCTATCCATGACATTGGAAAAACAGTTATTCCCGCTGAACTCTCTGAACCAGGCTCTTTGCATGAGGAGTTAGGGTTTCAACTCCTATGCAAAAAGGGGATTGACAAGAAAATCTCTCTTATTGCCCGTGATCATTCCAACTGGAATACCAACACGCAGATTGAAACGCTGCTTGTATCAGTAGCGGACAAAATATGGAAAGGAAAGAGGGTTCCGGAATTGGAAGAATTGCTTTTAAAGAAAATACTTACGGATGATGGTGAAGATCATTGGACAGTTTTTATAGCTTTGGACGAGATCTTGGAACAGTTGGCATCTCATGCCGAAGGCCGTCTGGCTTATCATGCAAGCTGTCCCCTGTAAAATCTGAGATAGGGTGTAGGCGGCGGGCCATGAAGAAATCAAGGGAGGAATATTTACGGATAAGGAACTTGTATTTGGGATATTCTGGATTATTTCCGACAATGAGAATTTAGAAAACTACAGATTGTTGCGCTTTAGCGTTCCCTGCGACCTATGGGGCAACCCTATAGATAGCCCCATAATACCGCTAAATTCAAAGAGCGGAACATCCTATAATCATAAGGCGGTCTGGGACGCTCATATAAGAAACAACTCCCAACACAAGCTATATAACAAGAAGGGCTATAATTATTACCCACGGGAACGGGTTGAGATATCAGCAAACAAGGCTGTGGTATTCCTCAACCCAATTTTAAATGAGCCACGAATATTAGAATCCCCGCTTAGTGCCTCCGGTTTTCCTATCCCGTCGTTTCCGTTTCGCTCAATATCTTGTAGTAACTGATTTACCCGTTTTAGTGTCTTTTTGTCTTGTGATTGCCAATATAAATAGTCTCCCCATGCCTTGTCAGTCCACAATTTTGTCATGATCTATTCCTCAATAAGTTCATGGGCAGTTAGTTTTCCAGCTTTGGCTTCAGCCAGAGATTGACGCAATACTTTCATATTACTTTCATTGTAAAACGGGTCAACCGAGATTTCAAATGGGATTTTGCTCTGTCGGATAGCTTGACGGACAAAAATATTAAATGCTGTTGTAATGTTCATGCCCATTTCAGAGAATAATCTGTCAGCTTGCTCTTTTATATCTTTATCCAGCCTAATTGTTACATTAGTCATTTCAGCCACGAAAACCACCCCTTTCTAAATATTATACAGCATTATATGTGCAATATCAATAGTTTGCACATATGAGTGCACATATGAGTACACATATATACTTTGCGTTCCTTTGCGTTTGTCAGGGGAACTGGAGGACGGCTATTTTGCTATTGAGGCAGGTGTCTATTTGGAAGACGACAAAGACGAATTGCTTGGCGGCCATCAGCAAGTCACCTTGTCCATTATGGTCTCATTTGATATAATTATGTTAAAAAGAGGAGGGGATATCAAAATGCAATACTATGCGAAAAGAAAAAGGGTTGTACTCATAGTATTAATTGCGGTTCTCTTGTTTTCTTTTATCGCGTGTAAGAATGCCATTCCCAATGAAGATAATGCGATTCTCAATGAAGAGGGAAGCGAGCTCATGCAGCATGTGTATGATGATCCGTTGTTTGGGAGTTTTTCCATTGAATTCCCCAAAGGATGGAACATGACAGAAATGAAAGCTAAGGCAGAAAACTCGGAACAGCAAGAGAGCCTTTTTTCCATGTTTACACTTCAGTTGAGAAGAACGGCGGAGGCCGACTGTGTTACATTTCGGGCGGAGGACTGCATTGTTTTTCAGATGGATAGGACGTGGATGTTTTATGAGACTGTTGTTGAGGAAAAAGGGACTTATACGAAGAGCAGGACAGAGCTTACTGACGACAACAAGCAAGTGGATGTGTATGTTGATTCAAGCACACTCTCGGAGAATATTTATCTGATATATCTTTATGGAAAAGACGACACCACCTATTATTACGGCGAGGTCAAGGTAAGCAAATCTGTTTATGATGCTAATAAGGATACTATCGAACATGTTATGAAGAGTTTTAAAATCAATTAAGGGGCTATAACTAAACAGATAATTCGACCCACGAAAAGCCACAGACCCACAACAAGACCCACAGCCCCACGACCCCACGACCCCACGACCCCACAGACCCACGAAAAGTCACTTGCATATCCCTCTCAAAATATGCTAGAATACTCCTTGCATACCAAAACAGGTCTCCCTGAAGGAGGTGACACCATGGCCAATATCAAATCAGCCATCAAACGCGCCAAACTTTCCAAAGCGAAAAACTTTGAGAATGCATCCGCCAGATCTGCTCTCAAAACGTCCATCAAACGTTTTGAAGAAACTCTGACGACTGATCCTGACCAGGCACAGCAGGCCCTGCGGAGCGCTTCTCGTTCATTGGATAAAGCTGCGTCTAAAGGATTGATTCATAAAAACAAGGCCGCGCGCAAAAAGTCCCGTTTGACCAAGCGACTGGCCAAGGTTGCTGGATAAAAGGAAGCATCTTTGAAAAAATCCGAACCGATGCCGGGGGGCGACGAGTTCGGATTTGTTCGTTTATCTATCTTGGAAGGAGGGATTAGCATGTGCGATTTCGAATTGACTATGGAGCTGTGCCACCAAATGACAGAGGCAGCGGCAAAAGCGCAGAAAGATTTGGGCGTATGTATCTCCATGGCCATTGCCGATCCACATGGAGCTTTGCGGTACTTTTGCCGTTTTGGCGACGCGATTTTGCCCAGTGTGGAGATTTCCCAGAACAAGGCTTACACAGCGGCGGTGCTGGGACAAAGTACACGGGAATTTGGGAAAATTGCCCAAGCGGGCGGAGAGGCCTTTGGGATCAATGTAACCTTTCCTAAGCTGGTGATTTTCGGCGGCGGATTTCCGTTGAAAGTGGACGGAAAAACTGTCGGAGGCTTGGGCATAAGCGGGGGCAGCGTGGAAGAAGATGAAGCGGTAGCGGCGCGTGTGTTGGAGGTATTTCAAGGGCGGCAAAGGTGATGAGGTCTCTGGATTTAAAAAACTATCCCATAGCCTCTCATGTCCATCTGTACAGACAGGGAGGTATGAATATTGCCTACGACGTCAATTCGGGGTCTTTGCATCTTTTGGATGATATGACTTTTGCGTACATTGGAGAATGGAGTGACTACCAGAAGGCTTTTCCACAGGGCTTGGATCGGCCTGAGTCTATGCTGGCGGCGACGGGACATTCTCTGAACCGGACAGCGAAGGCGGATATTTTGCGCGAATTGGCAGAGCTTCAGGCTGAGGACCTGCTGTTTTCGCGGCCCGTGGTTTTTGAGGGGCCGGAAACTCCTCAGAGGCCTCAGATAGAGATCAAAGCCATATGTCTGCATGTGGCCCATGACTGCAATTTGCGTTGCGGGTACTGTTTTGCGGGAACAGGGCCTTTTGGAGGAGGGCGTGGCCTCATGAGCCTGGAGGTGGGCAAAAAAGCCTTGGATTTTGTAGTCCGGGCCAGCGGGGTTCGCAAACACTGCGAAGTGGATTTTTTTGGCGGAGAGCCTCTGCTGAATTGGCCGGTGGTGCGGGATCTTGTGGGATATGGACGGGAATTGGAAAAGCGTTCAGGGAAAACGATCAAGTTTACGATGACCACCAACGGGGTATTGTTTACAGATGAGGTTCAGGATTTTGTGGAGAAGGAGCATATCAGTCTGGTTCTGAGTCTGGACGGACGGCAAGAGACTCATGACCGTATGCGCGTGTTCTGCGACGGTTCGGGCAGCTATGAGGCGGTTGTGGATCGTGTGAGTGGATGGATGCGACGTCATGCTCAAACGTCCCGATATGCGATGGGAACCTATTCCTATGTGCGGGGGACATACACCCGGCATAACCTGGATTTTTACAGGGATGTGCTGCATATGGCGGACTTGGGAATAGAGAGGATTTCTTTGGAGCCTGTGGTAGCTTCGTCTGGTACTCTGTCTGATGCTTCGCCCGGGAGTCCATCTGATGGGGAGTGTTCTTGTTCTTATGGGCTGACTCGCGAGCATGTGGAGGCTTTGTGCGAGTCCTATGATATCCTGGGCGAAGAGGCGCGCAAGGGAAACTTTACTTTCTTTCATTTTAACGCGGGATTGGCCGGGCCGTGTCTGCCCAAACGCTTGTCAGGGTGCGGTGCGGGGTACGAATATGTGGCGGTTTCGCCGGAAGGGGACCTGTATCCGTGTCATCAGTTTGTGGGGCAGGAGGCTTTTAAAATGGGGTCTCTGTTCCAGGACAGCCTGGGGGGCCTCACGGAGAAGGCGACTGCGGATCTGGCGGAGAGGTTCCGCCAAACGACGGTTTACAGCAAGGCGGCCTGCCGGGGGTGTTGGGCGCGGTTCTCCTGCAGCGGCGGGTGTCACGCTTCTAATGTGGCTCATGGGGGCGCTTTGGACGAGGTGTATGTTTTGGGATGCGCTCTGCAGAAGAAAAGACTGGAAGTGGCCTACTACTTGCAAATTTGTGAGGCGGGATAGGTGGGATCTGCGAAGGGTGAAGGTACATAGTTCACATAGGTCAAAGGGAGGGATCTTATGTTTGGGAAGAAAATGCAGAAGATCATGGTGATCGCCTTGGTGCTGCTTTTGTCTGTAGCCCTTGTAGCGACGTCTGTCGGGGGGATTGGATACTTGTTTAGCAAAAAGCCTGATCAAGGGGGACAGGACTACCAAGCGGCATTCCAACAGGAGTACGATCAGCTGATTCTCAACATTGAGCAGCTTGAGGCGAGAGTGGCTGAAGATCCCTCTAACGCGGACGCGCAAAAAGCCCTTGCGGGCCTTTATGCCCAGAGGGCTCAGTATGCGGTATATTGGTCGTTTATTGGAATCATAACGGATCCTCAAGCCGACTATCAAAAGGCAATGGAGGGGTTCCAGGCGTGTCTGGAGATACAACAGGAACGGCCGGCAGATGTATTATTGGCTTTGGCCGAGGTGTCGTGGCGGGCGGGGAACAATGACCTGTCTGAGAGCACGTATCTGGAGCTGTTGGAACGTGAGCCGGAAAATAGAGATGTTCTTATAGGCTATGGCTACTTTCTGCGGGATGGGTTAGAAGACAGGGACCAGGCTATTGCCCAATGGGAAAAGGCTAGGTCATTAACTGAGGACGCGGAGGTTCAGGCGCAGCTGGATGAGCTCATTCAGAGTGCGAAGAGTCAGGATATTCATGTCGAAGAAGGCAATGATCGTGGGAACGACTGAAGAGAGATAACGCGGGGAATGAGGTGAGAGATGTGCATTTTTGTTCCTTAGCCAGCGGAAGTTCGGGAAATGCTGTCCTGGTGGGGGAGGCGGGCCGTCATTTTCTCGTGGATTGCGGCATCAGCGGAAATCGTGTCCTGGCTCATTTGGCAGCGGTGGGGATCCCTGTGGAGGAGCTTGAGGGGATTCTCGTAACTCATGAGCATACGGATCATATTTTGGGGGCCGGGGTGTTGGCCCGCCGCCTGAAGATCCCTGTGTATGCAGGGGAAGGGGTCTGGGAGGGTATGGAAAAGACTTTGGGGCGGCTGCGGTCCGACCAAAAGAAGGTTCTGGATCGGGAGGTGACCCTGGCGGGACTTCATGTGGACTTGTTTACGACCTCTCACGATTGCCGGCAGGGCAAGGGGATGAAAATTACAGGAGAACAGGGCACTCTGGGGATTCTCACAGATACAGGCATTGTGACAGATCAGATGCATAAAGCTTTGATGGGGTGTACGTCTTTCTTAATTGAGGCGAACCATGATCTGGATCGTTTGTGGAAGGGGAGATATCCTCCGAGCCTCAAGAAGCGCATTGCGGGGGTTCGCGGCCATCTGAGCAATATTCAGGCGGCGGAGGGGTTGTGCCGGTGGGTGCAGAGCAATACGCAGCGTGTTGTGCTGGCCCATCTCAGTGAGGAGAACAACACGCCTGAGCTGGCTATGCGTACAGTGTGCTCTATTTTACGGGATTCACCGGTCAAGGGGCGGTGTCCGAAGCTCAAGATCCGCGTGGCTCCGCGTCATGGCCCCCATGAGCTGATTATATTGGATGGGGAGAATGCTTAACGGAGTGCTGCACGGGTTATTTGGGTACAGTCCATAAAGAAAGGAGAGTGAACGAAATGGAATATTACGGCCAACAGCCAAGGAGAGGGATGCCTGTTGCTGCAGCAGCTCTGTTAGGAGCTATTGTGGGAGGGCTTCTGGTGGCGCTGCTGACTTATACCCTGTGGGGAGGGAATGGGGCAGGGACGGCTATGGGGCCTGCGGGATCGATCCCTCAGGATGAGGTTCTCTATAAGGCAACAGCTATCAGTGATACGATTCAGCCGGCTGTGGTTGGGATTGCCAATCATCAGAGGACGACAAATTTTTTAGCGGGGACCTCAGGGCTGGTGGAAAGAGGCAGCGGCACGGGGTTTATTTATGACGCCCAGAAGGGCTATATTATTACAAACCAACATGTTATTGATGGAGCTGAGGAAATTACCGTTTCTCTGCATGATGGGCGCAATCTTGTGGCGAAAGTGGTGGGCAGTGATGCGCGTACGGATTTGGCGGTGCTTGAAATTGAAGATAGAACCAATTTGGTTCAAGTCAAGATTGGAGATTCCAATGCGCTGCGTGTGGGGGAACCGGTGATTGCCATTGGGAATCCTGGGGGTATGGCCTTTGCCCGTTCAGTCACTCAAGGGATTGTTTCAGCCTTGGATCGGTATTTGGACTTACAAGGGGAAGCGAGTTTTAAATTGATTCAAACAGATGCGGCCATCAACCCGGGGAACAGCGGAGGTCCTCTTGTGAATTTTGAAGGGGAAGTGATTGCCATCAATGCCGCCAAATCCGGGTATGAAGGGATGGGATTTGCCATACCTATTTCGGATGCTGAGCCTGTGATTAAGGAACTCATCGAAAAGGGCTATGCCAGCCATGCGGCGCTGATGGTTAGTATCAATGACAGGTATAGACTGACAGCAAACAGCGGTATGCCGGAAGGGTGCTATGTGGCCAGTGTTCAGCCGGATGCCGGCGCGGGCCAGGCGGGCATCAAAGAGGGGGATATTATTACGGCTATCAACGGGGCTGCGGTAAAAAATTCTCTCCAACTGAGTCACGAACTGTTTAAATATAATGTTGGCGACACAGTGGATGTGACCTATTATCGCGATGGGGCGAGCCATGTGGTGAAAGTGACCCTGAGTGAGCTGCGCCAAGATTCGTAACCCGTTTATAAATGTTCGGAGTTCCATAGGGGATGTCTCTATGGAACTTGTTTGAGGGAAGTCACTATTTACAAATCAAATTGTATCATAAAAAATAAAGTTGAAAGATGTCAGTTTCATAAGTTGAATTTTATCAGGTTTTCCCTATAATAAAATTGAGTATACTAATTAAGAGAACCGGATAGACTTGGCACGAAAACCGCTTGGATTTATCGCCGGCCTATAGGGGCAGGCATCAGAGAACTGAGACGGTGAAGGCGAGTTCGTCCGCTGTACTAGCGGGGGTTCAGGAACACCTTCATCTGGGGAAGAAGGTGTTTTTTTGAGGAAGGAAATGTTCGGCATTATTGGGGCCGGGACGATTGGAACTCTCATAGCGGTGGGATTGGAAAAAACCGGGTTATATCAATGCGCAGGGGTGAATACACGCAGCCGGGTTTCCTATAAACAATTTCATGGGTATATCCCCTGTGATTTCTTATCGCCGGAGGAACTGATTCAGCGGTGTTCGCTGATCTTTATCACAACGCCGGATGACGCCATTGCTCAGGTGGCACAGACAATACAGCAGATATTTTCCGGAGACTTGGTGATATCCCCCAATGAAAGTGAAAATGAAAGTGAAAGTGAAAGTGAAAGTGAAAGTGAAAGTGAGACCAGCCAGAACAAGAACAGCTCTGATGAGAGAGGAGGCGATGTGCGCACCCTGGTTCATTGTTCGGGGGCCTTGCCATGGCGGGTGATGGATTTTGATAAACATGCGCGGGACAAACTGCGTGGGCATAGGGTGCGTTGGCGTTATATAGGAGTTCATCCTTATCGGGCCTTTGCCTCGATTCCTGATGGAATTGACTCACTGCAGGGAACGCATTTTGGGGTTGACGGCAGTGATGAGCAGGCGGCTCAGTGCGGCCGGGATATTGTTCGGGCGCTGGGGGGCATTGCTCATAGCATTCCGGAAGATGGCAAGGTGCTCTATCATGGCGCGGCTGTTTTGGCGTCGAACTATTTGGTGACGTTGGCGTCGATGGCGGTTGACCTGTTGGAGGGGATTGGTCTCACAACGGAGGAAAGTTTGGCGTTGCTGCTGCCTCTGATGCGGGGAACGTTGGATAATTTAGAAACCGGGGGCCTGGGGGTGTTGACGGGTCCTATCGCCCGCGGGGATGTGGAGGTTGTGCGGCGCCACTTGGCGCAGTTGCCTAAGGAGATGAAGGATGTGTATTGTTCGCTGGGAATCCGAACTCTCGAACTGGCTCACCGCCAGAAGGAGAGGGCCGGAAGGCCCTATGTGAGGGAGGTGGAGATGAGGAAAATGCTGAACTAGGGCGCGAAGTGTCAATAAAAACAAGAAAATCCCTAACCACTGACCACTGATCCCTGACCACTGACCACTTGCGGGCGCAGCCCGCATTAGAGAGGAGCATTATGGAGACGACAGAATATATCAGTGTTGTGAGAGAGAAAATCGGACAAGCCCGGGCGGGCGGCAAGAGGATTGTGCTGATTCCGACCATGGGGTGGCTCCATGACGGCCATTTGTCTATGGTCAAAGCTGCGCGGGCTGATTTATCTTCGGGCGGTTTTATTGTGATGAGTGTCTTTGTCAATCCTTTGCAGTTTGGGCCGCAGGAGGACTTTGAAAAATATCCGCGGGATTTGGCCGGAGATACCGACTTGGCTCGTGGGGCAGGGGTGGATATGCTGTTTGCACCGACAGTACAGGAGATGTATCCGGGGGGGGAATCATTGACAATTGTGCGGGTGGGAGGCGTGAGTGAGGGGCTTTGCGGGGCGTCCCGGCCTGGACATTTTGATGGGGTGGCGACTGTGGTAACTAAGCTTTTGCATATCTGTCAGCCGGATGTGGCTTATTTTGGACAGAAGGATTATCAGCAGCTGATGGTGATTCGGCAGATGGTTCGGGATTTGTGCATGAATGTGGAGATTGTGTCAGTCCCGATCTATCGCGAGGCGGATGGGCTGGCCATGAGTTCGCGCAATGTCTATCTGGGCCATGAACATAGGAAACAAGCTCCTGTTCTCTATGAGGCGCTGCAAGAGGGGGCGAAGGAGGTTGTGGCGGGGGAAAAGGATGGGGATAAGGTATGTGCTGTGATACGAGAGAAAATTGAACACACTGAAGCGCAGGTAGAATATGTGGAGATGCGCGAAGAGGAGGAGGCGATAGTTATTTTGCTGGCGGCCCGGCTGGGGGAGACACGGCTGATTGATAATATTGTGATTGCGAAGGTGGAGGATGTTTGATGATACGTAGTATGATGAAATCTAAAATTCATTGCGCCCGAGTGACGGAAGCGAATTTGAACTATTTGGGAAGCATTACTATTGATTCTCATCTTATGGAGCTGGCGGATATTTTACCGAATGAACGGGTGCAGGTTGTCAATAAAAATAATGGGGCGCGTTTGGAAACTTATGTTTTGTCGGGGAAGGCTCATTCGGGAATTATGTGCTTGAATGGCGCGGCGGCGCGTCTTGTTCAGGTGGGGGATGAGATTATTGTGATTTCTTATGGGGATATGACCACGGAAGAGGCTAAGGAGTACAAGCCCCGGGTGGTTTTTGTGGATGCGTTGAATCAGGTGGTTCAGTTTGCTTATGAAGAGGTGTGCAGCGAAGGGTGAGTACGTGAATAAAGCAGAGGTTTTTACCACGGATGTCGTGGTCGTGGGCAGTGGTATTGCGGGGCTTTTTGCCGCTATGGGGCTGGCGTCGTGTTATGATGTGACGGTTCTGACCAAGGCGGCTATTGAGAGGAGCAGCACAGAGGAGGCTCAGGGGGGGATTGCGGCGGCGTTGCTGCCGGAGGATTCGCCGGAGGTGCATTTTCGGGATACCCTGAAGGCGGGGGCCGGGATCTGCAATGAGGAGGCGGTGCGTGTGATGACGCGCAAGGGGCCTCAGTATGTGCGGGATCTTATGGCTATGGGGGTAGATTTTGACCGGGTTCAGGGGGAACTGGATTTTGTGCGGGAGGCGGCTCATACATACAGGCGTGTACTCCATGCGGGGGGCGATATGACGGGACAGGCGATCCAGCGTCAGTTGGCGTACAGCGCTCAGAGGGAGGGGCTTTTGCGCCTTGAGGAAAATTGTTGTGTTATAGATTTGCTGAAAAATGCGGATAACCATGTGGTGGGGGTGCTGGCTCTGGCCCAGGGGCGCTTGAAGGCTTGGCGGGCGAGGGCGGTGGTGCTGGCGACAGGGGGGATGGGACAGATTTACCGGTATACGTCGAACCCGGAGATGTTGACGGGGGATGGCATGGCGGCGGCTTTGCGCGCGGGTGCGGAGCTGATGAATATGGAGTTTATCCAGTTTCATCCGACGGTTTTTTTGAAGCCGGACGGCACGTGCTTTCTGATCTCGGAGGCGGTTCGAGGAGATGGGGCGCGGCTGTTGAATGAGCGCGGCGAGTTTTTTATGGATAGGGTGCCGGGGAAGGAATTGGCGCCCCGGGATGTTGTGGCCCGGGCGATTTGGGATCAGTTGAAGGAGGGGCCTGTTTTTTTGGATTTTTCTGCGATTACACATAAAAATATTCGCGAGGGGTTTCCGAAAATTTATGCGACCTGTCTCAAGAGTGGTGTGGATATTGAGAGGCAGCCTGTGCCGGTGATGCCGGCGGCCCATTATTGTATGGGGGGGATTCGCACGGATATTTCGGGGCGCACGGGACTCAGGAATCTTTTTGCTTGTGGGGAGTGCGCCTGCAATGGGGTTCATGGCGCTAACCGGTTGGCGAGTAATTCTCTGTTGGACGGATTGGTTTTTGGTTCTGAGGCGGCTTTGGCTCTGGAGAGATATATGGCGGAGGAGATGCCGGGATGGGAGAGTGTGGTGTGGCCGTGTTCTCCGGGGAGTTTTCAGCCATCTGAGTTAGGCGGGGAGGATGTGGCGGCGCTGCGTGGGCAGCTCACGGATCTCATGTGGAACAAGGTTGGGATTATTCGTGATGAGGAGGGTCTTTGGGAGGCTCTGGCGTGTTTGGAGGGTATGGAGACGGGGTATCAGCCAGAGCTGGAGACGGGAGCGATGAGGAAGAAGGAGTCTTGCCTGGGGCTGCGGAAAGAGGTTCTGGAACTGGGCAATCTGCTGGTGTTGGGCAGGGGGATTGTGCTGTCGGCTTTGAGCCGGAGGGAAAGCCGTGGGGCGCATTACCGCAGTGACTATCCGGAAAGGTGTGGGGAGTTTCGCAAAAATTCTGTTTATAAAAGAGGGAATGACGGTGTGGAATCTATCGAATTTAGGGATCTCTGATTTAGGGGTTTCTGATGTGATTGACAGGGCGCTGCGGGAGGATATTGGGACGGGGGATTTGAGCTCGTTGATTTTGGCGCCGGAGGCTTTGGGGGAGGCTTATATCTATGCGAAGGAGCCGGGGGTTGTCTGTGGCTTGCCTGTTGTCCGCGCTGTGTTTGTCCGCCTGGATCCTGATATGGGGTTTGAGTCTTTGTACGAGGAGGGAGCGGATGTAGAGAGGGGGGCCTTGGTGGCCCGTCTCCAGGGTCGGTTGGCTGGGATTCTGCAAGGGGAGCGGACGGCTTTGAATTTTCTTCAGCATTTGTCTGGGATTGCCTCCCGAACGGCGGAGATGGTGGCGGCTCTGTCTGCCCGTTTGGGCGAGGGGATATCTGTGAGTGTTGTGGATACGCGAAAGACGCTGCCGGGGCTGCGCGGGCTGCAAAAATATGCTGTGCGTACGGGGGGCGGAAGGAATCATAGGTTTGGGCTGTATGATGCGGTTATGCTGAAAGATAATCACTTGGCGGCTGTGGGGGGAATGGCTGAAGGGATTGAGCGTGTGAGGGCGAAAGTGGGGCCTATGGTCAAGATTGAGGTGGAATGTGAAACGCTTGCCGACGTGCGCCGGGCTGTGGAATTGAAGGCTGATGTGATTATGCTGGATAATATGAATCTGGAGGATATGAGGGAGGCTGTCTCTTATATTGCGGGGCGGGCTCTTGTAGAGGCTTCCGGAGGGATTGATGAGGACTCTATTGCGGATGTGGCTGAGACGGGGGTGGATGTTATTTCCTTGGGATGTCTGACCCACTCTGTTCAAGCTATGGACTTCAGCCTGGTGGTGGATCCCGCCAAGCCATCTATGCGAAATATGTTTGAGGACAACACGAAAGGAATGGAGGGGGTTCCATGAGTACACCGGATAAGGCGTGGGCTAAAGAGGCAAGGGCTCAGGACTCGCGGGTTACCAGTTTGCGGTCTGCCTATTCACGGGTTCCGCAGCCTCGGACGCTTCTGGCTTTTGATGTGGGGAATACGAATATTGTGATAGGTATCTTTTGTGAAGGATCTCTGATACAGCGGTGGCGGGTCTCTACGGAAAAAAATCGTTCTGCGGACGAATATGCGGTTCTTATGGCTCAGCTGTTGGATTTTGTGGATATGGAGTTTGAGTATATTCAAGGGGCTGTTATTTCTTCTGTGGTGCCGCCGGCAACGCCGGCGCTGGAAGTGATGCTGCGTGACTATATAGGGGTGGCGCCTCTGGTCATAGGTCCGGGAACCAAAACGGGGCTTCCTATACAATGTTATAATCCACGGGAAGTCGGAGCTGACCGTATTGTTAATGCTGTGGCGGGTCTGGCGAAATACGGGGCGCCGCTCATTATTATTGATTTTGGGACGGCGACAACCTTTTGTGCCCTTAATGAGAAGGGCGAATATATGGGAGGAGCGATTGCCCCGGGGATTGCTATTTCAAGCGAGGCGTTGTTTCAGGGAGCGTCTAAGCTGCCTCGAGTTGATTTGGCCAATCCGGGTTCGGTTATTGGCAGGGATACGGTGAGCAGTATGCAAGCGGGGATTTATTATGGGTTTTGCGGACAGGCGGAAAAAATTGTTTCTCTCATGACGGGGGCGCTCATACAGCAGGGACTTGGGGATGTTGAGAAGATTCAAGTTGTAGCGACAGGAGGGATCGCGGCTTTGATGGCGGAAAGCTGTTCCGCTATCGATATGGTGGATGAGGATTTGACCTTGGAGGGGCTGCGGATCCTGTATGAAAAGAATACGTTGAATGCTGTATAATCGTGGGACAGATCAATCTGCTTGGGCGGGGAAATCTGTCTGGGCAGCGCCTTTGGCCGGGGTTACGGACAAGGCTTTCCGCCGGGTTATTCAGGAACTGACTCGATGGGTGGGGTTGGCGAATCTTGACTTTCGGGTTCTGAGTGTTACGGAGATGATCAGCTGTCACGCGTTGCATTACAACAACCGGCACACTTTGGCTATGCTGGATCTGAGCGGGGAGCCTGAGCCGAGAACGGTTCAGATTTTCGGGGCGGATCCTTCTCTTATGGCTGAGGCGGCTAAACGTGTGGTGGAGTTGGGGGCTTCGGCGGTCAATATCAATATGGGCTGCCCTGTGCCAAAGATTGTGAACAACGGGGAAGGCTCGGCCTTGTTAAAAGATATGGGGCTGGCGGTGGATATCGCGGGCGCTGTTGTGAAGAGTGTGGGGCCGTGTGTCCCGGTGAGTGTGAAAATGCGCCTGGGGTGGGACGGGGATCATCTTGTTGCCTCGGAGCTGGCGCCGCGGTTGGAAAGGAGTGGGGTGGCGGCCCTCATGGTGCATGGGCGGACGCGGGATCAGTTCTACGCGGGGAGGGCGGATTGGCAGGGGATTGCCCGGGTTAAGGAGTCTGTGGGCATCCCTGTTATTGGGAATGGGGATATCCACAGTCCTGAGGACGCTGTGAGCATGCTGGAACAAACGGGCTGTGATGGGGTCATGGTGGGCCGCGCCATGTTGGGGAACCCGTGGATGCTGATACGAACGGCGGCTTATGTCCAGCAAGGGTGTCTGCTGCCGGAATTGCCGCCTGTGGATAAGCTGCGTGTTATTCGCAGGCATTTTGAGCTTCTTGTCCGTTATAAAGGGGAAGACCGCGCTGTTAAGGAGATGCGCAAACATGCGTTATGGTATACCAAGGGGATACAGGGAGCGGCTCAGTTGCGGGAGAGGATGGTACACGCGCAAAGTGTGGAGGAGTTGGAGGGGGTTTTGGAAGTGGTGTTTCCCGTAAGGGACTGAGACGTGATCCCAACAGCCTTACAGTCCCTTGAAAATGAAATAAGCTCCCCCTCGGCTGGAGGGGGTTGGCTTATTTCAAAAGACCTCTTCCTCTTAATTAAAATAAAATTCTAATAAGACGTTTAACAATTTTTGCTAAATTGTTTTTTACTGAACAGGGCGGTTGTGGCGGGCAGGGTCGGTGAGGTGGGCGCGGAGGTTCACATGGTTTGTCAGGGGTTGGCTGCGGAGGAGATGGAACCGGCAGACAGGATAGATGCTTTATGGCAAGTTGCATCTTGCTCTTCAGAATAATCTGCAAATCGCTGATCTGCGCTATCATAGAAGACACGCTTTCATTAATATCCAGAAGTTTCTGTATATCGCAGTCGCGTTTATGGCATTTTACCAAATCCAGGGCCTGTTGGATTTTTTCGCCTTCCGCATTGAGAACATGACTCAAGGCCAATTCTTCCATCGCTATTGATAGTAAAATCATATTAATGGTCTGCTCACATGTTAATTTTTCTGTTTTGGGAATTTCGGGCATAGACATTTTCCCTAACCCCCCCTTTTTAACCCACGTTTACAAAAGTTATGACTTGACTGTTTACATAGTAACTGCCATTTTGCTGATTGCGAGTCACAAGTGATACGATATCTCCTGCTTGCAGCTGTGTTGTGACATTGCGTCCTTGCACAATGTGGCCTTGTGCCAATCCTATGGTATCAATTATGCCAAGATTGGCACTCGTCAGCTCAGCAATAACAGTCACTCCGTCAGCAACATCTTGAGGATATACAGCCAATTGATAAGTGATCTGATAATTGCCTGTTACGTTAATATCAAACCGGCCTGCTGTTGTTGCTTCCAGCGTAACATCATTCCCAATTTGCAATACCGGCGGCTGTGCAAACGGAACCACCAACACGTCCGCAGGGGTTCCTAACGGGTCAGTCCCGGTTCCCCCTGCTATCAAAATATTCATATTTGCAGGCGGTGTCGGCGGGGTTGGAGTGTCTTGATACGCGTTCAAAGCTGCTTGCATTTTACCCATGAGGAACATTTGGCTAAATGACACCTGGCCAAGCATATCTTTCACGCTGTCGTTGAGTTCTAAAAGTTGCTCAAACGTGGGGGCTTCCTGTGGACTTTGTCCTTCCAGAGTTCCTAACAGATACTGTATTTTTTCCCCTTCGGCATTAATAATATGGCTTAACCCGATTTCTTCCATGGCGATTGATGTGATAATCTGGGCTATGCTGTCGTTAATGGTATAGCCATCCGGGACATCCGGAAATTGTGGTGTTGACATTTCATTGTACTCCCTTGTTTTTATTACACAATATGAGGAGTAAGCGCAAAATGTGCTATTTTCGAGTTAATATTCATAAAAATATATAATTCCTTATCTTGTCTTATTGTGAGAGGGCCTATGTTATAGTATACTGACTATCATAGCGGCTGATGCGAAACACTGAAGGAAGCCAACAGGCACACTATTATGCACGATAATCTGACACTGACACAAGCGCAGGAGCTGCTGCGCGACTATTATGGCTACACCAGCTTCCATAGGGGACAAGAGACGATCTTACAAAACATCTTGAACAGCCAGGATGTCTTGGCCATCATGCCCACCGGTGCAGGGAAGTCCCTATGCTATCAGATTCCTGCGCTGATGTTTCCGGGTATGACAGTTGTGATTTCCCCCCTGATTTCTCTGATGAAAGACCAGGTGGATACGCTGCAGCGCATGGGCATTGCGGCCAGGCTCCTGAACTCGTCCATCTCGTCTCAGGAGGTGAGCGAAACTTATCGGGCGCTGCACCGCCAAAATATCAAGCTGCTCTATATTGCCCCGGAACGACTGGAGTCGCAAGAGTTTGTGTCTTTTTTGGCGGGTTTGAAGATTTCCATGGTGGCGGTGGATGAGGCTCATTGCGTTTCTCAATGGGGCCACGATTTTCGTCCCAGTTACCGGCGTATCCGTGCGATGATAGAGGCGCTGCCCCAGAGGCCCTGCGTTGGGGCTTTCACGGCCACGGCGACAGATAAAGTCAGAAATGATGTTCTTTCTTTGTTGGGGTTAAGGTCTCCATATGTTCTGTGTACGGGATTTGATAGAGCCAACCTCCATTTTGCGGTGCATGCTCCTTTGGACAGGGATCACTATGTCATGGACTATGTGCGGGCCAATCCGGGTGTGCCGGGTATTGTTTACTGTTTAACCCGTAAGCAGGTGGACAAACTTGCTCAGAGACTTGTCCAGGCAGGGTTGTCCGTTTTACCGTATCACGCGGGGCTGTCTGATGAGATTCGGCGCAAGAATCAGCAGGCGTTCCGGCATGATCATGCTGATGTGATGGTGGCCACTAACGCGTTCGGCATGGGGATTGACAAATCTAATGTCCGTTTCGTGCTCCATTGCGGCATGCCTAAGACGTTGGAAAACTATTATCAGGAAGCGGGGCGGGCGGGGCGAGATGGTGAAAAATCCGAGTGCGTGCTGCTCTATGCCGCGCAGGATATTGTGACGAATAGATTTTTGATTGAGTCCTCTGGTGAGACCCACCTTGAGGGGGAGATCTATCCTGGGGATACGGGTAATAAGGCGGAGGAGTATAAAAAACTCCAGGTTATGGTTGATTACTGCCATATTGATACGTGTCTGCGCGCCTATATTTTGAGCTATTTTGGCATGACAGACGTGGCGCGGCACTGTTTTCATTGTTCCAATTGCGATCTTTGTGAGGAGGAGAGGGCGGGTTCCGGCGACGGTGAGGCGCCGGGGAAGACGGATATTACAATAGAGGCGCAAAAAATCATTTCTTGTGTCATCAGAATGGGCAATCGCTTTGGCAGTGTGTTGGTAACCCAGGTTCTGCGGGGAGCTAATACTCAGAGGATTCGCACCTTGGGGTTCCAGAGATTATCCACGTATGGGATTATGCGCGAATATCCGGAAAAAACAGTTAAGGAGATCATCGCCTACCTCACAGCTCAGGGGTATTTGGAATTGAGTCTGGGGGAATACCCTGTCCTGACAGCAGGCAAGAAGGCCAGGCAATTCTTGCGGGAGAAAGAGACTCTGGTGATGAGGCGCGCCTTGAGACTGAACAGGGAAGAGCCGATCCAGGAGATGATCAGACCTGGGCGCGAAGGGGGTTACTTTGGACACGAGCATGGGGATTTGTTTGACAGATTAAAAGTTTTGCGCAAAGAGATTGCGGAGAGACTGGGGGTTCCGCCTTATATCGTTTTTTCGGATGCCTCTTTGGCAGGGATGTGTTCAGTGCTGCCGGAAACTCCTGAGGAGATGGGGGCTGTGTCCGGTGTTGGGCGATACAAGCTGGAGCAGTATGGAACCAGGTTTATCGCAGTCGTAAGAAAATATATGGAAGAACGGGGGATTCAGAACCGTCCCCGGACCCCCCGGGTGTTTCCCTCTATCCCAGAACAGAAAGGGGGTAAGGCGGTCAAGGGGGAAACAGTTCTGACGACATTTGAGCTTTACAAGGCAGGAAAATCCGTTGCGGAAATTGCGGCTTGGCGCGCTTTGACACTTACAACGATTGAGAATCACTTGGTTCGAGCTTTTGCCATGGGGCTGGCGGTGGATCCGGAAGAGTTTATTCCTGGCAAACACCGGGAGGCTATCTTTGCCGCGATTGAGGAGCAGGGGACGGAATCTTTGCGGACGATTAAGGAGGCTGTTGCCCCAGAGGTTTCTTATGGAGCGATTCGTTTTGCTGTGGAGTTATATAAGAAAGAGTGTAGAATAAGGGGAGGTATAGGAAGAGAGAGTGTAGAATAAGGGGATGGAGAATGATAGAATGGGTGTTAAGCCATATGAGGAGTGATTTCCGTGAAGGAAGAAACTAAGGAGAAACCTCACACCGTGCGCAAAGGCAGACGGGTGGGCAGGACTGTTTTGATGGGTGTGTTGGCTGTGGCTGTCGGGGTGATTGTTTTTAATGCTGTGGCAAACTATGTAAAAACGCTGCCTGCCCTCACATATGAACACTACACGGGGAATGAGGGGCCGACGTCCCATCCGGATGTGAAGTTTGCGGTGATCAGCGATCTGCATTTTTATGACCGCTCTTTGGGGACTGAGGGGGCTGCCTTTGAAGAGGCGCTGCATGATGACCGCAAAATGTTTTTGGATGCGGAGGATCTTTTGGACTGCGCGATCGGCGAGTTTGAGGCCCGAATTGATGAGATGGGGCAGGCGGACATAGAATTTGTCCTGATTCCGGGAGATTTGACCAAGGATGGGGAACGAATTAACCACGACCAAGTGGCTTCCCGGCTGCAGGTGCTGGTGGATAAAGGGATCCAGGTGTGTGTGGTGCCGGGTAATCATGATATCAACAATCCGGGAGCTGTGCGCTATGTGGGAGACGGAACTGAAGCGGTGGATACGATTACGGCCGATGATTTTGCCCGGATTTATGCCAATATGGGGTATGGCAGCGCTCTTATGCGGGATGAGAATTCCTTGAGCTATGTAGTGGAACCTATTCCGGGATTGTGGATTTTGGGGCTTGACGGATGCCGTTATCGGGAGAATCAACCGGGGAAGCCCGAGATTGTTTCCGGCCGGATCAGCCAAGAGACGGAATATTGGCTGGGGGATGTCTTGAATCAAGCTGTGTCTCAGAAAAAATCTGTTATGGTTCTGACCCATCATGGCATTGTGGAACACTGGCCGGGTCAAGCTAAGCTGCATCCGGACTATTTATTTCGAGATTATGAATATATGGGGCGCCTCTTGGCGTCTTACCATGTGAAATTGGTTTTTACCGGCCATTATCATGCTCAGAATATCGCTGTGGGGCAGTTTGATGAAGGAACCCTTTATGATGTGGAGACGGGATCTTTGGTCACGGCGCCCAGCCCCCTTCGGTTTTGCACTCTGACGGGGAACGCCTTGGAGATCGAGAGTGTATCCCTAGTGGAAAAGCTCCGTCCCGATACAGATTTTGCGGAGAGGGCCCGGGAATTTGCGCGCGATTCTGTGATCGCGGAGGCTTACAGAACGCTGCGCTCTTATAAGGTTCCTGAGGAGGATGCCAAATATCTTGCTGAAGCGGCGGGGGACGGATTTATGGCCCATTATTATGGTGATGTGGATCTGGCGATGCGGCCGGTCTTTGATGAAAATAAACTGGGCTTATGGGCGCGCGCGATTTATACGACTCAGCTGAAATACGTGATGGAGGGGCTTTGGGAGGATCTGTCCCCGGGGAATAATAGTGTGGTGCTTTTGTTGGAGTGAGAACAGCCTTGGTACCTTACAGACGCGAAACGTCAATAAAAAGCAAGAAAATCCAATACTGACCACTAACCACTTGCGGGCGAAGCCCGCGTTCTCATGTCTGAAATAAGCCTTGACGGCCTGCGGTTCTGTCTTTTGTTTTAAACCGGGAAATTGCTTTCTCCAGCAGAGTGGACTGAGAGCTCATTTCGTCAGCGGCGGCGGCGCTTTCTTGGGCGGCGGCGGCGCTTTCTTGGGCGGCGGCAGCACTTTGTTGGGCTGTGGCGCTGTTTTGATGAACGATCTGGGAGACTTGATCGATGGTGCTATTGATGTGGGATATGCTTGAGGACTGCTCCTCGGAGGCTTTGGCAATCTCCGTGATGAGCTGATTGCTCTCGTTGATGCTGGAAACAATTTCTGTGAGGCTTGCGGCCATTTCGTTAGCTACGCGAGCGCCGAGCTCGGTTTTTTGCATGGAGTTCTGAATGACGGAACTGGTTTCTTGGACGGCCTCTGCGCTTTGGCCGGCGAGTTTCCGGACTTCTTCAGCGACGACAGCAAAGCCTTTGCCGTGTTCTCCGGCTTGGGCCGCTTCAATAGCAGCGTTTAGGGCAAGAAGATTGGTTTGCAAGGCGATGCTGTCTATGGTTTCAATAATGATGCGGATAGACTTGCTGGCTTCAGTGATATCGTTGACGGCAGCGATCATCTCATCCATTTGGCGGCTGCCTTGTTCTGCTTTCGTAATAACGGCTTGGGCGAGTTTGGCAGCATGATCGGTTTTGCCTGCGTTGGCGAGGGTCTTTTCGGCGACTTGGGCAATCGAGTTTGTCAACTCTTCGACAGACGCGCTTTGCCTTGTGGTGCCTTCGGCAAGAGATTGCGCGCCGCTTGCCATCTGTGTCGCGCTGGAGGCGATGCTGGCCGCGGTGTCGGCAACTTGTTTGGAGCTGCTGGAGACTTGGGTTGTGGATGTACTGACCTCACTGAACATGCGGTTCAGGTTGTTTGCTGTTTTTTGCAAGGAGCGTCCCATAGTGTCTTTATCAGATAAAAGAGAAATATCGACCGTCAGATCGCCGTCGGCTATGATCTCCAGGTTTTTGCTGATTGCGGTAATGTGTTCTATAAACGCGCCTGTGGCGGCAATGGATTGTCCCAACTCGTCTTTTCTTTGAGAAAACGTTTCTATTGTTCTGGTATCCTCTGGATCAAGGGTAATGTCACCTGTCGTGCCGGCTTTGATCATGAAGGCTGTGAAGGGGGCAAGGGGTTTGGAGATCAGGCCGGAGATGTAAATGCCCAGTATGATGGAGGTTAGGACGGCGGCAATGAGAATGATCAAAAGCAGGACGAACAGTGTATTCGCAAGACTGGCGCCGGCGGCGCTGGTTGTATCCAGCATTTCCACTTTACCTGCCATGGTGTCAAAAAACTCGTCTATCATTTCCTCTGTTGAGGGCAGATTGTCTGACACCACTCCCAACAGTGTTGCTTGATCGACACCGTTTTTGGCGTCAGCCAGGACTTGGAATACCATGGGTTTGAAATCTGAGGTATAGGTGTTTTTGGCCGATTCAAAAATTGCGAGCACTTCAGGTTTAGCAATTGTTTTTCCGTAAGGCTCTAAAAGACTCTCAAAATCCTCCATATAGTCTTTTAAGCTGGATTCAATAGGTCGTAGTTCGGCCAGATTGCCGGTGTTGTAAATGGCGCTGCGAATATCTACGCGCATAAGTTGCAGCACGGTCATAGCTTCACCAATTTCGGGCAGAGGTTTCGCATGGCTCTCAATAGCGCTTGTATAAGAACTGTTCAGGCTGTTCAGGCCCACGATGCCCACAATGCCGACAATTACCGTGAGTATGGCGACAATGGTAAAGCCTGTGATGAGTTTAGCGGCGACTTTCATGTTTTTCATTCTTACATGTCTCCTTTGAAAATTAAACAGTATTTTTTCGTGTTCCCGTTACTATAATGTGTACCACAATTCGTAAGACCATTCATGCGCAGTGTATAGAATACTTTTTGCACCAGAATCAATATGCGGATTCCATGCATAGATGTTTTTTTTCAGCATAGACATGCTGTACAGAGGCGCCGCCGAAGAATGAAATGCTAATCTTGTTATGCCTGTAAATCAATAAGTAAGAAGAGGGATGCTCATGCCTTTCAAAAATTGGCAGAAGAAAATCGGAGAAACCTTGGATTTGCCGGAGGATCTTTATCGAGAGGGTCCGAGAATTACTGTGATTGGGTTTGAGGTGGTGATGATTGAGGATTTCCAACAGGTTATCTTTTTTTCTGAGGAAAATGTCATTGTGGAAGTGGGGGCGGGACACTTGGAGCTTAGGGGCGGCAATCTTGTTTTGGCGCAGATGTCTTTGGGGGAGATTGAGATTAAAGGGGAGATTCATGGCCTGGAGTTTCGGAAAGCCTGACAACTCAAGGGAATACTCCCTGATTTAAGGGACTCGGACTTGACAGACTGGCAAGGAAGAGGGGAATATGTATAAAAAAATCATGCGCTATGGGCGTGGACATATCACAATTGAGGTTAGGGGCGAGAATCCGGAATTATTTCTGAATGAAGCTTTGGGACAGGACGTGGTTTTTTTTGATACTCATTTTGATGCCCGCAAGAAGGACAAGGTTCTTTATGCGGGGGTAACGGCCGGAGATTTTCCAAAATTGCGAGCTGCGGCGCGCCAGGCTAAGGTGGAGGTGCGAATCCGGCGTAAGCGGGGGATACCTTTTGTGGTGTCCCGCTGGGGAAAGCGGCGGGGGCTCATCTTGGGCGGAGTCTTGATTGTGCTGGCGGTGCTGGTTTTGTCTCAATTTGTGTTGTCGGTGTCGGTGACGGGCAATCGGACTCTGGATACCCAACGCGTTGTGACCGAGGCGGACAAGGTGGGGATCCGGCCTTGGGTTTACCGAGGGGTTCTGGACAAGAAGAAGCTGGAAAAACAGCTGGTCGAGGCTCTGCCGGAATGTACATGGGTTTCCATTGAGGAGCGGGGTACCGATGTCCTCATCAGTGTTGTGGAAAAGGCGCTGCCTCCCCAGGTGGTGTTCCGGGGGGATCTGGTGGCGGCCAGGGCGGGGTTGGTGGAAGAGATTATGCTGATTCAGGGGACTGCCCAGGTTAAGGAGGGCGATACGGTACGCCAAGGTCAGGTCTTAATAGGGGCGGAGGCGGGGGTCAAAGTGGAAAACTTGGGAGCCGCACATAACGATGATAAAGAGGGATTGCAGCCGCCTGTGGCGAAAGGATTTGTACGGGGGCGTACGTGGTACAGCGCTGAAGCGGTTGTTCCCTTGCGGGAGACTGTTGTGTCGGCGACACAGCGGCAAAAAAACGGCTGGGGTATAAAAGTTGGGGAACGAGTCATAATGATAACGCAGGCGAAGAGCCCCTATGAGGAAAGTTTTGTTGAGAAGAGCCAATATCGTTTATTCAGTTGGAGGAATTGGGAGTTTCCTGTCGAAATGGTCAAAGTGAACTATCAGGAAACTGAGGCTGTGGCTCTTTCCAGAGATCCTGAACAGGCTCTGAGCTTGGCTGTGGAACAGGCGAGCGCTGAGCTGGAGGCGAATCTCCCGGCAGGAGCGGAAGTGCTTCGGCAAGATAGTGTGGTGTTGCCTGCGGAAGAAGGATTTGTACGGATTAGAGTTCAGGTGGAGGTTTTTGAAGAGTTGGCGGTGTATGAGGGCAGCTGATACAGCATATTATTGGAGGCTAGAATGTGCACGTAGAGACGGAAAATCAACCGGGGACGGATACTCAAGCTGAGGCCAACAGGTTGGGGACGGAGAATATGTCGGGTTCAGGGCAGCGCCATGAGACACAAGAGACAGGCGGCGCTGTGGCGGAGGTTCGCAAATATCTGCGGGACAGCGAAGAGGCGTTGAATCTGTTGGGGTTTAGAGATATGCATTTGAGCTACTTGGTGGAACGCTTGGACTGCCAGGTTTTTAGCCGTGGGGATGAACTGGTTATTACGGGGGAGCCCTTAAAGGTAAAAACCGCTGAAGCGGTATTGGATGAGCTTCTGGATATTGTGCGGCGGGGTCATGCGTTGTCGGTGACGGATATTGGGTATGTGGCGTCGCGGATGGAAGAGGGTGCGGACCGGGGGATGGCGGAGTTCCTGACCAAGGTGATTGCGACGACTCACCGGGGGCGTCCTATCAAAGCTAAAACGATGGCGCAGGCTCTCTATATCAAAGCTATGGAGCGCGATTCGATTATTTTTGGCATTGGCCCGGCAGGAACGGGCAAGACGTACCTGGCTGTGGTTATGGCGGTGAAAGCGCTGCGCGCCAAGGAGGTCAATCGCATCGTGTTGACGCGTCCGGTGGTTGAGGCGGGGGAAAAGCTGGGGTTTCTGCCTGGGGATCTCCAGGAGAAGGTGAACCCGTATTTGCGGCCTCTGTATGATGCTCTCTTTGATCTGTTGGGGGCGGAGACCACAGGGCGTTATATTGAGAAGGGCACGATTGAGATTGCGCCGCTGGCGTATATGCGCGGGCGGACTTTGGATGATTCTTTCATTATTCTGGATGAGGCTCAGAATACGTCGCCGGAGCAGATGAAAATGTTTTTGACCCGTTTGGGGTTTGGGTCCAGGGCTGTGGTGACGGGGGATGTGACTCAGGTGGATTTGCCGAAGGGACATTATTCGGGTCTGATTGAGGTTCAGGGGATTTTGACAATGATACCTGAGATTTCGTTTCATGTTTTTTCGGTGGATGATATTGTGCGCAATCCGTTGGTACAAAGCATTATTCAAGCCTACGACAGTGACAACGGGGCGGGACGGGCTGTGTAATGAGGTCTGGTATGAAGAGTAAGAGTAAGAGTAAAGGATCCGGATCCAAGAAGGGTGAAGAGAAGAGAAGCCGTAAAAAGATCAGCCGCAAGAGGCTGGGCAGCCTGATCAAGAGGTGGGCCTTTTCGATTGTGGCTTTGGTGGGTTTTTTTGCTGTTTTTTTTGTGCTGATTTCCTATGGGCAATTCCGGGACAAAACCAATGTGACTCTTGGGGAGGTCAGTTTTGAGGATATACAGGCTCCTTATGATAAGGAAGTGGAGCTGCGTTCCAAATATGATGAAGACTGCAGAAGGGCCAGAAACGATGTGCAACCGTCCTATAGATTGGATCCGGAGGTTCAGGTCAGGATCAAGAATGATCTGGATAATGAGTTCGGCAAAATAAGCCGGGCCGGAGCTCTGGGGACGCCTGAGGAAAGAAGTGCCGCGCTGCGTGTTGATGATGTTCTGCGTGCTCGCCTGGGTGGCTGGGACGATGAGAGGCTGGAGCGGATTTTTATAGAGGAAGAGGACTTCGCCTGGGTGCGGAAACACTGTACGGAGGCTATAGAGGCTGTGCTGGGCGCCTATAAGGTGCTGATGACTGAGAATCAGGATTGGAAAACGATTACTGTCGAAGATATACGCTCAAAGATTCGTGAAGAGATCAACAAACCTGGAGAGAGGAATTCCGCGGGGAATAACAGCTCCGCGGGGAACAACAGCTCTGCGGGGAGCAATAACCCTGCAGGGAACCCTCCTCAAGACATCAGAGAACGCCTGGTTCCTGATGTGTATAAGGAGTTTATGGACGGATTTGTGAAGGAAAATATTATTGAGTCTATTCTGGTTGAGGATACACAGAAAACGGAACAGCTTCGGGACTTGGAGGAGAGCCGGGTTGTGATGAAAACGGTTCCCTATCAGAAAAATGAGACGATTGTTGAGAAAAACAAGCGTGTTACGGAGGATATGTACGACGCGCTGATGGCATTTGATCTGATTCAGAAAGAGTCTTTCTTGGTTCCTCTTGTGGGGATTGCTTTTGAAATTCTGCTGGGGATGACTTTGTTTCTGTTCTACATCTTCCGTTTCCAGAGGGCTCTTTTTGACCAGCGCCGCCGCCTTGTTCTTGTGGGGATCATGATGGCCGTGATTTTGGGGGTGGCCCGGGTGGCTCTCGCTCTCAGCATACCTCTTTTGGGGGGGGGGGTTTCTGATGCGTTTGTTTTCCTGATTCCTGTGGCCTGGATTACCATGATGCTGACTCTCTTATTGGGCGAACGGGTGGCGATGGCGGCTGGTGTTTTGGTCGTGTTCTATATGCTGCTTATGGTGGAGCCTTCAGGGGCAGGGGCGAAATCTTTTATGATGGTCTTTGTCGGGGTTCTGGGGTCTTTTGGGGGCATTATCAGTGTTTCGGCTTTGGAGCGGCGCACGGACTTGAACCGTTCAGGGCTCTATGCGGCAGGGATCAATGCGGCGGGAGGATTTTTCCTATGTTTAATTCTGGGGAGTCCGTTGCTGGGTATGGTTACATACACGGGAATTATGGCGCTGAATGGGATCATTTCTTCGTTTCTGATGGTGGGGTCGCTGCCGTGGATGGAGCGGGCTTTTGGGATTACATCGACGGTAAGGCTGCTGGGGCTTGCTGATCCGGGTAATGAACTCCTGAAAAGAATGCTCATTGAAGCGCCGGGAACCTATCATCATAGCATCATGGTAGGAAATTTGGCGGAAGCGGCCGCGGAAAAGGTGGGGGCGGATCCTTTGTTGGTGCGGGTCGGCGCTCTTTATCATGATATCGGAAAACTCAAACGTCCGTATTTATTTATTGAAAATCAAATTGGGCCTGAGAATCCTCATGATAAATTGACGGCGACTCTCAGCGCGCTGATTATCATTTCTCATGTTAAGGATGGGGCTGAGTTGGCTGACCGGCATAAACTGCCTGCGAGCGTTAAGGATATTATTGTTCAGCATCATGGGGATAGCCGGGCGAGTTACTTCTATATGAAGGCTTTGGCCCAGGATCCCCGCATTCCTGAGAGGCGTTTTCGCTATGATGGTCCCAAACCTATGTCCAAAGAGTCGGCGATTGTTCTGCTGGCGGATAATGTGGAAGCAATCATCCGATCCCACCGGGGGAATACGGCGGGGCGTTTGGAAGCGCTGGTTCATAAAATTATTCAGGACAAGGCGGATGAGGGTCTCTTAAGTGAGTCGGATCTGACGTTTAAGGATCTGAGTGTTATTGGATCGGCTTTTGCCAAGGTTTTAAACGGGATCTTCCACTCCCGTATTTCATATCCGGAATTGTCAAACTCTAAGATGCCTTATGAGAATCATAAGAAGCAGTTGGCTCAGGCCAAGGACAGGGCTCAGTCTGCCCGAGACGGGGATCAGCAGCTTGGGGAACAGCAGTTTTTGCAGGAAAAGGAGATAGAAGAGATGAAGCTGCTGACAGAAGAGGGGGAGACGACCGAGCGGCTGCGGGAGGAGACGCAGCGCTTAAGAGAGGACGGTCAGCAGGATCGGCCTGGCGGGGATTCTGGCGGTGAGGAAAAGGATGAGAGGCAAGGTCTTTCGGAGCAGGATGTTTTAGAGGAGCGGACTGACGAATTTGCGAAGACGATTTATATGACGGGGTCGCGTTTTTCTATGGAAGATTCTTCCGGATCAGATCCCCGGCGAGAGCGTGGGGGTGAGCCGCGAACCTCAAAACAGAAGCAGATGAGTCCGGCGCGTTTCCCGGTTCGTCAGAAAAAACGGAGGATCCATAAATAATAATGAGTGAGTGCTGTATGGATCTGAATATTGTTTGGGAGAGTGAACCGGAGTCGGAGTCTGGCGAAACGAAAGAGATGTTGGAGAGGGTCTTGCAAAGGGGTCTGGATCTGGCGTGGCGGATGGCTGGAGAAGAAGGAGAAGAAGCGGAAGCAGAAGCGGAAGCAGAAGCAGAAGCGAAAGCAGAAGCGGGATCCGGGGCTGACAAGATGGCTGTGCGGGCGTGTGGTCAAGTTGAGATAGGGGTGCTGCTGACCCATGACAAAGGGATCTGCCTGCGGAACCGCACGTACAGAGGTGTGGACGCTCCGACAGATGTGCTTTCTTTTGCTGTGTGGGACGATGAGGAAGAGGAGGAGGTGCTGTTTGAGCACGAGAGGCCCATGTTGGGGGATATTATCATCTCGATAGAAACGGCTCGGAGGCAAGCAGCTGAGCATGGCCACAGCCTGGCTCAAGAGGTGATGTTTTTGGCGGTGCACGCCTTGCTTCATCTGTTGGGCCATGATCATGAAGGGGATGAGGAGTATCGTGTTATGCATATGTGGGAAGAGAGGATGATGGCGCGCATTGCAGCTCACATGCCGCTGCTTTTGACTGCCGCGTGCGATGAGGATTGATTTTCTGCTATGGGTTCTTCGGGCCGGGAGGGACATGGCTGAAGGGGGGTTATGATGTTATGTCGGGTTATGGCCGAAAAGGGAGTTTGCGCTTCAAATTTAGTGTGGCTTGGGCTGGGATTATGCGGCTTTTTAAAGTAGAGCGGCGCAATGCGTATATTCATTCTGCAGCGACTGTTCTTGTCATAATTGCAGGCTTTGCAGCTCGGTTGGGGCCGATGGAATGGGTGGCTCTTCTGGTGATGGTGGGGTTGGTGTGGAGCTTGGAGCTTTTGAACACGGCTCTTGAGATTCTTGCGGACACGATTCATCCCAAGGAGCATCCCCTCATTGGCGCGGCAAAGGACTCGGCGGCGGGAGCGGTGCTGGTGGCCTCGATTATGGCTGTTGTGGTGGCTGTGATTATCTTTGGCAACCGGATTTTGGGCGGCGGAGGGTAAGGAGATGGCGGAGGGGGATAAGCGGGAGGCGAATCAGCAACTGGATTCCCGGCACATGCTGGTGGAGCGGGCCAGGGAGGCGCTGCCGGCGGCGTATGCAAAATATTCGCACTATTGTGTAGGGGCTGCGGTGCTTTGGTCTTCCGGACGTGTGACCCAAGGCTGCAATATTGAAAATGCGTCCTATGGACTGTCCGTGTGTGCGGAACGGGTGGCGCTGTTTACGGGTGTGGCGCAAGGAGAAAGGTGTCCGCAGGCTTTGGCTGTGGCTGTGGAGGCGCCGGATGCAGCGTTCCCTTGTGGGGCGTGTCTGCAAGTCATGGCGGAATGGGCGCGGGGGCTGCCGATTTATCTAACAAACGCACAGGGAGAGGTCCAGGTGACGGATCTGGAGCTGCTGCTGCCCCAGGCGTTTGGGCTAACGCGGGCTGCGCCCGCAAGTGGTCAGTGATCAGTGGTTAGTGATCAGTGGTTAGTGGTCAGGGAAAGGCGTGGACATGCCAAAACAACACTCGAATTTTTCCGTAAATCCAAAGGTGGATCCAAATTTCCGTTCAGGATTTATCGCTGTCATTGGCAGGCCTAATGCCGGCAAGTCGACGCTGCTCAATGCTTTGCTGGGACAAAAGATCCTGATTATGTCGGAGAAGCCCCAGACTACGCGTAACACCATCCGATGTATTGTGACGGAGCCTGGGGGGCAGGCTGTTTTTCTTGATACGCCGGGAATCCATAAACCGAAAGATCACCTTGGCGCCTATATGCTCACGTCAGCTCTGAGGGCCATTGAGGCTGTGGACGTGGTGCTTTGGGTGACAGATATTACATCGCCTTGGGGTCCGGGGGATGCCTATATAGCTGAGGCGCTGGGGTCGAGCAGCCTGCCTTCTCTGCTGGCCCTTAATAAGGTTGACCTTCTTGATAAAGAGGAGACTCTCGTGTCTCATATAGAGACGTGGTCCCGGCGCTTTCCGTTTAAGGAAATTGTGCCTGTATCCGCCCTCCAAGTGAAAAACACGCGTTCTTTGATGGATGCTCTGTGGAAGTATTTATCGCCAGGGCCTATGTATTATCCGGCGGATGATGTGACCGACCAGCCGGAGCGTTTTATTGCGGCGGAAATTGTGCGGGAGAAACTCTTTGCTTTAACCCGGGAGGAAATCCCGTATTCTGTGGGTGTGGTGGTGGAACGGATGGAGGAGAAAGTTTCTCTGATTAAGATTGAGGCTTCGATCTTTGTGGAGAGGCCGTCTCAGAAGGGGATTGTCATTGGCAAGGAGGGCGCGCTCCTTAAGGAAGTGGGACAGCAAGCGCGCTTGGAACTTGAAGGAGTGCTGGGCAGCAAGGTTTTGCTTAAGCTGTGGGTTAAAGTTCGCAAGGATTGGCGCAACCGCCTGGATATGCTGCGCGAGTTGGGGTATGATGGCTGATCTTCCCTTGAAACGATAGGAGGTTTTCTTGTGACAGATACACTCAAATTAGCTTCTGCGTTGGAATCAACCCTGCTGCGCCCCGAGGCCCGGGAGGCGGACATTGTGGAACTCTGCCATGAGGCGGTGGAGCTGGGGGTTGCTGCTGTGTGCGTGAATCCATGTTGGGCCCATCGTTTGGGAACCAGCCGGGCGAGACAGATCATCACCTTATGAGTACATATAAAGTGGATGCGCTGGTAATCCGCAGCCGGGAATTTAAAGAATCTGACCGTATTGTGACTTTGTATTCTCGGGAATGCGGTAAAATCAGTGCTGTGGCGAAAGGGGTACGCAAGTCTACAAGCAAACAGAGGGCCGGGGTTCAGCTCTATACGTATGCTGATTTTATGCTGTATAAGGGGCGCAGCTTGGATACCATCCAGCAAGCTCATCCCCGTGAGGTTTTTCTCTACCTGTGGGATGACTATGAGCGGGTTTGCAGCGCCGGATGTATGGCTGAGGTGCTGGATGCGGCGACGCCTGATGGGGAGACTGACGAGAGAGTGTTTTTGCTGAGTTTGAAATTTCTGTTCATGTTAGAGGCGATTGACCCGTGGATGGCCTTGGCAGCCTATGGTCTGCGCCTGATGGCGCACTTGGGGTACATGTCCGGCGAGCTGGGTATAGAAGGTGTCCAAAATGAGCTGGGTATAGAAGGTGTCCAAAATAGTATCGTAACCGAAGGGGCTAAAAGTGCTATGAGACAGCTGGGCCGTATGCCCTGGGATCAGATGGGGCGGCTGCGCCTAAGCTCTTCGCAGCGTCGTGAGATTTGCCGGGGGCTGCGAAGCTTTTGTGAGAGTAAAGTGGAACGGAGACTTATCGCGTGGAGGAGTTTTGAGGAGGACTGTGAGGAGTCTTAATACCCCAGATCATTTATAACTTTTTCCAATGTCTCAGAACCTGCTTTGTCACAATAAGATAAAATAAAGGTTTTTTCGAGTTGCACAATCACAAAATACTTGTTTGTGTCTGTTGTCAAAAAAACGTATTTTTTATAGCTTCCTGCAGACATGTCTAACAAGGCCGACCCTGTAGATGAGGCTATTATTTTCTTATTATTCTTATTCGCGTCAAATATCTTGTCACACGCATCAACAGTTTCGAATGTAAGAAACTCAATATGAGTATTCCCGAACTCATTGCATATCGCTTTTATTAAACCGGGAAACTCTTCGGGAGGATACTGGCTGGTAATGTCCCAATTTGAATATCGCCATGTCACATAAGTGAGTTTTTGAAGTTTATTCTGGCAGGTCTCCGGAGTCAGAACCCCTGATTCCGGGTTGATTTTACATTGGGGCAAAGCGGCTCTCAGATCCCATAGTTTTTCTGATTTGAGGTCTGAGGCATTGAGTGTCTTTAGTTTTTTTAATGATTTTAGGGGCGTGACATCATCGAGGTCTAAGCCATCTATGTTTAATTCTGTCAATTCTGTCAATTTTCCTACGTTTTTGATGTGGCTGATGGTGTCATTATCGTTTAGAAAAAGTTTGGTGAGCCCCTTCAAGGGTTCTAAAGACTGGAGGGTCGAGCTGTCGAGGAGGTTGCTGTTCAGGTGCAGTTCTGTCAGCTGGGTCAATCCCGCCAGGGGCGTAACATCCTTGATTTGGTTATTATTGAGTTTGAGTGTCTTTAAACTCGTCAGTGTTTTCAGAGAGGTGATGTCTGTGATGAGGTTGTTGTCCAGGTGCAGTTCTGTCAGCTGGGTCAATTCTGCCAGGGGCGTAACATCCTTAATTTGGTTATTATTGAGTTTGAGGGCCTTTAAACTTGTCAGCGTTTTCAGAGAGGTGATCTCTGTGAGGGTGTTATTGGATAAGTCTAATGTTTGGACGTCTTTTGGTATATTTCCTTTTTTCACCATAGAGGAGAGGGTTTCATTAGTTATGCTTTGGTTGCTGATGTTGCCGTCGGAAGGGATCAGTTCGGGCGTGGAGAAGTGTGAAATCAGGAAAATCAAGGCGACTACCAGGACAACGGCTCCCGCGCCGCTGAGTCCCAGGATCAACGGAAGGTTTGTTTTCTTTCGGGGAGGGGCCATGGAGATCGGCATATTTGCCATATTTGGCTGCATGGATGGGGCGCCGTATTGTGTTTGTGCCGATGCCTGAGGCATATATCCTGACGCCGGGGGGGGATAATAGCTTTGTTCTTGCGCGGATGCCGCATAGGGCTGTCCCGGCATGGCAGGGGAAGGAGTATAGTTTTGCCCGGATGCGGGGCGCCCATAGGGCTGTTCCGTCAGAGGGGAGGTATAGCTTGGTTCTGAGGGCTGGTAGCCATAGGACGGTTTTGTCGGGGAGGGGGAGGTTGGGATTTGCCCGGGTGTTGACGGGGTATAATGCGGGCTGGGGCTCGGAGTCATGTGGTATGGGCTCGGAGTCATGGGGTTCTGTGCTTGTCCCGGGATCGCATAGGTTTGATCGAGGTTGTATGGCTGCGGGGATATTCCTGTGGCTGCTGATTCGTATTTTTTGGTCTTTTCTATTTCTTCCAGGGCTTCTCGCATTTCGGTCGGACTGGTAAATCGTTGATCCCGGTCATATGAACAGGCTTTCAACACAAGAGCGTTAAGCTCCGGACTGACTTTTTTAAGGTCTGGCATGGGGGTGTTGTTCATGCGTCTCTGCATGGCTTCATCCCGATGGCTGGGCAGGACGGGTTGAGGATAGTCCGGCATAAACGGGGTTCGGTTCTGGTTCAGGAAACGGTACAGCACAATGCCCAGAGAATAGGTGTCCACATTGGATCCATAGTGTTCTCCCCGAAAAACTTCTGGCGCCATATATGTGTATGTGCCTTTTTTAGAGAGCCCGGATGAAGTGCGTTCGAGCCGCCGGGCAATCCCGAAGTCTCCCAGCTTGTATTCGCCGTAGGGGGAGATAAAAATGTTGTCTGGCTTGATATCCCGATGGATGACGTCTTTTTGAGCGCACAACTCTAAAGCCCGGCACATATGGATGCCCAGCTTGACAACGTCGGCCGTGGAAAGGGGGGTTTGCGTGGCTTGATCGGAGAGGCTTGTCAGAAGTTCCATACGGATCAGGATATCCCAGCCGACGCCGTCTTTTTTTTCGATAATCTGATGATCTTCCAGGCTGACAATGTTGCTGGTTCCGCGGAACTGTCTCATGAGATCGATTTCAGAAACGATGTCGGTGACGAAGGCATATAAAAATTGATGCATGGAAACGTCATCAAGTCCTTCGCTTTGCATCTGGCGTAACTCAGCCTCATCATGAGGGATGGAGATGATTTTCACAGCGGAATAGTAGATCTTGCCGAACTCTTCCCGGCGAACTTTATAAACTTTGCCGAATCCTCCTTCTCCAAGTAAGGATTCGATGTACCATGTGCCCCATAAAGGTTCATATGTTTCAATGCTGGTCATTTTCTGCCTCCTCTTTGTCCTGACAGTTTGCTGTTTTTTATTTATATGACTCTATTATACAGAAATCTCTGTAATATTACAACAGGTATTTTCTTATTTTCTTATTTTCTTGAAAAAGTCGAAAAGTCGAAAAGTCGAAAAGTCGATTGTCAACTTGCTTGAAGTAAAATGGTTGACAATTGTTTTCCGGGTTTGATATACTGGGGCCGGATCGGTCTTATGGCCAACCCTCCCATAGAGAGGAGTGATCATGTCACACATGTCACACACAGACCTTCATAGGGTCGTCTATTGTGCCTTGTTTACAGCTCTCATTATTATTGGGGGGTATATAAGTATCCCGATTGGTCCTGTACCCATGACATTGGCTGATTTTTTCGTGATGATGGCGGGGCTTTTTTTGGGGCTCAGATACGGAGTGATCAGTGTTGTGGTGTATATTGGGTTAGGCGCTCTCGGGCTCCCTATTTTTGCGGGAGGCAGAGCGGGGCTGGGTGTTCTGATGGGGCCGACGGGCGGGTTTTTAATTGGGTATGTATGTATGGCAGCGGCCATAGGGGTGATCATGGGAAAGGGAAAAGTCTCAACAGTGCGCTGTGTTATGGCTTTGCTTGCCGGGAATATCTTCTTATATGCTATGGGTATCTCGTGGCTGAAAATCGTCGCGCCGTATATGGGCGTTATCCCGCAAATGAGCTGGCCAGCAGCGTTGGCTGCGGGCCTGATTCCTTTTGTGCCGGGGATGGTTGTCAAAATCGCCGTGGCTTCCGCTTTGGGGCGGGCCTTTCTGCTGCGATTTAGTACCTTACAGACGCGAAGCGTCAATAAAAAACAATAAAATCCAATACTGACCGCTAACCACTGATCACTGACCACTTGCGGGCAAAGCCCGCGTTAGGTGCAGCATCTATAGGAGAGGAGGAGAGCGAAGAGCGTGCCTGTATTAGAAGCCAAGAGCATAACTCATATTTTCCCTGATGGTACGGCAGCCCTTGAAGGAATCAGTTTACGGATCCAGGACGGGGAGTTTGTGGTTATTGCCGGCGCCAATGGATCTGGAAAAACAGTCTTTCTCCGGCATCTGAATGGTCTGTTGACCCCGACAAAAGGGGAGGTCTTGCTGGATGGGGAACCAATCGCGAAAAATATTTCGGCAGCACGCCGGAGAATTGGCCTGATTTTCCAAAATTCTGAAAGTCAATTTGTTGGACAGACTGTGGCTGAAGAGGTGGCCTTTGGGCCGGAGAATCTTCGGGCGCCCCGCGCCGAGGTGGAGAGGATTGTCCGGGAGTGTTTGGAGGATGTGGAGCTTGAGTCTTTTCGCACCCAAAGCCCTCATGCTCTTTCGGGGGGACAGCAAAGAAAACTGGCTATTGCGGGTGTATTGGCTATGAAGCCGGATATTATCATGTTTGATGAGCCTTTTACAGCGTTGGACTATCCGGGGGTTGTTCAGGTGCTGCAGCAGCTTGTGCGGCTGCATCAAAGGGGGCATACCATTATTTTGGCGACTCACGAATTGGAGAAGGTGCTGGCCCATGCACAGAGGCTGGTGGTTTTTCACAAGGGGAAGGTGGCGGAGGACAGCACACCGGAGGAGGTTCTGGAGCGAGTGGAAAATTATGGCGTTCACAGGCCTTGTATTATGACATGGCTGAAATAATGTTTTTTCATTACATATATAAAGATACTGTGCTGCACAAAATGGATGGCAGGCTGAAAGTCCTGTCTTTGGCTGTGGTCAGTCTTGCGGTGGGGGTGGCTTCCGAAGTATGGCACTATGGGGTGCTGTTTTGTCTTCTTGGCGTGGCTTTGGGGATCGCGAGAGTGCCTATCCGGGCATGGCTGAGGGATATGAGGTTTTTTGCTGTCATCATTGTCGTAGTGATGGGGGTTAACGTTTTGACAGGGGGCGGCGATCCCTTAGTGAGTTTGCCGGGAGGGTCCTGGTTTCCGGCTGTGGAAATTTCCGGAGTGGGTGTGATCATGGGGCTGCGTTTTGCCGGACGGCTCCTGCTTGTCCTTATGGCGTGCAGTGTCATGACGGCGACGACTTCACCGATGATGTTCAGGGATGTTGTGGAGTGGTATTTGCGGCCGGCGCCTGTGGTCCGGGAGGGGAAGGCGGCGATGATGATCACTCTTGTTTTTGTGCTGATTCCGGTGATTTTGGACAGCTATACGGAGATGAGGCAGGCCCAAAGGTCTCGCGGCGTGGAATTGAGAAGGAATCCGCTGAAGAGGCTTTTTTTTATTGTTTTTCCGCTTTTTGGCCGAACGTTGAGAAGGGCTGATGAGATTGTGTATGCGATGGAGGCGCGGTGCTATTCGGAGGAGAGAACGCGAGGAGTTTTTAAAGCGGGGAAGAGGGATTGGGGTATCGTGGGGGTGTGCTTGGGTGTTTTTGGCTTTATTTGTTTGATACATTAGTTTGATAAAATAGTCTCATCGGCGAGGTGGAAATAGCCGATAAGAGGATTAGGAGGTGACTGAAAAGATCTAACATTATTTAAAAATAAAAGAAATATTAATTTCCAGCATGATAAAAAGAGGAAAGTAAGATTTCATGTAGAATCTTTGTCAAGTATAATTTTATATTTTTTTAAAATGTGTTTGCGTGTGTTCTTTTTCAGGAGAAAAACCAGATAAGTTTCTTACTAATATACGTTATATGATTAAAACAAAAAGTGGTGAGGGAAAAACTATGAAAGATGAAAAAGAACTTTGGCTGGATGAAAATGAGGTTATGAGCCTTTTAGAAGGAAAGGCGACTTGGGATCAGATTCATGGTAAATCAGAGAGAACGGAGAGCTCCAAAAATTACCAAAATCCCAATAGCCGTTCTGCTTATGACAGCCGTCCTGGGTTCTACGGGAGGAACGACCGGGCTGGCCGCGTGGATTCCGGCTGGGATACGTCAGGAGGCCGCCGGGGAGGTTCGCCGGGAAACGGGGATTTCCAGAATACGCTGACGCCGGGGTCGACTCCGTCTCCTGTATCCCGATATGCGACGGGTTCTGTGTCTCCAAAACCTCAATATATGACAAGATATCAAGCGCAGAAGGCGCCACAGGTTTTGCCCGGCCCTGCCAGCGAAACAGATTGGCTGCATCCGCAGAATCCTCATATAAAAATGGCTGAGGCCGAAGATCAGAATATTTTCTTATTACAGAAATCTCAGAATGGAGCACAGAGGTCTGAGGCGGAGCATTCCAGAGCTCGGGTCTCTATGACGGCCATACCTAAACGGGATTCGTCGGCTAGGCGCTCTCTCTCTATGGATTTTGACGAGATGCCGCTGCCCGGGCACAGGATTTCCTCAAGGCAGAAGGATGTGGTTCAGGCAGAGGAGTCAGGTGGGTTTTTTGATGAGGAAGAGCGCAAGGAGGCTTTGTCTTGGAAGGCGAGATCTGCTTCAAACAGACGCTTCGAGGAAGGGCCGTCTTATGATATGGAATCGATGGATGATGGGTTCTTTCAGGCTCGTGAACAGGAAGAATTTTTGCCTGCTGATGTGGGATTAGGATATGATACGGATTTTGGGGAGGGGTTTTTTGAATCCGCTCCTAAAAAGGAACCCTCCAGAGAAGAGGAAGACTTTTTCTCGGGGTCTCCGCGCTCTAAAGTCGGCACAGATATTGGCAGAGATATTATAGATGAAAACTATTTTGAGTCGGCTCAAAGTTCTGCTCGTAAGGGCAAAGGGATGAATACTCAGGGGGCAGATGTGGGTTTCGTGTCTATGAATCTCAATGTTGCGGATATCCGCAGAGCTCCTTCGGTTAGAATTGCGTCCCATGAACCGTCGAGAAAGCGTCAATTGGTGTTGACTGGAAGTACGGCCGCATCATCCGAACGAGGTTCGGAAAAGGCCAAGATGTCTCATGGTATGTCTGCGCAGGAGAGAGGAAATGTTTTCGAGCCCGAGTTACAAGAGGAATGGGTGGCTAAGCCGAAAGGTGAATGGAATAAGCCAAGATCAGATAATAAAGTTGTCAATATTAACCGTGGCGCCGGAAAAGGGTTTGCGTTAACGGGGTCAAGACTGAGTTTTGATGATTTTGATAAGATGAGTGCGCCAAGTGCGCCAAGCGCGCCTATAGGTTCAAATGACAAATTTATTATGGGGTCTCGCACGAATTCTGGAAAAACAGGGCCCCAGTATAGGACATCAGATCTTTCAGATGTGTTGGATAAATTTGACTGGAACGTGCCTTCTGAGGGGCCATATACTGAAGAGAAGCATGAGAATTCCTATAACAATCAGCAAGGTGAAGGATATCAGCCTTGGTTGGAGGATAACAAACGCACTGAAGGATATAACAAACGTACTGAAGGATATAATAGACAGGTGGAGGATAACAACTCCGCTGAAGGGTATCCTCACTATAAGTCCAAAAACAATGATGACCGATATCTGCCGGTGTCGCAATATCCGGAGCAAAACCTTAATATACCGGTGCCGAGGCAATATGCTTCGGACCCCAATCAATATGCTTCGGCACCTAATCAGTATGCTTCGGATCCCAATCAATATGCTTTGGATCCTAATCAATATGCTTCGGCTCCAGACAATTTTGGGAATGATTTAAGTCCCTTGCGGGACAGCGGCCATACGGATCAATATAGCTTGCCGCTTCCTGTGGGAGATCCGGAAGATAAGATTGACCAGCTCCACAGATCTATGCGTGCTGAAGAATATGGACGTCATGGCGACTATAGTCGTTCCGAAGAGTTTGGTCGTGCTGCTGAGTATGATCGTCTGGTGGATTACGATCATCCTGTTGAGCACGAGTCGTCAAACGTCAGGTATGATCATACTGATGGGCATGATCGTACAGCAGGGTATGGCCGCTACGAAGAGACTGGCAATCACAGTACGGCTTCTATACCGATTCAGGTTGACCTGGCTGCTCGGGTTGATGCAGTTGCTTGGGGTAACACAGCTGCCCCGGTTGACGCAGGTGCTCGGAGTGACGCAGGGAGCCGGGTCGACGCAGGTGCTCGAGTCGACGCAGTCACTCGGGTCGACGCAGGCGCTCGGGTCGATGCAGGCGCTCGAGTTGACACAGTCACTCAAGTTGATGCAGCTACTCAAATCGACGCAACTGCTCAGGCCGACTCAGGTGACTATTATGAGGAAAACTTTCCTTATATGGATAATGATCCGCTGAGTGCTTATGAGATGTTGGCTACGTTTGATGGGCCAGAGATGGAAAACACTTTTGAGCGCTTTGAAGATACGGGAAGATTCAGATACGATTTTGGGGAGTTAGACAATACCTTGGGAGATAGTCAGTCCTTCCCGAAGTTTACGCCAGAGCCTTCTGACGGATCCCGCGATTTTGGGGCGCCGAGATCGAATGGGGCTATGGATTCTGCCTATGGGCTGGAAGCGCGTGGTATGAGAGAGTACGATGATGATGATGACGATGATGATGACAGACACCTTGCCTCGGATAGACGGTCTATGCGCGCCTCGCAGAGGATGGCGCCCCAATATGAGACCCAGTATGCCGATTATGATGATGACGAGAAGAAGGGTTTCCGCTTCCCTATAGGATGGTTGGTTGGAGCGCTGAGTGTTATATCGGTTATCCTAGTCGGCGTGATCCTATTTCAACTCTTTTGATGCGGGCTACACCCGCAAGTGGTCAGGGGTTAGTGGTCAGTATTGGATTTTCTTGTTTTGTGTTGACGCTTCGCGTCTGTAAGGTATTACTATGTATCCGAAAAATCTGCAGATTCGTCTGCGGATTTTTTTATAGTGAGGTCCAGTGAGAGGGTGAGAGAGGCGCACCAATTAATTGTTGTAGCAATATATGGAATAAACCTATTGGGCTTGCGTATGGAGGCCACACAGAGCGGGCGAACATTTATAAGCAGCGACTTTGCGGAAGG
>Ga0082212_10001060_pt1 | contig 40196 bp, 32 predicted proteins | sample TergutNt197P3_FD_71548 | JGI IMG/M metagenome (GOLD analysis project Ga0082212, IMG submission 71548) | Neocapritermes taracua P3 segment gut microbial communities from Petit-Saut dam, French Guiana - Nt197 P3 | ecosystem: Host-associated > Arthropoda: Insects > Digestive system > Gut ...
CAAAGCCCTTCAAAGCGAAGCTCTTTCTTGGTTGATTGGCAAACAACAGGATAGCGGTTTTATTTTTTTGAATCGGCACGGGGAACGAATCACAACACGCGGCATATCTGGGCAACTGAAAAAACTCGCCGCCCGCTACGGATTAAACCCCGCCGTGGTCTACCCCCATTCATTCCGGCATCGTTTTGCAAAAAGTTTCCTGGAACGCTTCAACGACATCGCTTTCCTCGCTGACCTCATGGGGCATGAAAGCATCGAAACCACCCGAATTTATTTGCGAAAAACCGCAACTGAACAACAATCCATTGTTGACAAAATCGTAGACTGGTAAGAACAGCACGGCATATGCGCTAAAGTGTGTATGCCGTATCGTTTACAACAGCTTTGCAAAACCGAATAAATCCTCAATCCTTTTCACAATTCGTACTTGCTCGGATAAAGGCGGCAATGGAATGAGGATTGACGCGAGTTTATCGCATGATATATGGACAATTATATCGCCAGTACTCAACAGCGCCTTTTGCTGAATAGCATATGGCGAGTTCATCAGATATGATAAATACAACGGGTTTTGATTGTGGTATGTGAATGTAGCAAGGTCGCCCCCAATAACGGTTTGCTCATTACCTACAAAAGCAACCGCTTTACCGATCTCCTTTTTGTTCTCGCCTGTCAGCGTAAAAAGCAAATCTCCAAATTTAGCAGGCTTGGATTGTTCCGCTAATTTTTCGTTTACAAAAGACACCGCTTTTGTAAACGCTATATTATATGTAGTGTAAATCTCTCCATATCGAACGCATTGAACGCCGATGGATTTTGTTTCCGAGCGTTTTATGCCGCTTCCACGAATGAATACACCGATACTCCCCAACCTCACCCACGCCCAATTATCGGGAATATCAAACGGTATTTCGTCGTCAATGCACCGTTCAATACCGTCACGAATCTCATAATGGGAATTATCCCTTCTAAAAATGACGCTTTCATCTTTATTTCGTTTGATTTTTCCGTCGCGGATAAGCTGTTCCCGTTCGGCTCGGATATGTTCCAACAAAACATCGGCAGGTTCGTCGTGCGGGTCTTGTGGGACGAGTTTTCCCTGTACGGCAGCTTGCAAAATTGATTTTTTTAGCTTATCGGGGAAAGTGGCGTTGAGAATCGTCAGTTTTTGCTCGGCATCATCGTAGGCGGCGATATGCGGGAGTAACTGCTCTATGCGTTCAACAATACGGCGTTGCTCCGCGAGGGGCGGCAGGGGAATAATTTGATTTTTCACTATTTCACCAGTAACGGCGACGAATGTTGTGCCTGTAGCCTGCTTAACAAAAATATTTTCGTAAGTTTCCAGTAATCGAAAAACAAAATCAATCGTCATTTCGACTAACGGTTGCAAAGCGCATAAGCCACGACCGATACACAATTCTCGATTTGTTATGTTCACTTTACCAACAGGAGCGCGAACGCACAACAATACACTATTAGCAGGTGCAATTTTTGTTGGTTCGCTTGTTGATTGGTTGGATTGTGATATTATATAATTAGTGAAAAATACTTTTCCTTGATGAAATTCTATCCCTGTATCTGTTTCGCTAACGCTTTTTCCGTCCGGTGATTGTCCCATAATAGTATTAAAAACATCACCCATCCTTACCCATTCCCAACTCTCCGGCACGTCAAACGGCAACTCATCCGTGATGTCGCGAACCGTTCCGTCGGCTATCTGTTCCACAAAGCTATAAGGCAAATTATCGGTACCATCGTTCTCTTCGCGGGGGACGCGATAAATCACCGATTCATTTTTGTCCTTCTTGATTTTGCCTTCTTTGATAAGGCGCTGCTTTTCAGCGCGAATGCGCTCAAGCAATATTGACGCAGGCTCGTCGTTTGGGTCTTGTGGCACAAGCTTGCCTTGTACCGCCATTTGGAGGATGGAATTTTTTAATTGCTGCGCATTCATTTTTTATCCTCCCGTTCGCCCATCTCTTCTATTAACATATCAAAGTCAGACTTGAACAGCCTGTCCTGTATAATCCGGTATTTTTCATATTCGGTTTCTGCATGGAGTTTGGCCTGCTCATGGGATATTTTACCCGGCCCCATCAGGATTTCGTTGCCGTTGAATTCCAAAAATCCGTCAAGACGTTTTGCCCAATCTTCCATCGACATCGGGATTTTTCTTTCGACCTGCAATTCCGCGAAATCCAAATAGACGGAAACGATGCGTTTAAGATAGTTCATTTCCTGTTCGTTAAGGTAATTTTTCGCGATTGACACATCGGCTTTGATTATTTTGCCATGGGGCGCGGATTCCCAAGTCGTAAGCCCCATATGTTCTTTGTCCGCGTCCGCCCTCTCCGCGATAAGTTCGGCGGCGGTATGCCGATGCACTGCGTAATGCAGCTTATTTTGCACCAGCTTGAAAAAATCCTGCGTCGTTTTCGCGTTTTTGTCATAGTCGAACGCCGTCGCGTAAATGTCCGTCACCTTTTGGTAAAATTTGCGTTCCGACAAGCGTATCTCGCGGATATATTGTAATTGGCGCTCGAAATACTCGTCTGTGAACATATGGCCTTTTATGAGGCGTTCTTTATCCATCACCCAACCTTGAATGGTGTAATCCTTGACAATCTGCCCCGCCCATTTGCGGAACCTCACGGCGCGTTCGTTGTTGACCTTGAAACCGACCGCTATGATAAGTTGCAAATTGTAATGTTTTGTATTGTAATTTTTGCCGTCGGCGGCAGTTATAAAGTAATCCTTTATAACTGAATCGGGCGACAGTTCGCCGTCATCAAATATTTTTTTTATATGCTGGCCGATATTTTGGACACTCACATCGTACAGCGAAGCCATCATCTTTTGTGTCAGCCATATGTTTTCGTCCTGATAGCGCATCTCATAGCTGTCCGGCGAATCGCCTATCGCGGCGACATATGTGAGATATTCCGCCGCGCTACTATGCAATGCCGGGAGATTTTCCTTTTTCTTCATGCCTCCACCCCCAAAATCGCTTCAATCTCATCGAGTATGCGGTCAATATCCGCGTTCAGGCTTGCGCGTTTCTCCTGATATTGTTGTATCAATTCCCGTGGCGGCAGGATTTCTTCTTCCTCATGCGGGAAACCGCAAAGATCAATATTATAATTACGGTCTGCAAGTTCTTTTGCGGAATATCGTTTCGCTTTGTCAAAACCGTCAATCGTAATTTCTTCCCTGTCAGCCCACCATTCGACTGCGGGCGCGAAATGTTCCAGTTTCATCGGCTTTGTTTTAGAAAAATTTTTATAGCCCTCCGGCATATCCAACCGATAAAACCAGGTTTCGCTCGTCGCTTGCGTCCGGTCAAAAAATAATATATTGGTAGTTATGCTTGTGTAAGGCGCAAAAACGCTGTGAGGCATACGCACGACCGTATGCAGATTAAATTCTTCAAGCAATTTCTTTTTTATGGCAACTTTGGCATTATCCGTTCCGAATAAAAAACCATCCGGAATGATAACCGCCGCGCGTCCGCGCTTCTTTAGCCGATACATTATGACCGACATAAAAAGGTCAGCGGTTTCGCTAGATTGTAAATCGGACGGGAAGTTTATTTTCACCCCTTCTTTTTCGCTCCCGCCATACGGAGGATTCATCAGCACAATTTCAAAACATTCGTTTTCCCTGTATTCATTGATTCTTTTTTGAGTCAAAGCATTATCATGAATAATTACCGGGGAATCTATGTCGTGAATGAGCATGTTTGTAACGCAGAGCAAATGCGGCAAAGCTTTTTTTTCAATGCCATAAACGGAATTATTATAGGCTTCCCTGTCCTCGACTGTTTTAACTTGGGTGTCCAAAACTTTAAGCGCAGAAGTAAGGAAGCCTCCCGTACCGCAAGCAAAGTCGGCTACTTTTTCTCCTAATTTCGGCTCAATCATCTTTGTCATAAAATCAGTGACGGCACGTGGAGTGTAAAATTCTCCGGCGTTTCCCGCACTCTGTAAACTGCGGAGTATGGTTTCGTAAATTTCTCCGAAAGCGTGGCGGTCGTTATATTCCTCAAAATCAAGTTCATCGATAACATTGATAACCTGCCTGAGCAAAATGCCGTCTTTCATATAGTTATTGTTATCCTCAAAAGCTGTTTTGATAATAACTTTGTTCATTGGCGTAGTTTCATCTATTTCGAGATTTTTCAATACGGGGAATAATCCGTTATTTACGAAATTTAACAATGCCTCGCCTGTCATCGCTTTACCATCTTTATCATCGACTGCCCAATTTCTCCAACGATATTCTTCCGGTATTATTGAAGAATATCTATCGTCATGCAATTCCCAATCTTCTTCTTTTAAATCGTAAACTTTAAGGAATAAAATCCAAACCATCTGCTCAATACGCTGTGCGTCCCCGTTTATACCGGCATCATTGCGCATTATATCCTGTAAACGCTTAACAAAATTATTTAAGTTCATAAACAAATATTCTCCTTGCCCAAATTAGCTACGCTACATATATTTGGTTTTGCAGCTCTTTAATTGCTTTAAGATAACCTTGTTTCCCGCCGAATGCGGCAAGTATTTTTTTCGCACCGGCGATTGTGCGGAGCGGGTCGATAACAAGAATTTTAGTGTCGTCCATATCCGTTATGCCATCGTTTGCGTATTTATCAAGCAATGCGGACAGCACTTCACGGGCTAATCCTTCATAACGGTTTAGATAGTCCCGTTTACGCACCCTCTCTGCTCTTTCCGATTTAGTAAGTGGTTTTTTGTCGAAAGCGATATGGCATATCAAATCGAAATCGTCCATATCAAGACAATCTGCCGCTTCCCTCAGCGCATCGAGCAAAACTCCGCACTCTTTCAGTTCGTCAATAATGGCTTGCTTGCGGTTTCCACCGTTCCACGCTTTTAAAAAATCATCAAGGGTGGCATATTCGCCGAGGATGTTTTTTTTTGAATAATCGGTAACGCTTTCGGTTATGAGATTTCCGTTTTCATCATAATATTGCACACGTTCATTGACAATGGTCACTTCTACGTCTTTCACTCGGTATATAACACGAGATTCATGCACTTCTTCTTCTCCGTCAGACGATTTTTCCATAATTCCGGTTTTATCTTCATTACTTTCGTCTATAACCGAAATCGGATCGCCATCGAAATCCGGGTCGGCAAACAAGCGGCAAGCGTTACGGAAATCCATTATTGTAAAATATTCTTTGCCATATTCCGGTTTAAGCCGCGTTCCGCGTCCGATTATTTGCTTGAACTCGGTCATGGAATTTATATTGTTGTCGAGCGCTATGAGCTTGCAGGTTTTGCAATCGACGCCTGTTGTCATTAATTTGGAAGTCGTCACAATGACAGGATATTTGCTGTCTTCCGCGATAAAATAATCAAGTTGGGCTTTGCCTTCGTCGTTGTCGCCCGTTATCCGCATCACATATCTGGAATTTTGGGCGACTAAATCTGAATTTTCATTGACAAGCGCTTGACGCATCCGTTCCGCATGGTCAATGTCGACGCAGAATACAATAGTTTTATCAAAACGGTTTGTCCCGCGCAGAAAATCGCTGATGCGTTTGGCCACGGTTTTTGTGCGATCATCAATTATCAGGTTTTTATCATAATCCTTGACATTATATTCCCTGTCCTCAATTTCGTTGCCGTATACATCGATTTTGCCGACCGGGGGGCGCCAGCCTTCAAGGTCTTTGTCGATCCCGACGCGCACGACTTTGTACGGCGCGAGGAATCCGTCGTCAATGCCTTGTTTTAGGCTGTATGTATAGATAGGGTCGCCGAAGTAGGAGACATTCGAAATTTCTTTTGTTTCTTTCGGAGTGGCGGTCATGCCGATTTGCGTCGCTCCATTGAAATATTCGAGGATTTTTCGCCAAAGAGAATCGTCTTTTGCGCTCCCCCGGTGGCATTCATCGACTATTATGAGGTCGAAAAAATCAGGCTGAAATTTGCGGAACGGTTCTTTGTTTTCGTCTCCTGCAAGCTGTTGGTACAATGAAAGGTATAGTTCAAAGGAACTGTCCAGCTTTTTCCCGGTTATTTTAGTCATTATTTTTTCAAAGGGCTTAAAATCCTGCTGCATAGTCTGATCGATAAGAATGTTTCTGTCGGCGAGGAATAAAATTTTGCGTTTTATGCCGGATTTCCACAAACGATGGATTATTTGAAAAGCTGTATATGTCTTGCCTGTGCCGGTTGCCATAACCAACAAAATACGGTTTTTTCCGTATGCGACTGCTTCGACGGCGCGGTCTATGGCAACCCGTTGATAATAGCGCGGTATTTTGTCGCCAAATTGAAAATGGTACGGCTCAGTTATTATTTTTTCCTGTTCGGGCGTAAAATGCTTTTCGCCTGCATAACGGGTCCAAAGCTCTTCGGGTGTCGGAAAATCCTCCAATGCAATTTCTCGTTCTGTGCCATTTTTCATATCATGTTCAAGAAAGGCATCGCCGTTTGAACTATACACAAACGGAATGTCGAGGATTTCAGCGTAGTTAATTCCCTGTTGCATACCTGCCCCAACCGAATGATTATTATCTTTTGCTTCGACGACGGCAAGCGGCATATTGCGTTTATAGTAAAGGACATAATCGGCTTTTTTCCGTCGCCCGCGAGCAACAACGTTTCCGCGGACAATGACGCGCCCGTCGGTGAAAAAATATTCCATCCGCATTTGGGTATTTCTGTCCCATTTGCAATCTATGGCAGGGGTTATATACCGCAGTTTAATGTCTTCTTCGGACATTTCGCGCTTGCTAGCCAATTCATCCATTTATTTTACCTCATGAAATTCAATAAATATATTATAATGCGTTAAGACAAATTTTGCATGAAATTTCGACGAAGATTTACAAAAAATTGGCAGCGAATTTATTATTTTCCCAAAAAATTCCCATAGCAAGCAAAAAAACGATTTTTTTCAAAGATTTCTGTAAAAGTCGGCTGCTTCGACCATAGCGCGGAAATTTTCCGGCTTGACTTGTGGATTTATTTCGCTGGACGAAGCTATCATCATGCCGCCTGTCTGCCGCGCCTTCGTTTCGGCTATATGCCTGCCGACTTCCGCTTTCGTCTGCTCCGGGGTCCCCCTTTCCAGCAAATCCACGCCGTCCACGCCGCCCGCCCATGAAATTTCGGGATATTCGTTTTTGAGCGCGACTATATCCATTCCGCAATTCGGTTCAAGGCAGTAAAAGCCGTCCGCGCCGCACCCGACAAGGCTTGGGATCGATTTTCTGTAGTTGCCGTCGCTGTGGTATATGACATAGACGCCGCCGTCATGCAGCGCTTTGGCGAGGCGCTTCACATAGGGGAAATGGTACCTGCCCAAAAATTCATGGCTGAATATGGGGCCTTGTTTTGTGGCGAAATCCTCCGCGATCAGCACTGCGGGCGTAAACTTTGCATATTCGGCGGCATTTGCCCCGAGTATCGACAAGTTTGCGGAAACTTCCATGTACTCGTCCAATATTTCGGGATATTCAAATTGAAAGAACGAAAATATTTCAAGCCCCATGCGGTCATATGCTTCGCAAAACCCCGTGCTTGTTATGTCGATGACCACAGTTTCGCCTACGAGCCCGCACATGTGCCGCATGCGTTCGCTGTGCGATTTGCGGTATGAATCTGCGTCAAACTCTTTTGTTTGCCGTTTCAAATTTCCGATATGGCGGCACAGCCACTCCTTGGCTCCATGCTCGTCGAAAAAAGGGCGGCTTACATGCCATCTTGTCCAATTGTCGTTTTGATATGCAAAACCGTAGCCGTCCGTATATCTGCCGGTCCCGCATGGGGCGCAAATCGGGAAGCACGAATCGAGCGTGGCGGAAATCGCCCTGCCTATGTCTTCCGCCCCGTATCCAAAGCCTTTTATGCGTTTTCCCGCATACAGCGAAATCACGCCGGGGTTGTAGCTCAGCTGGTCGTGGAGCGCGACCCTGTCCACTTCTTCGTGCCCAAGCGTCCGCAAAACCCGTTCTTTTTTTGTGAGCTCGTCTTTTTCGAATATTTTTTCCAAAATTTTTCCCTCCGCATTAAAACAAATCAGCCTATCTGGCCTATTGTACCACATATTTTTGTACAAAAACAAAATTTTTTGAAAAGTTGCTGAAATTATGCTTTTTATATGATATAATATATCGCATAATTTCATTTTATGTTACAGCAAAAGCGGGAGGGCGCAGCGTGCGATATGAAATAAACGCCGGATATCCGATTGCGGCAAAACAAAAAGCCCTGGGAATGTATGAACGCATGGCGCTCATAAGAAAATACGAGGAACGGATATACTATCTGTTTTTGGAAGGCTCCATGCCGGGCACCATCCACCAGTCGCACGGCCAGGAAGCGTGCGCGGTGGGGATGCTCTGGGATCTCGGGCATGACGACTTCATGACCTCGACGCACAGGCCCGCAGGCCATGCGCTCGCCAAAGGCGTGCCGCTGCGATCCATGATGTGCGAGATGTTCGCCAAGTCCAACGGCTGCTGCCGCGCAAAAGGCGGGGCGATGCACGTGGGCGACATGAGCGTGGGCGCATTTCCGGCGATCGCCATTGTGGCCGGCGGAATGCCGGTCGCCGTGGGGGCGGCGCTGTCGTGCAAAATGAGGAAGACGAAAAATGTGACGGTTTGTTTTTTGGGGGACGGCGCGTCGAACGAGGGCGCTTTCCATGAATCGATGAATGCGGCCGCGATTTGGGACTTGCCGCTTGTGTTCGCCTGCGAAAACAATCTGTACGGCGCATCGACGCCGATATCCATGACTTGCAAACTCGAAAACATCGCCGACCGGGCGGCAAGCTATGGCATGCAAAGCGAAGTCGCGGACGGAAACGACGTGTTTGCCGTAAACGCCGCAGCCGGGCGAGCAATCGAGAAGGCGAGGGGAGGCGGCGGGCCGACTTTTTTGGAACTAAAAACATACCGCATGGGGGGCCATTCCAGAAATGACGCCTGCGGGTACAGGAGCAAAAAGGAAGAGCGGATTTGGCTGGAAAAAGAGCCGCTGCGCCGATGCCGGGCATATTTGCTCGAAAACAATCTGGCAGATGAAAAAACGCTTGAAAATATCGATGAGAAAATCGCCGAGGACATCGAGGATGCGGTAGAATTTGCGAAAATGAGCCCCGACCCGAAACCGGAAGACGCTTTGAAAGACATATTTTATGAAAGGGGCGAAATTTGAAAATGGCGATGATGACGATAGCGCAGGCGCTGCGCGAGGCGATACGGGAAGAAATGCGAAGGGACGAGCGCGTTTACTGCATAGGCGAGGACATAGACATAGAAGGCGGCTTCGGCGGCGCCTTCACCGTGACGCTCGGGCTGTCGAAAGAATTCGGGCACGAGAGGATATTGGACACGCCCATTTCGGAAATATTGATCTGCGGGGCTGCGGTGGGTTCGGCAATCACGGGAATGCGCCCGATCGCCGACGTGCAATATGGCGATTTCATACTTTGCATGATGGATCAGATCGTGAACCAAGCCGCCAAAATGACGTATATGTCCGGCGGCGCGGTAAAAGTGCCGATGGTTCTCAGGATTCCCGTGGGGGCGACTACACGGGGTTCGCAGCACGCCCAAAGCCTCGAAGCGTTTTTGACCCATGTGCCGGGGCTGAAAGTGATCTGCCCGTCTACCGCTTACGATGCGAAGGGGTTGTTGAAACAGGCGGTGCGCGACGACAATCCGGTGATGGTCTTCGAACACAAGCTGCTGTACGGCAGCAAGGGCAACCGCGCCGAAAAATCGGCTTTGAGCCCCGTGGGCGAAGTGCCGGATGGAGAATATACCATCGAGTTCGGGAAGGCTGCCATACGGCGCGAAGGAAAGGACATCACGGTGGTTGCGAACCTGCTGATGGTGTACCGCGCCATGGAAGCCGCCGAAATTCTGGAAAAAGAGGGGATCAGCCTTGAAATAATCGACCCGAGGACGCTTGTTCCATTCGATTATGGGACGCTCGGCAAATCCATAGAAAAAACCTCGCGGCTGATGATTGTGGAAGAGGACACCAAGCGCGGGGGGTGGGGCGCGGAAATCGCGGCGCACGCGGCCGAAGAATTCATATATTTATTGGACGCGCCGGTAAAGCGCGTGGCGGGGCTCGACACGGTCATACCGTTTGCGCCGATCATGGAAAACTATGTAGTTCCCTCAGCCGCGCGGATCGCGGACGAAGCGAGGGATTTAATGCGGAGGTAGCAAAAATGGCGCTCATTTCGATGAAGAAACTGCTGGGACACGCGGAAAAAAATCATTATGCCGTCGGATATTTCGAAGCGTTCAACATGGATGCGATGCTCGGCGCGCTCGATGCGGCCGAATCCAAAAATTCGCCGGTCATCATAGGGTTCGGGGGGCAATTTTTGGGCAGCAAAAAACGGGCCAAAGCCGAAAATTCCGCCCTTTACGGCATTCTTGCAAAAAAAGCGGCGGAGTGCGCGAAAGTGCCCGCGGCGGCGCTGCTCAATGAGGCCGACGACGAACAAATGGCATATCGGGGCATGAATTCGGGATTCAACGCCGTAATGTACCAAAAAGCGGGGGAGAAATTCGAGGACACCGTTAAAATCACAAAAGAAATATGCCGCATCGCCCATATTTTGGATATCGACGTGGAAAGCGAAGTGGGGAGCCTGCCATGCGCGGATATAGGGACGGGGCTTTGGACAGAGGGCGAAAAAACGGATGTAGGGCAGGCAAAATATTTCGCGGAGCAGACAAATATCGACGCGCTGGCAGTCGCGATAGGCAACGTCCATTTGCTGGAAGACAAAAAAGCCGAAATGGACTTTGGGCTTTTGGCGGCCCTGCGCCGCGAAATTTCCGTTCCGCTCGCGCTTCACGGAGGCACGGGCATAGCGCCGGGCGATTTGAAGAAAGCGATCGCCGCCGGCATATCGAAAATAAACGTCGGAACGGTTTTGAAAAGGGCGTACATCGAGGCAATCGGCAAATTTTACGAAAAAAAGGATATGGCCAAAACCGACCCCCATGCGACTATAGGGTGGGGCGGGGAAGAAGACATGATTTCCTGCGGACGGGCGGCAATTGCGGAAAAAGTCGCGGAATACATGGATATTTTCGGCAGTTCGGGCAAAGCCCCGTTTGTGAGGTGACTGGAAATTGCATCGGATTATCATGCCTCCGGGAGGGCAGACCACGGACGAATCGGTGATTTTCGCCTGGCGAAAAAAAGTGGGCGACAAAATAGAGCTGGGGGACGTCCTGTTTGAAATCGAAACCGACAAAACGGTGCTGGAAGTGGAGAGTTTTTGCAAAGGATGGCTCCGCGCGGTAAAATTCGGCGAAGGCGAAACGGCGCCGACAGGGGAAACGGTCGCCTATGTGGGGGAAATCGACGAACCGATCCCAAAAGACGGGGAAAGCGGCAAAGCGGTCAAAATTGCGCCCGCCCAAAAACCCGAAGGGGCAATGCCGATATTTGCGGAAGAAAAATCCGGACGTTCGCTCGCTTCGCCGCTCGCAAAAAAAATCGCGCGGGAAAACAATATCGACTTAAAAGACATTTCCGGGGCAAAAATCATAAAAAAGCGGGACGTGCTCGAGCATATATCAAAAAAGAATTCCGCCGAAAAAAATTTGCGGCTCCATTTTGCAAGCGTCGAAGCGGACATGACTTCCTGCATGGCCTTTGCAAACAGGCTGAAAGACTATTGCGGCATCGGCCACAAAGCCGCGCTTGACGGCATAATGGCCAAATGCTCCGCCATAGCGGGCAGGAAATTCCCGATGCTGGATTTGGATGAAGTGTCTTTCGGGGAAATAAAGGAAAAGGCCGTGAGCATAGGCCGCGAGGTCAAATCGCGGGACATGATGGACATAACTGCCGTCTTTGATTGCCGCGAAACCGGCGCGCAATTTTTGGCGGAGTTGAAAAGTTTGCTCGAATGCCCGGACCTTTTCGTGTTGATGATGGCGGAAGCGTGATTTTGCGGTTTTTCGGCATTTGCCACGATAAAGTGTAGATGTCAGTTTGTTTTTGCGCGGAAGACGTAGTTCAGCCTGCCTATGGGCGCGCAGTCCCCTTGGGTGTAAAAATCCCCCGGCAAGACAAAGCGCGTGTTCCCGTCGGCCCATTTGAATTCTATCTCGAAGTCCCCTTTTCCGGCCAAGCCGATTTTTTCCTTGGGTATGCCCACCATGAATTCGCTTCCTTCGCATTTATACGCCAAATCCGACATTATTTCAAACTCGCCGTCCCCGGATTTCGCGAGGGTGGTCACGCTTTCCGAGAGGGCAAAATAATTCGCGATGAAATCATAGCCGTCCGGTTTGCATCCGCCCGCATTTGTTTTGAGGTACAGGTTGAGCCACGTGCCGCCCGCGTATTCGGGCGGCTTTATTTCTTTTGAAGCCTTCGCGTAAAAATATATGTTGTTGTCGTCGTGGGCGCATTTGGACAAGATCACTTCGTTGTTTCCGCTGGAATTTTCATAGATTCCCCCATAGCCGCTGCATAGCCTTGGCGAGGCCCCGTTGGAAAAATCCCGGTACTGGATTTCGACCGCGTCCCACACGGCGAAATCCCCTGAAATGTCGATTGTTTTTTTCGAAGTTTCGGCATATATCGGCTTTGCGCCCTTGTATTTTCTGACATATGAAATGAGCTGCATATAGTAATTGTCGAAATAGCCGCCCCTCATCGGCTCGCAGTCGCGCGAGTATTCCACATTGGCGCAGTCCACGAAACCGATCGGGCGCTCAGGGCTGCTCCCCGCCCAGCGGCCCATTATCCATTCGTTCCAGCCGGTCACAAACACGAACGGGGTGTCGCACTCTATGGCGCGTTCCCACTGTTCCGCGAAATTGAAGCCATAAGCGTATGATTTAAAAAACAGATCCGCCTTGCCGCCGTGATACGATCTCCCCCAATTTGCCGCTTCGCCGTACATGGCCGAATCGCCGTGGAATATCTGCGGGTGCTGCGCCACGGAAACGTTTATTATCTCCGGGCGTCCGTTTGCATCGGGGAAAATGCGCTGGGGCCGTTCGAAATCCATCCAGGGCCAGCCGCCGGTGGCTTTCGCGGGTTCGTTTGGCCACTGCGACTCGCGTATCGTGAAAAACGAGCGCATCTCCGGCGAACAATCCTTGAAGTCGGCTATGACAAGCGGCTTTCCATCTAAGAAATACCATGAATTTTGCATGTATCCGGGCGCATATATGGCGTCATACAGCTTTTTTACGGTTTCTCCCGACTTCGTGTTGGTGTAAAATGCCACTTTCGGCGTGTTCCAGCCTTCATTCCTGTAATGATCCGCCAACCTCAAAAGCATTTTCGCATTTTGTTCGTATATCAGGGTATTGGTCGCGTCCAAAACAAGAAAGTCGATGTCGGCATGGGTCAGCATCTCCACATGGCGGCGCATCACCCATTCGTCCCGCGAATGGTAATAGCCAAAAAGCGGTTCGCCCCAATGGTGCATCGTCCCGTGTTTCCCCCATATGTCGCTGTTTGGCTTGTATCCCGCTTTCGGATCTGCGGAAAGTATTTTGGTGACGTCCAAAGGAGGGGCGAAGCGCGTCCTGTCGTTGTCGTTGTAGTCGTGCTCGCCCAGCCAGGTGAAATAGAACAGCCCCACTTGCCTGTCTTTTTTTGGCCCGCCCACTTCGTTGCTGTCGGGCAGCTTTCGGGACAAATCGTCGGTGGCTTTCAGGGTCGTCTGGATTTTTGCGTCCATTTGATAAGACCTCCTCATTTTTTGTTTTAATTATTTTACATAAATTTAATAAAATTTGCTTATACGCCCTTGACTTTATTTTAATTGTATAGTATAATGTAAGTATTATATAGTTCTCTCTGCAATTCGAGAGGAGGGATAGATAACGATATATGGCAGAAGTAAAAGTCAAGGAAAACGAAACTTTAGACAGCGCTTTGCGCAGATTTAAACGGTCTTGCGCCAAGAGCGGCGTCTTGGCAGAGTTGAAAAAAAGGCAGCATTACGATAAACCGAGCGTAAAACGCAAGAAAAAATCGGAAGCGGCAAGAAAGCGCAAATATTAAAGCAAAAAATCCGGCGGGCGAAAAACAAAACCCGCCGGGCTTTTATTTCCCCACGCAAAAGTTTTTAAATATCCTGTCCACGATATCGGCGGATATGTCCCTTGAATCGCAGCGGTCCAAATTTTTTGCGGCGAGCTCCAAATCGAGGCCGGCGACGTCCTGCGTGAAGCCGCCCTCAAGCGATGCGACCGCAAAGCCCAAGTTTTCGCAGGCGGCGCAAATTTCCGCGTACTGGCGCTGCTCGGTGAGCACTTCCCCCGAATCTATGGCGTAATCGCCGGGCTTGTATATAGCTTCGAGGTAATTGGCAAATGCGTCAAAAGCGGAAATTTTCGAATCATATGCCGCATTGTTTTTCGCCGAAATGGCAAGCGGCTCCCCGCCGAAATCGATGCCCGCGAAATTTATATTTCCGGCTATGTCGCATTTGTTGAGCACAGGTATTATTTTTTTGCCCTTTGCCTTTTCGCTTTTCAAGATTTCGACGATGCCTAAATCGCCGCCGCCGAAATCGCTCGAGTCGAAAACCCCGATTACAAGTTCGCACTCTTCGATTTTGGCGAAGGTTTTTTCTATGCCGAGACCCTCTATCCCGCTGGATGCCTCCCTTATGCCCGCCGTGTCGTGCAGATTCAGCACGAATTCCCCTGTGTTTATCCGCGAGTATACGACGTCGCGGGTGGTTCCGGGGGTATCGTGCACGATTGCCACTTCATCGCCTGACAGCATGTTGAGCAGGGTGGATTTTCCCGAATTGGGCCTGCCCACAATGGCGCAGTCTATCCCCTCCGAAATGATTTTTCCGAGGCTGTATGTATCTTTGAGTTCTTCGAGCTCGTTTTTGATTGCGTACAGCTTCAAAAGCATTTCCCCCGGGGCCAAATCGCCGAGGTCTTCTCCGGGGTAGTCTATATATACATAGGTTTCGCTTATTATGTCCTTTATCCTGTCCGATATCGCCCCGATTTTTTTCGACAGCCCGCCCCCCAGCTGCGCGCGGGCGAGCCTTGCGCCGGTTTTGTTGGCGGCGCATATGAGCCTGCCCACCGCTTCCGCCCCGGTGAGCGTTATTTTGCCGTTCAAATAAGCGGTTTTCGTGAATTCTCCCGCCGCCGCCGGGCTTGCCCCGGCGGAAATGGCAGCGGAAAGCACCGCGTTTGATATGTAGGCGCCCCCGTGGCACGAAATTTCCAGCGTGTGCTCCCCGGTATATGAATGCGGGGCGAAAAATTTCACCGCCACGCCTTGGTCAATGCCGGCTATATCCCCGAAAACCGCCGTGTTTGCGGGAATGTCCGCAAAACCCCCGTATTTTTTTCCAATGGGCGCAAATATCTTTTCCCCGATTTCAAAAGCTGAATCGCCCGATATGCGAACCACCGCGATGCCCCCCGTCCCTTTTGGCGTAGCTATTGCGGCGATTGTCCTTTGATTCTTTTCCGTCATGCTGCTGTTATTCCCCCGCCAATATGTTCTTTTTGAAAAAAGCCGTGAGTATCGAAAAAAACAGCCCGATAGCCGCCGATGTGCCGAAAACGCCCGCGCCTATTTCCCCGAAACCCAAAAAATCCCTGACTGCCGGCAAAAAAACCGCGCACAGAATGCCGCACAGGTTCAACGCCAAGGCAAATGCGTAAATTTTGTTTTTTAATATTCCGAAATCAAACAGCCGCTTACCTTTTATGTACCGCGGCGCGGTTGCGGCGCACAAAGTCAAATACGAGACAAAAGCCGCTGTCTGCGCGGAACGCGGATCCAAAAGGCCTATTGCGGCGCAAGAGAAAAAACCGGCAAGCGCGGAGGCAAACGCCAAAAGCGCATAGACAAAGGCGCATTTGAAAACGGCCAATTCGTATTTTTTTTTGGCTTTGAATTTCTTTATCTTTTTTCTCGCGATATGCCAGCCGCCGTTGTTTTCGTTGAAGCATATGGAAACGGCAAAAAGGTAGCCCGCGCCTATCCCCGACCATATCATGGCTGTCGGGGCCAATATGTACTCCCCCCCGGTCAAAACCGAAAACAATATCAAAAGATACTGCGAAAAGGCCAGCATGGACAGATAATGCAAAATCCCGCATATGTTGCGGTAGATCAGAACGGCCTTTTTCAGCGTCTTCAAGATAGTCGATACCGTCACGTTTTTGGCGATCACGGAGGCTTTGTTTTTTAAAATGCCCGTTTCCGTGCTCACCGAAGTGAAAGCCACGCAGCGTTCATTTGTCAGAGCTATTTCCTCGATGTGGTTTACGGTCACGGCGGGAAGCTTGTTTTTGAATTTCAGCGCATTTATGAGTTTTATCCTGTTTTCCAGGGCGATCGGCGCAAAAAGCCTGAACTTGTCCGCATTCACATAGAACATGTCGTCGCCCATGGCGGCTATCGCAAAATCGCCGATTATGCGGGCCGACTTTATGTCCTTTATTATCCCGAATTTGAAGGCCGCGTTTTTGGTGTGCGCGCTGTGGCCGTTTGCGAACATCACCGGGACTGCGCCGCTTTTTTTCATATAGTCTATGCTTTCAAAAACGCCGCGCGCCTTGGGTTCGGTGAAAGCCGCGAACCCCAAAAATTCCAAATTGTTCTCCGCTTCGCTTCCAAAAGTGTTCTCCGGAATCCCATAACTGAAATCTTTTTCCGCCACGGCCATCACCAAATCGCAGTCCTTGTACATGGTTTCGATTTTTTCTTTGTAAAAATCCATCGCTTTTTTGTCAGAGCCCCCTTTTGTCATGGAGCAGAGGCCAAGTATCGTATAGGCTTCGCCGAAACATATCAAATTCGCCTTGCCGTTTTTTGCGATGATCGCGCTCTTTATCCCGCTTTTGGGATTATACATGGTTTTTCCGATTTTTTGGTATGCAAAACTCACCGCCCCGTAATCGAGCCCGCATTTGTTTAGCGCCTCAAAAACCGCCACATCGGCGGCCGCCCCAAAATAGGCGGGCTTTCCGCCGAATGTGTGTTCCTCCACATTCGAGCACATCGCCATGCAGCTCAAAATATGGCCTATTTCGTATAAATTTTCGGCGATGGGCTCTCGGTTTGATATGCGTTTCAGGCGCATTTTGTCCTGTGTGAACGATTCGGTCTTTTTGGCTATCACTGTCTCTATTTCGTTTATATCGTCGATTATCGCGGTCTTTTTTATGAGGATCCCGAACTTGGCCAAACGGTGCATTCCGTAAATCGCGGCGAAATCGATTATGATTGGTATCTGTTCGGGAAAAGAGGCCGCGGGCAAAACGACGGAAACCATTATCACCGACAGAATGTCCCTTTTTTGCATTATGCCCGAAAAAATCACGAGCATCGAAAGCGCGGCCGAAAAAAGGAAAAATATTTTGGAAAAGTTGTGCGCGCGCTGCTGCGTGAACGAATATTCGTCGCCTTCGATACCGCTTTTTTTGTTTATGTCGGGTGAATGCAAGTTTTCCGGGTTCTCAATCCCCGCCGTTTTGGCTATATGCGTGTTTTCCCCCGTGGCTACCACCACGGCCGAAGCGCTCCCATAATCCACGACATCTGCGGCATAAACTATGTTGGCGGGTATTTCGGTCGGGTTGTATTTGAGTATTTCCGCCGTTTTGCCCTCTGCCGTCGTCTTTCCGTTTTCGCCTATGTGCAGACAGGACAGATAGGACGCGGAGACAATCCTCGCATCTGCGGGGATTATGTCGCCCGCGGAAAAAATTATGAGATCTCCCGGGACTATATTTTCAATGAAAACATTTTTTCTTTTTCCCTCGCGCATGACCAAAGCTTTCGGGCGCGCGAGTTTGTAGAGAAATTCGTATTTTTTTTCGGCGCTCCCATTCAGCGCAAACGAAAAAACCGAAAGAAAGGCATAGAAAGGCAGAAACAAGGCGAGGTTCACCTCGTAGTCCATGACGGCGAGCACGGCGAGCGTCATCGCATACAACACGCCGACGATACCCACCGAACCGGAAAGCATCGCCCTGATGTTTCTGCGTTTTTTTTTCAGCCCGTAAAAATTTTGCCGCGTCAGCAATTCGGAATCTATGATATTTTCCCCATACCGGGCTTTCGACATTTTGTGCTGCTGTTTTGTCAGCCCCTTTTTTGCATCGGTCGAAAAGTACAGCTCGAGCTCCGCTATGTTTTTTTCCGACCAGTTAATTTCCATACTGCTTTTTGTCTCCCGTTTTTTGTCTTTCGTATATATTATAGTTCAAATAATATCCTACGTCAAGTTTTTTTGATAAAAATTGATTATAAAAATTTTTTACCTTGACATTTTGCAACATGTAATGTAAAATTAATTCATTATGAATTGTGGATTATATAGAGGGAGGTTTGATGTTTTATGAAAATTTACAAAACAATGGAAAACGGGGTGCGGATAGCGGAGTACGACGAGTCGATGGCCAAAGCTATCGCCGATATGTGGAACCAAAGCGGCGACAGCTGGGGCGGCGACAGCGGGGTGAGGACTGCGGATCAGATCGCCTCCGATTTTGCGGGCGGGTCATATTTCAACATTTTCGTGGCGCTCTTTGGCGACGAAGCCGTCGGGCTGTGCACTCTCGACCGCTATTACAAGGACGCGGACACCGCATATGTCCACGTTTTGAACGTGCGCCCCGACTACCACGGCCAAAAAGTGGGCAAGGAGCTTGTTTTGGCTTGCGTGGAAAGGACGATGCAGCTCGGTTACCCGAGGCTCGACATACACACCTGGGCGGGCAACACAAAAGCCGTGCCCCTGTACAAAAAATGCGGCTTTCTGTGGGAGGACAGGGCGGACACCACCCATTTGTCCAACTATATCCCCACCGTGCTCTCCACGGAGCTTTTCGCCGGTTTTTTCGCGGATGCCGACTGGTATGCCGATTCGGTTAAAAAAATCGAGATAAAGCCCGACGGGGAAAAAATCAACAAATTCGAAGTGGCCGGGTATCGCTGGCAAAAAAACGGGAAAAAGCTGGCCGTGGGCTTTGAGAAAACCGGCAGGCGCATCAGGTATGCCGAAACCGACGACTACAAAATCGAATTCATCGCCGAAAGCCACGAGCTCGCATTCGGGCTCCAGTACGGCTGCGCGTTTGCAGTCGAAAACAAATCCGGCAGGGGGATAGATATAAAAATAGCCGGAAAAAGCGACAAGGGCATAAAATTCGAATACAATGCAAAACAAACGGTGGAAAGCGCCGCCGAATTCAAAGGCGAGTTTTACGTCGAACCCATAGCCGAGGAAATCGACATATGGCGCATGCACCCGTGCGTTCTGGCCGACGTTTATATAAACGGCAAACACGCCGAGTTCGGCCTCGGCATAGAGCCCAAATTCCCGCTCGACGTAAAATTTGTGGAAAAACGCCACAAAATCGCAAAACCCGGCATGATTGAAGAAGTATATATAAACGTGAAGAACGCGTTTTCAAAAAAAGCGTCGGTGAAATTCCATATCCCCAAAAACGGCATGACCCGTTTTATCGACGAAAGTTTCGAAATCGAAACAAACCCTTCGGAAATTGCGATGATTTCGACGAAAGCCGAAATTCTCGGCTGCGGATATGAAAAGTTGGATGTAAATTACGACATAACGTTTGAGGACGGCGGCAGCGTAAATTTCACAAAACCGCTGCATTTGATAAATCAAGGTTTTGACAGCGTTTTCGACTATGAGACGGACAATGAGCGCTGCGCCGTAAACGGGCTTTGGATATTTACCCTGTACAAACAAAACAACCACTGCTCTTTTTACAAAGAAGCCGGCCAGGGGCAGGCCCAGTTCCCCGTGCCCAAGCTGGGCAAGCCGTACAGCGACGAATTCAACATAGCCAAAGCAGCAGCTGTGAGAGTTTGCACCCGGGGCGCCACGAGCGTGTTCGAAGCCGATTTTGAATCCGCCGAATTCAAGGGGGCGACCCTCACGCAAATCAGCGAATTTTCCTCCTCGGGCACAATTTCGCATAGGCACAAAATAACAAACAATTCAAATAAGGCAATGCGGCTGTATCTGCAGCATGGCCTATGGTCGAGCGTTGGCAGGCGCGCGGTATTTAGCGGCGGGGGCGAAATCCACGAGATAAGCGACAATTCCGATTACGGTTTTTCCGATATGCGCTTTGGGAAAATCGGCGAAAACTGGGTCTTCGACAATTCCGAAAACAACAAATCCGGCATATTCTGGGACAAAGAATACAGCCCCGAAGCCAAATGGGGGGGAGATTTGTATTTTGAGCATGACACGGGCGAACTTGCCCCGGGGGAGGTTTTCGAGACGAAGCCGGTTGTCTATATGTCCGGGATATTCGGCAATTTCCGGGAATTTCGCAATTACGCGCTCGGCATAAACGAGGAAACGGATCAATATACCGCAAAATCGCTCGACATCGGCATAAACGGCAAAAACCCGTTTTTAGCCTCCGATGCGGGCATGATCAAAGCGGCAGTGAAAAACAGCAGATTCAAGATATACAGCGGAAATATAAAATTTAGCTCCCCCGACAATCTTTTTGAGGAAACGGTTTTGTCAAACCCCGAAAAGCAAAGCGTGGAGGATAATGTTTTTGAGCTGGCCGCAAAACAAAAAACGCCCGGCGTCTATCCGGTCGAAATCGATTTTGACTTCCAAAGCTGGAGGAAAACGCAAAAGCGCGCGCTTTTGGTTTTTGACAAAGCCGCAAAAATAACGGCGGAGCAAAAAGATGGGACATACGCGATACAAAACGGAAATTTTGGCTACAAAGTGACGCCCGCATATTTTGCCGCGGCGCATTCGATGAAATACGGCGAAAACGAGTGGCTGTTCTCAAAATATCCAAACCATTTGCCCTATGCCTGGTGGAACCCGTTCATCGGCGGCATCCACGCAAATATCTGGCAGATGAACGCAAATCTGGCGCTCCGCGAAAAAACGTCGGCGGAATTTGCCGAAATCGAAGATAATTTCGGGACTAAATGGAGCGGCATAAAAACCGCCGTGTCAATAGATGAGTTCGCAGACCACAAAGGGCTGGCTTGCGAGCAGTATTTCCTGACCTTGCCCGGGCTGCCCGTGTTGTGCTATTTCGTGAGGTTTGTCAACAACACCGGCGGATACAAGCATATAGGCTACGACATGAACGCATATATATCAGGCAAGGAAAATCTCGGCGACATATACGCGAAGATCACGCGCGACAATGGGGAGTACGATCTGAAAATGGGCGACGACGCATGGAACGACGCGGACAATTTCGCGAGGATCTCATACGAAGGCAAATCAAGGCGCGCCGAAAAACTCTATGTGTATTCCGACAGCGGCAGAAACAACGGCGGGCTCGGCGTGGCCTCCGACATCAACCAATGCGGCATCTGGGCCAATGCGAACGCGAACATGAAAAACGGCGAAAGCGCCGCGCTGCGCCCGGTGTTTTTCATTCTGGCCGAAAAGGAGCTCACTGCCGGGCATCTGGCCGATTTGGACAGGGTGAAGTTTTTTTGACCGTATATAATTTGCTATAATGCCATATATGCGAGGCAAATAAAATCATGTTATGCTTAAATCTACTGAAAGGACTGTAATGCAATGAACAAAGAAAAAATAAATGTCGCCCTTGTCGGGCTCGGATTCGGCGGGGCGTTCGCGGGAATTTACAAAGAGCATCCGAATATTGAATCGGTCGCGCTTTTTGATACGAACAAAAGTCTGCTGAAAAACGCCGCGGAGCATCACGGAATCGGAAAAACATATGAAAGTTTTGACGAAATCCTAAACGATGAAAATCTTGACGCGGTTCATCTTGTCACGCCCATCCCGCTGCACGAAGAGCAAACCGCGCAAGTCCTCGAATCGGGCAAGCACTGCGCGTGCACCGTGCCGATGGCGATTTCGCTGGACGGGATAAAGCGCATAACCGAAGCGAAACGCAAATCCGGCAAAAATTACATGATGATGGAGACGACTTTGTACACATATCAATATTTTTACGTGAAAGAGCTGATTGCAAACGGCAAAATCGGCAAGATTCAATTCATGCGCGGCAGCCACTATCAGGACATGGCGAACTGGCCCGGCTATTGGATGGGGTTGCCGCCCATGCACTACGGCACGCACGCGATAGGCCCGATGGTTGCGCTGTCTGGTTCAAGGATAAAGCGCGCTGTTTGCTTCGGCTCGGGGACAATGGAAAAATGGCTGACAGAGCAGTATGGCAACCCGTTCCCTTTCGAGAGCGCGTTGTTTGAATTTGAAAACGGAATGAAAGGCGAAGCCACGCGGTCTTTGTTCGAGACGGCGAGGGGATATCAGGAAGGCTTGTTCGTTTATGGAAGCGAGGGCAGCTTCGAGTGGGGATTTTTTGACCATGACGCGCCGTATTTCACCTCGGCGGTTCCCGCGCCGGATGGCAGGCGGGGCGGCGGGACGCATACGGAAATTGTGGATTTGCCGAATTATCACCGGAGCCTGCCCGAAAAAATACAGAAATTCACGGTCGGGGAAAATTACGATCCCCTGAATCCGCAGGATTCCCTAAAAAAAGGCGCGGGAGCGGGCCATCACGGCTCCCACGCGCATTTGGTCCACGAATTTGTCAGCAGCATAATCGAAAACCGCAAACCGTGGATCGACGAGGTTCTCGGCGGAAATATCACGGCGGCGGGCATATGTGCCCACGATTCGGCGATGAAAAACGGCGAATCCGTCATCGTGCCGACGTTTTAAAAATATTTCATTTTATAATATCCGTTTTGTTGGGGCTGTTTCTGCCCTCGAGGTCAGGCAGCCTCTTCTCGAACGCGGCGAATGAAATCTCTATATCTTCGTGCGCCTCCCAAAACGTCTTGCACCCGACTGTTACCATGTCCTTCGGCCGAAGCGCGTTCCAATTGAACGTGAGCCCCACATAAGGCGAAACCCTGCCGGCCGCCATCGGTTTTATCGTCATGACCGGCTTTTTCGCCCTGTGTATTATCTGTATTATGCTTTCGATTTCTATTTGCATCAAAAATCCCAAACAATTGAAAATTTGTATATATGTCTGCACATCGTATTCGTTCAAGTCGGAGTATATTATGAGCTCGGGCATATGAGCCGAGAGCCCGGGTATCATTCCGTTATCGCGGATCATAGACAGATAGTCGGGCAATCGGTCGATTGTCCTTTTGTTTTTGTTTACTAATTGTTCGACGCTCGAATGGTGCGGCAGGCAAAATTTCGCTCCGGATTTTGCGCTCCGCTTGATTGTCTTTTCGGCTTCCGCGCGGCCTTCCGCCGTATCGTCCACGTTAATGACAGGCGTGTCGATCACAATAAGCCCTTCGCCTGTTTTTTCTTGGAAATACTTCACGGAATCTTCTATTATCCCGCCGCTTGCGCCGCCTAAAATCGCGTCTACGCCGTAATTGGCGAAAGTTCGGAGAATGGGGAAAACGGATTCGGCGTCATGGTTTGTGGTTTTTATATCCATATCGGCGGCGTGGCCGGTATGGCTGTAGCCGGCAATCCAATTTACGCCTATTATCATGCGGGGCAGGCTCACTCCTTCGACTTCGGTTCTCGGAAATTGCTTGTATTCGATACTTGCCATAATATTCACTCCTTTTAATGATTAAAAATGATTAAAATATGCCGCTTCGAATTTATCGAATTTGTCAATCTAATTTCATGTAATTATCTATCGTTTTTTCCAAACCCGCTTGGTATCTGCTTTCGTTTTTCTCGTAAAATGAAACCCAATCCGATTTTTTGTCGATCATATGGAAACTGTATTGCAGCCTCAAATCACCCATGCTGTCCGTATGATACGCTCCGAAATTAAATGAAAGGCCATCGCGGATAATGTCGAGCATCATGGCAGATTCGTCATCGCGCAAATATTTCGTTTTCAAAGCGATTTCATAAAACGCCGGGGTGACGCTGCGGTAACTTTCTGCTGAAAGAGCCTCCAAAGCCGCCCCTACAAGTTCTGTTTCGGAACATGATATGGGAATTGCCAGCATGGAAAAGTGGTCTTGCGAACCCGTCATGTACCTTTCCTGTTCTTTGTCCCATTTCGGATAGGGAAGGATGCCGTAATCTGTTTCCATGGCGCGGAGCAGCCCGTTTTTGTACAGCGAATTAGGCCAAAACAAAATATTTCCCGCCGAAAATTTATTTACGCAGTCGAGTTCCGTTTCCAAACTTTCGGTGATCGCATTCACGCCTTCGTTGTTATACAGGAAATCGTAAGTTTTTGTCACCATTTCCGCCATTTTCGGCGTATTGGCGGCAAGCGTGGGATAACCGTCCGAATCCATGAGCGTAACCGGCTGATTGAAGGCAAACCACAGATTGTCTATGGACGTCCTCAATGTTATCGTGGTCCCGAAACGGTCTTCGGCATCTTTTGCCCCGTTTCCATTGAGGTCCACATATGCCGATTTTGATATTTCGCCTATTTTATCGAGAGTCCATTCTCCGCTGAGGACTGTTTGATACAAGTTTTCAAGCCCCAAATCTTGCGCGTAACTTTTATTGAAAAATACGCACATCGCCCGCGCAAGCAAAGAAAGGGAATAATCGCCTATCAAAAGATAAGATTTCCCCCCGATCGACATCTCGCTTTTGAAATTTTGGCTCCACCAGGGCTTTTTTTCGTCTATATACGGGATTCCGTTGACATTTAAAAACAACCCTTGCATGGCATATGAGGGAATCAGCCCGGCGAAACCAAAAACAATATCGTATTCGTCGTCCCCCGCCGCCAGGATTCTCTTCAAATCATTGAAAAATTCATAGCCCGTAGGCCAGCTTGCATCGAATGTCCCGATGGGTTTTATCTTTATGTTCAGCCGTTCTTCGATCATCTTATTTCGTCTGTATATTGCATCGTTCACAATATCTCCGTTTTCAGCTTCCACAAAAACTTCGAAATCGAACATTTCCCCATCTGCGAAATCCCCGTTGATTCCGTTCCGGTGGAGTATCCTGAGTTCCTTTCCCCCGAAATCAAGGTCGTCGGGCAAATCGTCGATTATGTGGCTTGGCTCGCTTTCCGCCGCATCGCCAACCGTTTTTTGCGGATCCGGATTGTCCGTCTGATCGTTTTGCATATCCTGCGAATTTTCCGCGCACGAAAACAGCATGACGCCGGAAATCACAACAACCGATGCAAACAGCGCAATCAATTTTTTCATTTTCATCGTATTTTTCTCCTTAGTGCAATTATTCAACTTTGGCAAAAGCAATATGGCGACAGCTTTTCCCGGTATTCCCGATTTCTTTAATTGTACAACATACAAACGATTATGTCAATAGCTATTTTGTCTTTTATCCGTCGTTTTTAAATATTGAAAAAATTTGCCTTGACAAAATTTGAATTTTGATATATATTAAATACAATCGATAAGTCAAATATGATTGAAATATGGTCTGAAAGCAAAAGGAGGGTCATTAAAAATGAAACAAAAAACCGAATTTCGCGAACCCCCAAAAACGCCGGTCCATTTTCCGCGCACCGATGAATTCATCAATCTGTTCCGGGAAAACAAAGACGGGCGCTACACCGTATATAATTTTGCGCGGCTCCGCAGCTACAAGGCGGAGGCGATCAGGGCGACTGCGGGCGAGCCGGACGGCATTTTGCGCGGGGGGATGGTTGCGCGGTGTATTTTGCAGAATGTGCCGGTCGCAATCGAGCCGCAGGATCTGTTTGCCGCTTTCGCGCTGGTCCCGCACACAAAAGAGCAGATAGATGCCGCCTGGCACGCTTTGGACGGCCTTCCGAGCTGTTCCGGAAATTACATACATATAGCCCTCGACTACAAAACCCTGCTTGAAAAGGGCATACGGGGGATACTTTGCGACATCGGCGAAAAGCAAGAAGCGCTCCCGGAGGATGGTTCCGAAAGGACGAGGCGCAAGCGCAGCCTGTACGAATCAATGCGGATGTCGCTTGAAGCGGTGCTGATATATGCCGACCGCTACCAAAAAGAAGCGAGGCGGCTTTTGGCGGCCGAACTCTCGGCCGCCCGCCGCACCGAGCTTTCGCGCATTTGCGATGCGCTGGAAAAGGTGCCGTATAACCCGCCGGAAACCTTTTTCGAAGCCTTGCAGTCGCTGCAGCTGTTCCATTTTGCCATGAACACAGTCGAAAACCACGGGATAAGCCTCGGGCGCGTCGATTATCTCTTGGACAGCTTTTACAAAAGCGACCTGGCCGCCGGGCGGCTTTGCCCGGATGAGGCGGCGGAGTGGCTGCAGCTTTTGATGCTGCGCGCGGATATAATGAACGGACAGGGAGATTCGATCGTGCTCGCGGGAAGCGACCCCGACGGAGAGCCGTTCTGGAACGATCTGACCTATTTTGTCATAGACGGCGTGAGGGCGCTGCGGCAACGCGGGCCGCAGATATGGTTTCGCTACGCCGACGGGCTGCCGCGCTCGCTGCTCTCGAAATCCTTTGTTTCGCTTGCCGAGGGGACTTCGCACCCAGGATTTTTTTACGACGGGATCGCGGTTCCCGCGCTGATGCGGGCGGGCTTTTCAAAAGAGCACGCGCTCGACTATGTTTCGTGCCAGTGCGTCGAAATATCCTCGGCGGGGCGGTCGCTCAATTTATGCGCGCATACCTATCACAACCTCGCCAAACCGATCGAAGTGCTGTTAAACGGGGGCAAGCCCATGGTGGAGGACACTTCCTTTGGGGCGGTGGACTGGGGCGGCGCGAATTTCCCGGGCGGCATAAATCTGGAATTCGGCAGTTTTGAGGATTTTTTGGCTTCCTACGAACAATATTTGCGGCATTTGATACGCTGCAGCGTAAAAAGCAGCGACAATATATTGGCGGGCAGGCCGGATATAACGCTCACGTTGAGTTCGGCTTTGACGCAGGGGTGCATCGAGAGCGGTTTGTCGCTTCTCGACGGCGGGGCGCTCTACAACCAGACTTTCCCGAATTTCACGAGCCTTGTGACCGCCGCCGATTCGCTTGCCGCAATCTGCAAATGCGTGTACACGGACAAAAAGCTCACCATCGGGGAACTGGCCGAGCTGTGCCGGAACAATTTTGAAAACGGCGAAAATATGCGCCTGTACTTGGAGAACCGGTGCCCGAAATACGGAAACGACGACCCCGAGGCCGACAGCCTCGCGAAGTTTATCTACGACATCGTCGCAGATGAGCTCTCCAAACACAAAAACGTGTTCGGCGCGGACTTCGCCCCGCAGTATTTCGGATTCCACGCCCCGAGCACGCACGCCTACACCACGGCGGCGACCCCCGACGGCCGCCGTCACGGGGAAGCCACCGCGGGGACCCTCGGGGGGGACATGGGCAGGGAGGCGAAGGGGCTGACCGCGCTGTTCAATTCCGCCACTTCGTTCGACCACACCCTTTCGTCGGGAGGCCTTAACGTGAATGCGAGATTCCACCCGACCGTGCTAGGAACCGACGAAGACATGGAAAAAATGATCGACCTTTTGATCGGCTATTTTCACAGCGGCGGCATGGAGGTGCAGATAAACTGCGTCTCGAAAGAAACCCTGCTCGACGCGCAGAAGCGCCCCGAAAAACACAAGGATCTGTGCGTTCGCATCTCGGGCCAGTCCGCGTATTTCACCGAGCTGAGCGTCGCGCTGCAAAACCAGATAATAAAACGGGTGGAACACACCGGGTAGAAGGGCAAAAATTTATGCAGGGGATTGTTTTCAACATACAGCGGCATTCGATCCACGACGGGCCCGGAATCCGCTCCACCGTTTTTTTGAAAGGGTGCAGCCTGCGCTGCCTTTGGTGCCAAAATCCGGAATCGCTGGATCTGTCCCCGCAGCTGCAGTTTTACCCGCAAAAATGCATCGGCTGCGGGGAATGCCGCCGCGTTTGCCAAAAAGGCGCGCTGCGGTTTGAAAATGGCGGGCGGATATATGAAACGGCACTATGCAGACGGTGCGGCGAATGCGCGAAGGCGTGTTTCGCGGATGCGCTGATTTTGAGGGGGAAGGCGATGACAGCCGGAGAGGTGGCGGCCGAAATCGACAAAGACCGGCATTACTACGAATCCTCCGGCGGCGGCGTCACGTTCTCCGGGGGGGAACCGCTGCTGCAGGCGGACTTCCTGAATTCGCTTTTGGTCCATTGCAAAAAAAACGGGTACCACACGGCCGTGGACACTGCGGGAAATGTTCCGTGGCAGGCGTTCGAGGCGGTGATGGCGCATGTGGATCTGTGGCTGTACGACATCAAGGCCTCCGGCTGCGGCGCGCACGAAAAGGCGACGGGCGCAAAAAACGGGACGATTTTGGATAATTTTCGGCGCCTGGCAGCTGCGGCAAACGATATCGCGGTCCGCGTTCCGGTTGTCCCGGGGATAAACGACGGCGCCGATGAAATCGAGGGCATCGCCGGCATTTTGTCGGGCATAAAAAATCTTCGGTATGTCGAGCTGCTTGCTTTGAACCATATGGCGGAGGGTAAATATGCGAGCCTTGGCATGGATTACCCGGCCAAAGATCGCCCTGTCCCCTCCGCAGATTATTTGCTCGGATTAAAAAAGATATTTTCGGCAAAAGGCTTGGCGGCAAAGTGAAGCGAATTGCATTCTGAATCTAATTATAATTTTAGCGAAAAAAGCGTCTGAACTTTCAAAATACTTATACCCAAAAAGGTAGGAGGCGCAAAAAATGCGCAAACGAAAAATATTCCGCATTACACCCACGCTATTTTTTCGGCTGTCTACGCTGATACAGGCCGCAGGCTACGGGATAATCACGTATTTCGTGATTTACCGGTTGATCGCAAAGGAGAACGCCCTCTTGACTTATTTGCTGAACATCGCCGCTATCATAGCCATGCTGGTCATAGACGGGGTGGCGCACCGGTTCGCGGCCAAAAAAGCGCATGACATACGAAAAACGTATGCGGATATGGGAGCCGTTTTGCGCGCGGTTTTCGTCATGGGACAAGGCTTCACGCGGACGGCGATGTATCTGTTCTATCTGGTGGCGCTGGTGTTTTCGAGGGTGGAGATATTGAAGCCGGATTTGATGCCGTTCGATTTGGGGGATTTTTTCGTTTCGATCGAATATGGGGTCATTGTATTGTTCGCCTTTGATACGCTGAAAGAATTGCTGATAAAGGACAAGCGGTGGTTCGAGGATCATTTAGGTTTGGGGTCTCCGGAGGAATGACCCTACTCTCTTACATAGAAATCATATAATATAGTCAACGACTACACGCTGGTTACAAGGAACACAGATGATTTTAATCGTATTGATGACTTAAATTAGTCAATTGGTTTGATTAGGAATTTTGATTGGATGTTGGACAAATATTCGTAGAAAATGACAAGCGCGATTTCGCGTTTTCTGTTATGATGGAAGCGGGGGGCGAAATTTTGATTTGGATATGATTTGGATAGACAAAATTCAAGAGGCGATCGATTTCATAGAGCGCAATCTGTTCGAGCCGCTAAACAGCGAAGCCGTCGGCAAAGCGATAAACTATGCGCCGTCGTCTTTCTCGATTTTTTTCAGCGCCGTCGTTGGATATTCCGTGGGCGAATATATCCGTTTCAGACGCTTGTCAGAAGCGGCGGAGCGGCTCGCAAAGGACAATGCTTCGGTTACGGATATGGCTTTTTTGTGCGGGTACGATACCGTCGAATCTTTTTCAAAGGCATTCAAGCGGCTTTTCGACTGCGCACCGTCGCAGTATATCGAATCAAAATATCGCAAGTTTTCCCCCGTAAAAATCAACTTTTCGTTAAAGGGAGGATTTGGCATGAGGCGAAACTTGATACCGGGACTGCCAAAAGTGGACTGGTCCGACACAAAAAGGCAGAGCGAGTATGTCAACAGCGTCGTTTCCGCTTTGAAAGGCCTCGGCGAAAGCGCAGACTATGATTATGTGTGCGCCGTGTCCGGCAGCGCGTTCATGGCGTCGTTTTCTGTTGAGGGGTGGGACTTCGGGAACCACAGCGTGAGAAACGCGCCGATCATTCCCGAACATACTTTCAAAATGTTCGGCTATGATGCGACGCGCCACCGCAAAAGCGATTTTGCGACGGACAGCCGTCTCATCATGGACAGCATAGACAGGGGCATTCCGGTGATAGCCGACAACGTGATAAACTGCTCCAACGAGTGCCTGATTTCCGGTTATGACAACGACGGCGCGGTGCTTCTCGGATACAGCCCGTTCATGTATATCGCAGACGACCACGGCGAGCCCCATGACGAAACCGGCTATTTCCGCAAAACCGGCTGGCACGGGCAATGCGGGGGATTTTGGCTCATAGGCAAAAAAGGCGGCAAACCGACAAAAGAAGCCGTATTCGCCGAAACCCTGAAACTGATGAAACGCCTTATTTCCGAGCCGAGCATGGTCCCAAGCCACCACAACGGGCTCGCGGCGCACAGAGCGTTCGCCAACGCCCTCATGGCTTACAGCTGGGACGACAGCTTTGAGCCGTACATGGGCGTGATGTGCACATACAAAACGTACCTTGACAGGCAGTACGCCGTGAAGTTTTTGGAGGACAACGGGCGAGGCGATCTGGCCGGCATATACGGGGAAATCGCAGAGCTCTGCGATGGGCTCGGGCAGATGATCCCGCAGGATTTTTCGGCGGGGGAGAAGTTTGGCGACAGAGCGCAGCTGAGGCCATACTGCGACGCCCTTTTGGAAATATGCGCCTTGGAGCAAAAAGCGCTCTCTTTGCTCTGATTCGATGATGTTTATATCAAGTTTTTATGGACATTTCCATACAAAAACCAAAAATCGCATTTTCGGACTACAGTTATGAGATGCAGATGATAAAACTGCGGGCGGGGCAAGACAACAAATACTATATTTCCGAATAAAGGCGCGGGGCAGAAACGAACCTAAATTCGGAACGTTTGGAAAAGTCTCATTTTGGGCTTTTTCAAATCGTTCCGAACAGTTGCTCTTATATCCGCGCATCAAGTTTGGAATCGCTTGATTATGTCGAAAAACATATTGACAAAGCCCGCCGGCAATGGTACAATGAGCAGTGTATGATCATACTCTTTGCCGGCAAATGCAAGACAAAAAAACCAAAAAATCCTAAAAATGCTGGCATGAGGTTATTTAAGGGGGAATAAATTTGCCATTGACGATTGTCCGAAGTGACATCACAAAAATGGACGTCGACGCCATCGTCAACGCCGCCAACACGGGCCTTCAAGCGGGCGGCGGCGTTTGCGGCGCGATATTTGAAGCGGCGGGGGCGGACAGGCTCCAAAAGGCCTGTGACGCGCTTGCGCCGATTAAAACGGGCGAAGCTGTCATGACCAAGGGATTTTCCCTGCCCGCGAAATACATAATCCACGCGGCGGGGCCGGTTTACCGGAATGGCAGGCACAACGAGGAAATGCTGCTCCGCTCATGCTACAAAAACTCGCTTGCCATCGCCCAAAAGCACGGCTGCGGTAGCATCGCGTTCCCGTTGATATCAAGCGGCATTTACGGATACCCAAAAGCCGAGGCGCTTTCGGTCGCCACAGGCGCGATCGGCGAGTGGCTGATGGATAACGAAAACGAAATGGAAGTATCACTCGTCGTGTTTGACAAAGCGGCGTTTGCGATTGCGGGCGGTTTACTCGGCGAAGTCAGGGCGTTCATCGACGAGAACTATGTCGATGGGCGCATACGGGATCTGTTTGAGCGCACGACCGCCGTATTTGAAGAAGCGGATATGGCCCTGTCTCATATTGAGGCCGCGCAGGCGCCGCCGCCAAAGGCCAAAAAATCAAATAAAATGCCCGGCGCAGCGATGAAACAGGCTCCATACCCCGCCGCCGCAGCCGAAAAATTTACGGGGCGGCTCGGCGAGCCCTTTTCCGAAAGGCTCCTCCGGCTCATCGACGCGAAGGGGAGAACCGATGTGGAAACATATAAACGCGCCAACCTCGACCGCAAGCTGTTCTCGAAAATCCGCGCGGGCAGAGGCTATTTGCCCAGCAAGAAAACCGCCGTCGCGCTTGCTGTGGCATTGGAGCTTTCGCTCGCCGAAACCCGCGATTTATTGGAGCGGGCGGGTTTCGCGCTGTCGCACAGCGTGATGTTCGATGTCATCGTCGAATACTTCATCACAAAAAAAAGGTACGATATTTTCGAGATAAACAATGTGCTGTTCGAGTATGGCCAGCCACTTTTGGGAGGATGAGAAAAAATTTTGTCGCTTTGAAAGCGACCAGCCGCCGCCCTCGCCGTGATATACTCTGTTTATAAAATACAAAAACGGAGGAAGTCACATGAAAACAAATTTAACTGAACTGGTATTTATACTCGACCGCAGCGGATCGATGGGAGGCTTGGAGAGCGACACCATCGGCGGATTCAATTCCATGCTGGCAAAACAGCAGGCGGAGCCGGGCGAGTGCCGGATCACCACCGTGCTGTTTGACAACGAGTACGAAATCCTGCATGACCGCATCGACATCAACGCGGTCAGCCCGATAACCGGGCGCGAATATTTTGTGAGGGGCAGCACGGCTTTGCTCGACGCGATAGGCAAGACGGTCAACAAGATCGGCGGCGCGCAAAAAAACACCGCAGAGGATTTCCGCGCGGCAAAAGTGATGTTCGTGATCACCACGGACGGCATGGAAAATGCCAGCCGCGAATTTTCCTATGACAAAATCAAATCCATGATCGAGCGCCAAAAATCAAGCTACAATTGGGAGTTTGTCTTTCTCGGGGCGAATATCGACGCGGTGGAGGTCGCCAACCGTTTCGGCATCCCTAAAAACCGGGCGCAAAGCTTTCACAATGACAGCGAAGGCATAGAGCTGAATTACAGCGTCCTGAGCGAAACTGTTTCGGCTTTCAGGGAAGCTCCGGCTTGCGCGCGGATTTCAGACGACTGGAGCGCAAGCATCGAAGCGGATTACAAAGGCAGGAAACACCCGCCGCAGCGGCGGCACCCTCTTTGAAAAAGAGGGCAGAGACAATGGCCGTCTTTGCGAATGTGCGAAAGAAGGCAGAAATTGGATTGTTTTTGCGCGGAGCGGCGATTAGCGCGAATCTATGTACGCCTGTATTTCTGCGCACACTTCGCCGAAAGAATCAATTACCTCCGCGTTGGTGAATCTCATGACACGCAAGCCCAAGCCCTCGAGCAAATTTGTTCGCACTTGGTCATATTCTATGCCGTCGCCCGCGTAATGCTGGCTCCCGTCAACCTCGATGACGAGTTTTTTCGAGTGGCAATAAAAATCGACGATGTAATTTTCTATGGTTTTCTGTCTCGCGAAGGGGCATGGGTGCTTGCGCAAAAATTCGTACCATAGTTTGTTTTCTTGCGGAGTGGCGTTTTTCCGCAGCTCTTGCGCCCTCGGCTTCAATTTTCGGTTATATGGAAGCATATTATCGCCTTCTTTCCCAAGGGATGGCTACTATATTCACCCTCTTTCGCACGTTCGCAAAGAGGGTGTTTATCTTTGCCCTCTTTCGCAAAGAGGGTGCCGCCCGCTGGCGGCGGGTGTTTCCCGAAATGGTATTCGACTTCGAGCGCCTCATATTCGGCCTTGAATTCCGGATTTTCAAGCTGCTTGTCCAACGTTTCCCTAAAATTTTTGCTCATTTTTTGTCACCCTCTCTCCTTATATAAAGGTTTGTGCTTATACGGCGACCATGGGCAGGAAGACGACTGCGGGCGCGGGGCATAAACGAACCGAAATTCGGAACGTTTGGAAAAACCTCATTTTGAGCCTTTTCCAAATATTCCGAACGGTTGCTCTTATATCCGCGCATCAGATTTGGAATCGCATGATTGTTTCGAAAAACATATTGACAAAACCATCTGGCAATGGTACAATAAATAGAGCATTTATTTACACGGAGGGGCAAAAATATCGTGAATATTTCTATTTCCACCGCAAATCTGTACCATATCCCTTTCGAAACTGCATTGAGGATATACAAGAAAGCGGGATATGAATTTATTGAGTTGGCAGGATATTGGAAAGGCGGGGAATGGGAGATCGCCCAGCATCTTAAAGACATAAATCCCAAAGATGCCATTCAGATGGTGAAGGACAGCCGCTTGAAAATATCGACGTTTCATGACATGGGCGGGATTATTGAAGAGGGCGCGGAATCCGTTGTTTCCGATCTGACTTACGAATATATGAAATACTATGATTTTCCCTGCATTGTTTTTCATGCGCCGCATAGGAAAAATGCGGACAAAGAATGGTGGGAAAACTACAAACCGGTGATTGCGGGAGATTTAAAAGCCTTGGACCCTAAAATATTGCTATGCGTGGAAAATTTGTCTGGTTTCCATGCAGACTACTTTATGCCGCTGATTCAGCCGGAAGAAATGCTTGAATTTTTGGATGCCAACGGCTTCTATGCGAACATCGACACCACCCATTACGCCCAAGCTGGCATTGACATTGCCCATGCCGCATCGATCCTGAAAAACAAAGTCAAAACAATTCACATCAGCGACCATGCGGACAACAAAAAGCATCTTTTCATTGGCGATGGCAATCTGGACTTTATCGCGTTTTTTTCAAACATCAATGCGCGCGAATTGCATTCGGTAACGGTTGAATGCGACATTTCAGCCGATAACGAGGAAGCCATAGTCGCAAAGGCGCAAAAAGCAAAGCTTTTGGTGGAAAACTTGATACAATAATTGGGCAAAACGCAAAGGAGACGAACTCATGGCATTCACGATGACGCATTTGATCATTTCAAAAAACATATCCGAATCGTTTGCGGGTCAAATCGAGGATCTGCCCCAGTTCTATTTGGGAAGCATAGCCCCCGATGCCGTGCACAACAGGGCAAACTACATTTCGGAACACAAAAAGGCCTCCCACTTAATTTCGGGAACCGAAAAATGGGGATTCACGACGGAGAATGAGGCTTGGAAAAACAATGTCGTTGCATTTTTGGACAAAAACAAGAAGTCTGAAAATCGCGATTTCATTTTGGGCTATTGTTGCCATGTGTTATCGGATATATACAATAACATAAACGTTTGGACTCCGTTCAGGCAAAAATACGCAGAAGAGTTGGAGAAAGGTTACGGCAACATACACCATCAGGAAAACAACAAAATAGATATCGAACTGGCTCTTACCTATGAGGGCAGAAATGAGTTTTGGCTCCATCTCGCAAATTCAAAAAGCATCGATTTGCCGCCACTTATCTACGCCGCCGAACTCGACAGGCAAAAAGATAACATACTGCGCTTTTGGTATAGGGGCAAAGAGCGCCAGGACATATCATCGAACAGGATAAGGACATACGGCGGCGAAATGGAATTCATCGCAAATGCCACGGATTTTGTCGCAAATGTTTTTCGCGAAACACATTGACAAAACCAGTAGGCAATGGTACAATAAGTTTGGGAAGTGATGATTTGGACAAATTTTCAATGGAAATGACAAAATTGAATTTATTCATCGACCACGATGGCGACATAGACGACATCGCAAAAGCCATAAGCGAACTGCTGGGGATTGAGCTAAAAAAAGATATCGATGAGAGGTTTTCCATTTACCAATTTTTCAAGAAAGTTTTTTTCGTCTGAATCAACAATTCCATCATGTTTTGCCGATACTGCTACAAATTTATCGTTTGCAACGGCATACCAAAACTCTGTCGCATTGATATATTCAAAATAAGCGTCAGCAGTGGCGTTATCTTTAAATTCTACGACAAATCTTGACCCAAAAGTAAATGTTTCATAAAAAAATGAAAAACCTCCGACTGCATTTGAAAGTAAACTTTCCGGGTCGTCAGTACCTGCATAATCCTCAACGATTTCATAATCCGCGTTCCTCAACACATTTTTTATATCTTCTAATGTGATTGAACTGTTATTGTTGTTATCTTTTTGACAGGCGGCAAAAGTTACGATAATCATTACAACCATTCCGAGCGCGAGTATTTTTTTTATCGTTTCACTCATGTTTTCTCCTTCCGTGCCCTGAAAATATATGGCAGTATATGCATTTTATCACATCTTTTCAGCCTTGTCAAGTTAAATTTGGAATCGCATGATTGTTTCGAAAAACATATTGACAAAACCACCCGGCAATGGTACAATAAATAAAGCATTTATTTACACGGAGGGCAAAAATATCGTGAATATTTTTATTTCCACCGCAAATCTGTACCATATCCCTTTCGAAACTGCATTGAGGATATACAAGATTACCGGAAAATGCCGAAATAACTATTTTGATTGACTTAGCCCAATCAGAAAGAAAAGCGCTTACCTCGGCACAGCGAGAAACAGCACGGAATGTTTTATTAGCCCTTAAAAACATTGAAAAAGAAGATTTTACCGAAGAAGACAAGGAATCATTTGCCAAATGGGACAATGGCGAATTCAGAGTGAAATTTGAAGAGAGGTTGTCGCAATGATAACTCACGTGCTGGATAGCAATACTGTTTCGTATTTTTTAAGAGATGAGGGTAATGTTCGTGGTTGTTTTGAGCGTGAAATTATCAAGAATGGTAATTTGTATGCCGTGCCGCTTATTGTATAGTCAACGACTACACGCTGGTTACAAGGAACACAGATGATTTTAATCGTATTGATGACTTAAATTATGTCAATTTAAGCGAAAATTTCAAATAATAGGTTGCATTAATATTAATTTGGAGGGAAATTCATGGCGAAAAAACCCTATATCGTCGGAATAAGCGGTGGAACGTGCAGCGGCAAGTCGACATTGTCTGACAAGCTTAAAAAAATGCTCGGCGAAAAATATGCGGTGTCGCTTCTGAACATGGATAATTATTATCAGTGGTCGCTGATGAAAACAATCGCCCCGATAACCCGCATGGAATATCCCGAACACAACCACCCGGACGCAGTTGACAAAGACAGGCTGTATAAAGATTTCAACGCCGCGATTTCCGACAAATCCAACGACATTGCCGTGATTGAAGGCGTGTTTTCGCTTTTTTTCGATCGGATCAGGGAAAAACTCGACTTAAAAGTCTTTGTCGATCTACAAAGCGACGAACGCATGTACCGGCGCATCAAGCGGATGTACGAGTCGCTGGACGATACCGCGCATAGATACCTTGACACGGTACGCTACCGTCACGACGAATTTGTGGAACCGACGCGGTGGCACGCCGACATTGTCATAAACGGCACATTGGATGCGAATTTGGGCACAAACGTCATCGCAACATATATCGAGGCACAAATAAACAAAATATCCTAAATAACGTGAGTTCGACGGGAAAACAATGGATTAAGGCGATGTATTGGTCGATAGCGTCGTAGGGCGGGGGCTCTGCTCCCGCCGCCCTATTTTTATTATCGCGTGCATATTGGTTTTTATCGGCTGCTATAATTTTAGTTGAATTCTGCGTCAAAATTGCCGTATTGTGCAATTCCTGCCCATGTAGGCGTTAATTTTATCGTTTCCGCAGTTGGACTAAAAAATTTTAATATCGGCCGACCTCTATTTGTCGATATTGTCGCTTCATCAGTTACAAAATAAACATTCCGTATAAAAGATTCCCGGTTTGCGACTGCGTTTTCATATTCGGGAAAGCCGGGATATATTTGCAATTCGTCAAACCAACGCGGCGTTGTTTCGTTTTTTGGAATCGTTTCCCTTTTTTTGATGCCGTTATCTTCAAAGTAAATAGAATCTCCTTTGCGCCATACTTCCGTTATTTTATAAATATATTGCCCGAAAGTTATTTCTATGTCAGTTTCGATTGTTTCACCGTCTTTTGGCACAGGGATTTCGATATCCGCAGGATTTTTTATACTGCAATCAATATAAACGGAATTTGATTTAAAACCTTTGATTTTCGGAACGATGCCATTGATATCGTTTTTTGCTTTGTATATACAATATCCATCGTCAAATCCGGTTCCAAACGAATAAAAGTTTTCAACGGAATTTTGAATTTTATCGCCGTTTATATCGTAAAAATAATAATCATCCATAAAATTGTTTATCATCGTAATCGAATAATTTTCATTGTCAAAATTTTTATGGAAAAAACCTTGATATATTAAATCATCTTCGCCTAATTTACATAAAGCCATTGTAATTCCGTTATTTTCTTCTGACAAAGCATAATCGGTTATTTTTTTATTTGTAAGCGTAATCCGGGTTTTTACTCCGCAGACAATCAAGTCAAATCCGTTTACATTGGGAAAATTTTCATATGTGTATTTAAAATTTATGTGATGTTCTCCTGCGGTTGCCCAGCCTGCGCCGTACCACTTGTCATCTTCTAATTCAAGCATTTTATTTTTGACTGACAACCCGAAAGATATATCATATTTTTCCCAGCCATAATAAGGCAAATCTTGCGAATCTAAAAGCAGGCTCAGATCTGTTTTTCCATTTTGGGTTATTTTTATGGCAAATTCAAGCGAAAAAATCCCGTATTCAGTTTCTATCGCAACAGGTTTTTCAAGCCCTGCGTATGCTATATTTATATCATCTGTTAAGCCAATGCCGGGGACGAAAAACAATCCGGCGATAAACGCTATAACGGTCTGTATGTTTATCAATCCAATTATCAAAATCAATGCCGCCGCTGTTGCGATTATTTTTGCGGGCTTGAATATCGGATATTTTTTGCGCTGTTTATATTTTTGCATGATTATTTCCGCTATATCGTCAGGCGCTTTTAAATTGCCAAATGCTTGTTTGATTTTATCATGGTTATTCATCTTGCCAATCCTCCTTTAATTTGCTTTTTAATATAATTCTTGCGCGCTGCAACTGTGTTTGCACCGCTGTTTCCGTTCTGCGAAGTATTTCGGCTATCTCCCTGACATTATAATCCTCGTAATAATAGAGAAGTACGACCGAACGATATTTTTCGGGGAGCGACAATACCGCTTGGTATACTTCTGGCTGTTCCTGTTTTTCGTCGCATAGATTTTCATGTTCTGAAATGGAAACGGTTTTTTTGGACCATGCGGAACGCAAAAAGCTTTTTGAAACATTCATGGCAACTCTGATGAGCCATGCTTTCAAATGTTCCTCGTCGTTAAAGTCTTTTCCGGATTTCAAATAGCGGAGGAAAACCTCTTGCGTGATATCCTCGGCATCATAATGATTTTTACAGTATGTGAACGCAATTCGATATACTGCGTTTTGATAGCTTTTTATCATATCTGCGGTATCGCCTAAAGAAAACAAAATCTTCCCCCTTTGCTACGTTTTTTGTAAAATCATATTTTATCATTGAAGCAGCTTCATTGATAACACGTTTCAGAAAGGCAAAATATCACAATACGTAAAAATATTTTTCATAACCAAAATATCCAACAAAGTATGTTGGATATTTTTCCGTTTGTTATATAATTTTTATCCGCAAGCATATTTCGATTTGGATGGACAATTCGCCGATCACGAATAGGTTCCGAGAAGAAGCCCTTTTTCGATAAAATATCTGTATGTCTCAAACTCCACCGTTTTGGGGATCGAATGGTCGGAGTGCAAAAAATATGCGAACCCTTCTTTCACTGTGGGTATCTTGCTTTCGAGTTCCGCGTCGATTGCTTTTTTGTCGTTGCTGCACAGCGCCCTCACGTCGATGCCGCCCATCAGGGCGATTTTTTCGCCGAAGTTTTTGTAAATCCGGAGCAAATCCATTCCGGCTTTTACTTCCATGGTCTGCAGGGCGTCCAGCCCCGCCTCGACTATGCTTGGCAAAAGCGGTTCGATGAACCCGCACGAATGCATCATGATTTTCAGGTTTTTGCCGTGCGCGTAGTCGATGGCCGCTTTATGGGCCGGCAGTATGAACTCCCGGTACATGGCCGGGGACATGAACGGCGTGCCTTTGTATCCCAAATCTTCATAAATAAACATACCGTCCGGCGCCCCCTCCCTGTCAAAGAGCATATCCAGCATCCCGATTATGGCGTTGGTGTATGTGCGTTCCATATCATGCACCCAGCCGGGGTCGTCGATCATCGCCATCAGCAAATTCACATGGCCGCACATGGAGTGCATCAGCTCCCAGGCCTGCACCCCCGACCACATGCAATATTTGTTGTTTTCGGCGGCATATTTTTTCCCGTTTTTGTAGCCCTCAAAATCTATCCTTTTCGGGTCGGCGAATATATTGGGCTTTATCAGCTCTTCCCATTTTTCCCGGCAGTCCACCGTATAGCCTATGTGCTCCGGGGTGGTGTCGTGCTTTTTGTGGCGGCGCAGTATCGCGTAATTCT
>Ga0082212_10001061_pt1 | contig 40159 bp, 38 predicted proteins | sample TergutNt197P3_FD_71548 | JGI IMG/M metagenome (GOLD analysis project Ga0082212, IMG submission 71548) | Neocapritermes taracua P3 segment gut microbial communities from Petit-Saut dam, French Guiana - Nt197 P3 | ecosystem: Host-associated > Arthropoda: Insects > Digestive system > Gut ...
AAAGGACAAAATGCAGGAAAAGTCAGCGTGACTGCCTCGTGTATCCACTTGCAGGCAAGTGGATGCCGAGAGAATTTTTTGCAAACACGAGCAAAGCCCGTAATCTCTCGGAATCCTTCGCTATGCTCGGATATCCGAGGCAGTCACGCCGGCCACCCAGACATGGCCACTCTTCTTTCTCGCTTTCAAGTTTTTCGGCATAACAGCCTTCATAATCAAAAATTTCTCGGAATCCTTCGCTATGCTCGGATGTCCGAGGCAGTCACGCCAGCTACATTGGTTTAGGTGGCTTTTATTCTCGCTTTGCAATTTCATTCCAACATCACGTTCATTCTGCGGGCACTGCTTTCGCATTGCCGTCATACCAAGTTGCTCCCGTTTGGGTGCAACTTGGTATTAGTTGTAGTAGAAATCGACCACTACTCCCTAAAACGCTTGCCAATTCGCCATATTTCCTGCAACTCACTCAGTAGTTGTCCAAATTCTGATAGGCGCATTACGTTTGCCCCGTCACTGAGGGCTTTTTCTGGTGTGTCGTGAACCTCGAAAAAGAAGCCATCGGTGCATGTTGCGGCGGCTCGTGCGAGGGTGGGAATCATATCCCTTGCCCCGCCGGTAGCATTGCCGAGGGAACCCGGCTTTTGCACGCTATGGGTTGCATCAAATACAACGGGACAGCCGGTTTTTCTTAGATGAGGAAATGACTGAAAGTCTACTACCAGGTTTCCATACCCAAAAGATGCCCCCCGCTCTGTCACCCATACAGGGCTATGCTCGGAAACCGACCTGACTTTTTCTACGGCATGACTCATGTCCCATGGTGCAAGGAATTGCCCCTTTTTGATGTTGATGGCCTTTCCGGTTGTTGCCGCAGACAATAATAGATCTGTTTGCCGACAGAGGAAGGCAGGGATTTGCAACACGTCCACAGCTGTTGCGACAAGCTGACATTGCTGTGCTTCATGGACATCTGTTAGAACAGGGATATTTTCCACAGACCTTACTTCTGCCAGAATATCTAATCCTTCGGCGATACTAATCCCCCTAAAGCTATGCAGACTTGTCCTGTTTGCCTTGTCGAAGCTGGCCTTAAAAATAAAAGGTATTCCGTTGGTTTTGGCAATGTTATTAATTGCCGCCGCCAGTTCTAGTGTGTGTTGCCTAGACTCTAGGACGCATGGCCCCGCTATCAAAAAAAAACTATGATCGGTATTTGGCCTACCCAAGTCCATGTACACTCCTAGTACCATGTGACGCTTTAGATGCTTGCTTAACGGCGTAGCAAGTCCGCCTTGCAAGCATCTAGCGGTCGTGATTTGCGGGCAAATCCCGATCCTAGTGCAGTGTAACATTTAAGTGTTACACTGCACTAGCTAGTAATTAAACATTTTATCACATTGTAATATTTTTCTCTCTGTGCAAGGATTTTATGAGATGGGACTTTTGCATGTTAGGATGTGATACAAAGCCCAAGAGGTATGTGTCGTGGTAAAGCTGGTGATGGATAAAGACCTAAATAGAAAAATAATTTCCAGTCCTCAGACAGTAGGCCAACATGCTTCTACTCGAACAACGATGGTTCTCGAATCACATTTTGAAAAGCCAGGCCCATCCCCATCCCCCAGTCAGGAAATGGGGCAAAGAAAGATAACTGAAAAAGCGCGATCCTGCCAATAACAAAGGAGAGTTTCATGTCATATCTATCTAGTTCGCTAAGAAAATCCTTGTGGGGGTATACACTGGTCTTCGCCTTGGTTGGCTCTATGCCAGTTATGATGGCGGACGGTCGTCCCACAGACCAAGCCACACAAAAAATCACTACTCCAAAAGAGGCACTAGGCTTTGATATTGGTCAGGACTATCACCTAGCAAACTATTCGCAACTAGTTGCATGGTGGAAGGCATTGGCAAACCAATCAGACAGGATGATTTTGGAGGACATAGGCAAGTCAGAAGAAGGCCGACCTCAGTACATGGCTGTGATTACGTCCCCAGAAAATCATAAAAAATTGGGGAGGTATAAAGAAATTGCCCAAAAATTAGCACTAGCAGAAGGTCTAAGTGACAGCCAGGCGAAAGAATTGGCAAAGGAAGGCAAAGCTGTTGTATGGATTGATGGCGGACTGCACGGCACTGAAGTTTTGGGTGCGCAACAACTACTCGAACTCGTCTATCAGATGGTGAGCCGGAATGATGCTGAAACCACGCGCATTCTCAACGATGTTATTTTGCTGGCTGTACTAGCAAACCCCGATGGAATGGACTTGGTTTCCAACTGGTACATGAGGGAAAAAGACCCATTGAAAAGATCAACAGCCAACCTGCCTCGTCTGTATCAGTACTATGCAGGGCATGACAATAACCGCGATAGCTATATGTCAAACCTTGCCGAAACTACCAACATGAACCGACAACTATTCATTGAGTGGTTTCCCCAGATAATGTATAACCACCATCAGTCTGGCCCTGCGGGTACCATAATGTTTGCTCCACCTTTTAGGGATCCATTTAATTACAACATCGATCCATTGGTGATGATGGAACTCAACCTGGTTGCCGCGGCCATGCACAGCCGTTTTATCACCGAAGGCAAGGGGGGTGTAACCATGAGGGGAGGGGCAAATTTTTCTGCATGGTATAACGGCGGAGTGCGTACCACTACATATTTTCACAATATGGTCGGGATACTTACAGAAACCGTTGGTAGTCCAACCCCAATGGAAATCCCGCTATTGCTAAACAGGCAGTTACCCAGTGGCGACTTGCCCTTGCCAATTGCTCCGCAAAAATGGCATTTTAGTCAATCAGTTGATTATAGTATTTCTGCCGACCGAGCCATCCTCGACCTAGCATCCAAGTATCGAGAAGACTTTTTGTTTAATATCTATCGAATGGGAAAAAACTCTATCGAAAAAGGTAGTAAAGATACATGGACTCTATCCCCAAAGGCAATTCAGGCAGTTAGGGATGCATCGCCAAGAGATAGTCAGCCACAAGCAGTTGACAGCCAGCCCGCATTTGGCAGAGGAGGTGGCCTTCCTGCAAACCTGTATACCACAGCACTCCAGCACCCCAACAGAAGAGACCCAAGGGGCTATATTATTTCTGCCGACCAGCCAGATTTTCCAACGGCTACAAAGTTTATGAACATTCTAATCAAGAATGGCATTGCAATACATCAAGCAACTGCACCATTTATGGTAGGGGGCAAAACATATCCAAAAGGTTCCTGGATAGTAAAGACTGCACAGGCATTTAGGCCGATGGTGCTGGATATGTTTGAGCCTCAGGACCATCCCAATGACTTGCAATATCCAGGTGGCCCACCAGTGGCTCCCTACGATGTGGCCGGCTATACACTGGCAATGCAAATGGGAGTAGAGTACGACAGGATTCTGGATGCCTTTGATGGACCCTTCCAAAAGGTGCAAGGCAGTCAGCCACATATTCCTGGCAAGATTACTGGGGCTGGGAGGGCAACTGGCTACTTAATAAACCATGCGATAAACAACGCCTTCATTATTCAAAATAGGGTGTTTAAGGCAGGTGGCAAGGTTTTTTGGTACAGAGATGCCCTCGATGTGGCAGGCAACAAATTTCAACCGGGCGCAATATATATCCCTGATTCATCTGGAATAAGGCCATTACTTGAAAAGGCGGCCACAGAGCTTGGAGTAAATATACTTGCAGTTGCCCAAAGACCTGCCGGAGTGGCTCAGGCAATAGTGCAAAAACGTATAGGCTTGTGGGATCAATATGGTGGCTCTATGTCGTCAGGCTGGTTACGCTTTGTATTCGACCAGTTTGAATTTCCATACGAAGTTGTGTTTGCACCAACCCTTGATGCAGGAAAACTTAAAGACAAATATGATGTATTGGTCTTTCCTGATGGGGCTATCCAACGCGCTAGAGCAGGATCCCAAGCTGGTCGACAGGTAATAGCTGACGCAGACTTGCCAATGGAATACCGGGGCAGGCAAGGGAGAATTACGCCTGATATTACTTTGCCAAAACTTAAGGAATTTGCTAATGCAGGTGGCACTATTGTTGCGATGGGATCATCTAGCGGACTAGGCGAAATGCTAGAGCTAGGCATATCTAATGCAATGACAGAAATAGCCGCCGATGGCAGGGTAGTACCCCTACCAAGAGACAAATATTTCGTGCCGGGTTCCATTCTTCAGGTAGCCATAGACAACAGTCAGCCACTGGCTTATGGCATGGGCAATAATGCAAATATATTTTTCAACAACAGCCCAGCATATAAATTAAGTGCCGAAGCAATCGCCCAAGGCGCAAAACCAGTGGCATGGTTTAATACTGCTAACCCCCTCCAAAGTGGGTGGATAAATGGCGGTGCATACCTTAATGGTAATTTTGCTGTGGTAGACATTCCAGTGGGGAAGGGGAGGCTCTGCCTCATTGGGCCAGAGGCAACCTTTCGCGCTCAACCACACGGTACATTTAAGCTACTATTTAATGGAATCTATTTATTTTAGGCAAAATGTTCAACCAACAACGGAGAGCCTGTAAATGACAACCCCCGGCAAATATACCACTTGCCAAGAATGTGGCAAAAAAAATCCCTCAGACAACAAGTTCTGTGGGCATTGCGGTGTCGTGGTGGTAAAAAAAGAGAATCCCCCTCACCTAACTTGCCACGCATGTAGAAAAAAGCTACCTTCAGATAGCAAGTACTGTGAACACTGTGGCGTAGCACTGAAAAAAGTGAAAAAAAAGAGCACTACCCTGGTTGCTACTTCCATTTTTTGTTTCTTTGCATGTATATCATTTGTGGCCTTCAAATATTGGACAATTGCAAAACCAGAGGAAAAGGAAACCATCATATATGCCGTAGGAGCTGATAATAGCGGCTCGAAAGACATCGCCGCGCTCTGGGCAAATGGTATGGCACAAAAACTTACAGATGGCAATAATAATGCTTGGGCCCGCTCAGTGTTTGTGTCAGGTAGTGACATATATGTGGCTGGCCATGAACATAACGGGAATAGAGATGTTGTCACGCTTTGGAAAAACATAGACTCCCAAAAACTCACTGATGACAATAACAATGCTTGGGCCCGCTCAGTGTTTGTGTCAGGTAGTGACATATATGTGGCTGGCGGTGACACGAGTGCACGTTATGCCATGCTCTGGAAAAATAAGGAGCTATACAAACTTCCAGATGGCCAAAATGGTGGTTGGGCTTGGGCCCACTCGGTGTTTGTGTTAGGTAGTGACGTATATGTGGCTGGCTATGAATATAGTGGGAATCGTCATGTTGCCACGCTATGGAAAAACAGCAACCTCCAAAAACTCACTAATGGCAATAACCATGCTATTGCCAATTCGGTTTTTGTTTTTGACAGTGACGTATATGTGGCTGGCCGTGAATCTAACGGGAATAGAGATGTTGCCACGCTATGGAAAAATAAGGTGCCACAAAAACTTACAAATGGCAATAACAATGCTTACGCCAATTCGGTTTTTGTTTCTGACAATGACGTATATGTGGCTGGCAGTGAATATAACGGGAATATAAGTGTTGCCACGCTATGGAAAAATAATATGTTACACAAACTTACAAATGGCAATTTTGATGCTGTTGCCAATTCAGTCTTTGTGCTAGGTGATGACGTATATGTTGGAGGGAAAGATGGGGGTGACGGCATAGTATGGAAAAATAATGAGGTACTATACCGATTTCCGAATGCGAATGTTTTTTCAATCTATGTGAAATAGCCATTGCCCATATCGTAATTGATTGTTTTTTGGATAGCCGGTTGCTCAAGTTTTTCTACCCTTTCGCAACCATTTGCCAGTGTGGGGTTATGGGTGACAAGCAGGGTTGTGGGACGCAACTCTCTGTGGAGTGCCAGTAACACTTGAAATACTCCATTTGCTGTTTCTGGGTCTAAGTTGCCTGTCGGTTCATCTAAAAGCCATACGGCAGGCTTTCTTACTAAGGCACGCGCCAGGCCAGCCCGTGCAGACTGACCTCCACTTATTTGGGATGGCAGACGGCTCATTAAATCCTGAAGGCCAACCAACTCCAGTAAATATTTGCACCAGTCCGAACTGCTTGTAGCCAGTGAGTTGTCTATCCTCAGTGGCATCTCCATATTTTCCAATAGAGTAAATTCTGGCAGTAGGTGGGGCGATTGAAATGCCATGCCAACTTTGCGTCTTCGATAGAACGCTCCCTGTTGTGGATCATTTTGTGGCACAGGCTCATCTCCAACTACTATGGTTCCAGAATCCCAGGTGTCCAGGGCGGCAATGCAGTTTAGCAAGGTGGTTTTTCCTATACCACTCATTCCAACTACAGCGCAGAGACAGCCGCCCTGGAGGTTGAGGTTATAGCCGACAAACACGGGATGTTCTGCCCCTGAATAAGTTTTGTGCAGGTTGTCAACTACAACATTACTATTTGAGGGAGGTGTTTGTTGTGGCATATCTGGTTACTCCGCCCGCAGTGTTTCGATGGGATTTAGTTTGGAAGCTCTTCTGGCGGGGTTGCGGGATGCAAAATATGCTACAACAATAGGAAATATGGCCGCTATTAGGACATCTAAAATTTTTAGCTTGAATGGAAAATATGGAAGAAAATCAATTAGGGCCGCTGGAGTTTGGATTAGTTGAAAATAGTCAAGAATGGCGCATAGTGGCACGCTTGTGGCCAGACCAACCAGGGTGCCCATTATGGCCATTCTGAGGCCATGAGCTTGAAATATCCGCTGTATCTGGTTTGGGGTTGCTCCTAAGGCCAGCATTGTCCCAATATCCCGGCGTTTTTCTGCAACCAGCAATACTAATACAGCCGTGATGCTCGAAGCGTTGACGATAACGATGAGACTTAAAACGGCAATAAATATCCACTTGAGCATCTCTAGTCCGGCCAACAACTCGCGATTGCGCTCAATCTGATCCATGAAGATAAAGGGCTGGCCAAATTCGTTTTCCATCGCCGCTCGGATATCTGCCTTTTTGTTAGCGATTTTACTGGTGTCTGATATTGATACTTCTATACCATCGGCCTGTTCGGCCTGCGCCCATGCGTTTGCATCTTCCAAATGCACAAATGCCCAGCCCCGGTCGTATAAGGAGTTTCTGCTATTAAATATGCCGGCGACTGTAAACACTTTCATCTTTGGCATCATGCCGGACAAGCCAAAGTCGACCTTGGTAAGTATTACTTGAAGGTCATCGCCTACCCGCAACCCTTGTTGCCTTGCAAAGTCAAAGCCTATGATAACCTGGCCAGGTTGCAAGTCTTCGATAGACCCCGGCTGGATATTGTCAAATAGGGCTGATGTGAGTCGGGCAGTTTTTGGAACTACAGCTTTAAGCATCAGCGGCTCTGTAATTTGACCAAGCCTAGCAGATCTGGCGAATGACCATTCCATACGAAATGGGTTTGCGGCCTTTACACCGGGGATGTCATTGAGTATTTCGAGTGCCCTATCTACCTGCCACTCGTCTTGGTCGTATGGCTGAAAATTAAAATGCGCTGTGGCTTTATAGAGCAAATCCTGAATACCTTCGCGCCAACCTGTCATCAGTGCTTGGGATACGACTAGTGTAAAAACACCTATGGCCACACCCCATCGAGCAAACCGAAGCATTGTGCGGACAAAGGCACCTTTGCGTCTGGTATTTAAGTAGCGTTGGGCAACAAAAAGCTCAAAGGCGTTAATCATCGCTATCTCTGTCTCTCTCTGTCGTTGAGGTATTTAAGCAGGATGATGTCAACTAATTCCCATATCTCCTTAAGAGCGGCCAGAGCCATGACTAGCCCTAAGCCTACCAAAAATCCTCTGCCTATGTTACCAGTCATCTTTGATGCTACTCGTGGATATTCCCATATCCAATGTGGGAAGCGTGCCTCTAGGGAAGCGCGCACTAAGATCATGCCTCCCCAAAGCAAATATAAAAATCGAAAGGCCCTCCACAGGAGAGAGGTGAGGGGTGTGTTTTCGGGAGTGTCTACCACTTTTTGTCTATCTGGGAAAAAACTGGATGTAAAAAATTTGTTGCCCTTGAGTGAGCCATCGAGTACTTCTCAAATGTACACCGTCCATCGCTAACTGACAAACATTTGCCATGCCAATCTGAGAATCAGACCAGCAACAACTAATGTAAAGAGGGTGCGAACCCATTTGCTTCCCTTTGCAAGGGCTGTTTTTGCCCCTAGATAACCTCCAACACCATTTGAGGCCGCCATGCTAATGGCTAGTAGTGGTAGCCAACTTCCCCTTGAAAGAAAAAAGACAAGGCTTGCGATATTTGATGCCCAGTTTACAGTTTTTGAAAGCGCAGATGCTCTCAGAAAATCAAAACCAAGTATCACTACAAATGAAAAGATAAGCAGGGTGCCTGTTCCGGGCCCAAAAAAACCATCGTAAAAACCTATGACAAAGGAAAGCAAAGTAGCAAACAAGGACTGATACTTATTGTTATAGCGTGGTGTATGTGCTGTGCCTAAGTTTGGTTTTAGCAATGTAAAGAGCAACATCCCAATCATCATCACCAGCATCACAGGACGCATGTGTGCCTCAAACCGGCCCTCAAAAAAATAGGCTGTCCTGGCTCCGAGTACTGCGCCTGCACCTGCCGCGATCATAGGATTAATCATTTCTCTAAAGGGTACGATGCCACTTCGGACAAATTGTGTGGCCGCAAAGGTAGTTCCTGTGCAAGCTACAACTTTGTTGGTACCCAATATTGTGGTGGTGGATTCGCTCGAAAGCCCCAAAAATAATGCTGGAATTGATATTAGGCCACCGCCTCCAACGGCTCCGTCAATAAACCCTGCAAGCCCAGCCGCTAATAACAAAAATAAGAGTGTCGATGTTGAAGGCATCAGTTGACTTTGTTAGACCTTCATTATTTCGGCTTCTTTGTGCTTTACGACATCATCCACTTCTTTTATGAACTCATCAGTGATCTTTTGTATTTGATCCAAAGCTTTCCTGGCCGCATCCTCAGAGATGCCAGCAGATTTATCTTTTTCTGCCTTTTTTATATTTTCGTTGTGGTCGCGCCGAACGTTGCGGATAGCCGTTTTTATTTCTTCGCCAACTCGATGGACAACTTTTGTTAATTCCTTTCGCCTTTCCTCTGTTAGGGCAGGGATGGGGAGCCGAATTACAGAGCCGTCATTTGCTGGATTTAGGCCAAGGTCACTCTTCAAAATGGCGGTTTCAATTGCCTTGATAGAAGTCTTGTCGAAAGGTTGAATCAAAAGGCAGGATGGTTCCGGCACACTGATCCCAGCCAATTGATTGAGTGGCATCATAGAGCCATAGAACTCAACTTGCACAGTATCTAATATGGATGGATTCGCCCTGCCGGTTCGGATGGTCGCCATCTCTTTTTTCAGCGTTTCGATACTCTGCTTCATCTTTTTTTTGGTGTCTTCGATGTTTGAGTCCATTGATATCGCCATAGCTTTCTCCCAATACTATGATTGATTTTATACCATACATGTTCTTATTCATCAAAAAGCGTTTGCGAAAACAATTTTGGGGGGGGGTGGAAAACAGTACTAATCGTTGTAGTCAGAACCCACAAATACGTCTCTTTGTTTTCCGGCTCCCTGGTCGGGCCCTATTAACCCTTCCTCTTCCATCCTATCAATTATTCGAGCGGCGCGGGAGTAGCCGATGCCTAGCTTTCTTTGAAGTAGGCTAGTGCTGGCTTTTCGCTCGCGTTTAACTACTGCTACAGCACGAGCATAGATGTCCTCACCTGCTCCGTCCGCTCCAGCATCTGGATCGCCGGATGCCGTATGGTTGCCGTCTTCCTCTGTGTCTATAGCTTGGATGAGTGCTTGGTTGTATGTTGGCTTTCCTCTTTCTTTTAGCCAGTCAACGACGCGGATGGTTTCTACTTCTGTTAGATACGGCGCATGAATCCGCCTGGGTCGGCTAGTGCCTGGGCCTAGGTATAAGGCATCGCCCTTACCGAGTAGCTGTTCGCCTCCGCCAGTATCGAGAATTGTTCGACTGTCAATTTTTGTAAACACTTGATAGCTAAGTCTTGCGGGCAGATTTGCCTTGATGACCCCTGTAACTATATCAACGCTGGGACGTTGGGTGGCCAATATCAGATGGATTCCGACTGCCCTTGCCTTTTGTGCAATTCGGGCGATGCTGTCTTCTACTTCACTGCGACAAACCATCATCAGGTCGGCGAGTTCATCAATTATAACCACAACATAAGGCATTGGCTCTAAATGTGAGGGTCTGTCCTGCCATTTTGGGTTGGGGGTTCTGTCGGATATGTCAATTATTCCGCCTGCTTCAATCACTTTAGAATTGAACTGCGCCAAATTTCTTACAGAGAGAAGGCTTAGTTGCCTGTAACGTTCCTCCATCTGAGCCACTACCCACTTGAGCACGCGTCCTGCTTCCTTCATTTCTGTCACAACTGGTGCCCACAGGTGTGGGATGTCTTCGTAAACACCAAGTTCTACCATCTTGGGGTCTACTAGGATCAGTTTTACTTCATCAGACCTTGCTGAAAGCAAAATGGAGCAGATCATTGCGTTGATGCCAACGCTTTTGCCAGAATTTGTGCATCCTCCAACAAGCAGGTGGGGCATCTTGGCCAGGTCTGCAACAACGGGCTTTCGGGCTAAATCCCTACCCAAAACTAAGGGCAAAAGGTTTGACTCTGGATGTTGAGAGATTTCAAAAAATTCTCTGCTCTCTAATATCTCTCTGAAATTGATTATTTCACGAATTGCGTTTGGAACTTCTATCCCAACTACATTTTTTCCGTGTATTCTGTCGATGCGCACACCTTCTGCTTTTAGACCAAGGGCAAGGTCTTCTTCCATGTTCAGGATTTTTGACAGTGGCACGCCGGGGTCTGGGGAAAACTCATAAACAGTGACTACTGGGCCTGGTTGCATACCAGAAATATGTCCTTTGACTTTGAATTCAGATAGTTTTTGTTGAATCAAATTCTTTGTGTCTTCCAAGAATTGCTGATCCATACATTTATTTTCTGAAGGTGGGTCGAATAAACTATGGGGTGGTAAGTCCGGCCGGAAATTATCAGTAGTTGGGTGCTTGTCAAAGCCTTTTGGTATTTCTGGGAGTGGCTTGTTTGGAGTTGGTTCCGATAGCCCCAGTGGTCTCTGTTCTAGTACGCGTCCGTAGTAATCTTGGCTTACCATCGGCCTGACCAACGGAGGCTTTGGGGTTGGCGGAGGTGGAAGATTCTGCAATAATTCTGGTGGAATAGCCCTATCTAACTGTTTTTGGGTAGGTTCGGCTAGCAATATATCTGTTTCAAAGTGGCCAAATGGTGTAACCCCTATCCGAGTAGATTTTATTTGTGGGGTTTCATTTTCTGGGCTATCGGTGTGGGTCTCCAAATTGATTGATTGAATATTTGGATATTGTATTTCTATAATGGGCTGGCTGTTTGACTGTCTGTAATTTGCGGTGGCCTTTTCAGCTTTTTCGAGAGCATCCATAGCTTGCTGATGCTCGTCTAGTGCCTTTAGCTCGAGGCCGTCTGATGTGTCTAGTTCGGGGATTATTTCTGTATTTTTTTGTTTTAGAGCAAGGATGGGTTTTTTTGCTAAGCTAATAAAGGATTGGAACCATTTGGTGGCCTTTGGCCTAATCCAAGGGAAAACGCTATTGTCCATCCACTTGGCAATTTTGCCTGCAACTGCTCTGGCAGTTTTTGGAGCAATAATACTCAAAGATATGATGCTGAGTGCGACTAGGGTGATGGGCAGTCCAACTGCTCCAAGAACCTTTTTTAGCCCAGGCCACATTGCGTAACCTACCCAGCCGCCGCAGTGAATTTTTATCGCATCCCCACCTAATTCAGATGACCAATTTATTCCTCCGAAGGCTCCTAAAAATGTACAGACTGTCAGTGCAAAGATTAGCCAAGCGATTCGCCTATGCCATCTGCGAGATTCATTTGCCAAAGCATCCCAGATAATATAGCAAGGTAGCAACCAAGCACCAAATCCTACAAAGGCAATTGGCAGACCTGCCAAGTTGGCACCAACAAAGCCACACCAGTTATTGTAGCCACCACTTATTCCGCCCCGTGATAGCATGTTGGGATCGTTTGGATGGTAGCTTATCAAGGATATAATCACCAGTAAGGCCAGCACTAGTAGCGAACCCTTGATGAGAAGTTTTTTTAATCCTTTCTGCACAATACCTCCAAGTAGCATTTTACGCTTGAGATTTGAAGTTGTGGAAAAAATAAGCAGAAATCGTCTAAATCCCTGCATAGAAACTATAGAATCAAGATGCTACAATGGTAGGAATGGAAAATATTACTGTTGAACCCGCAAAACCAAAAGCACTCTGGATAGTACAAGTTCGTGAATTGTTCGACATGATTAAGTTTGAGCATACTATTTTCGCGCTTCCATTTGCTTTTATTGGTGCTCTTGGTGCTACAGGCAATACCATACCTTGGAAGAGCTATTTTTGGATTCTGGTGGCAATGGTGGGAGCCAGGACACTGGCAATGACATTTAATCGTTTGGCAGATGCTGACCTAGATGCCGAAAACCCTAGAACTGCAAACAGGGCAATTCCCGCTGGTCGAGTCAAGCCTTGGCTGGCATGGCTGATAGTGGGGGCTTCTGCCCTGATATTTGGCTATGCCGCAGTTAGACTTGGGCGACTCCCTGCAAAATTGGCTCCTTATGCCTTTGTTGTTCTGCTTGGATATTCTATTACAAAGCGATTTTTTGTATGGTCACATGCAATATTGGGTTTGGCATTGAGTCTGGCACCGTTGGGTGCCTGGATTGCCATTTCCGGCAGGGTAGAAACCCCAGCTCTTTGGCTTGCAATGGGGGTATTGGCATGGACAGCCGGCTTCGATATTATTTATGCACTTCTAGACAGAGAGTTTGACTTAAAAATGGGGCTTTTTTCAATCCCTGCAGAATTGGGAACTAGCCTTGCACTAGTGTTATCCAGAATATGCCATGCCCTCGCAGTTTTGTCATGGATGGTTTTTTTACTAGAGATGAATGCAACTTTTTTTGCCTGGATTTCTCTGCTAATGGTCTCGGCAATTCTGTTTCGAGAACAGTGGGTCGTGAAAAATGGAAATTTGGACAGGGTTGACCATGCGTTTTTTGCGCTCAACAGTTTTGTTGGGCCAATATTCTTTTTGGGATTTTTTCTGCATTGGACAATGATGTGGACAATGAAAAATTATTAGTTACTGGTTACTAGTTGCTAGAAAGTAGTATACGATTTATCAAGATGTCTAGTAGCCAATTGACAGCCAACTCAAAAGATAACTCAAAACAAGTCCTCATTGTCGAGGACGATGAGGGGTTTAGGGATGTGCTGACGATGGGTCTGAATGCCGCAGGGATAGCAACCTTCGCAGTTGGTTCATTGCATGAGGCAAGGGAAATATTATGCAGGCAATCGTTTGCCGCTGTCATTTCTGACATGAGACTGGGAAATGAAAGCGGGCTTGAATTGCTTACTTGGATGCGCGACAGGGAGTTGGAAATTCCCTCTGTGATAATGACTGCCTATGCTACTACAGAGACTACTGTTCAGGCTCTTTCACTAGGGGCGGTCGATTTCCTCACAAAAGCAAAAAATGACATTCAAGAACTGATCAAGGTCGTTCAAGGCATCATGGTTAAGTCATCTGCGCCAAAAACTATAGAAGATGGCGATGTGGGGGATTTTGTAGGAGTCAGTGACAGCATAAGGCGGGTGCAGGCTCTTATTGGCAAGTTTGCAATAGCAGATGCAACGGTTTTGATTACAGGTGAAAGCGGTACAGGAAAAGAAGTAGCGGCAAGGCTGATACATCGCTATTCAACCAGAAACAAAGGGCCATTTGTTGCCATAAATTGCGGTGCTCTGCCAGAGAATCTTCTGGAGTCTGAACTGTTTGGCTTTGAAAAAGGTAGTTTTACAGGTGCCAGCACGATGAAGAGAGGCATTTTTGAGGAGGCAAAGGGGGGCATTGTCTTTCTTGATGAAATAGGCGAAATGCCGGTTTCTCTACAAGTAAAATTATTAAGGGTTCTACAGGAGCTTAAAGTCAGGAGAATCGGTTCGAGCAAGGAGATGCCGATCGATGTACGGGTAATTTGCGCTACTAACACTAACATCAGAGAACAAGCCGAGGGGGGGGCTTTTCGTCAGGATTTGTACTACCGTATTAATATATTGCATCTTGAGCTACCTCCCCTAAGGGATAGACTGGAAGACTTGCCTATCTTTGTGAACCATTTTTTATCTAAGGCGTGCAAGCGACATGGCAAACCACCGATGGTTCTCTCGCAGGATGCTCTGGAGTTACTCGGCAACTATTCTTTCCCCGGCAATGTACGAGAGCTGGAAAATCTCATGGAGCGTTTTGTAGCCCTCGGTTCCGGTGGGGTTTTAGACAGTGAGGTTTTTCCAGATGGCCTCCTTGCAGAGTTGGTATCTGTTAAACCAAAGACCTCTGAGGCAATCGCTTTTTTTGAAAACGATTGTACGCTTCCCAAAAAGGGCTTTGACTTAGATGCTTACCTAAAGTCCTGCAAGAGCTACATGATGCACAAGGCACTAGAGATTTCCGGTGGCAATAAAACCAAGGCCGCCCATTTTTTAGGTATGGGATACCGCCCCTTTAGCTACTGGATAGAAGAGGAGGGCGGCATAAGTGGCCTTGCAAAGGTCCCTCCCTCGCCGGCGGATTTTCCCCTTAAAGCGGGGAAGAAGGAACAATAACTGGTTGATAAATTCCAATCGAGTTCTTGCAATGTTGTGGTTATTTCCGAAAAATAACTACAATATTTTATTTTTGTCACTTTTACCTTGTTGAAGACACTAATGTTATGCCAAGTTGCTTACAGTCTCAATTGATGCAACTTAACAATTGGTAGTGTACGAGGCTATCACTACTTGCTTTTATTGCAAATATAAAGTAGCATTAACATATTCGTTGCCTCATTTTGATAAGAGGGCTTTATGGAAACCACACAAAAAAACAAACAAAGGGGTTTTTCGCTGATGGAGCTGATGTTAGCTCTGACCATTATTGGTATCATCAGCGTCATAGGATTGAGAACATTTACCGGAAAGTCAGATCAGGCTAGACATTTGCAGGCTTATGATACCTTGAAGCAAGTGCAGGAAGGCATTACAGAATTTTATATGAAGACGGGCAACTATCCTGAGCTTAGCAGTTGGGAAGCTATGGTGGGTGCAAATTCCCCATTAGTGACCAGGCACATGATCAAGGTCAATATCCCAATCAATGACCCTTGGGGAAATCCATTTGAAGGTAAATCCACAAAAAATACATTTGAACTAAAGTGCGCAGGTCGTCCTGACCAAGGCGAAGAGCTAGGGCCAATCACTTGGACACCTAATGGCCCCATTGGTGGCCCAGGGCAACAGCCCAGGGATAGCACCACCACTGCTCCCGCTGAAACCGCACCTGTTCAAACGGCATCTCCACAGTGATTGAGCTATCCAAGTTACCCGCCGAGGGCCTTCGCGTAGAAGGCTCTGCAGGGTATGTGCCGGTAGACAATGATGAAATACTGCGTGATCTTGTGTGGCAAATTTTTGTTCAGCCCTCCGACATGGATTTTTTCTTGGATATCCAAGCAGAGGCAGTTTTTGAAGGTAACTGTGGACGATGTCTGGAGCCTGTTGATCAAAAGACAATGCTTCGGTCACAATTTTTGGGCAGTTCTGATCCCGACATGGTGGCTCGTGGGTCCTATAGCCTTGGCTCGCAGGACCTTGATGTGGTCTATTTGCCTGAAGTAGTACTTGATGAAGATACTCTTGTTAGAGAACAATTTATACTGCATCGTCCAATGCAATTGCTATGCAGGGAGGATTGCCTTGGGCTATGTCCACAGTGTGGAAAAAATTGGAATAAGGGGCGGTGCCAGTGTTGCCCCGAATATAATAACTCGCCGAGTGCGCTGGCAATCGCTCTGGCAGATGTCAAACTAAATTAACACCCTGAATCAAATGTATTGCCTTTCAGGAATGACTCAAGGAGTAACAAATGCCTAATCCCAAGCGTCGCCATTCACGAGCCCGACGAGATCGTCGCCGTGCCCATGATGGGTTGGATGTAATGAGTTCGAGTACCTGCGCTAATTGCGGTACACCAAAGATGCCCCACAGAGTTTGCCCCTCATGCGGTTTCTATAGAGGCAAACAGGCAATCAGGACAATGGAATCAGTCTGAGTCTGCCAGTGGCGGTTATTCATTCTCCACCTCAATATTGCATAGCACTAGATGCTATGGGGGGAGATCACGGTTCTAAAGTTACTATGTCTGGTGCGGCAATGGCACTAAAGGCAATGCCAGAACTAAAACTTATACTGGTTGGTGACGAAGCGGAAGTCAAAGCCCATCTGAACAACGTCAATCTGAATGATGAACAACTGTCCCGTGTTGAAATCGTTCATTCAAATTCTGTTGTCGAAATGGATGACAAGGCTACCTGTATTCTAAAAGAAAAAAAACAGAGCTCTGTAAGGATGGCCGCCGAATGCGTACGAGGGCATAGTGCTCTGGGGATGGTATCCATGGGAAATACAGGAGCGGCCATGGTTGCATCCATGAAGGTGATTGGTACACTCAAGGGTGTTGGTCGTCCATGCCTTGCAACTATATTCCCCAGCCTTAAAAAAGGTACTCCGACAGTTTTTCTTGACGTGGGTGCCAACATAGATTGCAAGGCCGAACACATTGCACAATTTGCCTTGATGGGTGGAGTTTATGCCGAAGAAGTCCTTGGAATTCAAAAGCCCAAAATTGGTGTGCTGAGCGTGGGCGAAGAAGATGCCAAGGGTTCTGAAGTGACGCGGAATGCCGCCACTGCCTTGAGAGCCTTGGACATTAACTTCGGAGGCAATGCAGAAGGCCGTGATATATGGAATGGCGATTTCGATGTCATAGCCTGCGATGGATTTGTCGGTAATGTAGTCCTAAAGTCATCCGAGGCCCTGGCAGAGAGTATCCGACACGGGTTGAGGGAAAGCCTAGATAGCGACATATTAAGCCGCTTTGGAGGGCTTATTGCCAGGCCATCGATGAAAAAATTCTACAAAAAGCTAGACTATGCCGAGTATGGTGGTGCTCCGCTCCTTGGTGTGAAGGGTATTTCTATCATCGGCCATGGCCGTAGCAATGCGCGCGCTGTAGCTAGCGCGATCCGAGCCGCCGTTAAGGGGGCAAAGCATAATCTAACAGACAGGATTCAAGAGAGTATGCGCCAATTATTGCAGGTTTCCAATGAAACATGAGTGGATGGTAAACATCTCCAGAGAATTATTAATCCAGAATACCTCCCCATTGGGAGGTGTTTTTTTATAGGCTAGGTATGATGATATGAAATATAAACGCATACTACTCAAACTCTCTGGCGAAGCCCTGATGGGGGAACAAAAGAGTGGAATAGACCCATTGGTAGTTAAAAACATAGCTGGGCAAGTAAAGGAGATCAGGGAGCGCGGGGTTGACGTAGGCATTGTCATCGGGGGAGGAAATATCTTTCGGGGCATCGCAGGTGCTACAAAGGGCATGGACAGAGTGACAGCCGATCATATGGGGATGCTGGCCACTGTCATAAATGCTCTTGCGTTACAGGATGCCATTGAGCAAATGGGCGTACCCGCCAGAGTGCTATCTGGGATAGAGATGCAAAAAGTAGCCGAATCTTTTATCCGGCGGCGTGCCATGAGCCATCTAAACAAAGGCCGAATAGTAATTTTTGGTGCTGGTACAGGAAATCCGTTTTTCAGCACAGATACAGCCGCGGCCCTGCGTGCAATAGAAATCGAAGCGGAAGTCATAATGAAAGCTACCAACGTGGATGGTGTCTATACAGCAGACCCCAAAAAAGACCCAACTGCAAAGCGATTCGACCACATCTCTTACCAAGATGTACTGGAAAAAAATCTACGAGTTATGGATGGAGCGGCAATAGCTATCTGCCGCGAGAGTGGAATCCCCATTTTGGTATTCGATATGAATACTCAAGGAAACCTAGTTGCCGCACTCCAAGGCGATTTGATCGGGACGCTTGTTGATTGAATTGATCCCCTTCAGATATAACTTGGTATACTGGTGTTGGTAGCAAGAGGCCGATAACAATATTATTGGAACATCTAGCACTTTTGGAGCATCTGGTTGATGAGGTGAGAAATGAAACGCAGTCGGGGTTTTTCCCTGATGGAGATATTGTTGGCGATGACCATTCTGGCAATTTTGGCCAGTTTGGGGGTTGCAGGCTATAGACACCACCGCCGTTCCGCCGCTGAAGCTGTACTAAAAGCCAACTTGCAGATTTTGAGACATGCTATCGAACAATTTAAGGCTGACCGGGGTAAGTATCCAGCGAGTTTGGATGATTTGTGGAGAGAGGCAGATAAAAGATACCTCCGTGAAATCCCTATGGATCCAATTGCCAGATCAAATAGAATGTGGGTCTTAGAATTTGAAGCACCTGATGCTGATAGTCCCGATGGGGAGGCTGGTATCTCGAATGTCAGGAGTGGAGCCGATGGCATTGATATGGAAGGCACGGCATATAGCGATTATTGAGATTGGCTTGTGATACCATTTCACCTTTCCAAATGCCAAAAATATCTGTAATAATACTAGGTTGCGTTTAATCGGGATTAAACGCAAAGCGCAAAAGTTTTTGCAAACACGAGCAAAGCCCGTATTTTCAAAAACTTGCGGGCACTGCTTTCGCATTGCCGTTATACCAAGTTGCTCCCGTATGGGTGCAACTTGGTATAACGACGCGCCCGGACAGGGCTTTTTCTGAAAACTGGCAATTAGCCATTTTTTAGAAAAATTTTGGTAAAATGATCGCTACACAGTACCGCTTTGTAGCATTTTTCATTTAATAACTCAATACTGATAACGGTTGTACACATCACAGACCCATGAAAGAAAAACTACTTGTCCAACTAGACATTGCTTCGGCCTCTCTGATGCTGATGTGGGTACTGTTGGTCATTCTTCATTTTCTCTTTGGGCAAGTTGTAAATATAAAAGCCGTTGATGCAACCGCTTGGATTGCCTTTGGTGGTTCACTGCTGTTGTCCGGATTGCCACGTTGGCTAAACGATATAGTCGACAAGGAAATCATAGGCCCATTCAGGGTATGGTTTGCCGCCTGCACTGTCGCACTGATATTTTGCATGACCAGTTCATTTGTTGTCACACCAAAAATGGCAGAACTTCAGACTCTGTTAGTCACAGAGCAAATGAATGAGCAACAAAAGGACAAACTGAAAAAAAATTATTCAAAGGTAAACAGTGTTAATATCCAGTTTTTGTGCATTCGAGCTATATTTGCACTCGGCCTTTCGTTGGGGCTGAAAAGGGTACCACGCGTTGCCAAAATATAGATATACGGATTTAACATTGGTATTTCTTAATTACCAAGGCTTTTGTGTTTGCCAATGACATTCCCAAATGACAAGTGTTTGATGACACGACTAAAGGTGCAACCGTATAGCAGTTCAACTTTTTGTAGTTGAACTGCTATACTAAATACAAACTACTTTCCCTCCTCGACCAACTTGGAGCGAAGTTCTTTTCCTAGTTTGAAGTAGACCACGCGCTTGGAGGGAACATGGATAGATTGGCCACTGCGGGGGTTTCTCCCCATACGGGGTTTCCTTTCCCTCAGTCTAAAACTGCCAAACCCTCGTAATTCAACGCCTTTTCCAGCTTGTAGAGAGGAGGTAATGCTCTTTAGAAAGGTATTTACTAACAGATCGGCTTCCTTTTTAGATACTTCCAATTTATCCATAAGGTGCCTGGAGAGATCGGCCTTGGTCAGAGTTCCAACATGTTCCATTTTTTATTCTCCAATCTGTATCGGCTTACTAATATACACATATAAACTATTAGACTAATTGGCTCGGATTGCAATACAAAAGTTTGCTGATTATGGTTAAAAAATTGATATTTTTTGGAATATCACAAAATCATTTTCTTATAGATGAATGAATCATAGCTTGAAAATTTATTATTCGGAGTCTGGCAAGATTCTTGTTTTTTCCTTTTCGTCTGCATTTCTTTCTAGCGGTTTTCTTAGATTTTCTGGTACTGAGGGCAGATCATTTGCCTGAAAGCATGACTTTGTCAATATTGTTTTTAGCAATTTTTTTTGGGCAGAGTATTGCTCTACAGTCTTTTCTAAGACCCAAAGTAGTTCGAGGAGTTCAGTCGTAAAATCACTAGGCCATCCCGTCAGAGTTGATGTGGTTATGTCATTTAGTGGAGAGGATTTTTTCCCTGTAGGATTTTTCATTCTGTATCCCAGCCAAGATTGCACTACTTTGAGGCCAGATACTTCATATTCATATACTTCAAGTGGCACGGGAGCAAATTGCCCCTCTCCAACATATAGAGTTTTTAAGGCTGGATCATAACCATATTTCTCCGGGTATTTTTCTATACCTGAAGGTACCGCTTTTCTGCATTTCGCAAGTCCAACAGGCACCTGTTTACTATCGCGCCCTTTTACTGCATAGCGTTGGGCAAAAGTGTGTAGCCAAAGTAGGTTTTCGCCTATTTTTACTGCATGTGAGAATAGCTTTGGGTTCTTCGTTAATGGCACTCGCAATTCTTTGGTGGATAGTTCTTTTGCAAAATGGTTTGTAAAATCAGGATGTGCCATTGTTCCGTAGATATATGCTAGTAGCTGTTCTGGAGTTACTTTATGGTTGTATGTCTTTGCTAGTAGGGGTAAAAGCTCAGGGAGGATATTAGGATTTTTGCATTCGGGGTCGCGATATAAAGGCACTACATCTTTGCCACCTCGACCGCTAAAACAGTTTGTGTCTGGGATCAAGGCAGAGGCCACTATTGCAGGTCCATTGCCTAGCAATTCTGTAAAGATGGATGTGAGGTACAGTTGCCTATTACTGTGAGCTACCCAGAGAGCAGGGCGCACCCGGTCGCATAAACGCGAATCAGCAAGAATCCATTGCCTGTCAAAAGAGCGGAAAGCGTAATGTTCAATTGGTGGCGGCGGAGCCTCTACGGATAATTTTGCAATTGGTTTACTTTTTATGTGGCCAGGGAGGGGCGGGTAATGTTTGTCAATAGTTCGGTCTGTTTCGCGGAATGCTTCTTTCCTGTTTTTTGCTATCAATAGGCTTTTCCAGCGACTCTTGAGTGCTTGCTGGGTTGGGGCAATAGGCCAGGTTCGCTTAAATTGTATTCCGCTGTGTTGCCAAGGCATTACATCTGTCAATAATGGCATTGTGAAATAAGCCCCAGTTTCTTTGGGACGAAAGGGGGCAAGCCAGTCTTTTGGGCATTCCAACCATTTGAGGGACTTGAAATTCTTTATTTGTTCGAGTAACACGAGTTTTTCTTCCCGTGTTCCATCAATGTTAGCGTATTTAATTCTTGCGGGGGAATCTGTATTTTGCTTCTTGTACCTTATGGCAATTCCAATGGCAATGGGTATTTGTATGGCGAATATATTTTCCGTTTTTTGTGTTCCCCGACTGTCGCCACCTAAGTCTAAGATCCACACTTCATCGCACTGTTGCCGTATGTACTGCCTCATTCCACAAAAGGCGGGGCCATCTAAGTATGAAGATGGCGTGATAAAGCTGATTATCCCCTGCCCAGTAATGGAGTTGGACTCAAACACCTTGTAAATGGCCCATCTCCAGAAATATACATACTGGTTATACAAATTTTTGATATGTAAGCCATAGCCTGCTAAACTTACAGGCTCAATAAAATCTGATAGTATGGGTCTTGCTCTTGTTGGTTTCTCATTTTTATTGCTGATCTTGTGTTTTTTATTCTCTGAGATAATGGCTTTTTTGGAACTTTTCGGAGTGTAGTCCGTTACTATATCTCCCCACCTTACCCAGTTGCCGGTGGTTGCTATGTTTGCTTCGTTGCCAGCTACATTTCTGTCATAGGGGGGGTTACCAATGCAGACTAGAATAGGGACTGCCGTTTTGATTTCTAGTGCTTTTCTATGCTGATCGGTGATTGGTTTGTAAAAGGATGGAAGCTCTTTTGGCTTTGTATGAGGGCTTTCCAATGTGTCAGTTAGGTAAATAATGTTTTGGCCTTTTTGAATTGTTGCGCCTCTGTCGGTTATTGCCCTGTTTATGCGAAGTTCGCTGACTGCGAAAGGACCTGCCATTTTTTCAAAACCATATAGGTTTTTTGCCAGTTCTGTAGCCCTTGTTGGCACTGCCCCTTCGCCCTGCGCTTTCTTTACGTTGTTTAGGGCCTGTTCGATAACTCCAAGCAAGTAGGTTCCTGTGCCAGCGGCAGGGTCTATCGTTGTTACGGTGGGGTCGGCAAAACCTAGGGGCTTGCTAAACTTGTTTGCTAAAAGATCATCTATTAGGCGCACTTGTGCGTGGACTACTTGGATTGGGGTGTAGTAGACTCCTGCGTTTTTGCGGAGTTCGGGGTCGTAGAGGGAAAGGAATTGTTCATAAAAGAAAAGCCAAGGGTCCTCTTGGTTGTTTGAAGACTTCAGTGCTTGGTGGGAAATAGCACTTATTATTCTAAGCAGAGTGTCTATTGGTGCCTTGATGCCTTTCTTTGCATCGTCTTCAGTTAGTATTTGGAGTGCGCGTGACAGTAAAGAGTGGTCTGCTTTTAGTGTTGTTATAGCACTTTCTATATCTATGGGCCCATCTTTTTCGCTTTTTGCCAGTAATAAGGCGAATGTGACGGTCTGGGCGTAGGCATCTGCAAACTGCTCATCACTGGCATCAGGAAAAAGAAGCTGTCGCCATTCCATTGCTAACTGAACTAATGGCGAGTCCTCAACTTTCATTGCGTCTTCAACGTTATTTCGGAGCATCCGGCATAGCGGGGCTATCAACTTTGAAATTGATAATACGTTTTCAGGAACAATTGGTTCCCACGATAAGAAATTAGTCAATAGCTGGCGTATGGCTGACGTGCTTTGTTGGGGAGCGTCCTTTTTTGTCCGAGATGATGGAGGGGGAAATAGGTGGACTATTGACTCTGCCAGAACACCATTTCGATACAGCCCCCAGTCGTATCCATCACAGTACAAAACATTTGGCAGGTTGGCGAATCGGAAGGCTTGTTGTGAATCATGCCCCTTGTATCGAGAAGTGTCTGCCCCTTTGCCTGGTGCTTTTAGTTCAACGTATCCGACAAGAAGATTGTTGTTCAACACTGCATAGTCTGGTTTGCCGACTTGGTTTTCTAGCAATACCTCTCCAATGCAACTAATTTTGTAGCCAAGAGCTGTGGCTATTGCCGTAATACAGTTTACGAATGGTATACGTAGCTGTTCTTCAGGCTCACCTTGGAGGAGGGTGTTTGTCTTTGTTTTGATTTGGGCAATGAAGCTATTTAAGACACCTGCTATCGCTGTTTCTGACATTGAAGCCTCTGTCTGATGAAATCTGGTTTTAGCTAATTTTAGCTATTCCCATACTGGGTACTATTTCGGTGAAATAGACTTGAAGCATCATAGCACGATATTTCGATTTTTGAGAGTTTTCACTAATAGATAGATAGAGCCAATTTTTGAAACTGCCTAAAGATCACGGGGTCTGTCAACCCTTGCCACAGCTTCAGGCTGACATCCACCATTTCGGCTTTCTTGGAAACCACTTTCGTCCTCCGCGTGAACCTCGCCAGATGGTGGCGCGTGTTGCTGTTGTCCCGCTCGATAGCCACGGTGTGCTCTTTCCCTATGACGTGCCGCCTTTGCGGCAGGACTTCCCTAAATGCCTTCCAATCGTCTGTGTAGAAGATGCACTTTCTCAGGTGCCTCACTTTGCGATAGAGCCTCCTGAATGTTGCAGAATCACGACCGCCGAGCACCCAGGCCACAACTCTCCGTGTGCAACGGTCAATGGCTTTGATGACCCAAAGCCTGTTTTTTTTGACCCCACGAAGTGCCACATCTCGTCAAACTCCATCTGTCTGACATCACCGGACACCTCCTGTCCGGGCATCCTGGCCCCGGCCTCTGCAATCCAGCGGTAGACAAGTGAAGGCCAAGTGTCGAAAATGTGGGCAAGCATATTGTACGAACCTTTGCCGAGCGAATACAGAATCACACACATTGCTTTCTTTGCGACAATCCTCTCGTTTGTTCTGCCGTCCCCGACAACGAAGTTGTAGCCACAACTGCGACACTTGAAGCGTTGTTTACCCCTTGCCATCCCGTTCTTGACAGTGTCATTGGATTTGCAGTTTTTGCAACATGGCATAATAGCCCTCCTATGGAACCATTAAACCATAAATCTATCTAAAAGTGAATACTATCGACATTTTTACCACGTGGATTGATTGCGGCGGCACATTTTCAAGGCCATCAGAGTTGATTGAACTAGCGAGAAAATTCAACGCCGAAAGACTTGCCAGAGAGTGGGAGGCAAAGTTGGTCGCAATACCTACCTAATGGACAAAACGTCCTCAAAATTGTCACCATTGAATGGTATTATGGATGGAGAATAGGCATTGCCTCCAGCAAAAGGTATGATTATTGAGCACCGCGTTTTTATCCGAAAGCCAGGAAATTTTGTCCGACGGCAACATCCCATGGGGCGAAATGCAAAGCACCTCTGTTTTGGTGACAGGGGCAACGGGCCTGATAGGAGGCCTTATTTTGCGCGTGCTTTCTAAAGCAAATTTGGAGCGCGGCCTAAACATCAGGCTCATAGCCCATGGCAGAAACAAAAGCAAAGGCCACGCGCTGTCCCAGGAATGCGGGGCCGAATTTGCATGCGGCGACATAAAAGTGCCGCCCCTCTCGAAAGACATCGAATGCAAGCCCGATTACATCTTTCACTGCGCGGCCATCACCAAATCTGCCGACATGGTGGCAAAGCCAGTCGATGTCGTCACCACTGAGGTCTGTGGTACAAAAAATGTGCTGGAACTGGCTACAAGTGCCAAATGCAAAAGCATTGTTTACCTGTCTTCCATGGAAGTCTATGGGCAGACGGAGCTTTGTCAAGTCAGCGAAAAGGATTTGGGCAATATAGACTTGTCCAGCCCCAGGAGTAGCTACCCAGAAAGCAAGCGTCTTTGTGAAATGCTATGCAAGGCATACCATGCCCAACATAGTCTCCCCGTCAAAGTTGCACGGCTAGCTCGGGTTTTTGGAGCCGGAGTGCCACATGATGAAAGCGACATGCGCGTGGCGAGCCAATTTGCCAGAAAGGCGCTTGCCTGCGAGGATATTGAACTGCATACACAAGGAAACTCTATTGCTAACTGCTGCGACACGATGGACACAGTCCGTGGGCTCTTGACAATTTTACTGAAAGGCAAAAGTGGTGAAGCCTACAATGTTGCAAATCCCAGCGCAGCCGCTACGGTGCGCCAAATGGCAGGAATAGTGGCCAATGAGGTATGCAAAGGCAAAATCAAGGTGCTGACCGATGTGCCCGAAAACGTAGTACAGCGCGGGTACGCGCCGGATGTGGGCTTTAGGCTCAATGCTGATAAACTGACGGCCTTGGGTTGGCTCCCAAGACACGGGCTTGAAGAAATGTTCCGACGCATGTTGGCTGATTGGAAGGGCTGTTAAACTATGGGATTGATATGCTAAATAGGTTACCAACATGCCACAAATGACTACAGCGCTTATCTTTGCAGGCGGGGCAGGGCGGAGGATGAACACCCGTGCCAAGCCCAAGCAGTTCCTTGAACTATATGGTAAGCCAGTAATCATCTATACCATCGAACATTTTGAATCACACCCAGAGGTAGACAACATCGTTGTCGTTTGCATCGAAGGCTGGATTAACGAGCTAAAGCACCAGCTTAGGCTCTATGGCCTGGAAAAAATCAGCCAGATAGTCCCTGGCGGCAACATGGGCCAAGATTCCATCTATAAAGGGCTTCATGCCCTGAGCGCAGTTTGTGGCGAAAGCGACATAGTCCTGATCCACGATGGCGTAAGGCCGCTAATAAATGCCGAATTGATCTCTGCAAACATTGCAACGGCAAAGGAGTTTGGTGCATCGATTACAGTTGAGGCCGCTACAGAGAGTGTTGTGCGACTGGGCGGCGGAGGCCAAATTGCTGAAGTCCCCCCGAGGGCGGAAATGTATATGGCAAAGGCCCCTCAGACTTTCCGCTATGGCCTGATATGGGACCTCTACAAAAAAGCACATGTTGCCAGCATACCAACCATAGACTCTGCCCACCTGTGCAGCATCTATGGAGTGGAAATGCGCTCTGTAGAGAGTACCCCCAACAATATCAAAATTACTGAGCCGGCAGACTATTACATCTTTCGGGCTCTGCACGAGGCCATGGAAAATCAGCAGATAATTGGTATATAGCCTGGGCGGCAGATGCTAAAATGGCAGAGTAATGGACAGTGTTGCCGAGCTGATTATGGAGAAAGGCCAAGCTGAGGCTGGAGATAACCTGATTAATGGAAAAAGACGCATGATTACCTTCGCTGATGCCTTCCAAACAATCTTGAAAGGAGATTCGGCATATTCAAGGACTGACGGCGCAGAACCAAACGATTGTAATGAAGGGCTAATGGGTCTTTTTTGCGAAAAGGGTGTGGCTCTGTATGGTTGCGGATACGTCGGCAAAAGCGTGGCCGCGGGGTTTGTTCGTTTGGGGATTCCAATTTTGGACGTGTGCGATACGCGTCGCACAGGTATTTTTACAATCACAGGGCAGCCAATCCTGACCCCAGAAGAGCTGAGACATAAGCACGCCAGAGCCACAGTTTTGATTTGCACATTTTATGGATGTCATGAAATAGAGATATCGGATGCATTAGGAAAATTGGGTTTTAGCGACTCGCAAATTTTCTGTTACTCTAAGATATATAAATTAATCCCTTCTTTCGCGATTATTCCGGTTGATGAATTTCTGGCCGAACATTATGCAGGATACCAATTTGCGTACGACCAGCTTTCCGATGACCATTCTCGAAAAGTTCTGCTAGATACCGTGAGGATGTACCTGACAGGGCGACCTAAGACACCGTCCATCGGTTCGACGGAGTATTTTGATCGAGATCTGATTGCTCTTTCGCACGGCGAAGTTTTTATTGATGGCGGTGCATACAACGGTGAAACCACCATCCAATTTGCAAAGGAGTGTGTCTCAGCCGGTGTCTGCAATTGGAAATCGTATGCCTTTGAAGCAAATCCCCAAAAGCAAAACACAATAGTAAGGAATTTGGCACATTTCCAAAATGTTGAAATTGTAATGAAGGGCCTTTGGAGCCATGAAACTGAATTGACATTTAGCATAGATGCAAATAATTACGGCTCATCTTTTGTGCTCAAAGGCATCTTCGACAAAGAGGTCGTTGTCCCTGTCACCTCGTTGGATATGTTTTTTGCATCAAAGCCACTGCGCGACTGGCCTACCTTCATCAAAATGGACATTGAGGGCGCGGAGATATCAGCGCTGGATGGCGCAAGGGAAATACTTCGCAAAAAACATCCTAAGCTGGCGTTGTGCGTCTATCACCATGTCAGTCACCCCTACGAGTTACTCCGCATCGCCAATGACTGTAACCGTGGCTATCGGTTTTACCTAAGGCAATACGCCATGGGCTACAATGAAACAGTGCTGTACGCGGTTGATTGAGCATGGCTGAAAATTGCCTTTATATCGTCTTTTTTACAAAAACTCGCACTGCAATTTCTGGACAATACCATCAATTTCGTCCAACCGCGACTTGGCACTGGCAAGGCTACTACCTGTCGCCCCCATATAGAACTTTATCTTCGGCTCAGTCCCCGAAGGGCGGACTGCAAGCCAACTGCTGTCTCCAAACATAAATCTTATCACGTCAGACTTAGGCAAGCCTCTAATGCCACAAAGATAGTCCTCCACAACAGCCGCTTTTTTCCTACCAAGCATCATTGAATGGTTTGTGCGGTACATTTTCATGATCTCGCCCATCTTTTCCATCCCGTCAGCTCCGTCAATGGCCACAGAAATCAGCCGCTCATCCCAATGCCCATACTTGGCAAACAGCCTTTCTAGCGCATCATGAAGAGTAAGTCCCTTGAGTTTGTAGTGCAACGCCATCTCACATACGAGGGCAGCCGCGATGACCGCATCCTTGTCGCGCACAAAGTCGCCTGCCAGATAGCCGCAGCTTTCCTCAAAGCCGAATAAAAACGACCGCTTCCCGCTACGCTCCCACTCGCCAATTTTTTCCCCTATGTATTTGAAGCCGGTAAGTACGTCCACAAGCTTAACGCCATTTTGATTACATATCTTGCGTGCAAGCTCTGTGGTGACGATAGTTTTGATGACAGCCGGGTTATTGCCGAGGGTTCCAATCTCTTTCTTCGCAGCGATGATATATTCGCAGAGCAATGCCCCGATTTGGTTGCCCGAAAGGGCAGCATATTTGCCGCCGCTAGTGAGAGCTAAAACGCCAATTCGGTCGCAATCCGGGTCTGTGGCCAGTATAATGTCTTGACCCTCCGCCCGTTCAAGTGCCAGCGCAAACGCTGAGGGTTCCTCAGGGTTGGGGCGCGGTATTGTGGGGAAGTTTCCATCGGGCAATTCTTGTTCCGCTACTACAGACAGATCTGTAAAACCCAATTCAGCAAGAACCCGCCTAACCGGCAGATTTCCCGTTCCGTGCAACGGAGTGTAGAGTATACTCAGTTTGCCGGCGTTCTCCTCAACCAACTCTTTGTTGACAATTAGCGACTTGACCCTGTTGTAGTATAGAGTATCTACGCTATCCAAGTCAAAGAGTAATTCCCTCTTGCAGGCGGTGGAGATTGGCAGACGTGGCATGTTCGACAGAATGTCGTAGCTGTTAATGCACGATGAAATTTCACGCACCGCCTTGTCTGTTATCTGTCCCCCATCTGCCCCATATACCTTGTAGCCGTTGTGCTCCCGCGGGTTATGTGAGGCCGTGATTACGATTCCTGCAAAAGAGCGTTTTTCGCGCACAGCAAAAGACAGCATGGGCGTTGGCCTAGCCCCGGTAAACATATAGGTTTGGATTTCATTGGCGCACAGTGTTTCGGCCGCCGCGATGGCAAAGCCCTGCGACATGTTGCGGGTATCGTAGGCAATGCAGGCCGCCGCGCCCCCGTTCTCTTTTATGTGGTCGGCTAGCCCTTGAGTAGCCCGGCGGACGGTCAGATCATTAATGCGGTTTGTTCCCGCGCCCATAATGCCTCGTAGGCCCCCCGTGCCAAAAAAAAGCTGCCGCCAAAAGCGATCTGTTATTGCAGGTTCGTCGTTAGCGATTGCAAGCAGCTCTTCCCGCAGCGGCCCATCTACCGTCCCGCTTGCCAGCCAGCGGGCGTATTCTGACTTTGTGATTGCGCCATCGATCATCCGCAGCTCTTTACCGCCCGATACAGGTTTTCAACCTGCTCGGCCGTCTTTTCCCAAGAGAATTTTTTAGATTGGGCAAAGCCCTTTGTAATCATCTCTTTCCGCAGACTCTCGGAGGTAATAACACGCTCTATTTCGTGGGCAAGTTGTTCTGTGTCGTAGGCGTTGACGTACACTGCCGCTTCCCCGCCCACCTCCGGCAGGGACGTATTGTCAGCCGTGATTACTGGGCAACCACAGGCCATCGCCTCCAATACCGGAAGGCCAAAGCCTTCGCAGAGCGAAGGGAACACAAAGCAAAGGGCATTTGAGTACAGCCGCCGCTTTTGCTCGGCGGTAACATAGCCTGGCGTTATGATACGATCACTAAACGGCGAATTGGAAATACATTGACTAATGGGTCGGATACTGCTGTCGTTGGGGCCGATGCCATGGTGCAAAAATACCTTTCCGGCGATTACCAGCTTCAAATTATCATACTTGGTGGCAATGCTGTTGAAGGCTTGCACTATTCCGGGAATATTCTTGTTGGGGGCTAGGGCTCCGACGTAAAACAGATATTCACCTTCCACAACATCAGAAACATTACCTTTCTCGCAATAGAGGTTTTTTTCGTCATAGGATGGATAAATCACGCTTATCTGCTCGGCGCGTACCTTTGTATACTGCAATAACTCTAAACGAGTGGATTGGGAATCTGTTATGATGGGCGGAGCAACTTGTTCTATACGCGACAGGCCCAGCCCGTACACAAGCCTCAATGTTTCTTCCACCGACTCTGGAGCCGATTTCCAATAGATGTCGTGAATTGTGACGACCATCTCCCCCTTAAGATTGGTTGGCACGGCCACAAGGTTTGTAAAATGGTAAAGGTCGCCATGCGTGTTTGTCCATTCGTTATAGGACTTGGAGGCGTATATGTCGTTATCTCGGGAAGCTACGCGATAGTCAAGTTCGTTGCACTCGTAGAGCGGTACGCCATAACCGCCAAACAACCTATCGGCTCGTTCTTGGTTACCAACCTCGCAGTTGTAGTCAAAAAAGGTAAGCCCGTAGTCAAAGGCCCTGCGGCGTAGCAGTGCCTGTATGAGGTTCATTGCATAATAACCTAAACCCCGCAGTTGGGGGTGGCCGACAGCGTGCTGGGCTTCGATGATGATTTTTATTTGATTATCGCTGTACGAAAGCAATTTTGTAGACCTCCTCAGCCGTCCGAATGGTATTGTCCCAGGAGGATTTTTTAGCCTGAACAAAACCCTTTAGCGTAGCCATAAAACTTTAATATTTTCTGCTTTTTCAATAGGTTCAATTTCTTTGTGGTCAGTTGTAATTAGTGTTGCATTGCTGACTATTGATTCCGATACAGCAATTGCATCAGCCAGTGACATGCTATAGGTCGATTTAAGCCTTGCCGCCTGTTCAAAATGCTGGTCATTCATTTCATTGCAAACTCTGATTGGATGTTGGATGATTTGTGACAGCTTAGAGGATGCTTTTTCATGAACATAAAATTTTTTTAGCTTGTAATATACCTCTAGCAAATTGATTTTTTTGATTGTCAATGTAATCTCATTGTTCTTTGCTTTTTCATACAGATCGAGAACTTTTTCGGCACCTTTTTCAGCTTTCAAAACGGTCAGAATGGCACAAGCGTCTAATATATAATTCATTATTCAAGTTCCTTTTCTCTTGCTTTGTCTGCCATTAAATCATCTACTGTATAATTCATATCTCTCGCTATGCCATAGAATGGGCATCTGGAATCTTGTTCTTGGATTGGTGACAGCACTACATTTCCGTTTTCCTGGTGGACTCTAACCCGCTCGGTTTGGATCAATGGAAATAGTTGCGGTGGCAGTGTCTGAGTTTGGAGTATTAATTCAGTCATGGCAGATTTCCTTATGTTCATTATCGGCTGGCTCAGTGGCCAAGCCAAGGGGGTTTGTTTGGCCATGTAAACTATTTTGTGTAAATTGATTATCCATAACAAAGCCGGGAGCAGTTGTAGTCAAAAAAGGTAAGCACGTAGTCAAACAATTTGTGGCGTAGCAGTGCCTGTACCAGGTTCACTGAGTAATACCCTATACCCCGCAGTTGGGGGTGCCCAACAGCGTGCTGGGCTTCGAGGATGACTTTCATGCTCCCACTTCCCCTTTTATTTTATTGATGTCCATGTAATAAGGAAATGCTCCTTCACCGTCATACAATCGGAACAATTCTGTTCCATTAAAAGCGATCACAACATTTTCAAGATTCAACCCTTTGGCTACCATGAACTTAATTGCATCCACGAAATCTTCCAAAGCAAATATCACTATATAATCGCTATCAGTATCGAAGGTCAAATCAGGCGGTCTTATTACTGTGCCTTTTATCTGCTTGCCCCACTTTGTCTTATCTCTATCGAAAAAAGAAACTGGGGTCACGCCGAGATTTGACAAGAACGACAGGCACGAGGTGCCCCACTCGCCCGCGCCGTAAATATATACCATGCCCTTGGGAATATAGGATTCCTTGTCAGGGTATTTTATCAATTCAAGTTCTTCCGGCTTAGCGACATTATCACGCAACGGTATGCGTAATTCTCGCTCTGTATACGATACCGCTTTCATTGCACAATTGCGCCAAGTATAGTTATTTATGTAGAGGCTGTAAGCGTTTTGAGCGATAGCGTCACGTTCCCCGGCACTCAGCGACAAAAACCGAGTTATGCTGTCACCAAGGGATTCGATCTCGGTAATTAGGCAATTAACGCCATCTTCAACTGCAATACCCCTTGCACCAAACTCCGTGCAGATTACAGGGATTCCATATGCGAAGTATTCCAACATCTTGATGTTTAAGCCGGAACCTCCGACAATTGGGTTTAGGGCAAAGTCACAGGCTTCAAGTAATTCTGCTTTCTTGGCATCCGAAACCAAGCCTAGAATTTTCACATTATCAGGCAAGTTATCCGTAGCTATTTTTGTGCCTACGGAGCCAGCAATAATAAACATAACATCAGGAAAGTCCAACGCCGTTGCCACTATTTGATTAGCGGCATCGACCGCGACTTGGGCACTGCTAGAAATATAGAGAACGTGGACTTTTTTGGTTTCAGTGATTTTTCGGCGACTCGGCAAAACAAAATTTGCTGAGCCGATGTCATATCCTGCTGATATGTTGAGTATTTTCTCGCTACTAATTCCATACAGTTCTTGAAACCGCACTGCGTCTTGTTCTGTTATTGTGAGGGTTAAGTCGCTATTCTGACAGCACTCCTTTTCAAGTTCAAATATCTCATCATATGCTGACTGCGGTACGTTATAGATCCCCCAGGTCGCCTGTTTGTAGTCGTATTCCACATTTTGCGCCCTGTACCAAATCGGCTTGATACTTGCCACAGCTTGTACGAGCCGGTACGCATATATGTGCTCGGTAATCACGATGGCCGACTTTTGTATTATTTCACGCAACGGGTCGATAAGTGCGGTGCAATAGTGCCCGCTCCTAATGATCGACATTAATACTGTCGGCTCACAGCGTTTCCCTGTTTGGTACTCAATTTGAATTTGCTGATCAATTCCCTCTAATTCTTTAGGAAGCGGAAGTGAAACAATATTCAGGTGTGGAGTTAATCTAATGTCTTTAACAAATATGTCATGATATCCACATAAACATACAACAGTAATGTCGAACCATTCCGATAACGCTTTGTAGAAATCGCGTATGGCTAATTTGCCCCCATGGTTGAAGGGAAAGATGGGGTAAAAATTTACGACAGTAATGTGTGGTCTGGCCAGAGCAATTTCCTTTGCTGGATGTATTCTAGCAAGCCGCATATTTTTCAAGGCACAAACTCATGCCAGCAACACTTAAATCATTTTGCTTGTAACCATTCCGCAGGGCTTGTTCAACAATCTCAGGAGTTAATTCGGGATTCCCAGGGGTGGCTGGAGGAGGAGGTACCCCAAACGCCGCGTCTACACGGTTAAAGGCGACAAGTTCTTTGTAATAGCGGACAATCATGCCACAATTCATTACCGCTGAAAGTATGCTTGTTCTGCTTAATCTGTTGATGATATCAGAATGGTATATAAACCCTAGGGCATTATCAATCATTTCAGTGGCAATCTGTTGCCGATGGAAATGGTTAGCCATTTCGTTTTCTGACATATAAAGGTGCCCCCAAGGGGGAATAGTGAGTAGGGTGGCTTCGTTCCAATAACATTCCTTAGTAGGTACGGAATAATGATGCCCAATAATGGATGTCCATAATGGTGAAAACGTTGTGTAGAATTTACCATATGGCTTAAGGATGCGTTTTATTTCAGACAGGGCTTTTGCAGGATTGCTGATATGCTCAAAGGTAGCTACACTGATAACCAAATCAAATGAATTATCAGGGAAGTCGATGTTGAGAGCGTTTCCTGATTGAACTTTCCAATTATCGCCTACGCTCTCGCACGTATGCCACCATTCCTCAAGTGCCGGTTCTATGCCGATGATTTCCCGCGGGGCATAGCAGTCGGCGATGAACTTTACCAGCTCACCGTTGCCACAGCCAATATCAAGAATTCTTTTGCCGAATGGGTGGGCGAATTTAAGCAGTTGTTCACAAAATTCTGCGTTTTGGTATTGTGGTTTTAACTTGCCCGTGTTTGGAATATTGTTACCCATATGTGTCCCTCAAACTTGTTGTTCATAAGCAATTTTGTAAACTTCCTCTGTCATTTGTGCAGTCATGTCCCAAGAAAATTTTTTGCATTGTTCAAATCCCTTCTGCCTATATTCCTGACGCAAACTGTCCGAATTTAGCAATCGTTCGATTTCATAAGCAAGTTGTTCAGGGTTGTTTGGCGACACGTATACCGCCGCGTCACCGCCAACTTCCGGCAGACTTGACACATTAGTTGTTATCACCGGAGCACCACAAGCCATTGCCTCGAGTACAGGTAGGCCAAAGCCCTCATATTCGGAAGGGAACAGGAAGATTTCGGCACTGGACATAAGGGCGCGTTTTTGCTCGTCCGTGACGAAGCCAGTACGAATTATATCCATTTTATATGGGCTATTGGCTAGTTTAATGAATAATTCTTCATAATTGCTCCAAGCATCTCCAACAAGCACCAACTTTAAGTCTTTGTGTGTATTTTTAACTTGTTCAAACGCATTGATAATATCTAAGATGCCTTTTCGAAAGTCTAGTTTTCCGACATAAAGTAAATACGGATGTCTTATGTCGAACGCATTTAGGATGTTTTCGTTTTTTTCTGGGTAGTGTGTCGAAAAATCACAAGCTAATGGAACAACAAATATTCTATTAGCTACAATATTTGTCAAGTTTAGTATGTCTGCTTTTGTTGCTCCTGAATCTGCAATTATCAATATTTCTGGGTTATTTTCCAATATTTTTATTGAATGCTGGTATTTTGGCAGTTCATTCTTAACAGATATAGACTGCCCCATCCATTCAAGCCCTTTCGGTAGCATGGGAGTCATATCGTGAATTGTTACCACCATATTACTGTTCAAACTAGCTGGAATTGTTTTGAAATGTGGAAAATGAAAGACATCAGCATCGAAGCCAGAAAAGTCTGTATAGTCAATAAATTTTGATTCGTCTTGAATTGGTCTATAGCTTTGCGTGTTACATTCCTGCACTTGCAGATTGCACAAAATTTCTTTGCCAAGATGCTCTTCAACGTATTGGCGGTAGTTGCGTTCTTTGAACTGGTCAAAAAAGGATACTGATAAATCTATATCCTTTCGTTGTGCCAATGCCTTGATCAAGTTGATGACATAATAAGGGATACCGCTCAACAGGTCAATTGGATAACAGATATACTGGACTTCAACATTTACTTTCATTTTGTCACACACTCCTTCGGTCATTCATTTGTAATATATTTGTGCCATGTTGCCGAAAATTCCTGGGGCGTGTCAAATGGTGCTGGCAAACCATAATAACTATATCACTCATGTTATAAAATCACCTGGCTTCTTTTGAATACATTATACCGTTTAATAATAGATGCATGATCAATACAACGGTCGAGCAGTTCACTACGTTCCGTGGCAATATATATACGATTTATCCCATATTGATTTGCAAACAAATAACGATTATTAATAAGTATATCCTCCCATGATTCATGGATTGGGATTCCAGTATTTGGAATAGTTGCCTCTATCATTATTACCCAAGGGTGATATTTTTGGAAATCCATGCCAAGTAGCACTTGTTTTTCGAAGCCTTCAACGTCTATTTTCAAGAAATGTATTTCTTTTCCACTGGCATGTCTATGGCAGATTTCTGTAAGTGTCTCTATTGGTGATGAAATAACTGCTTCCGTGCGGGAATCTGCATACTCTTCTATAGCAGTAGTTAATTCCCCGAATTGATACAAGTTTATTTCACCTTCGTAATCACCTATACAGGTTTTTAAGTTGATTTCGTTTGGCCTGTCCCGTACCAAATTGTTATAAAATTTTTCCTGCGGTTCGACATTTATTCCATTGCCCCTGCCGGATAATGAAAACCATTTAGTTACGCTATTATTCCATGGATCATATGCACCAACATCAATCCAAAAAAGTTTATCAACGCCATGTAAAATATGGTGTAATATGACATCTTCACAATTCTGCGCTAATGATAGAATTTTTATTTCAGTAAAATCCTTTCGCTCTGCAATCGATAACAACATACTGGCATCAGATATAATGGGTATATTGTTAAAATCATTATTACGGAATATTGTTAAACATTCAGCGTATGTATTGCTAGAATCTGTCACAGAAATAAAGGATGTGTTCATGATATCTTGCGCGCATAATTGTTCTTTGTTCCTGCGTTTCATAGCATCCAACATCTGTGTAGTACCTACTATGCCTACTAGTCTATCGCCACCATCTAATACAAATACACAACAAAGCGTATGATCTTGGTGATATCTATAATGTATCTCGAAGAAAGATGCCGTGTCTCGGACAGTGTACTGAATGGGACTAGTAAACATTAGCACTGGCCCTTCAAATCAGTCTTTGACATTCGTCTTACCAATTCCTCAAACGTAACCACCCGTTCCCACCCAAGCACGTTTTTTGCCTTTGTTGGGTTGCCGAGAAGTACGTTTACTTCCGCTGGGCGGAAGAAGGCAGGATTTACGCTAAGCATGGTTTTGCCGCTCTTGTTGTCGATGGCGACTTCATTTTCATTCTCGCCTTCAAAGCGGATGTCGTAATCGGCATTTTGAAAGGCAAGCTGGGCAAACTCGCGCACGGTATGGGTTTCGCCGGTGGCTATCACAAATTCGTCTGGCACATCCTGTTGCAGCATCAGCCACATGGCCTTTACGTAATCCTCCGCGTGACCCCAGTCGCGCATGGCTGATAGGTTGCCCAGCTCGAGGCAATCAACTTCGCCGTGCTTGATGGCGGCTATGGTGCTTGTGATCTTGCGGGTCACAAATTCTTTGCCACGCCGCTCGGACTCGTGGTTGAACAGTATGCCAGCGCAGGCAAAGATGCCGTAGCTTTCGCGGTAATTCTTGGTAATCCAATGGGCGTACAGCTTTGCGGCGCCGTAGGGGCTGCGGGGATAGAAGGGCGTATCTTCGTCGCAGGGTGTGTCATAAATGCCGCCAAATAGCTCGCTGGTGGAGGCCTGATAAAATTTAGTGTCAGGCTTTACGTTGCGGATGGCTTCCAATAAATGGACTACTCCAAGCGCGTCTATCTCGGCTGTGGCTATGGGCTGTTTAAAGCTGGTGCCAACAAAGCTCTGGGCGGCCAAGTTGTAGACTTCGTCGGGCTGGCTTTCCTTTATGGCCGCTACAAGGGAGGGATAGTCGGAGAGGTCGCCCTCAATCATGTAGATTTTGTCTGCGATGTGGTCTACGTTGCCATAATCCAGCCTACTCTTGCGGCGGTACAGGCCATAGACTTCGTAGCCCTTAGACAGCAGCAGTTCTGCCAAATAAGATCCATCCTGGCCAGTGATGCCGGTAATGAGCGCGTGCTTCATGGGCCTTCCTCTGGACTGAACCGCACAACGTTACCTTCATCAAACCTGCCCCCAATCTGCACTTCAGTGATTTGCATGTCTGAAGTTGCTGTGAGCTTGTAGTTCTGGCCCCGGGCTATCTTGGCCACGTCGCCGGCGGCCAGCTTTTGCGTTTTGTTGCCCAGCGACAGTTCGCCGCAGCCGGAGGTGACGACCCATACATGGCCGCGGCATTGGCCCGGCTGACAGCTGATGGACTTGCCTGCAAGCAACGACATTTTTCTTACCAAGCTCTCCCTGTCCTGCGCTACGACCGTATAGTTGCCCCAATGCATTTCTTCGTACATCGGGCGCGCATGTTCCAGTTTATCCACAATGGGCTTTAATTGCGAACTCTCTATTAGGTCAGACACCAAAATGCCGTCTGGGCTGGCGGCGATTATCACGTCTTTTGTGCCCAGCGCGACAACTGGTATGCCCAGCTCGTTTACCACAAAGGTGTTCCTGGTATGCTGCGAAACCACGTTGCCCAAGGCCGATGCAGGCATTTCGTCTGTAAGCGTCCTCCATGTCCCTATGTCGGCCCACTTGCCGTTGTATGGCACAACGGCAACATGGCTGGCCTTTTCCACCACCTTGTAGTCGAAGCTGGTTTTTTCCAGTTCGCCATACTTGCTATGCAGTTCGCCATAATTTGCAAAGTTGGCATTCTCACGTGCAATGCCCATCATGTAGCCGAGCTTGAAGGCAAATGCGCCGCCATTCCAGTATGCCCCGTCGTCTATTAGCTCCCCGGCGGTTTTTTCGTCCGGTTTTTCGACAAACTGAGAAACCAAGAACGCGTTGGGCGCGATTTCGGCCCCCGGCACAATGTAGCCGTACTTTGATGTGGGCAGCAAGGGCTTAATGCCTATCAATGCTATATCAGCCGCTGTACTGCTTACAAGTTTGTCCAGGCGCGTCAGGGCGCCGAAAAAACCAAGCTCGGTGAATGGGTCGACGGGCAGGACGATCACCGTTTCGTCATAGCTGATGTTTTTTTCTAAAGCCAGGTAGCCGCAGGCAAGCAGGATGGCGGGGAAGGTGTCGCGGCGTTCGGGTTCTATGACAACCCTGACGCTGTCGCCCAACTGATTGCGGATGCTGTCTAACTGGGCAGCGTTTGTGGCGATGGTGATTGCCGCATTGGGCTGGGCTTCTTTTATCTGTGCGTATACCCGTTGAGCCATTGATTGCCTGTTGCCGTGCCCATCTTCCAGCAGCTTTAGGAACTGCTTTGAGCGCACGTTGTTTGACAGCGGCCAAAGCCGCTTGCCCGAACCGCCGGAAAGCAAGATGATCTGCATGTTCAGTTATTTGTCAAAGGTGTGCCTGGCGGTATTTCTCTGCCAGAGATTCTTGCAGGAATTTGGAGACATTGATGTTTTGCGATTCTGCAAATGTATTTAGGTATGCAGGGATTGTGATGCTGCGCTTTACAGTTCTTTTACCGTGTTTTCTGGCGAATTCATCTATATCCAACGCGATTATGTTGACAAATGCACCTTGGCCTTTATTGGGCTTGACCGCATTTAAGGGAGTTGGGGGCGGCACTGGCAGGTTGTCTTCAATTTCGCCCAATATCCAGCCTGACGCTGCATCAATGCCCATCAATATGGCCTCTGCAAGATCATCGCCTTCCGTGACGCAGCCCGGAAGGTCAGGCACAACTACTGTGTAGCCGCCCTCATCGGCGGGATAAAAAATGGCAGGATAGCTTAATCTCATCATTGCCTCCTATTTCTTCAAACCAGCTTGCATTAGCACCGATTCCGCAGTGCTGCGTTTCAAATCGCCTTTGTGTCTAGGGATGGTGACTTTTCCTAGTTTGACTGGATGCCTGTACTGATAGTGCGAGCCATTCACATCAACTAGGCTCCATCCGTCAGCTTTGATTTTTCTTTCCAATTCTTTGAAATTCAAGTTTGCTCCTTACCGTAGTTTCTACCAACGAGCAGCTTTGTGTCAACCTTCCGTGTTCGTTTGCAGTTATTCTTTCAAGCCCCCAAGTCCATTCCCGCACTCCTGCAAACTGGGACAGATGGATGCGGGGCCTGCGTTCTTCTTCTGGGGGCAGCCGCATGTAATCGCCGTAGAGCAAGGTTAGGTAACTGTCATAATCGGCAACTGCCTTGAAGATATGACCCTCAAACTCCAGTTCGGTATTGCCATCAAGAAAGTGGGCAGGTGTGCCGTAGCCGTTTGTTTTGGGGGTTGGGGCAGGCCATGGCGTAGTGGCGCACAAGCTCTGTGGGCTTGCGGTTGCACAAGAACAAAAAACAGGGCATACTGTTGCATACACTTGTGGGGGCAGCCATGGCACAGCAGCAGACTGATTTGAGTAACCTCAGAGAGAGTGCGGCGATCTTTTTTCGCAGCTATGGGCTTAGTTTCTCTGATGGCATGAACTTCTTGTTGAATGATTGGGATAAAATCCCTACCAAGGAGACCCAAGCTGCCATTGACGAACTAGAGGCCGGGAAAGGTATCCGCTTTCGAGACATGGATGCCTTCAAAAGGTGGATGGATGAGGGCGATTGAAACCACCGCCCGATTCAGGCGCGACTTCAAACGATTAAGACACGGCATAGATTCAGGGCTGATGTATGAGTTTATCGAGACCCTGGTCAAAGACCAGCAATTGCCAGATGCTGCCCGTGACCATGCCCTGTCCGGCGAATGGGTAGGCTACAGAGAATGCCACATCAGGCCAGACCTGCTGCTCATTTACAAAAAACCTGACAAGGACACATTGAGGCTGGCAAGAATAGGGACGCATAGCAC
>Ga0082212_10001062_pt1 | contig 40158 bp, 26 predicted proteins | sample TergutNt197P3_FD_71548 | JGI IMG/M metagenome (GOLD analysis project Ga0082212, IMG submission 71548) | Neocapritermes taracua P3 segment gut microbial communities from Petit-Saut dam, French Guiana - Nt197 P3 | ecosystem: Host-associated > Arthropoda: Insects > Digestive system > Gut ...
ATTTTTTCGGAAGAATACCGGCAAGAAACTTCGCTTTCGTGGTTAGACAATCTGAATCTGCTGTATGTTGCATTCACCCGTGCCGAACAAAACCTGATTGTTTTCGGAAAAAATAAAAAACAACTGACCTCATTGGATAACGTCAAAAATGTATCGGATTTGTTGCAATGGACGGTTCCGGAATTGAAAGGCAGTTGGGATAGCGAAGTCCTGCACTACGAAACAGGCGTTTTAACGAATATCCGCAAAACGAAGGAAGAAACCGCCAATCCGTTGAAACAAACGCCTCCTCCCTTGTATGTCGATTTCGTATCCGGTGATTTTGCGGAAGGAAAATCTGTTTTTAAGCAATCGAATCAGTCCCGCGATTTCATTGCTTCCGACTCATCTTCGAGAGAGAAATACATCGCATACGGAAACATTATGCACGCACTTTTCGCTGTTATCAACACCCTTGCCGATATTGATAAAGCCGTAGAGCAATTTGTTTCGGACGGCATCATCCTTCCTGCGGAAAAAGACGAATATAAAAATAAAATCCATACTTATATTCAAAATTCACAGGTAGAGGACTGGTTTTCAGAAAAATACACCGTTTATCCGGAGTTTTCCATCATCGTGAAGGAAAAAGGGACAGTAACCACCAAGCGTCCCGACCGCGTACTTCTGTCAGGTGATGCCACGATTGTTATTGATTACAAATTCGGCGAGCCGAAACCTGCCCATGAGAAACAAATAAGAGAATATTTAACTCTCTTGCAAACAATGAATTATCCGAATGTGGAAGGATTTCTTTGGTATGTGGAGAGGGGGAAAACGCTTATGGTTCAACTTTAAATGAAGTATTTGCATAAATGGCTTTCCCTTCTTTGGTCAGACCTTCTGCTTTTACCTGATATTCTCCGGAAAGGTCGGATGTGCTAAAACTCAGAGCAACAGTCGATTGGCCATCTGTTTTAACGTCGGGTTTCCAAAGTAATGTATGGCGAGTGTCGGGTAGTCTGCTGTTTCGATTTTCCTCCATGCTATAATCCGGATAAGGAATCTTTTCAAACGATTGTGGACTTTCGTAGCGAAAAGTTTGTATTGATTTGTCATAATTAAAATCTTGACTATTTGAGCGATAGGTTTTCAATTCGACTATTCCTTCAAAAAGACTTCCTCCAAAATAGAGCAGGTGATTATAGATATTGATTCGTTCAATCAAGAGAGGATTGTAGTTGAAAACTAATTCGTGATTGGATATGGGTACTCCATTCAACAATACAAGCGATCTATCCCCATAATATAATACATTGTTGCCTAACATGACGGCTGTTGACAATATCCGGGTTCCATCTATCCTGCGAAATCGGGCGAGTGCAATAAATTCTATAAAGACCTCACGCATGGAAGAAAAACGAGTGTATTCGTCTAAAAGATAGCTGTTTGTTGGAGTAATTCTGAAAGTGGATTCTGGAATATTTCGTTTTTCAAAAGGATCTTCCAGCAAGTAATGGGCTACTTGTAAAGCAACACTCCTCTCCAATAGTTGACCATTGTAGGTAGAATCAATACGGAGTGCAGGCTGTGTTTTCGCGGCGAAATGTGTAATGAAAGGCGACTGTATATCAACACGATACTTTTCATTCTCATCATATACGACGGTTGCGATTTGCGACATCCCCTCGTTGCCGGATGTAAAAAACCGGACAAGGCCTTCTTCCGTATTTTTTCCGGTAAAAAAACGAATTCCTTCAATTCCTTCTCCGGAGAAAGACAGTCCGGTATTCAATGGTGGAATTGTGGTTACGGCTTCACCGGTTTGGTTATCGACGATATGCCCCGATATGATGTGTCCTTCATATTCGGGCAGGAATTTTCCGGAATGAAAGGTCGGTTTTGGTAGTTTATAATTTTGCAATGATGTTGCATCGTTATAGTGAGTTAGCTCCGGATCTTTACCGGTAATTGAAATGGATAATGTATGTATATGATCCGGCAAACCGGATAAAATTACTTTGCCTTGTTCGCGAGTTGTATAAGTTGATTTATCAAGTTGCAAAGAGATGTTGCCATCAATATTTGGAAAAATATGTTCTTCCATGGGTTTTTCCGGGCGTGAGGGAGTATGCCCAGATCGAAAAGGATTAATTACACCGACATTTTTTTCAAAGAAAACTTCAACGCCTTCATTGCGCATGAATTGTGTATAAGCTACCAAACGATAATTTCCTGTTGGTAAATTGGTTGGTACTTGCATAAGGCCTTCTCCTGTTCCATTTTTCAATGCTACTTTAATTTGCACCTTTCCAATCGTATCATCTACCAATTCTGCATAAGCTACTTTGCTGAAAATAAGCGGAATTCGCTCCGGGCTGATTGTAATAAGTTTCATCCGAATATTTTCGCCCGATAAATATAACTGTTTATCGGTTTGTAAATAAATGCGTTCGTTCAGTTCATTATTACCGGTTTGCCCTGGTAACTGAATGGATATACCGGCTAATATTATGATCCATATATATTTTTTCATACACGCTTTTTTTTAGTGCTTAGTCAGTACTCGGCCAATTGTCAGGCCTAACTTCTGTGCCAAAGTGGGTACAATCTATACACATACTGTTAACATAAAGTAAATAGCTACCTACCGGCATGGAGATCTTCTCGTAGGGTACGAAATCTCTCGGAATCTGTCCTTCGTTCCACAGCAGTAGTGAATCCTCTGAAAAGGGCTCGCAATCCCAACGTCTTTCCGCAAATTCATGGAGGTCATCCGACTTTGAAATATACATTTGCTTTTGGGTTGTATTTGAAATATCAACATACCCTATAACGGGCCTTTCCGGCTCTGTTATACAAAAAATGTTTCCTCTCAATTCCGAAGGTGCAGGAGTGAAAATACTGCCCACTTGTTCTGTATTCTTTTTTATATTTGCAAAATAGTCGTATGCACGTTTACTAATCGCATTTTGGCAGACAGTTATTCTGTACAATATTTCTATTTTTCTGCTCGTAGGTAGCATTGAGGTGATTGGACATGTCACTTTACCAAAAACCGTTGTTTCGGCAGAACCAATCAGTAAATCGCTGTTCCTTGTAGTACCCCAACAGATGTAAGGATATGGGAAATCCTCAGTCGATTCCAGATCGGACACTATTTCCCAATCTTCCCTGTACGACCAATAATAATACAACACGCTGTTATTTGGGTCTTGCGTGGAAAGATTGATAATTATGGGGTGACCTTTTTCGTTTTTTGTCCAAAAAATGCTCTCTATTTCAGGAGTGGCTATCGGATATGCAAAATCAGTGCCATATTCGAATATTTTTGTCGGGCAATCTGTCATTACACCGTTTCGTTCTATACAGTTTTTTGTATCATATTCTTCTAATTCTATTCTTAAACGATATTTATTGTTCATATTGAGCATATCCGTCTGAATGATATATCTTTCTCCCCTCCCGTAGAGTGTGACGGAATCCTTTTGAGCGTACATCTTTGCACCATCATCGCATTCTATATACACCAAGGCATTGCTGACATTTTCTATAAACGACTGATTGTCAGATATATATAAACTCCTGCTCAAGGTTATTGTGGTTTCTCCGCTTGTGATAATCCCCTCCACGACAAGGATATTTCTTTCTTCGTCTATATTTTTAGCTTCGTAATCTGTTATGCAGCTGCAAAGGAAAAAGCATAAACACCATGACGGTAGTTTGACAAACGAGTTCATTTTTTATTATTTTGAAATTTAATATTGTATGAGATATAGGGTATAGGAGTTCCGAATATAGACAATTGTTTTCCCTGAAAGTGTCCGTTTTCGTAGGTATAATACACTGAGAAAGCATTGCGGCGTCCTGTCAGATTGTAAACCCCTACGGTAAAATAACTGTGAGTCAAATTGGTGAGATGATGTCCGGCTTCAATATTAAAAGAGGCGTCGAGGCGAAAAAAATCGGGAATTCTGTATTTATTTTTTTCCGCATAATATACAAACTGACGCCCTTCATAATAATACCGAGATATCGGTAAGGTGATGGGTCTTCCCGTACTGTAATCGCAGTTCATTGAAAAGCTAAAACGATGCGTCAATTTGTAATTGCCCACAAATTTAACTTCGTGTGGTTTGTCATAGTCGGTCGGATACCAGGTATTAAGATTGGCTGCCGATGCAAGTTCTTCATGCCGGTGCAGCAATGTGCGTGAATAGGCATAGCTTACCCATCCGTTTAATTTACCTTGTGTTTTTTTAATCATCAGTTCCACACCGTAGGCTTTTCCTGCAACTCCTGCCACTTCGGTTTCGATATGGTGATTCATCAACAATTCGGCGCCGCCGCGATAATCCAAATAATCATTCATGGTCTTGTAATATGATTCTATGGATGTTTCTATTGTGTTTTTTGCAAAATTGCGGAATATTCCGATAACATATTGCATTCCTGTTTGTGGACGAATACTTGCGTCGCTCAATTTCCATGTATCGGTTGGCGCCATAACGGAAGTATTGGAAACCTTGTGGATATATTGTCTCATCGAATTGATACCCGCTTTCACTGAGGTGGCATCATTGAGGATATAACGCAGCGAAAAGCGATATTCGGGGCCATGATAGGTTTTGAATATGCCGGTACTCGCCGAATCCTGTCTTATAACTGTCTCTAAAGACGGAAGATAATCTTTCGAATAAACATTATAAGTTCGCGGACCCAATGCATTGAATATCGAATATCTGATGCCGGCGCCTACCATCCAATTGGAGTTTATTTTCCATTCATCAGACAAATACAGGGCTGATTCCAAGGCTTTTTCGGTTTGAAGTTTATCCTCCCTTATAAATGATTCTTCATGAGCAGGCGTATAATTACCTGGATTTAGCCCGTAGTGCAAGGTATTAATTCCGAAATCCACCGTATGGTCATTATTTGGATAATAAACAAAATTGGCTTTGCCAAAAATTTGATTAATTGCATAATCAAGTTTGTAGGCATTGAATATGTAGCTTGTATTTTCATTAATATAACTATAATGATCGTAACCGGTTACAATAGAACAGGTAAATTTTGAATTAAATATATGTCGCCACTTAGCAGAGAAGTTGGTATTTTGATAAGCATATTCTTCATCACTCGTAAAGCTGAAGCGGTCGCGGCTGAAATAGCCATTGATATATAAACTGTTGTTATCATTGAATTTATAGACAAACGAACCGCTCAAATCATAAAAGCCGGCCGTACCATTACGGTATTCGCTATTTTCGGGAATTTGCTTCAATAACCAGTTTGAATAGGTGGTTCGTCCGCCTATAATAAACGATCCTTTGCCTTTGGAAAGCGGTCCTTCCAGGGTGATCCGGCTTGTCAACAAACCCAAACTTGCCGACCCTTCCAATAATTTTTTATTCCCTTCCCTTGAGTTAATCTCCAACACGGAAGATATTCTGCCTCCGTACTTGGCAGGAATACCGCTTTTGTAGAGCTCAATATTTTCAACCAAATCGGGATTAAATGTTGAAAAAAGACCAAACAAGTGCATCGGGGTATATATTGTGCCATCATTATACAGGATCAGGTTCTGATCGGTGGCGCCTCCCCTGACACTGAAACCACTGGATATTTCGCCTGAGGATTTGACGCCGGGAAGCGTCATGATGACCCGTAGAATATCGGATTCGCCCATGACAGTAGGGATGTTTTTAATTTTACTCATTTGCAGACGATCAATACCTCCGCTAATCGATCTTATGTTGTCGACACGGTTGGCCACAACGGATACTTCCGATAGCATATGAATTTGCTCTCCTACCTCAATGTCTAATTTACCATCGGTATAAAGCATCAACTGCCGCTTCGATTCCTTAATGCCTATACCGCTGATAATTATTTCATTTCTTCCCGGGGGCAAGCGCAGGGAGTAGAATCCGTAAGCATCTGTAACGGCTCCTGTATTTGTCTCCTCCAACACAAGGCTGATGCCCGGCAAGGGTTCTCCGTTTTTAAAGTTAGTGACAATGCCCGTCATGGTAACACCGCTTGAAGATGGTGTATTCGGATTACCTATGGTATATACTTCGGTTTCGGAAACTGACTTCCTTTCCCGTTCAAATTGCGGAATTATATAATCGGTGATATCCGATTGTTTCCCATAAAAGCTTTCAGGTAGTATGGTAATAATTTCTTTGTTATCAATGATATAGATAGATTTTTGAAAAACCGATGTCCGGAAATTGGTCTCTTTCAACACTTCACGGAGCAGATCTACCGGTTCAATTTCCGCTACGTTTAGCGATACGGTTAAGGAATCTATAATCTCCGGAGAACAATAAATTCTGTAACCGGTTTGTTGTTCTATGGTTTCAAATAAATCCAAAATAGGACTGTTTTCCATACGAACGGTTACGTACTTTTGGGCAAAGCATGGAAAACCAAAAACGGTCAGTAGCAACACAAAAAAAACTGTTTTGTTCATTCTTTTCCGGTTAGTTTTTCATATTCTTTAATCGTATGTATCAAAAACATCTCGGCATCATTTTTGAAATTCAAACGATGGGTTGAAATGAATTTTTTAAGTTCTTTCTTTTGCTGTTTTAGAACTTTCAACAGCCCGTTTTTATTTTTTATCCGATGGTATTTTCCATCTTTGAAAAGATAGTAGCGGGTTGAAAAACGAAAAGTTCTCTGCACTCCATCTATGTCGATATTTTCAATAACTTCGACGGCTATTTTTTCCATTAACGTACACATTCCCGAATGCAACAGGATGTAGTATCCCGAAGGAGGACAATTCTGTAAAGAATCTTTTTGGAAGTAAATGAAATGTTTACCGTGTAGTTCGGCAAAATCGACATTTTCAGGAAACAATAAATTTTTACGAAAATCAGGTGTCAAAGCGATCAATTCTTCGCGATACAAATCCAACCGGAGTAAAACATCGGGGTATATCACATTGTTATAAGAAAGCCTGGCCTCAGTATATTGTATGTCTTTAAAATAAGGGTGATTGGTTGTACGTGGATATGGTTCTACTTCGTTGCCGTAATAAATAGTCGCACTGCTACTTGCATGCTGTAAATATCCGGCAGCAGTTGCATCAATAGATTGCTGAAAATCCTGGGCTACCAACTGCAAACAGCCCGACATAAATACTCCCGTCAGGCACATCCTTATTACATCCATGCAAAATTTTTCTTTTTTAATACGTTTTTGTTGCATCAAAGGTATAAACCAAATCTCTTTTGTCGCGGCGAGCTTACAAAGTACAAAGCAATCCGGCATACTTTTTCCGGATTGCTTTGTCTTTTTATCGCACCTTGCTTGAAGGATGAGATTTTTTAAAAATGGGCAAAATGTATGGTTTCGCCGGGGATATCTACTGTGATGCGGTATGTACCCGGTACGAAACCGCCGCTGTCAACAATATCAACGCCATTGCTGTGATAGGCTATGCCCGGAATGCCGCCTGTTATTGGATAGTTAAGTACACCGCCCCAACTGCGATTAGAATATATTTGAATATCATATCCGTTTACTAAATAAACCGTTATCTGATACCTTCCATTACCCAGCAATCTAAAATATCCGGTGCGTAAGAAATTACCCATATTCCATTCACCGGGTTGACCGGGATAAGGTACGGGCGACAACCAGTGCCCCGAGCCGGTTATCCAGTAAGTAGCGGGGGCTACATCCTGTTCTCTGAATATATAAAAGTAACTGTATACTTCCGAATAGAGTATATCATATTCATTGGAATTACCCAAAAACACAAGCCGATTTTTCGCCGGATCATACGCCATGAAATCACGATTATATGATGCTTCAATTTCTGCAGCGCTCAAGCCTGCTACGTCAATAATACAGCCCCTTTCAAATCTTATTTTCGAACGGACAGTATTTGCAGGCGCGCCATCTTCAACAAATGTCGAAATATCCACATTGACAACAGGAGGAGTTGCAATATTTACAAAAATATCAGTCTTTACAGACGGATTACTGTTCAACGAAACGGTAATGGTTGCAGAACCGATTTCAAGGACTTCCAATCTACCATCACTTACTGTTACGACTGCCGGATCGGATGATACCCAGTTGAGCGATGCATCTTTTACGCTATAGTTTGTCGGTATCAAAGCAGGCGTTATCGTGACGATTTCGTAGAGTATTAAATCAAGCGTTGTACTGGGTACTTGAATCTCGGTAATAGGATTCTCTACGATTGCTATCGGAATAGTCGCCTGTACAGAAGGCTTTTCGACCGAACTGACGATGATTGAAGCATTGCCGAACTCAACAGGGGTTATCATACCGTTTTCATTTATGATTGCGATATTCTCATCGGTTGAACGCCAAATGATATTGAAAGGTATTTTTTCGTTGTAATTCCTTGGCGACGGAGTTGCTCCAAGCGTAATGCTTTGATCAAGTGATAATGAGAGAGACGTCACCGGAGAGAGATTGTTGACATCGAATACATCAATCCCTTCAAGCGGTAAAAACTTGGCTACGTCGACCGGTATCGCTCGTTGTAAGCCTTCGCTACTGGTGATATTGATAGCGCTCACTCCTTCTTTAAGCGCCTTGACCAATCCCGTTGAACTGACTGTCACTACCGAAGGGTCGGCGCTCGACCAGGTAAATGTTTGATCCGTAGGGCTTGCTGTTATTTGAATTTCATCACCTTCAACCATGTTTAATGTACCATGGGTGACATAAATATTATAATCTATATCCCTGTCGGGACCTTGTCTGCACCCTGCAAGAATTAATATGCAAGCGATGATGCAGGATATTTGAATTAAAAAATTTTTCATTGGATTTGAATTTTTAATTAATTTAATCTTCCTCAACCCGTGTCAGCGATTCCTTCATCTCCATCCATGCGCCGAACGTGCCGTCGGCGTTCATGATGCGATACCGGTAGTGGAGGTAGAACACACGCTGTTTTTTTGTACCCTGCATTACGGCGGGATCGTAACGGTTATATCCCTCGGAATCAATCATTTCAATTTCAATTGATCCATAAGGCGTAATGTTTAACGTGTTGTTCGCTTCAATTTCTACTACAACGGATAGCCTTCCGATATCCTCAACAGTGGTTGCCGGTCCTTGTGTATAGTTGCCTACAAACATCCGTACCTTGTCCTTCGTCAGCGGTTGTACGATTTTAGTACCGGTCAGTATGGTTTCTCTATTATTCGACAAGTCGAGTACCGTACCTCTTTTGGTGTAATAAGTCGTAACTTTCTGACGTGCGTAATCATTTTCGATTGTTACGCGATACAGCAAGGTATTTTTTTCTTCGTTCACCTCGTAATGCGAAACGCTTTTGATAGTCAGCGGAATGAAATAAACCGTATCAGGAGATAATCCTAACGGACGAACTTTTACGGGTACTTTCACATACTGGTCGACCGGATTGGCAGGTATGGTTACGGTATATGTTCCGATTTCATACCTGTCGGGAGGCAGCAGTTTGGCATACAAATGTTCGAAGTCGAAATTGAGCCGGTTGTACTCGTTCAGTAATGCTATATCCTGTTCGAGGGTCACCACAACTTCTTTTTCGTTGGGATTGGAGCCGCCACAGCCTACCGAAAAATATTTCACGGGTTCAGTCTCATTGAGCGTATAGGCTTCGGTGTAAATATTATCCGTACCGCTTAACAAGTAAATCACATTTTTATACTGCTCCTCTTCGTAGATTTTATCGCTGTTACACGCTACGCAGCATAAGAGACAAAATGCTGTTACGCCGCCGAAGAGGGATATACTTTTTATTTTTACTAATGTTCTCATAATAATTTTTTAATTATTAATTTTAATTAATACTGCCAACCCGGATTTTGGTCCATCGACGGCGATTTACGCACTTCGTTGAGTTCGATAGGACACAGGATGAGCTTTTTATCTACTATCCTGCCCCTTATTCTGGAATGGTTGACAGGCACTACATTATAGAAATTACCTGATGCTCTGGTAGCATCGACGTCCATACCCATAATGGGTTCGCTTTCGGTAGTTTCGTATTTTCCCCAGCGGCGGACATCGTGATAACGCACGTTTTCAAGAAGTAACTCCACCAGCCGTTCGCGTTCGATGATGGCCTGCATGGTTTGTACCGAACTGAGTTCTTCGTTCGACAATCCCGGTAACCCTGCTCTGTAGCGAATCATATTGAAATATTTACGCATTTCCTCTACATCCCGACGAAGGGTGTAGCTACTCCCATTCTCGCCCTGAATCGTATGGCTGGTAGTCAGATTGTTGAGCGCCTCCACGTAGGAAAGCAGTATTTCGCCGTACCGGATGATAGGATATGCTTTGGGTATTCGTTTCGAGCCTTCATAATCGACGCCATTGGCATTGTCGCCCCATGAATCATCTTCATGTATAAATTTTCTCAATGTATAACCGGAATTGTTATAATTGTAGATATAATTACCTGCTGAGTTTTTACCTGCATTACCGTCTAAATAATAAGTTAATGTCTGATTTTTCCGGTTGCTGCTGGTGGTAGAATTACAGAACCAGAAAGCTTCGCAGAATCCGATGCTCGCATAAAACCTCATTTCGCGATTCACATACATGTTAGAGACCTGGCTGTTCAATCGATAGCCTGAAAAAGTCCTGTTGGAACCACCCATGGTACCGATGGTTGAATAAGGATACTCGGAACTTGAATTTTCAATGGTACGCCCATCGGCCATCCTGTAGGCATCGACTACCTTTTGCGGTATGGAGATAGTGCCCCAGCCGTTCAAATTGTAGTAAGGGAATGAATGCCGCGTGAAATTGACCAAGCCACTGGAATTGCGCGCCCACAGATATTCGGGATTTCTCACCATCAAGGCTTCGCCGGTGAACATATCCGAATACGATCTGAAAGGATCTATGTTGCCTGCTCCGTTGGGAAAATCAAGATCGGGCACATTGTCGGGCAACTGAGGAGTGTCGGGCATCCGCAGTACAGTGTGCAGGGAATACATATTCAAGTCGATAATACGTTTGCAGGCCATCGCCGCTTTCGCCCATTTGCCTTCGTCGTAGGTCTGCGAAACATAATTCACGCCATCCGTAGACCGTTTCCAGCTGCCATAGGTAATACGCGCCGCCTCGCCGCCGTTCCAGAGCGGGCTTGCCTGAATCAGGCGTAGACGGGCAATTAATCCGTAAGCTGCACCGCTGGTGGGACGTCCGAAGAAGCTATATGATACCGTTGACGGCATATAAGTGGCCGCCAGTTCCATTTCGTCGCATATATAATCTATGGATGCGTCGAAGGTTTCCCTTGCTCGGTCGTAATATTCCACATCTTCATTTGTATCCAGTACGTCGTCGCCCAAAATCACTATCGGACCATATTGCATCAACAGGTTGTAATAGGCATAAGCGCGCATGAAATAGGCATAACCGAGTATTTCACGTTTGTCTAAGGTGGTCAGGTCGGGCGCTAAGTCTATGTTGGCAATGATGGTATTCACCTTGCGAATAATGATGTACATGGTTGTCCACCGGTCTATTCCATACATATATGTCGGCGTCATCAACCCCAAGGTATAATTCATTGCCGGATAATCGTTTGGATGTATCGAAAACGCCTCGTCGCTGGCAAATGAGTTTAGTCCGTTGAAGTAGTTGCCTTCGTCGGGAAAATATGCGGCAGTAGCCCACAAGTAACGTTCTACATTCCGTTTTGAAACAAAAATTGAATCGTACTTCAAGGTTTCTTCAAAATAGTCATCCACGTTCAGAAAATTACATGAAGACATCGACAGGGTCATGACTGCCACAACTCCAATTATTGTATATTTGATGATATTTTTCATTGTTGTCATTATTAAAAGTTAAGATATAACTGCAAGGCATAACGTGAGGGTATAGGATAAGCGCGACCATTTCGGTATGCCTGCTCCGGATCCCATAGTTTAACCTTGTCCCATACATAAAGGTTAGATCCAACAAACTGTATGTCGGCAGAAGATATACCAAGCCTATTGAGGAAATTATTTTTAAGGTGGTAGTTCAATGTGACTTCCTCAAGACGCAAATACCGGCTATCGTCTTTCCAAAAGGTAGACAGTTGTGAGTTGTTCATATTATGGCCATAGGTCAGACGGGGGAATCGTGCATTGGGATTTTCCGCCAAAGCGGGATCAATGCCATGCGCAAGGGCATAGTCCATCGGTATCCACCGATTGGAGGGATCGGCAACAAGCGACAGTACATTACCTGTTTCACCGCCATGGAAAGGAACATAACCCAGTCCGTTTACGCCATATCTATCAACATAAGCAACATGATAAAAGTCGGTTTTTCCTGTTCCTTTAAACAGAGCGCCCAGCGTGAAGTTTCTGTATTTGAGTTCTCCCCCGAAACCATACATAAGTTTCGGAAAGGTAGGATCGGACAGAAATACCATATCGTCGGTATCAATCACCCCGTCACCATTTACATCTTTGTATTTGATGTCTCCCGGCATGACCTTTTGTCCCCCAAAAGTTTGTACAGGGCTACTGGCTATATCTTGTTCGTCGCGGAACAGTCCTATTGCAATATATCCCCGTGTTCTGTTGACCGGATATCCATTGTAGGATTGGTATGGATACTTTTGAGGCGGCTGCTCCCAATTCAACACTTCGTTTTGCGAATAGGTATAATTTCCCCGCAGGGTAAAACCCCATTTGTCATTTATAGTGCGCGAATATGCGATATTACCGTCAGTTCCGTAACTGCGCATCTGTCCGACGTTACCGAACGGACGTGCGCTGTAGATCAGACCGACATAACCGGGAATTGATTCGCGCCGTTGAAAGATACCGTCGCGTGTATCGTTGAAAAAGTCAACAACAAACGACAGGCTTTCGTCGAACAAGCGTCCTTCAATACCGGCATTGGCTTTCTGCGCTTTTTCCCACATCAGGTTGTTCGCGCCGAATTGTATTTCGGTGATACCACTTATGGAAGTTCCCCAACCGGTACCAACCCCTTCCGACGCAAGGGTCAGGTAAGGGAAGCGGAATTCGGCGATCCGGTCGCTACCGACCGTACCGTACGAAGCGCGCAGTTTCAGATAGTTGAGCCAAGCAATATGATCCTGTGTCCATTCATACTGAGTAGGCACCCAACCGACTGCCACAGACGGGAAGAACCCGAATTGCCTGCCCGGTTCAAAATTCTCGGAGCCGGTGTAGCCGAAATTGAAGTCTATCATATAGGTATCTCGAAATCCGTAGGTTAACCTGCTTGAAATTCCCTGATATCTTTTCGGGATGGCTTCCATGCTGCGGCGTCCTACCCCTGCTAAGAGCGCGTCCTGGGTATCTTGCTGGTCGCTCATGTAGTAATAGGCAAGCGCGCTTACACGGTGGTCATTTTCTATCACCTTGTCCCAGGTCAGCGTACTTTCGAAATGATATTTCCGATACTGCCGCTGGCTTTCCATATACTGTGCAGAAACGGCTTCTACCACCCTTGATGTTTGCAGCCCTCCCCTTATATCACGTCCGCTTGCTTTGAACATTTCGGGCAGGACGTAGCGACGCTCATCAAACCAGTACTTGTTGTCGTAAGCGCCCTGTATTTTCAATTTCAGGTTTTTGAGAATTGTAGAGAGATCCTGTGTGATCGCCAATGTGGCCTTTCCTGTGTAGGTTTGGTTCAGTTGAGTTCCGGTGTGGTTCAGTATCGTGTAGGGTGTCATTTGACCTCCTCCCGGACCGTAAGCCGGTAGTTGACCATTTGAATACATCTTTGGTACCGTAACCGGAGTGAGCATTGCTTGGGCATTCCACAAGGCGTCAGTATCGGCATAACCCGGACGTTTGTTCAACGTCAGATAACCGTCGGCGCCAAAATACAGGGTCGTGGTTTTGGTCATATTGATATCTAAGTTCATACGGTAATTATAGGTGTTATAACCTACGCCGTTTTTATTGACGTTTTTGGGATCTACTTTATAGGCGGCAGCTTCATTTGAACCTCCCAGACTGATAAAGTAGCGTGCTACATCGCCACCGCCCTGCGCGCTCATGTAGTAAGTTTGTTGAAAACCGGTTCTTTTCATGGTTTCCCTTTGCCAGTCAATATCAGGATACAGGTCGTCGTCCAAATGGTGCTGGATAAACCTCATTTCCAGATCTGTGTACAGCGGATCGTTTCCACGCACCACATTGGCCTCATTGGCCAAGAGGGCATAGTCGTAGGCCCGCAGGTATTCGGGCATCCGGTTCAGGTGCGAAATTGTGAAGTTGGTCCTGGCCGTGATCTTCAGTTTTCCGCTCTGTCCGCGTTTGGTGGTTACCAATACGACGCCGTTAGCTCCCCTGACGCCGTACACAGCCGTTGCCGAAGCATCTTTCAATATGGAAAAGGATTCTACGTCGGCGGGGTCGATGGAAGTCAAGTCGCCTTCCAGGCCATCGATCAACACCAAAGCCGAAGTGCTTGCGCCGAAAGTTCCGATACCTCGAATCCAGAATTCGGAGATGTTTTTACCGGGTTCGCCGCTTGCCAGCATGGAGATGACACCCGGCACGCGTCCACCCACCATATTGGCGAGAGAAGTGGCCGGCGTTTGCAGTTCCTTTACATCTATTGAACTGATAGCGCCCACAACACTGATTTTACGTTGAGATCCCAAACCCACTACGACTACTTCTTCAAGCGAGGTATCCGACAGGGTCATGTTGACTATAATATTGCCATCTTCCTTACTCACAAGATATTCTTGGTTGTTATATCCGAGATAGGTGAATACAAGTATGTCGCCTCCGGCGGCTCTGATTTTGAATTCGCCGTTGACATCGGTTGCTGTACCTACTGAAGCGCGGTTTTTTAGATATACACTGACGCCGGGGAGACCATCTCCTGTTTCGTCAAGTACAGTACCGCCCATGTTGTATGATTGCTGTGCCGAAGCTATAAATGGAAGCAGGCACATCATACAGATTAGTAAAATATTCTTTATTTGCATAAATTCTTAATTTTTCAAGTGTTTACTCTACTGCTAATTTACGAATACAATTGTTTTCGTAGTCTGCCACATAAATTGTACCTTCTTTGTCGATGGCTACTCCTCTGGGGTTGTCGAACAGAGCGTCTTCGGGATTTCCATCCTGATAGCCCGCAATACCGCCCTTACCGATCACGGTGGATACCATGCCGTCGGGCGTAATTCTGCGGATACAATGATTTCCCCTGTCTGCTACATAAATCGAGCCGTCTTTATCAACTACTATCTGGCTTGGTTGCCTAAACTCTGCTTCCAGACGATTGCCGTCGACCCAGCCTGCTCTTGCCGTTGGGCTACCCGCAAACAGCGTATATTCTTTGGTATCAAGATCGAATGTATAGATGTTATTACTGCCCATATAAATAATATACAAGATATTGTGTTGATAGGGATCGAAGAATACGTATGAGTCGTCGGATTTTCCGTCGTTCGCTACCATTTCGCCAAGTCGGGTAACAGGATTGAATCTGACCAATTGACCGTTGTAGGCACGTGTATAAATGTATCCGTCGCGGAAACAAGCCGACATACCATGTTTCCAGTTGATGCTGAATTGCTGCATCCCATCGGCTATCATTTCGGGCGTGGGGTGCAAAATCAATCGCGATCTCGATGCCCATTGTGCATCGGGGTCGAACGAGTAGAAGCCATCGCCGCCGTCGGTTGGCGCCATAATCACCTTTCCCTCAGCGTCGGCAGTTGGAGCGCCCAAAGGATCGCCTCTGTATAATTCCTGCACAATGTCTTTTTCCTGATTAATCAAGACAAAGCAATAGGGTTGTCGCCAGTGTGTCAGGAATATGTTTCCTTCGGCGTCAACGCACAGGGTGGACGGGTTATGAAATTCCGCCTCCGACAAGGTGCCTCCCTTGAATTCGGTAGTACCCTTTTTCCCTGTGATGGTAGTAACGGTGGTCATCGTCCGGTAGATGTATTTCTTGTCGGTATAGGCGACCGAATCACCCTCAACAACTACGGAAATGATGTTTTCTTCGCCCGGTTGCCGGGGTGTGATCACATAAAGATGCGTTCCGTCCGAACCCACTACCGGCGCACGCATCTCGTTGAAATACACCTTGATTTTGGTAGGGTCAGAGCCAAAATTACTGCCTGTGATAAATACTTTGGTTGCCATACCTCCTGAATCCGGCTCAAAACCGGTGATTCTGACCGGCTTTGTCGGGTCGTGAGCTTCGCGCCCGAATGTATCGGGCTTATTGTCTTCGCACGACCATAAAATCAGGAATACCGCAGCGAAACAATACACCATCCGTAACATTCTGAATAAATGTTTGGATTTTGACATTTTCTTTTGTACATGTCTTTGTAAATTCATAGCTTTTGTGTTTTAATATGTATAATTTAAACTTAATTTAACTATCCAAAATCTGAAACTTAACCGCATGCCAAGTTTCCGTATTCTTAAATCGACTCAAAGGTAAAACTTTTTTTTGAAATTAACAAATATTTAGGATACCTTATTGTTTTTTTACCTTAAACAAGGGAAAAATTTAAAATTTTTCTTAAAAATCGTAATTTATTTTAAAATAGTTGCATATTAAAAAAAATGTTTTTACATTTGCATCGTATTAACACGAAACCTTACGGCGTAGCTTTATAGCTATGTTTATTATTATTAACCAATTAAAACCAAAATTTATGGAAACATCTATTTTTATTTTCTACGATGATTAGTCGCAATCCTGTTTATTTGCGAAAAAAAGTTCGATTTTCTGATCTGCGATGCGCTGAACCGCATTGAACCTTACGATGATGAAGCAAAGTACTGCCTCAAATAGCTAATCGCCTCATTATCGAATTAATCCGATAAGGATAATATTATAAAAAATTATTTAATTCAAAACCTGTCAAATTATGAAAACGACAAAACTATTATTATTGTATGCCTTATTGTTTTGCATTGTGCTACCTGTACGGTCGCAAAGCATAAAAACAACTGCTGAGGCAAAGTATTCTTACGATGCTGCCGGAAATCGTATTTCGCGAGCAATATCCAGTGTTATTGCCTTACGATCCGATGTTTCCAAAGAAGACGATTTTACGCCATCAATGGTCTTTATTGAAACAGATGCTGAGGTCAGTGTATATCCGAATCCTACTGAAGGAGCGTTCACAGTCGACATCAGTAATGTTCCAGCTGAAACCGAATGTGAAATTTGTATATACGATACGCAGGGACGCCTGATGGAAAAGAGAAATATCAGTCATTCGAGGAGGGTGTTTTTTGATATAAGCAGTTATAAATCAGGAATATATTTTCTGAGAATGACTATTGGGGAAAAAGCGTCTACAACGAAAATAATGAAGAAATAAAACAAGGAGGGCAAAGCTATGAAAAAACAATTGAAACTGATATTTTGCTTCCTTGTATGGATACTTATTTCCAATTTTTCATTGGAGGCGCAAGAAGATACCGATACGATACCATTGTTTCGGGCAAGTAACAACACCTATGTTCCCAACGCTGTTATCATTGATAGAACCAAAGCTGTTGGAGAAATTCCCATGACCTCGTCGGTTTCTCCTTCGGGAGCTGTTGGTTATAATGTGCCCATCGGAGTCTACCCCGGTGTCAGGGGCATGCAACCCCAACTCTCGATTGCCTACAACAGTCATTCCGGCAACGGGATACTTGGAACGGGCTGGCAGATTGCAGGATTATCGTCGATCAGCAGAGGCAATCGAAGTATATATTACGATGGAAAACCCAATGGGATAGCAAGAACCAAAGATGATGCCATCTACCTGGATGGTGTACGATTGATTAAACTCAGCGAAACTGTCAATCAAATCAAGTATGAAAGTGAACAGGGAAATATCAAAGCGACCGCTACTCTGAACGGAAGTGTAATCAGATATTTCGAGGTCTTTTATCCAAATGGTACTAAAGGAGTTTATGGTTATACTACCAACATCAGCACGGACTATCTCGAATACCCGTTGACAACTTTCTCCGATTTGCAAAAAAACAGCATTACCTACGCTTATACGTTGATAGACAACCATTATCGTATCAACAAAATAAGTTATGCCAACTCCTCTGTGGAATTTCAATATACTACCACCAATCGACCGGATATTATAAGCATTTACAGTGGCGGTTTGAAAGTTACGGAAGACAGGTTGTTGCAGAAAATAATATGCAAATACGGATCAACGGTTTTGTGGAATTACAATCTCTCATATTCCGTTCAAAAAAATGTTTCACTGTTGACAGAAATCGGATATTCTGCTTCAAACGGATCTGCGTTTAACCCCCTGAAATTTTATTACGGGGAAAACAATACGGCATCAACGTATACCAAAAAAACGACAAATCTAATTGATTGGTATAATTGGACAAATGTGGATCAGGTAACTACAAGAAAAGGAAAATTTCAATATGGTTCTGAGGAAGACGGTATAATTGTCCTGTCGAACAACAACCCTTACTATAATACTGACAGTGAGGATATTGGAAATTTTGAAAATTTATATACAGGAAAGGAAAAGATATTTCTCTATACGGATTTGAGCAGTGGTTATCCATATCCAATGCCCTCTTTAACAACCGAAACCGGTTTTATAGATATTTTATGCGCCAATACCGACGGTGTATATGAAGAGGAGCTTATCAAAATCAACAACGTCGTATCGGGAAGTAACGACCAGGTAGTTTTAACAACCTATTTTTCTAACCTCTATAGCGGCTTGTCAGTCAAGCATACCCGTACATTCAATCTACCTACTGTTCTGGTAAATAAGAAAGGTTTAAAAAGTGTTCATCCCAAATATTATTTTACCGGAGATTTCACCGGAGACGGAAAAATGAAAGTGCTCGCCGTATCCGCCAATAATCCGGGTGGATTTACAGGCAAGCCGACAAAATGTTATCTTTTCGACTTGGAGTCAAACAGTAAACTCTATGAAGGACAGCCTTTTGCCTTCAACGTGGCTTTTTTCGGCGTAAGACAAAACAATTCTGATGTAATTAATCAAAATTCCGACCGTCTGTTTATTATTGATTACGATGGGGATGGGAAATCGGATTTATGCCTGATCAATAGCCAGGGTACCTATATCTATACTTTCGATGTTACCGGGTCGACCTGCAGTATGCGCTTGGTTGCCACATATACCGGCTTGAAGCGAGGGGATTTGGACGGGCGGCTGTTAATGGCCGGAGAATTCAATGGGGATGGAAAAACTGATTTTTTGCTGTCGCCCAAAATAAATAATAGCGATTGGAACATTTACTATTCCATGGGAAACGGGATGTTTGATAAACTTTCCACTTCAATTGCAACAAGGAGTCCAACATATAAATATTTTCTTCAAGATGTTAATTCCGATGGATTAACAGACTTGATAGAGTATACAACAGACCAATTTGGCACTTACAGGGCTATTAGCAGGGGTTTTACAGCACGTGAATACCTCACTTCTTTCTCCCAGTCCAATACGCTCCTGATTTCGAGTGAAAATAGTAGCCGGCATCCATTCCATCAGTTAATCGCTTTGAAAGGCGGAGTAGCCACTTGTTTTTCCTATCCGCGAAACGATACTAAGGAAAAACTGCTCACGGGATCGGTTAGCTCCTATGGGGTCGTGAACAAAAACTATTACCGGACGTTGAACGAGTCGCCGGGATTCTATTTCCGAGGTTACGACGCTACTTATCCTCACGAAAACTTCACAGGCTCGTTGTTTGCAACGGAAAGCAGAGAACAGTATATCAACGGACAGAAGACTGAAAATATTTCCTATAGCTACAACAATGCTGTGATACACAAACAGGGACTTGGATTCCGTGGATTTGAGAAAATAACCACCTACGATCAGGTGCGTGGCAGAACTGCTGTGCAAAAGTTCGATCCATATAATTTCTGTGTATTGAAAGAAGACGATTCTCCTGTCTCAAAGCGCACTTATACCTATTCAATAAGCGTGGGCACGAACAAAATAGCCAAACTGAGGCTGACCGGCACAAGCGCCTTGGATAAGTTGAAAAATGCGTCGATAACCAGTTCCTATACCTATGATACCTACGGATACCCACTGACCGAGACAGTCAATTTTGGTGGCGGAATCACCGAAACCGTTTCAAATACATACAGCAACAATACCAATGAATCCGGTTACCTGCTCGGTTTTCTGACAAACAGTGTAAAAACTACCAACCGTAACGGATCTACCTGGTCGTATCGCGGGAATATATCTTCTCACAGCAACGGACTTCCTTTAGTCGTCGTTCGGTACGCTAACGGAAATCAGGTGTTGTATGAAAAATTCGCATACGATGCGGCCGGAAATCCGACCTCAAAAGCTGTGAAAAAATATTCTTCAGGTAATACTTTGGAAACAACTTATGTTTACGACAGTTATGGCCGGATGCGAAAAGAAAAGGACCCATTGGGGATAACCGGTACTTACGAATACGATACAAACACAGGAAGCCTCTATGAGTCTATTAACCACAAAGGCCAAAAAACCAATTATGGTTATGATGCTTTTTACAGAAACATTTGGTACCACTACCCCGACGGGACAGACGGTACAACCGATTACACATGGAATAATTCAAGTATCAATGGATTGTACCTGATAAAAAAGTGGGAAGCAGGAAAGCCATGGTCAAAGACTTACTACGACGCATTGGGAAGAGAAACTGCATCGACCGGTTTGAATTTCGATTATTCGGAACCACGTGTTGAAAAACAATATGACAATTTCGGAAGAATTTCAAAGATATCACTTCCATACAACGGATCTGTTGCATCCCTCTGGAATACTTATCAGTATGATGCGTATGACCGTCCGGTTGCAGTGAATGAAGCTTCAGGCCGGAAGACTTCCTATTTGTATAGCGGCAACAGTGTCAGTATTACTTCGGATGGAATTTCCTATAAGCAAACTTTTGATACTCAGGGAAACGTTACATCCGTAGCCGACCCTGCAGGGACAATTACGTATAATCTCCGTCCCGATGGGCAACCAGCTTCTATAGTAGCCCCCGGCAATGTGACAACTTCTTTTACGTACGATATTTATGGTCGCAGGCTATCGATTATTGACCCCAGCGCCGGCACACAGTCATTTTCTTATGACTTGGATGGAAATCTTGCTTCTGAAATGGATGCCAACAACAAAACCATCTCTTATTCGTATGATAAATATCTTCGATTGATAACCAAAAAACAACCCGAATTCACCACATCTTATGGATATAATTCGGATGGACTGCTCGCTTCGGAATCATCAACCAATGGCACTTCAACTTCTTATACCTACGATGCTTTGGGAAGACTGTCGAAAGAAAAAGAATCAATAGTGGATGGTAAATGGTTGGAGAAAACCTATGCATACGCCAATAGTTATCTGCAATCGATACAATACAGTTCTCAGAGTGGTTCTATCGTAAAAGAAAATTTTTATTATGATGCGGGACACCTGAAAGAAATAAAACTGAATGAAAGTACATCTATTTGGAAATTAGCGGCTGTCAATCCTGCCGGGCAAACCACAAAGACGACCACCGGCAGTATTGCACGCAGTTATGGCTACGATTCCTATGGAATACAAACGAACAGGACAGCCGGTTCTTTTCAAAATACTACTTACACATTCGATGCTGCCAAAGGCAACCTGAGCGCCCGTAAGGACAATGTAAAAAATAAACAGGAATCTTTCACTTACGACAACCTGAACCGTTTGGTCAGTTATGAAGGCACGAAAACCGTAGGATACGACATCAAGGGAAATATCAGTCTCCGGTCGGATTTGGGAATATATCAATACAATACTTCCGGAAAGCCTTATGCCTTGTCGGGAATAGGTATCACCTCCAACGAGTTTCCGGTAAACAGCCAGGCAGTGACATATACCTCTTTCAAACGGCCGGCTTCCATTGTAGAAGGTATATACGCTGCCAATTTCACTTATAATGGGAGCGGTCAAAGGGTGAAAATGGAGTTGAAAAAGAGCAATGCCAAAGAATTAAATCGTTATTATCTTTCCGGTTGTTACGAAATAGATGACCGTGCACTTGGTGGATTCAAAGAAAAGCTGTATCTTGGCGGCGATTTCTATTCGGCGCCCGCCGTTTATGTGAAAGACGGCAATGGTGCATGGCAGGTTTATTATATCTGCAGAGATCATTTGGGTAGTATTACCCACATCACCAACAGCAGCGGCTCGGTGGTGCAGGAATTGAGTTATGATGTCTGGGGAAAGCTACGTAATCCGGCGAGCCATGCGGTTTATGCATATAATGGCGAGCCCGATTTGTTTCTTGGACGCGGATATACAGGTCACGAGCATTTGCCGATGTTTGGTTTGGTGAACATGAATGCACGTCTGTACGATCTCGTCTTGGGGCGTTTCCTTAGTGCAGATCCTTATGTGCAGGCGCCATGGATGAGCCAGAGTTTCAACAGGTACAGCTATTGCCTGAATAATCCGTTGAGGTATACGGATCCGGATGGGGAGATCGTTTGGTGGTTAGCTGCTGCCATTGTTTATGGAGCGTTTTTTACAGATATGGGTTATGACCTTCAGAAAACAATATTGCCTGCTGCAGTTAAAATTGATTTACGCTTCGGCAACCATCAGGGGGGAATAGGCATTGATGCTTCGGTTGGAATTCCACAAATATCCCCAATAAGCTATAGAGTTCATGGCGGTGCAACTTATTTTTGGAAAAATGAAGACCTGATGGGCAATAATATGAGCGGTTGGGAAACTCGGTATGGTGCAGAATGGGGTATTAGTGGTTATATGTTTGGTGTGCCGCTTGCTTATACCTACGGTGGAACAACATTTAACAGCAAATGGAGTGGAAAACAAACAACCAATCTTCAAACTTTGGGTAATCCGTTTATTAATCTGAAATACGAAAATGATATGATTCCAGAGGGACCATGGAAATACATTCCGTTCGTACCTAAAGGCGATGGAGATCGATACCGTACAGCCGCTGCCGAAATCAATTTTTTGGGTTTAGGTTTCGGCACAAAAATGATTACGGGAGATGCTGGATCTGATAGGTCTGAGGATGGACATTGGAAATACATCAATGGAAAGAAAACTTATATAGGATACGATGATTACAATCCTAATAGTCATAGAATGGGAATATTCTATTTTAAGGCTGGGCCACTCCGATTTGGGAAAAACTCGGAAAATACGCGAAAAATCTTTCAAAATGAATTTGCTCATGATAAACTTACAAAAGGAAAATCTTTATGGTTTGAAGTATTAGACTTAAAACCAAGGTGGTATTGGGAATTTGGTTACAGTGGAGGAGGAACATTATATTGAGAACATTATGAAAACGATGATTTTATTTATATTAACAATTAGTTTAAATATGTGTATGTCTTGCTGTGGTACATTATTCTCCGATGAAAAACTTTCCATGCAAAGGGAGGATTATTACGGAAATGAATTGAGAATTGATGGGTACTATTACTGTTATTTTGAAAAAACAGATATTACCGTTGTTTATTTTTTATTTAGAAATGGGGTTATCCGACATGCTGGAGGATATTCTCGCTATATTGAAGATAACAGAGAACAAGAGATGGTTAGTTATTATGGTAAATCTACATCTAAAACAGATTGGGGTGTTTTCATCATTAATGGTAATAAAATTGAATATGAAAAGTGGGTAGAAGCGCCATCGGGAGTAAGGGCTACCATTAATAGACGGGCAGGCTATATCGAAAATGATACCATTTTCCATATTACAGAATCTTACAATTCAGGAACAGGCGAAACAAAGCAAGTCAATGAAATTTGGCATTTCAAGCAGTTTGATAATAAACCCGACAGCACGAATGTTTTTATTAAATGAATTGAGCACTATTTTGTTGGGGCAGGCGAATAGCCTGCCTTAGCAAATCTTTTGGAAGATTTAGACAAGATATTACAAATCTCATACCGGTAATATTAAATTTCAATAAAATTACACGAAATACTACGGTATGAATATTATCTCAATCTACAATTTTTTTTCTCGCGGATTTAAGGTCTCTCAAAAAATAAAGACTGAATAGAAAAATCACAAAAATGCGGAATCACTTTCCATACTTTGGAGTGAATACTGTCCGCGGGATTCGTAGTTGATAGTCCGATTACTCTCATTCCTGCATCATTTCCCGATTGAATGCCATTGAATGAGTCTTCAAAAACATAGCAATTTTCGGGAAGAATATTTAAATCTTTAGCTGCTAAAAGATAACACATTGGATCAGGTTTACCTGCCGTAGTCCGGTTGGCAGAAACGATTGTGTCGAAATAATGCCGGATAGGGAGTTTGTTAAACACATATTCTATTTTGCGGTCGTCTGAACTTGTAACCAAGCCCATTGGGATACCTGTTTTTTTAACACTTTCCAAGAACGCCAATGCACCCGGAACCGGTATTATATCCATTTCTAATTCATAAGCCTGATTAGCCGCAACAACCTCTTGTTGTATTGTTTCCGGCAAATGAGAAAAATAACCTGATAAGATATGAGGTAAAATAATCCCTTTGATTACACTTTCAAAATTTTCGATGCCGAGCTGGTATTTTTGGGCTGTCATCCTCCAGAAAACATCATACTGAGGTTCGGAATCAATAATGACTCCATCCAAATCAAATAAAAAAGCGGTATTGTTTATCATTCTCCCTGTTCTTTTTATTATTTTTTCGGCAAAAGTAATAAAATTATTAACGAGGCAACATAGGGAATAAATTTTTTATGGTTTCTTTATCAGGCATACTTCCATATTCACAAATTTCAAATGCTTCGGTATAGCGGATATTTTTCAGATGTTCCGGCTCATACCATTTCAAAGTAGCATCTAATAGTCTTTCAACCTTGTTTCTTGCTAAATAACGTTCACCTACATATTTGCGTTTTTCGATTGTATCTGTAGGTAGATCTTTTGCCCAGCCTCCGTTCCAAGGCAACCATTCAAACACCTGTGATTCATGTGCACAAATGGCTTCTGCTTTTAGTTCTGCAACCGGAGTAATATCAACTACTATATCCGGAGAAAAGGGCAAGGGTTTTTGAAACCTGTCGGAGACATACAAAAAAAGAGGCGCTTTCAACAAAGGCTCGCCATCGGGAATCATCAAGGGAACGGAAATCATATAGGCCGCATCTTGCACAATAACTGCCGTATTGCGGTGATCGGGGTGATAATCAAAAGGTCGGCAGGAAATAACAATGTCTGCCTTCCAATCACAAATTAACTTAATAACTTTCTTCCTGTTTTCAATGGTAGGCATTAATTCACCATCGTCATTGTCGAGGACTTCATATTCAACGCCCAATATCCGAGCAACTTCCTGCGTTTCTCTTTTACGGCGCGCCGCCAATTCATCAGGATTCATGGAATGATGACCTTTGTTGCCGTTGGTCAAAGAAACAAATTTGACTTTGTGCCCCATTTGGGTAAACAATACAGCCGTTCCTCCGGCAGAGATATCGCAATCGTCAGGATGCGCACCAAATATGATCACGTTCACTGGGTCTGCCGACATAGAAAGCGATGTTGAAAGTAAAAATAAAAGAAATAAAAATTGTATTTTCATCATATATTTTTTTGCGTAAAATTACAACTAAAAAATCATATTAGCAATTTTCTTTGTAAAGAAATAAATTGTAAAAGTATTCAGAATTTATTTATATATTTGTGGCGAGATATTTTATTATTATTTTTTAAATATTACAATCAGGTAATCAATATCAAATAAATTTAAATAACATGAGAACTATTTGTATTTTTATTCTGTGTTTTGCCGGACAATTGGTTTATTCCCAAGGAGATTATATAGAGAAGGAGTTTATTACATCTAATAAGGATACCTTGAAATACAGGGAGTTACTTCCTGAAAATTTCAAACCGGAACAGAAGTATCCTTTGGTTTTGTTTCTACATGGTGCAGGTGAAAGAGGATCAGACAATCAATCGCAGTTGATTCATGGTTCAAGGATGTTTACCAATCCGGTCAATCACGAAAAATATCCTGCCATTGTTCTTTACCCACAATGTCCTGTAAATTATTTCTGGCCTTTTGAAAGGCGGCCGGAAGGAGGATTGGATAGTGGAACATTTCCTGTCGATTACAAAATTTCCTCGATACTACAAGCTGTCAAAGACCTGTTGGATCAGTATATTGCCAAAGGAAATGTTGATACGGATCGCATTTATATCATGGGACTATCTATGGGCGGCATGGGAACATTTGACATGGTTTGCCGTTTCCCGGATATTTTTGCCGCCGCCATTCCCATTTGTGGGGGAGTCAATACGGAGCGGTTGAAAGCAACTGTAGGGAAAGTGAAATTCCGTATCTATCATGGCGACAAAGACGACACTGTTCCTGTAGAAAATTCACGAAAAGCCTACCAAGCCTTGAAATCGTCCGGTGCAGATGTTGAATATATCGAATTTGTAGGCTGCAACCACGCGAGCTGGGATCCGGCGTTTAATCAGCCTGATTTCCTCTCCTGGCTGTTTCAGCAGAAGAAAAGATAAAAATAATTGTCATTGCGGGCTTGATTCGCAACCCTTTGACTATTGTTTTTGTCATTGCGGGCTTGACCCGCAATCCCCTCCTACTTTCAGGAGATCCCGCGTCAAGCGCGGGATGACAGGGGATTTATCTCTTCAGTTTTATCACCTCGCTTCCGGCAAGCAGGAATGCGCCTGTGCCATAAACTTCCCAGCTATCAGCGTTGAAGTTTTTCCTTGGATCGGCGCCGATAGGTTGTACCCAGCCGACTTTACCTCCGGGTTGCAGGCAATGGTTGAGGCCTATCCAGGCTTTTTCGACAGCAGGTAGATAGGATTTGTCCAACAGTCCGCTATTGATGCCATACGCCAAAGCGTAGCAAAAAAATCCCGAACCGCTTGTTTCTCCGCCGGGGTACGAATCAGGATCGAGCAGACTTGCCCTCCACAGCCCGTCGGCTTGTTGAAGTGACCGGACTTTTGCAGCCATTTCACGGAACAGTTGCTCATAGAAAGGGCGCATGTGGTAGTCACGCGGTAACTCTTTAAGGATACGTACCAATCCGCCCATCACCCATCCGTTGCCTCTTGACCAGAAAATCTTTTCTCCGTTTGCCTCATAACGGTCATTGCCATCATCTTTGATAACATATCCCAAGTCTCGTGCAAACAATTGTTCTTCCTTATTGTAAAGCAAATTATAACACTCCATAAAATATCCATCGCTTTTACGAAGGTATTCCACATGGTCGGTTGTCATTCCCAATTTCACCATAGCGGGCGGAGCCATAAACAACGCATCGCACCACCACCACTTAATTACTTCTATTCCCCTGACAGGATAGGGATTGGCAATCAATTTTATCAAGGTATCGTTGAATGCCTGTATCATCTCCGGACGTTTTTCTTTGCGATATAGATCTACATACGTTTGACATATAGCAATATCATCGGCATGATACCAACGGCGGTAAGGCGTCCATCCGACAGATGTAAAAGTATCTATCATAGCCTTATAAATAGCTTTTGATTTAGTAGTTTCCCAAGTCGCATAAACACCGGCATAATAGGCTCCATTTGTCCAATCGCGCGGATCGTGTTTGGGATTGGCAAATTGCCATTTTACAGCCGCCTCCATCGTCGATTTGATATATTTCTTGTTAAACACTTTTTTATCGTCATTGGCGCCATACGCCACCGTCAGACTTGTTGCCAAACCCAACATTAGAACTAATAAGTTAATTTTTTTCATATTTATATATCTATTTTATATTTATCGTTTGTTGAATACAAGTTGTAGGCCTTGGTTTTCATATTGCCTGAATTTTCTATCAGAAGAAATAATTGGTATTTTGTCGGAGATGGATTGCGCAATAATCATATGGTCATTGGGATCTTTATGATTCTCTACCGGTTCCAATTCTGCGTAAGCAAATAAATGTTTTTTGGTTACCTGTACGATTTCATAATTTAAATCTTCTATAGCAATAAACAAATCTTTGTAGGTTTTGTATTTTGATTTTTTGAGTTCTCCTTTTTTATACAACAAAATCAATTCTCTTATTACAGTGGTACTTACGAAAAATAAATTAGAATAATTACGCAATATACCAGCCACCTCATTATCTAATTCATTTTTTTCATTCAACAGAATGAAAAATAAAACATTCGTATCTAAGTAATATCTCATCTCATTACAGCACGCATATTAATTATCTCTCCCTTACTTCCATCAGGATAATACTTTTCCCAAAATAAAGTTGTCTTCGATTTGGGCTTTTGTTCTGTGATTTCGTTTTTTTTGCAGGATTTCCCTGTTTTTTTCTCCTCTTTTGTTTCCATAGTTTTATTTTTAAATAAATTTTTAATTCCGTTGCAAAGATACAACATATTTTTTGAATAAAACTATTTCTGTTTCGGTTGGCTGTTTCTCTCCCAAAAAATACCATCCGAATAACCTTGAATAGTGGTATCGCTCGCTGCTTTCTCCAATCGTTTTTCCGCCCAGCAAGCGTATTCGGGATTCAGTTCTACACCGCAATAATGACGCCCTAATTTTTGAGCAACGACAGAAGTGGTGCCGGAACCAAGAAAGGGATCAAACACGCAGCCGTCCGGAGGACAGGAAGCTAAAATCAATTTGGCAATAAGTTTTTCGGGTTTTTGCGTAGGGTGGTCGGTATTTTCAGGCATCGACCAATAAGGCACTGTGATGTCGTCCCAAAAGTTTGAGGGATGGGTCATACGGAATTTACCTTCTTCGGTATCCTGCCAGTCTTTGGGTTGTCCGTCCTTTCGGTAAGGTGCAAGCACTTTTCGCCGTATCTTCACCGCATCGACGTTGAAGTAATAGGCTTGCGGATTGCGAACGGCAAACCAAATGTCTTCCATACTGTTTTTCCAGTTTTTTTCCGAACCGCGTCCTTTTTCCCGCTGCCAAGTGATGCGGTTCAATACGGTGAGGTATTTATTCATCACCTTGTAGAGCGCTGCCGTGCATTTCCAGTCGCCGCAGAGATACAGCGAGCCGTCCGGTTTCAAGGCGTTCACTACTTTTGGAAACCACGATTCTAAGTAGTCGAAATAATCCTCGTCTTTCATTCGCTTGAATTTCAAACCGGAAAAATTACGGTCTAAATTATAAGGCGGGTCAATAATGATTAAATCGGCAAAAGCCGGAGGAAAATAGTCGATGATTTCCAACAAATCGCCTTGAATTGTCCGATTCATAATCGTTTTTACTTCTACAGGAGATGAAAGGGTCAACAATCTTTTTCGAAGCGTAATCATTTCTTCTTCGGACACTTGAAGGGTACGATTCATCGCTGCACGCGGTTTGTCTTTTTGCATTTTTATTATTTCTTCCTGCAAATGTAGATATTAATTTTAAGAAAAAAAATCCTCCAACTTTTTGTAGCATCTTATTTAAGAAATATCATATTTTTTTCAATTTGGCGGAATCAGTATAATAAAACTGACTTTCCGCCAAAATGAAATACATAGAAATAAACCTATTCTCCGTAAAATGAGCAGTTTTAAAATTTTATTTTATTCCATTTTTTTGTAATACCTTAATTGATAATCTGGTAATAATTCGGAATGAAAAATCCGAACCATATCTTTCAGTATCCAATCCGGATGAATGGGCAGTTCCTCATAATAAGGAACTGTTCCCGTATTGCAAAAGTAAATATTTCTTTTTTTATACGCATCAAAAAGTGCATAATTCGCATATTCTTGAACTAATTTTTGATAAGTCATTTCGTAAAAGCCATTGTATTTCATCAACCAAAAATCCGCTTTTTCCGCTTTTTCAAGTACGGTTTCAAATGTCAAGGCAATAGAGCCGGTATTGGTATCCGCTTTCCAAAGATAATCCGCTCCCGCATCACGAAACAGATGTGCGACATAACTGTTTCCCCCCGGCTGATACCAGATACCGCTGTAAACCGTTTCTGCAAAAACGGTCGGACGGTCATTTACACTTGCTGCAATCCGGGCCAATTCCTCATATCGTCCGACTGTTTCTCTGAACAGGGAATCTGCGATTGCCCGCTGTTCAAAAAATAAAGCGAGAAAACGAATCCATTCGGCACGTCCCAAAGGAGTGGGTTCCATATAATCGACACATTCAATTATCGGAATTTTCAATTTTGCCGCTTGTCCGTAACCGGAATTTTCTATCGGTGCGGTAAACAATGCTTCGGGTTCGATAAGCATAATTTTTTCCAAGTCGGGATTTGCCGCTTGTCCCAGATTGACTATCTTTCCGTTCCGGATATTTTCCTGCACGTAGGGAATGTGGATATATTGCGGCTCGCACACGCCAACGAGGGTATGCAAAGCGTCAAATTCGGATAGAAATCCGCACTGCACCGAACCGTAGCAAACCGTTCGGGCAAGTGGAGTACGAATGATAATTCCTTCGGGTAAAATATCCGGCATAGTATCCGTTTTGGATACAAGTACATAGCGTTGCATAACAAGCCGGTTGTCCCAAGGATTGCGAACGGTCGCCAGCGTATAACCCTCGTGTGTTTCGATGTGAAACCCTTTGGCAAAATATACGCTGTCGCCGCGGGCAGTTGTTTGAGGAGCAACTGCTTGGTTTACCTTTTGGCTGTTCTCTTTACAGGAAAGTAAAAGGGAAAGAAACAGAAAAATTAAGACGCTTTTGTATGTATAATTTTTAATCAATCTTGTCCTAAATAAAACTTGAGAGAGGTTATAGATTTCGTATCTCATCGTTACCTTTGAGTTTACAAACTAAAAATATCCTCTTTCAAGACAAAGGTAATACTATTTTCTCAAATCATCAGCAAGCTGGATAAAAGTATTTTCAAGCGACTTGTATCTGTAAAAAACATTTTTTCATTAAACCCGTTTGGAAAAATACGTTTTTTTATGTATTTTTGTAGATTATATTTTACAAATACAAGTCAAAAAGATATGAAATCAAAAATAAGAGTAGCCGTAGTTGGATATGGTAATATTGGTAAATACGCAGTTGAAGCAGTTAGCGAATCTCCCGATATGGAATTGGCAGGAGTTGTCCGCCGTAGCAGTTCGATGAGTAATGTTCCGGCGGAGTTGTCCGGAATACTTGTGGCAAATGGTGTGAGGGAACTTGGTAAAGTAGATGTAGCATTACTGTGCGGTCCCACCCGCAGCATACCCGAAACGGCAGAACAATACCTCTCGTTGGGTATCCATACAGTTGACAGCTTCGATATTCACGGCGAAGCTTTGTGGAATCTTCGCAATCAATTGGACAAAGCAGGGAAGAAACACAATACGGTGGCTATCGTATCGGCAGGCTGGGATCCGGGCAGTGACTCGGTAATACGTACATTGTTTGAAGCCATGACTCCTAAAGGAATTACCTGTACCAACTTCGGACCGGGCATGAGTATGGGACACACGGTTGCAGTGAAGTCGAAACCGGGCGTTCGTAATGCGCTTTCAATGACCGTTCCCACAGGAAGTGGAATACATCGCCGGATAGTATATGTGGAATTAGAATCCGGCGCCGATTTTACTATTGTGGAACAGTCCATCAAAACCGACACCTACTTTGCTAAAGACAACACAACAGTTACGCAAGTGGATGATGTGAACGCCTTGATCGATATGGGACACGCCGTGCTGATGGAACGCAAGGGTGTTTCGGGCATTACCCATAATCAGTTGTTTGAATTTCGCATGAAGATTAACAATCCAGCCCTTACTGCACAAATCATGGTGTCGTGCGGACGAGCCGCCACACGACAACCACCCGGAGCCTACACCTTACCTGAAATTCCGCCGATAGACCTGTTGACGGGGGAACGCGAAATTTTGATTAAAAAATTGGTATAAGCATAGTCGTCATAAACCCTGACGATAATACCGCAAGCCCTCTATTGAAAATCCTTCGATAAACTCGCGGATTTTCATAATTTCTCCTTCACTATATTTGACATAAACTTCTGCCGAAGGTTTAAAAGCCTCCGGATTTCGGTTGGCATCCGAAAGCAAAAGATAACCGATGCAAATGTGTCCGGCACATTCAACCAAGCGGCGCGAATGGAAGTCGATATACTCGCTGTCTTTGGTATCGGCTACTTTCGGCACCAATTGCTCGTAGATTTCAACCAACTTTGCCAAACGGGTTTTCAATCCGTCTAATTCGGGATTTAACACTTCTTCCTGATACGCTTTCATCTGTGCAAGATAGGTTCCCGTCAAGACGTGTCGGATAGCGGCAACGACCTGTAACTGGGTGGTTCCCTCGTAGATGTTGGTAATACGCGCGTCGCGGTAATAGCGTTCGCAGGGATAATCTTTCATAAATCCCGAACCGCCATGAATCTGGATACAATCGTAGGTGTTCTGATTGGCATATTCGGTAGTAAAGGCTTTACCCATCGGCGTGAAAGCATCGGCAAGTTTTTTGTACTTTTTCAACTCGGCTTTTTCCGCTTCGTCCAACTTCCGCTCTTTTTCTATATCTTCCAATATTTTATACAGATCTACAAAACGGGCGGTTTCGTAGAGCATCGAACGCGAGCCATCCAACTTCGCCTTGATATTGGCAACCATTTCATAGACGGCAGGAAACTCGATAATCGCTTTTCCGAATTGTTTGCGTTCTTTGGCGTATGCAACTGCTTCGCGGTATGCTGCTTCCGACAGACCGGTCGCTTGAGCCATAATTCCCAAGCGGGCGCCATTCATCAGCGACATAACATATTTAATCAGACCCAACCGGCGGGAGCCGCACAGCTGCGCCTTCGCATTTTTGTAGGTCAATTCGCAGGTAGGCGAACCCTTGATACCCATTTTATTTTCGATACGGCGTACATCAACGCCACCGTCGCGTTTGTCGTAGATGAACATCGACAGTCCGCGACCGTCTTTCGTGCCTTCTTCCGAGCGGGCAATTACCAAGTGAATATCCGAATCACCGTTGGTAATGAAACGTTTCACGCCGTTCAACCGCCAGCAGTCGTTTGCCTCGTCGTAAGTTGCTTTCAACATTACGGCTTGCAGGTCGGAGCCGGCGTCCGGTTCGGTCAAGTCCATCGACATCGTTTCACCGGCACAGATACGGGGAATGAACTGCTTGTGCTGCGTTTCGTCGCCAAATTCGTATAAAGTTTCCGCACAGTCCTGCAAAGCCCAAAGGTTGCAGAAACCGGCATCGGCACGAGCCGACATATCAGATGCCATAATGAATGTAACCATCGGAAAGTTCAATCCGCCGTAACGTCGCGGCATAGAAAGTCCCATCAGTCCGGCTTGGGTAACGACTTTCAGATTTTCAACGGTTCCCGGAGCGTAAACAACGCGATTATTCACCACTTTCGGACCGGTTGCATCGACTGCTTCGGCATTGGGAGCCACGACTTCACCAAATACTTCTCCTGCGATTTCCATCACTTTTTCATAACTGTCCAAAGCATCTTCATAATTGAAGGGAGCATAATCGAAAGCGTCTTTTTCCGTATAATTTCGTTCTTTCAGTTCCACGATGCGTTTCATCAACGGGTGATGCAGGTGGTAACGCAAGGAAGGATTATCTAAATAAAAATTAGCCATTATTTACTGTTCTTTTTGTAATACTTAATCATTTTTGGAATCACTGTTTCCACATCTCCGGTAATCACATAATCGGCAATGGCATTAATTGGAGCATTGGCATCGCTGTTGATAGCAATAATAATTGATGACTCCTGCATTCCTGCAATGTGCTGAATCTGACCTGAAATGCCGCAGGCAATATACAGTTTGGGACGGACGGTAACACCGGTTTGCCCGATTTGACGTTCGTGTTCGGCATATCCGGCATCGACCGCAGCGCGGGAAGCCCCGACCTCTCCACCGATGGTGTTAGCCAAATCATAGAGCAAACCAAAATTTTCTTTCGATCCCATTCCATATCCTCCCGAAACAATGATACTTGCATTTTTTATATTCACTTTGGACGATTCGATATGACGGTCGATGATGTTTACAACAAAATCCATATCGGAAACGTATTGACCTACCTCGTGTGAAACCGTTTTGCCTTTGTAGTTCGCGTCCAAAATTTCTTTTTTCATCACGCCTTCGCGGACGGTTGCCATCTGCGGACGGTTGTCCGGATTGATAATCGTTGCCACAATGTTTCCTCCGAAAGCCGGACGTATTTGATACAAAAGGTCGGTATAGGTTTTTCCTTCTTTCTTTTCTTCGTGTCCGCCGATTTCCAAAGATGTACAGTCGGCAGTCAGTCCGCTGAACAAGGCTGACGAAACCCGCGGTCCCAAATCCCTGCCGATGCTTGTAGCCCCCATCAGAGCGATTTGCGGCTTTTCCCGGTCAAAAAGTTTCACCAAAATCGAAGTGTGGGGAAGCGAGGTGTAGGGATACAGGCGTTTGTCGTCGAAAAGATGCAATACATCTACTCCGTAGGGGAATACCTGTTCGCCTACGGTGTCTAATGGGTTGCCGATAGCGACTGCTTCTAATTGGCATTGCAATTCGTGGGCAAGTTTTCGTCCTTTGGTAAGCAGTTCAAGACTGACGTCTTCTACTTTTCCGTTTTCTATTTCAAGATATACAAATAAATTATTCATACTTTACATTTTTAGTTTACGACCGGTTTTATCCGCCGACTGTGTGGTTTGCTATTAATTCCACCATCAAGGCTTCGATTTGTTCATCGGAAGCGTCTAAGGTTTTACTCTCTTTGGCTTGAAAAACTACGCTTTCAATTTTCTTTACTTTGGTCGGCGAGCCGGAAAGACCGCATTGTTGCACATCGGCGTTCACATCGGTTGCACTCCACTCGTTTAAGGTCAGATAATCACGTAAATCATTGGCAAGACTATTGTTATCCGCTTGCCTTTCCGAATCTGTTTTTGCATATTTATATTTTTGAATATGCTTGGCATTGCGTGGGCGGCACGCGGGCGCCGAACCGTTTACGGTAACTAACAACGGCAAAGTTCCTTCTACGACTTCAACGCCGCGTTCCAACCGGCGTTTTACGGTAATCTTGCCATTTTCGACCGATTGAATTTCTTCGGCGTAAGTGATTTGCGGAATATTCAGTTTTTCCGCCACTTGAGGACCGACTTGTGCCGTATCGCCATCGATGGCTTGCCTGCCGGAAATGATTATATCAAAATCGCCGATTTTACGGATTGCCATATTCAGGGCATAACTCGTTGCCAAAGTGTCCGCTCCGGCAAAAACGCGGTCGGTCAAAAGATAACCACCGTCTGCTCCACGAAACAATCCTTCGCGTATAATATCCGCTGCACGGGGAGGCCCCATAGTCAATAAAGTAACTGTCGAACCGGGGAATTGGTCTTTCAAGCGTAAGGCTTGCTCCAAGGCATTCAAGTCTTCCGGGTTGAAAATAGCGGGAAGAGCCGCCCGATTGACCGTTCCATCGGCTTTCATAGCGTCTTTCCCTACGTTTCTCGTATCCGGCACCTGTTTTGCCAACACAATAATTTTCAGACTCATCGTTTGTATTTTTAGGTTTATATTATATAAATTGGATTGATGGTTGGTTGGTTCTTGTAGAGACGTTGCGTGCAACGTCTCTACAAGAACTGTCATCCCGCACTTGATGCGGGATCCCCTGAGATTATCAGGAGATTGCGGGTCAAGCCCGCAATGACAGCCGATTCAAGAGGATTGCGGGTCAAGCCCGCAATGATAACGGGCGCAAAACACCCCATTTCCACCTAATTTAACAACAAAAACAACCTCAGTAGCAGAATGTGGTCATGCAGAAATATCATTACCTAATTATCTCATTAATGTGAGATAAATAAGGTAATGAGGTTAGAACGTATGTATGCAAAACGTTTCTCGCGCTACTGAGGTGGTTTTGTTTTAAAAATTAGGTGGAAATGAGGTTTCTTGTAACTCGTAACCAACCGTCAATATCAATTAAAAAAATCAAAGAACAAGTTTATTATATAATTCATAACTCATAATTATTATATAATTTCTAAAAAATATTTACACATAACTTTGTTTTCTGGATTGCTTCGTCCCTCGCAATGACGCGATGAATACACCGTCATTGCGAGGGCAATAGCCCGAAGCAATCTATATATTTGTAATTATTTAATGTAATCCATATAATATCATGCTACAAAAGTAGTCTATTTTTAGTAAATACAAGCGAATTTGAAGAAAAATTGCACAAAAAAGAGAAAAGTGAGCAAAAAACTACGGAAGGAGGGTAGAAAATAGAGTTGGTAAAAGTGAAAAGAAAAGAGGCTGACTTAAAAGATTATTTCAAGTTAGCCTCTTTTGAATAGTTGCTCCTTAATAAGCGGTTATCGTTAATTTGGAAATGGCAAGGCTTTACGGCAATTTATAAGATTCCCAATTGGCATCGGTGATTTCATACAAATTTAATCCTTCCGGAACCGGTGGTTTGGGCAAACCCATTGCCGCAATTGCCGTCTTGGTGGCATTGATAGCCTGAGGGGTAATCGTGAAAGTGACTGTTCCGTAGTCTTCAACCTGAACGTTCACCGGCGACAAAAATTTCCAATCGGTAAAGAAATCAGTCATATCGTAGCCCGAAACTTCGCACACCAGACGCACAAATTCCAATTGGCACATCACATGCAACGAACTGCCGTATTGATCTACCGCATTCGGATACGGATCGGGATTCGGATTTACACGAATTTTTTCATACAAGTCCTTAAAAAAGTCTTCCTGACCAAGCACATCCATAAAGTAGAGTTTTAGTTGCCAGAAAGGAACCAGACGGATAAAAACATCGCTTTCTTGCAAATAGGTATTTACCAACGGATTTTTCACTACTCGAGTCACTCCGTTTGCATAATTGTTGCCAGCCAGCAAACGGGACCGAACGCCCCAACCGGTGGTAATGTATTGCGAAAGGATATTGTTGGTCACCTCTATTGTTCCTGTCCATCTCAATCCCGGACGGGTTTGATTCACGTGTCCGACTTCGTGCGCAGGACCCCAGGAAGTAGCTCCCGATGTGCTGTTTGGATCTTTCAACTGGCTGACACTCAAGATACCTGACTGAGAACTCGGGTTATATCCCGTATAATAGTCTGTGGCATACATCCATGCAGAATTTGGATTCGGATCCTTGAAAAAACACATACGGGTGTTAAACATTTTATTGTATTTTACCATCCCCTGAAAGTCCATTTCTTTATAAACTAATTCGTCGTACATATCGAGCAACTCCGGTCCATTTGTCTTAGCTGCGGAGCGGATGACACTTGCATCAAAAACCATCACCACATAATCGCCTTTCATTTGGAACAGGGGATAGCTTGCTTTTTCGAGCAGACGAGACCAATCATCGGGAGTATGCTTTGCCTTATCGTAATAGCCATTGACTACTCCATTCACGATGTTGATTTTTGCGGGCGCTTCTGTTCCTGTTTGTGTATAATATCTGATATACAACAAACCACCTCTCGAAACCCTGATTTTATTCATTCCCTTACGCAACGAGTAAGAGCTGCCGCTGGCAACCGTTTCGATGTTGTGAACAAACAGCGAAGGCATCACATCGGAAGTGGTTTCTACCATCAGCACTACATCTGTGTTTGCGCCGACATAGATACCCGTCACTCCATCGCTCTGTCCGTAACGTGCGGTTTTGTTGACACTTCGCATGTAGTCGGGAGTTCGATAGGATTTATATTCCTGTACCCTGAATTCCGAATCATAGAAGCCGTAGAAAATATCTGAAGCCAATTTTCTGTAAAACTCCACGCCAATGGCGCTGATATCTTCGGTAGTGATTCCCGATTTCAACTTGGAGCAGGAGGCATCCGTGAAAACAGCGGTGTAGTCAAAATCGGAATTCTTGCGGAAAAACTCCATTTGGGCGCAAGCGGCATACGTACCCTGTCCATCGCCTGTTCCTGATTTCACTACGAAGCGGATGGTATCCGGTTTCACGATAGCCGGCTCGAAATTTACCGTAGAAGGGGTGTTGGCGCCACCAAAATTATAGTCTTTGTATTTTGTCATGGCTCCGCCATCGGCGGCATACCACAATTCTACTTCAATGAAATGACCATTGGAGCCGGTTGTCCTCGGATGATAAACCGCATAATCGATTTGTTGAACGTCTCCAAATATATAATCAAGTGTGATGGGGAATACTGTAGCGCCCAACCATGGGGAGTGATACATCGTGTTCATATCTCCGTCGAAAGACATTTCAATTCCTTCGCCGGGTTGAAAAGCAGATGCAATCCCCTTTGCGGGTTTGATGTAGGTATCACTTTGTATCGCATCCAAAAGCGAAACAGGCGTGGGAACTGCCGACAAAAACTCCTGGGCATTCGCTGATAACGCGCTTTGTAGAAGAGCGATGATAATAACTGTTGTTTTGAATATCTGTTTCATAGCTGTAATCTTTTATTTAACCAAAACTTTTGTTGTTCTGCCTTTCACTGTTACTAAATAAATGCCGGTTGGCAAGTTCGAGTTTTGATATACGGGGATTCCGTAGAGGGTGTAAATCTTATAGTCGTCGCATCCTTCCACATAGATACGTTTGTCAAGCGCGTAAACGAGTATATTGTCCGCAATATCCGGTTTTTTGATGCCGGTAATATTTTCCGGCGCCCAAGAGAACGTCCATGCGTAGGCCGAATTTTTTGCATACGCTTTATCGAACGCTTCAGTCGGTTGTCCGGGGGTGGTGGCGTACCAGTATTTGATGACACCGTTTGCATCGGTGGTGTAAATGGCGTATTGACCGTCTGAAACGACGTCAAACTTCCATCCGTTGCCGGCTTGGATATCGTTGGTAAACTGCATATAATAATACAGGTCGAAAGTCATATCCGTATGGATGCTGTTTCCGGTTTCGCGGTTAACAAACATCATATTGTTGTTTGCTTTTTTAATTAATTTCCACTGCTGGTAAGTTTCGTCGCCATCTGTTTTCAGATTGTCCAAAATAAAGTAGGCTTTATCCTGAGGAGTGTCCACAACATCGGTCAGGTATTTTCCTGTTTTGGCGTTTTTGATGTACATCCATGCCACTTCATCTTCGGTACTGATAACCGGTATTTCGTTTATGACAAAATTGAAAGTCCCATTTGCCCCTGTGCTGTTTGCCTGAGAGGTAAAAATCAAGGCATAATTATCCGTAGCAGAACCTTGGTAAAGGTAGATTTCGCCGGAAGCGCCTTCCAAATTGGTTTCGTTGGATAGTCGCAACGCATAGCCGGCGCCTTGCGCAGCATATCGCCAAAAAGCGGACGCATTGCTACTCACTGCTGCCACACGTTGATTTTTCGTCTGATCATAGGTTACGGACAGTGTTTTTCCGGTCGATTTGTTGATAAACGCATAACCGACACCTGCTTCCAATTCCACACGCCACAATTGAGCGTTCAGCAAAGAAATGTTTTCAGAGGCTATGGGCTGTCCTTCCACTTTATCGCCAACTACCGTAGCCACTCTGTTTTGGGTATTGCCTGCCCCAACGACTTGTATAAAGTACCATTTGGGGTTTGCCGCTGTGCTCACCTGCGGGGCTTGCGCCATTGCATTTCCACAGAAAAGGCATATAAGCAATCCGGTTATTGATAAAAATTTTTTCATTTGTATATAATTTAACAATTAATAATTAATAAATCTTTATTTACACTCGTACTTAAAAACATCCAAGAAGAATGGTAAATTTCTTATTATAGGCAAGAATTTAAATCATAATCAGGATTTTGTCGTAAAATTACTCACCTTTTCATATTTCTGCGGCAAAGGTATGGATTTTTTTGTTATTATCCAAATTTATCGGCTTGAATTAATGATTTTTAACTGTTTGTAAAATCTGCTACTGCGGTTGTTTAGTTTTGGTGGAAAATTAGGTGGAAATGAGGTTTTTTGCACTTGTCATTGCTTCCTGCTGTCATTGCGGGCTTGACCCGCAATCTCCCCAACAATTTCAGGAGATCCCGCGTCAAGCGCGGGATGACAGCCATTAATTATCAATTATCTACCCGTTAACCTTTTACTTCCTGTCATGTCCTAAAAAAAGTGGACAGTTTTTTTGTCAGTTAATACTCTTGTTTATTATTTTTTTATTTGTTTTTCTTTTGCGGTTGATTTTTAAAAATCAACCGCAAAAGAACGTTTTTTTA
>Ga0082212_10001063_pt1 | contig 40157 bp, 36 predicted proteins | sample TergutNt197P3_FD_71548 | JGI IMG/M metagenome (GOLD analysis project Ga0082212, IMG submission 71548) | Neocapritermes taracua P3 segment gut microbial communities from Petit-Saut dam, French Guiana - Nt197 P3 | ecosystem: Host-associated > Arthropoda: Insects > Digestive system > Gut ...
ATTTTTGAAAGCCCAATTGTAATTTCCATATCGTTTACTCTAAAATATCATCCTATTGTCTTTAATTACAATGTGTTATAGTAATTCCGTCTGACAACAACCGGACAGCAGTGAACTGAACTAATCACCATATCAACATGCGACATATTCACTATTCTCTATTTAAACTTGATAGTAATCAGTATTTGTCGTACGTCACAGCGCCGGCGGTCCCATGTCAACAATCTCCTGAAATTTTTACGTCGCGCACCCGCGCCACTGACGAAGATTGATTTTACTGCGGAATTTTACAAATAATAGTATTTTTACGTGAAATGGAGCCAAGGGGCCGAGGAATATATCATCACATATGTTTAGGTTACGAGCGTCGCGCAACGCCACGATTCGCCTGTCCGACGAATAAATCAGCATTTTATCAATTTTTTGTGATAAAACATATCTTATCATATTCAAAGTTTTGCAATTGACTCGATGGAGGTTTGCGCAATGGATAAAATGAACAATTACAACAGCGAAACCGTTTCCGATATGCCGTTGGCAATTGAACCTTTTGACAGGGAGTGGGGCGTCGGCATTTCCGGGATGACTGAAAATCCCTCTCCGTTTCCGCGCATAAACAGGATGCTGAGCCGGCTCAAGAAACTCGACAGTACGGCCGATTCGCAACGCGGCCTCATATTTACCGAGTGCTATGAAAAATACTGCATGTGTCCGCAGAATATAAAATGCGCGCTGACGCTACGCGAGGTTTTACGGCGGGTTGATATAAACATCTGGCCGGAAGAACTTATCGTGGGCGAACTTGCCGCGCCGCCCAACAGCGCGCCGGTTTATCCGGAACTTTCCATCGACTGGCTGATTGAGGAAATTATAAAGCGCCCGATGGAAAAGCGCAAAAACGACAGATACCTCATAGACGAAAAGACGGGGAAAGACATCCTTGGTATGCAAAAGCCGTGGAAGGGCAAAACGGTTTCGGATGCGATACTCGCAACCTACACAGATGAAGAAATCAAAGGTTCCCATCTCGGCAAAGGAGTTTATCTTGAGAGCCTTTATTTATACGCCGGTGTCGGACATGTCTGCGCCGATTACGAAAAGCTTTTCAGTCTTGGATTTGGCGGGCTGCGACGACTTATCGAAGAAAAGGCGTCACAGTTGGACAAGTCAATTCCGCAGGATGTGAAAAAAGAGGAGTTTTACACGGCGGAACTCATCATGCTAAACGGCGTGGAGCGTCACATAAAAAGATACGGCGAACTGGCGGCGAAAATGGCGGGGAGTGAGACCGATCCCGTACGAAAAGCCGAACTTGAGCGCGTGTCTGCGAACTGCCTGTGGGTGGCCGTAAATCCGCCGCGTGATTTCTGGGAGGCTATTCAGCTCTGGCATATCGCGACGAACATGATAATAATCGAGTCAAACGGGCACTCCGTTACATACGGCCGCTTCGACGCGCTGTTTTATCCGTTTTATAAACGCGACCTTGAGAACGGCACGTTCACGCGCGAATTCATGCAGGAGCTTATCGAACACGCGTTTTTGAAGATCCACCAGCTCCGCAAGATACGCGACATACACGCCATCACGTTTTCAAGCGGCACGATAATGGGCGGCACGGCGCTGGACGTGGGCGGGGTTGACGAAAACGGCGACGACATCACGAACGACTTAAGCTACATGGTACTTGATGCACACGCGCATACGAGGATACCGAATCCGTGGATGGGCGTACGCCTGCACGTCGGAACGCCGACGGAATTTAAAACCAAGGTTTTTAACGTAATACGCATAGGGACGGGCGAGCCGAAAATTTTTAACGACGTACCGATCATACGGTCGCTGATGAGTTACGGCAAGCCGCTTGAAGTCGCGCGCGGATTCGTTTGCATCGGCTGCGTCGAGCCGTGCATACCGGGCAAAACCTACGGCTGGCACGACTCCGGCTCGGTTAATCTCGCTAAAATACTTCAACTGGCGATAAACGGCGGACGTTGTATCGACTGCGGCGAAGAATGCCCGCGTTATAAAAACTGCGCCGGCTCGGGCAATAGCCTCTCGATCGATACAGGCAGCCTTCAAACCTTTAAAAATTTTTTCGAGCTTCTGGAATCTTTCGACAGGCAGATGAAATACTGGTGCGATCTCATGATCTCCTGTATTCACAAAATCGACTACGCGCACCAGCGTTTAAAACCTCTGCCGTACCTGTCGCTGCTGATTGACGACTGTATAGACAGGGGCATGGACGTATCGGCCGGCGGTGCGCGCTATAACCACTCGGGGCCGCAGGGCGTCGGCATAGGCACGGCGGCGGACGGTCTGTCGGTCATTAAGCAGCTTATTTTTGACGAAAAACGCGTTACAGGCGTGGAAATGCTTACGGCGCTCCGCGCGGGCTGGAAGGGCTACGAGCCGCTGTACGCGCTTGTCAACGGTGACAGGATGCACCACTACGGCAATGATGACGAATACGCCGACGAGATGGCGAGATTTGTGACCGCGACATACTGCAAGTACATAGAACACAGGCCGACGGCGCACGGCGGAGAATTCATGCCGGGAATATATTCCGTTACGAACAACGTCATGCACGGCTCGCTTGTGTCGGCCACACCCGACGGCAGAAAAGCTTATGAGCCCGTCTCCGACTGCATAGGCCCGGTTCATACCGAATATGGTTCGCACGATAGGTGCGGGCCTACGGCGATAGCAAATTCCGTGGCGAAACTCGACCACTCACGCATAGGCAACGGCATAATTTTGAACTGGAAATTCGCGCCCACGGCGGTGTCCGGCGACGCGGGCAGGGACAACCTTATCGGCCTTATGGATACGTATTTCGCAAACGATGGAATGCAGAGCCAGTTTTCAATTGTAGGCAGGGATACATTGCTTGCGGCACAGAAGGCTCCGGAGAAATACAAAGACCTTGTCGTGCGAATAGCGGGATATTCCGCGTATTTCACCGAACTGTCAACAGAGCTTCAAAACGACCTGATAGGACGCACGGAATTATCGTTTGATTAATGCAAATCTCACGCGCAGGGATTTCCTGACGGCGGGCGGCGGGATCGCCTCAATGTTTGCGCTTGGCGGCATTGCCCGCTTCGCTTCAGCCGGTGAATGTCTTCGTCCGCCCGGCGCGCCGGATGAAGCGTCGTTTATTGCCCGCTGCGTCCGGTGCGACCGCTGCCGCGGCATCTGTCCGACTTCCGTGATCGGCATAGAAAAAGGTTTTTTGGCGTCTCGCACGCCGGTCTTGAATTTCCGTCTTGGATACTGCGACTTCTGCGCTAAATGCGCGGATGTCTGCCCCACGGAAGCGCTGCAATCTTTCGACAAAACCACCGTCCGTATCGGCATGGCGGAAATCACCGATCGCTGTATCGCCTGGAATTCCGGCGGCTGCACCATATGCGTCGAGCGATGTCCGTATGATGCGATTGTTTTTGACGACCGGCGACGGCCGGTGATTGATACCGCAAAATGCAACGGCTGCGGCGTTTGTGAAAACGTCTGTCCCGCCCTCGTACTTCGCTCATATCAAGGCGGCACGATCAGAGGCATTGTTGTTCGTCCGATGCGTCCGCCGGGGAACGCTTGATGGCACGGATACGATTCAGCCGTCTACGCGTAATTACAATGCTGTTTTTTTTCGGATTGGCGGCAATCGGCCTGGCTTTCAAAACCGGGATCGGCACGCTTTGTGATCTGGGTTACGGGGCGATTTCCGCAATCTGTCCGCTTGGCGCGCTGGAAACGGCACTGGCCGGCAGGACGTTTCCGGCTCGGACGCTGGTTTCACTGGCGGTCGTTGTCGTTATTGTGGCGGCATTGGGAAGATTCTTCTGCGCGTGGATCTGTCCCGCGCCGATTCTTCGCGGCTGGATTCTACGCACGGAGCAGGTGGTAGTGGTCAATGGTCAGGGGTCAGAAGATGCTGTGAACCATCTTGGAGGTAATTTCAAAAATCAGGGTATAGATGATGTTGTCGCTTCTTTGAAATCACATCAGCGCTTAAATAGAAAGCTTTCCCTTGATTCCCGTCATTTCATCCTTGGCGGCGCGCTTTTATCGTCGGCGATTTTCGGGTTTCCGGTATTCTGTCTTGTCTGTCCGGTGGGATTGATACTGGCGACTTTCATCGGCACCTGGCGGCTTTTTCAGTTTAACGAGCCGTCCTGGATGCTTCTTGTTTTTCCCGTGATTTTTATAATTGAAATCGTTGTTTGCCGCAAATGGTGTCGGAAAATCTGCCCGCTTGGCGCGCTTTTATCCATTCTCAGCGGTTTAAACCGGTCCTTTCGTCCCCGCGTTAACCATAGCCTTTGCCGTTCCGTTTCGCAAAAAATGGATTGCGCGTATTGTAAAAATGTGTGTGATGAAAACATCAATCTTCATAATTCCGAACAATCCCGACCTATAGCCGAATGCACGAAATGCCGCGAATGCGCCGACGTTTGCCCCGCCGGAGCAATCTCCTTCCCGCTATTTTCAAAGAAGCGGGAGTGATCTATGGTTGACGCCCCCCCTGCGACATGCCCGTTTTATCCATTTTCGGGTGCAAGTTAATGAATTTTTGAGTTGTTACAGGGGGTGCGGATATCGAAAGAAAGTCTTTGTACCGTTACGAGCTATGTTGCGGCTAGCCCGGATGGTGCATTTCACTGATTTTCGAGTTCAATTCAGATATTAACATCTGAAGATACAATCCTATGCTTGCCACTATCAGGACGGAAATAAGAAATGGAACCAACACTTTCATATCCATTCTTATATCTCTCACACCGCTGTCGCCTATAAATAATTAAAACACAATTGGTCAATTTCCTACTGTAATCCCTCATGTAACCTGAGGGTAAATATACAAACCAACTAAGTTTTTATTAATTTAAAGAAGAGTATAAGAAATATCGCAAATATCGCTTATCCTAATTAGCAATATTTATAGAAAAACCTTCATGTAACTTAAAAGCCGGGTAAACATTGATAACAGTCAACGGCTATAACATTTTCTTATATCCTGTCGGCTTTTCATAATAAACAATTTGGTTAAATTATGCTCAATACTGGACTTTGCAATTTTTTACATTAATAATACGTATTATTGTAGTAAGCTTTGTTTCATTAAGTAAATGCCGGTTAATTCGATTTTTGGAGTGCGGCGGCAAGCCGCCACTATGAAAGCGGGAGCAAGCTCACATACTCCATAAATCGGCGTTTTCTTAAGATAGCTGACAAACCGGGGGGGGATAAAACATGCATATAATTGTTTGCGTGAAACAGGTTCCGGACACAGCGAATGTCCGTATAAATCCGGAAACCAATACGCTGATCCGTGAAGGGGTTGAAAGCATAATGAATCCCTTCGACGAATACGCGCTGGAGGAAGCGCTTAAGCTGAAAGACGAGTACGGCGCAAGAGTGACGGCCATAACAATGGGACCACCGCAGGCCGACGTCATTCTGCGCGAAGCCCTGGCGCGCGGCGCTGACGACGCGGTGCTTTTGACCGACAGGGCCGTTGCCGGAGCGGATACGCTGGCAACTTCGTACATTCTTTCTCTGGCCATCCGTAAAATGAACGCAAAACCGGACATGGTACTTTTCGGCAAACAGGCCATCGACGGCGACACCGCACAGGTCGGGCCGGGCGTTTCGGAATTTCTAAACTACCCGCTGGTTACATACGTGAAATCGCTGACGGTCAAAGACGGCGTCTTTACCGCCGAAACCATGATGGACGAAGGCGTGGTCGTTGTGGAAGGAAAGCTCCCGGCCGTGATGACGGTCGTGAAGGAAGCCTCGACGCCGCGTTTCGCCTCCCTCGGCGGTTGGGTTAACGCGAAAGAAACCGAAATTCCGGCCTGGGGCGCGAAGGAAATCGAAGCCGATTTGGCTCAATGCGGGCTTGACGGTTCACCGACGAAGGTGGTCAGGATTTTCGCTCCCCCTGTAAAAAGCGGCGGGATAAAAATGAACGGGCTGCAAGCGCCGGACGACGCAACAAACGCCATAGTCCGATTTCTCAAAGAAAAAGGAGGGCGTTAGGCTATGTCGGATGCTCCAATCATTATCGATTCCGAAAAATGCAAGGGATGCAAGCTATGTATCAAGGCGTGTCCGTTCGAGGCGCTTTACATGGAAGAAAAACTGGCGGTTCTCAAACCCGAAGAGTGCCGCGCCTGCAGCGCGTGTCTTGATTCCTGTCCTTTCGGCGCCATTACGGAAGCGGAGAAAAAAAACTGCCCTGGCCCTGATGTACTTTCGGATTTCAAGGGAATCTGGGTTTTTGCGGAACAACATCATGGACGCGTACAGGAAGTGGCGTATGAACTTCTTGCGACCGGGCGCCGGTTGGCCGACGACAGAGAAAGCGAACTTGCGGCTGTGCTTCTCGGCCACAACGTGACGGACACCGTCGCGAGCCTTATCGCCGCCGGTGCGGACAAGGTTTACGTGGTAGATCAGCCGGCGCTCGCCGAATACGAGGCGAACGTCTATGCCGACGCGCTTAATCAGGTGATTACCAAATACAAACCGGAGGTCGTTCTGGCCGGCGCCACGGCGATAGGACGGGCGTTTTTCGCAAAAGCCGCGGTGCGGTCGCGCACGGGATTGACGGCGGACTGCACAGCGCTTTCCATAGACAAGGAAAGCAGCATTTTGCACCAGACACGCCCCGCGTTCGGCGGCAACATCATGGCGACCATTATAACGCCGAACCACCGGCCGCAAATGGCAACGGTACGCCCCAAGGTATTTAAACCTGCGCCGCCCGACCCGAACCGGAAAGGTGAAACACTTATAGAGGCACTGAAGCTGGTCGCTCCGGACACGAAAATCCTGCGAACCGAACGCGAATCGGGCGCCGTAAACATTGCGGAAGCGGAAATCATCGTGGCCGGCGGCCGTGGCCTGAAAAAAGGCGACAATCTTAACATTCTCCGAAAGTTGGCGGAACTGCTCGGCGGCGTGCTGGGCGTGTCGCGCGCCTGTGTCGATTCGGGCTGGTGTTCTGCGGCGCACCAGGTCGGACAGACGGGCAAGACCGTCAGCCCAAAAATCTATCTGGCCTTCGGTATTTCAGGCGCGATTCAGCACCTGGAAGGAATGCGCTCTTCAGATACGATCATCGCGGTGAACCGGGACGAAAACGCGCCGATTTTCGGCGTCGCTGATCTTGGCATTGTCGGCGACCTGTTCGAAATCGCGCCACGGCTTATTACGGCACTTGAATCGGTAAATTAAGGAGGCTCATGAAATGGCGAAAAGTATAAAAAAGCCCATTGAGGCGGACATCCTTTGTGTCGGAGCAGGCGTGGCCTCGCTTACGACGGCGCTCGCACTTCTACGCGGGTTAAAGGCGAAAAAATGTGAAGATCTTCCGCGCGTGATGATCGTAGACAAGGGGCGCAATGTTGGAAGTCATGTTCTTTCGGGCGCGGTGATCGACATGAGCGGATTTATCGGCCTTTTGACCGACGATGAAATCCGGAAGATTCCGATTGAAGCGCGAGTAAACGGCAAAAAAGAATCGTTTCACATGCTCTTTAATGAAAAACATTCTATTAAGATTCCGTGGATGCCGCCGATGATGGAGTCGCACGACTATCCGGTCGGTTCGCTTACAAAACTGACGCAGTATCTGGCCGGGCTTTGCGAGAAGGAAGGCGCGAAAGTCTATACAGGCTTTGCCGTAACCGAACTGATTGAAGACAGGGCGGGACGTATTATCGGCGCACGCACGGGTGAAAAGGGGCTGGATCACGAAGGAACGCCCAAAAGCAACTACCTGCCATCCGAAACGATTTACGCGAAGACTGTAGTTTTAGGCGAAGGCGCTTGCGGCGTTCTGACTCAAAAGCTTATAAGAGATAAAGGACTGGAAGGCGGCCGCGAGCAGTCATATGCTCTGGGTATAAAGGAAATTATAGAAATTCCGGCGGATGAAGATCGCGTGGGCGAGATCGCGCACACATTCGGCTGGCCGGCGGACATGAACACATACGGCGGCGGCTTTATCTACCATGTTTCGCCGTCGCAGGTGATGATTTGCTACGTTTACGCGCTTGATTACGCGAAGCCGGAAGTCGATCCACATCTGATGTTCCGCAAATTCAAGGCGCATCCGACGGTCATCGAACATATCAGGGGCGGCAAGTCCGTGGCCTACGGTGCGAAAGTAATTCCCGAAGGCGGATACTACTCAATACCCGGACTTGTCGCGGACGGTGCATTGATTACAGGTGACGGCGCGGGACTTGTTGATACCCTGCGCATCAAGGGGATTCATCTGGCGGCACAGTCGGGGCGCGCGGCGGCCGAAACCCTGGCCGATTGCCGGCTTAATAACGACTTTTCATTGAAGGCGTTGTCAAGGTACGGCGATCGCCTGAAAAAAACCGAGGGCTGGAAGCAGCTCCGCCGTGTGCGGAACGTGCGCGCGGCGTTCTCCATGCACCTGACCCTGGGCGTGGTGTGCGCCGGAGCGGCATGGGCGACTCTCGGGGCGTTTCCATTCTGGCAGGTTCCCATGGCAGCGGATTGGAAAACCCTCAATTCGCTGCCCGGCGATATTTTGCCGCCTGCCGAGGATATTGAAGTGACGCCGACATCGCCGGATCAGTTGACCGATGTTTTCATGTCGGGAACCATTCACGATGAAGATCAGCCCTGTCATCTTAAGATCCGCGACCGTGCAAGATGTGGAGAGTGCGTTAAAAGGTACGGCGCGCCATGCCTGCGGTTCTGTCCGGCGGAGGTTTACAGGCTGGAGGAAGGGTACATACACATTGATTTTTCGAACTGCCTCCACTGCAAGACCTGCCAGATAAAAGATCCGTATCGAAACATCGATTGGATTTTCCCGCAGGGAGGCGACGGCCCGCGCTATACGCGGATGTAGGCTTTGGGTGGGAAAGTCCCGCAAAAGGGTATACGGCGCTCTTTTCACGGACTGTAAACACGATCCGCGGCCCGCTTGCGGCCGGTGTGCGCAGCGTTTTCCGGGTAAGCGCCGCTACGATGCTTCTTTCTTTTCTTTTGATCCGCACTTTGCCGATAAAACCGAAATAAGCGGTTGCGCGCCGCAACCGGGAGTGCGGCGGCTTGCCGATGCACTCTAAATACGTCTTACGAAAATTTGCAAACTTTATTTCCGTATAGCTCCTTAAGGACGGTATTATTATCGCCGTACGGTGCAATGAACGTAGCGATGCACTTATTTTTATGGACCAATCCCCGGGAGAAACGATGTGTCGTACCAGTATATTTACGTAATGAAGGACCTCCGCAAGGTCTATCCGCCAAACCGCGAAGTTTTGAAAGGCATCTGGCTTTCATTCTTTCCCGGCGCGAAAATCGGCCTTATCGGCCTGAACGGCGCCGGCAAAAGCACGCTTTTAAAAATCATGGCCGGAGTCGTCACGGAATTTACCGGTGAAGCCTGGCCCGCCGAAGGCGTGCGCGTCGGCTGGCTGCCGCAGGAACCGCAGCTCGACAACGAAAAAAACGTGCTTGAAAACGTGCAGGAAGGTGTGAAATCCACGCGCGATCTTCTTGATGAATTCGACCGGATAAATGAGCGTTTCGCCGAGGAAATACCGTCTGAGGAAATGGATAAGCTGCTGGCGGAACAGGCGCGCGTTCAGGACGCCATCGACGCATGCAACGGCTGGGAAATCGACAGAACGCTGGAAATCGCCATGGACGCATTGCGGCTGCCGCCCGGCGACGCCGACGTTGCTAAACTTTCCGGCGGTGAACGCCGCCGCGTCGCACTCTGCCGTCTTTTGCTCGACCGGCCCGATCTCCTTTTGCTGGACGAGCCGACAAACCATCTGGACGCTGAGTCGGTCGCATGGCTTGAGCGTTTCCTGAAGGATTATGACGGTACCGTTGTAGCGATTACACATGACCGCTATTTCCTCGACAATGTGGCGGGTTGGATTCTGGAGCTCGACCGGGGAGAGGGACTGCCGTGGGAAGGGAATTATTCCTCATGGCTGGAACAGAAACAGGCGCGATTGGAGGCCGAGGAAAAACAGGAATCTTCCCGCCGCCGTACCCTGCAGCGCGAACTTGAGTGGGTACGAATGTCGCCTCGCGCGCGGCAGGCCAAAGGCAAAGCCCGTCTGAACGCCTATGAAAAACTGCTTGCCGAAGAAGCAGAAGCGGAAACACGCGCGCAGGCGACCGATCTGCATATACCGCCCGGCCCGCGTTTGGGAGATCTTGTCGTCGAAGCGCAGAATCTGCGCAAGGCCTTCGGCGACCGCCTGCTTTTCGACGATCTTTCATTTAAGCTTCCACCCGGAGGTATTGTCGGAGTGATCGGCGCGAACGGCGCGGGAAAAACCACGCTCTTTCGGATGATTACCGGCGAAGAAAAGGTTGACTCCGGAGCTTTGCGCATAGGCGAAAGCGTCAGCATCGCCTACGTCGATCAGAGCCGCGATACACTCAACGGCGAGCGGCAGGTGTGGGAGGAAATCAGCGACGGGCGTGACGTCGTGATACTGGGCAAACGCGAGGTTCCCGCTCGTTCATACGCCGCGGCCTTTAATTTTAAAGGATCGGATCAGCAGAAACGCGTAAAAGACCTGTCCGGAGGCGAACGCAACCGTGTACACCTGGCAAAAACCCTGAAAAGCGGCGGCAACCTGCTACTGCTTGATGAGCCGACGAATGATCTTGATGTGGACACCCTGCGTTCGCTTGAAGACGCACTTCTTTCCTACGCCGGCTGCGCGGTGGTAATCAGCCACGACCGCTGGTTTTTGGATCGTATCGCCACGCACATCCTTGCGTTCGAGGGTGATTCACGCGTCGTCTGGTTCGAGGGAAATTATCAGGATTATGAAGCCGACCGCAAACGCCGCCTTGGCACCGAGGCCGACCAGCCTCACCGTATCCGCTATAAACCGTTGACCAGGTAATCGGCGCAATTGAAATAAGATAAATATTAAAGGAGATCGGTCGAATGAGTGTAAAAAAAGGATATGAGAACATAATGGTTCTCGTGGTGGCGCTCGCCTTCGGGTTTGTCATGTTTGACAGGTTTGCGCTGACGAATCTGGCGCCCATGATTCTGCCGGATTTGAAAATGAACAATACCCAGTTCAGTCTTGTATTGGCATCGTTTGCGATCCCATATGCAGGTATAGGCTTTCTCGCCTGTTTCTGGTCGGACGTGAAAGGAACGAAAAAGAAAGTACTGGCAGCCTTTATCGTGTGTTTTTCTCTTTGCTCCCTTGCAACAGGTTTTGCGGCCGGCTTTCTTTCCCTGCTTATGATCCGTCTTGTCATGGGCGTGTTTGAAGGCCCGATCCTTCCGCTTAATCAGAGTTTTCTGCTTGCGCAATCCACACCGTCACGCCGCGGCTTCAACATGGGGATCATGACGACCTCGTCTGTGGGCCTGATTTCAAGCCTGCTCGGCCCGATCATCGTCGTAGCTCTCGCGCAGGCTCTGGGCTGGAGAACCACTTTTTTCCTGACCATCATTCCCGGTCTCATCGTAGCGTTTCTTGTGATGAAACTATTGATAGAGCCGGACATGTCAACCGTGGTCGCAACGACGGCAAAAGTGGACAGAAAAGGCGAATTCAAAGAGATCCTCAAAAACAGAAACATCATTACCTGTCTTATATATTCCGTCTGCATACTCGGCTGGTATGTCGTAATGGCGTCCTTCGCCCCGCTGTTCCTCACAAACGTAAAAGGACTCTCGGAGACGACCATGAGTTTTGTCATGTCGGCCCTTGGAGTGGGCGGCATTGTATGGGGCATGACGGTTCCAGCTTTGTCCGATAAATTCGGACGGAAGCCCATCATAATTATTTTCGGATTTTTAAGCATCGTAACTCCGTTGGGACTGCTGTATGTTCCCGCAAGCAATCTTCCTTTGATGCTTTTTTGCGCGTTCTTCGGCTGGTGCGGAGCGGGCGTTATCGCGGTATTTAACGGTCCCGTCCCTGCAGAGTCCGTCAATCCCAAGTTTACGTCTACGTCAGTCGCGATGATTCAGGGCGTTGGAGAATTATGCGGGACAGCCATCGGCGCCATAATAGCCGGAATCCTGGCTGACGCTTACGGTCTTGGCGCAGCCATGTGGCTTTGCGTCGGCCTGATGATCATGGGAACATTCATAGCTTTCAATTTTTATGAAACGGCACCGATGGTTTTGGCAAAACGCGCGGCAAAATCACAGCCGACCGGAAGTTAAAAATATGGAACCACGAATGAACACTAATAAACACGAATGGAAGCATTTTATTAATTTATGTCTATTCGTGTCTATTCGTGTTCATTCGTGGTTCAAAGATTTCTCGGTAAACGGCGTTAATACCTTCCGCCTCACGCTGAATACTGAAAGTATCGCAAACACGCCGCCGTGACGACGCACCCATGTTGATAAGTTCATCCGGCGAGGACAACAGCCTTTCAAACGCCGCGGCGAGCGCCGTCGGATCGTTGCACGGAACGATAAGGCCGTCCACGCCGTCGCGGATAATCATATCAAACGCCCCGGTTTGAGTGCCGACGACGGCCGCGCCGCTAGCCATCGCTTCAAGGCAGGTAAGGCCGAAACCTTCGTTGCGCGAAACGGCCGCGACCAAAGAAACGCGCGGGAACCATTTTCGGACTTCTTCCGTGGCAAGCTTTCCAAACCATAGAAAGCGATTTTCAAGCCCATGGTCTCTGATCTTTCTTTTCAGTCCAGCCTCAAAGGTTGTAAATTGCGGCGTTGTTTCTCCTATGACAACCGCGGTGAAATCCGGATAACGCGGTAAAACCCGGCATAGCGCGTCGACAAATTCTCCAAGCCCTTTCTGCGGCCTTACGCGTCCGAAAATGCCTATACCGTAACGGCCGGGCGCGCCGCTTTCCGCCCAGGCGCGAACCCGATCCCCAGCGGGCCGGAAGATTTCGGTATCAACGCCGTGCGGTACTATGGCCTTTACGGGGCGAAGTAAAAACGACGCCGAACGCGGCGAAGTAGAAATCAGCGTATCCATGCGGCGGTAAAGAAAACGTGTCCATGCCGAATGACGGCGCTGCGCGACCGATGTAAAAACAAGATGCAGTTTCCGGCCGAAAACACTTCGCAGCACAAGCCCGGCAAGCATTTCGATGTTGCGGCGGGCGTGGAAAATACGCGGGCGCCCGTTCGGAAGCGGATGCGCCGTCAGTCTAATAAGCTCGCGTAATCCAAGAAATGGGATATCCAGCGGCACGGCATATCCGGTTTGCGCGAAACCGAATTCTTGTACCTGATGTGGAACGACGGCGGTCACTGCCGTCGTTACTCCGGAATAACGCGAATTGAGATTAGGAACAATGATTTCAATTTCTCGTCGTCCGGACATCCGCTGCAATCTCATGATGGAATCTGGCAAATTTGAAAAGCGCTACGAAGTAAAATGGAGTTGTGGAGACATGATATGTCTTTGTTTCTACAAAAAACCGGAATACTCCCCCATAATAAAGTCGCCGTAAAGTATCCGGGGTTAAGGCCGCACTGATTAAATGGCTGTGCGAGATGAATCGAAAGTTGCACGGAGCGCAGTATCCGGGACATCAAATATTATAGTCACGGTTGCGAGAGAACTGCGCTAATGCCGCAATTCGCCCCCGTACAGCCATTTAATCAGTGCTTCCTTAAAAACTACTAAAAACGCAGGGCCGCCAATTGAGAAGGGTCAACCTGCTTTCCGTTTTGTATCACCTCAAAGTGCAGATGCGCGCCAGTGCTGCGACCGGTACTGCCGACTGTCCCAAGCATATCTTCGGAAGTCACCATGTCGCCTGCTTTTATATTAATGGAAGCAAGGTGCCCGTAGCGGGTACGCAAACCTCCGTCGTGTTCCACCAGAACCGTGTTTCCATAGCCTGAGTCATTACCCACGGAGATTACCTTGCCCGGCAGCGCTGAAACCACCGGCGTTCCGGCGGGAGCGGCAATGTCTATACCCTTATGAAATTTGGCTTTTCCGGTAAACGGATCATTCCTAATGCCAAAGCCTGAACTGATCGGAGCGTTAACCGGAAGAACCGGAAAGGAAAACTCCCGTTCGAATTCCACGGCTTCAGACGCGGGTAGTTTATTTGAACTCTCCAGCGCGGGACGTGAAACCGCCGCACCTGCCTGCGTCTTCTCAAACAACTCCGGACTTATGACGCCTTCTTTGTCGGTAAGGCTTCTATAAATAATATCGCCGATGCCGAGAGCGCCCCTTTGCGCCATGCTGAGCGCTATTTCCTGGTCGAATAGTTCCGTGTAGATGCTTTTGCCGAAACCATTGCCTTCCATGCCCGACTCTTGTATCGTCTCGCGCATAATCTTTAAAAGCTGTGCGATAAAAACCGCCTCAAATTCCTGCGCGACTTTTTTAAGTTCCGCCTGATTTTTCCCGGCAACGGAAGACATGTTCAGCGGAGCTTGATTCAGCGAGCTTACATAATTCTGGTTTATCGGGTTCATCGAATTTAAGAGTAATTCGCTCATTGCTGCAGTTTCCTTTAGATGATTTCGAGTTCGGCCTGTAGAGCGCCCTGCGCCTTGATCGCCTGCAGGATGGCGATTACGTCGCGCGGGGTGGCACCGATGTCGTTCAGCGCGCGCACGATTTCCTCGACGCTGGCCCCGTCATGTATTGTCGCAATACGCGCAGGCTCCTCCTGAACATCCAGTGTTTCCTCCGGTACGACAACCGATTCCCCAAGAGCCAGGGGGTTCGGCTGCGAAACGCTGAAAGTCGTGCCTACCTGCACCTTAAGGCTGCCGTGAATAATCGATATTTCCGAAACGCTAACATCCTTGCCCAGAACAACGGTGCCAGTTCTTTCGTTTAACACCACGCGGGCGGAGTTATCCATTTCCACGCGCGCGTTTTCAATTACCGACATGAATTCGACAATCCTGTTCGCGTAATCCGCCGGAACCCGGATCGCGATTGTCCGGCCGTCGACGGCTTCAGCGAGGTTGGATTTCAAAGCGTCATTGATCGCCTGTACTGCGCGGCTTGCCGAAGTGAAGTCATTGCGGTTCAATACAAGGTTCAGCCATGGGCGACCGGAGAGGTTAACCTCTACTTCTCTTTCCACGATACCACCGTTTGATATGCGCCCGCTTGTCGGATGATTCATCTGCCCACGCGCGTTCGTACCGCCGGTGCTGTAACCACCGAGTACAATTTGTCCCTGCGCCGTCGCGTAAACATTGCTGTCGGCTGCCTGCAGCGGCGTAAAGATTAATTCGCCGCCCTGCAGGTTTTTCGCGTCGCCAAGCGCGCTCACGACCACGTCAATGCGGCTTCCCTGCCGCGCAAAAGGCGGCAAAGTGGCGGTAACCATGACCGCCGCGACGTTTTTCGTGCGCATACGCCCCGGATCAATCGTAACACCGTGGCGTTCCAGCATGTTGGCCACGGTTTGCGTCGAAAAATACGTCTGCGTGCCGTCTCCCGAACCGTTCAGCCCGACCACCAGTCCGTAGCCGAAAAGCTGGTTGTCGCGCACGCCTTCAAACGCCGAAACGTCTTTAAGACGGCTCGCCGCCTCAAGCGATCCGGCAAACAACAGCGAAATCAAAACCGCGGCCGGCAATATCCATTTTTTAAGGTTCATCATTTTCATTTTATGAAAACTCCCTAACGCTGCTGCCTAACACTTATTAACCACAAAAGATACGCAAGGAACAAAAAGAAAAACGAAGTGTTGGGCTTTATATTCCTTTTTCTGTTCCTTGTGCCCTTTGTGGCTATAAAACTCTTTAAAATTCGCCATTTCACTACAGAGGCCAAATGCCGTTAATAATCTGTGTCAGCCAGCCTGGTTTGAGCGGTTGACTGACTGTTCCCTTCCCCTGTACCTGCACGGACATCTGGGCAACCATCGAAGAAAGAACTATATTGCTTCTGCTTATATCACTGGGACGGACGATTCCGGAAAGAATCACAATCTGATTTTCATTGTTAACCCGAACCTCACGCTTCCCCTCAACGACAAGATATCCGTTTGGAAGCACATCGGCGACGCGCGCGGTCAAAGTGGTTTGAAGCTGTAATGCGCGGCTTGTAGCGCCCTGCCCGTTAAAGGTGATCTGCCCCGAGCCGGAAATCAGATCCGGAAGTTCCTTTACTCCGCTTTGCAATCCGACGAGCGAGTCGATACCTGCGGACATGCCTGACTTGCGGCTGGTGGAAGCGTTGGCGTTGCTGACAGCCTGTGTCGTTTCGGAAACCCGAATCGTAACGACATCGTTGACAAAACGAGCTTTCATGTCACGAAACAGGTTGGAATGTTGCCCGGAATCTGCCCAAAGCGAACCCGTGCTATATTCCGTTTCCGCCGCCGCGCGTATCGCTTCCGCCCTGTATTCTTCGACGCCGGTCGGATCAACGACCTGAACCTGTTTTCGGCTGCCGGAACCGCAACCGATAAAAACAAACGCTCCTGTAATTAGCGTCGCGGTAATTAACACAAAACGTTTCATGTCATGTCTCCTATTGTATCGTCACCTCGGCCGGGCCGGTTACACGCGCCTTTACTACCGAAGAAAAATCAATGTTCTTTACCTGTATGATTTCACCGAGCCGGCCGTTTTCCGATGCGTGCGCTGCGGAAGTCAGCGTAATTCCGCCTCTTTCAAGACGCAGGCTTACCATGTCGCCGCGACGAATCAACGGTGGTTCGGAAAAAGCGTCAAGCGGCAGCGGCTTGCCGATAGCAAATACACGCCGTGCAGTTTTCCCGACGATGTCTTCCGGGCTGCGAGCCAAAACAGCGCCGATATCCGTTGTTTCGACTATGCCTTCACGTATGTCCCGGTCGGTTATAACCGTACCCGAAGCGATTTTTCGCGCCGCCACTATCGCGGGCGCGCTTATATTGACCACCGCCGAAACCGATAAAGAACGCGCAAATTTTCCGTCACGAATCACCTCGATCGGCGCGATAACACTACGACTGCCGAATGTCAGCCCTTGCGGCGCCAGACGAAAACTTTCGCCCGCGGCGAGGATGTCCGTATTTTTAACTCCATTTATTATTTCAATCCGGATATCCGCGTCGCTCCATTCCGGCATCGCCGTTATTTCCGTCCGGATTATGGCGGAAATATCTTCGGCGACCGACGCACGCGTTTCACCAAACGAATATGAAGCAAGAAGGCAGAACGCAAAAAATACACAAACCAAGCCCCGAATTCTCTCCTCACCCAACCTTACGTGGTAGAAACTACGCGGCGAACTTGACGTCTGAAAAAGGACGCGGCAAAGCGCGCTTTTTCCATGACGGAAGATGTACAGATGTGGGGTATGACGCATAGGCGCCCAGGTGTCGCCGGGCGGCGAAACCAGGAGGCGCACAAACGCCATGAAAGGGTATGATAGAAGGATAAGGAGAGAATTCGAGGCTCGTATCAGGAAACGCCTATTAAATGTTCGTACGGGCGAATCGCCGCCGTGCACACGTTGCGCGGCGCTCGCAGCCTCAACATATTGTTGCAGCTCCGGCTGTCGCGCTCCGTGCGCTTTGCGCTTCATACCGTACAGACGTTTAATCAGCGTTCCTTTCATGTTGCTTTACCGAACGATACTGGTGCCGACGGAGAACATTTCATCCGCCGTACGGATAACTTTTGAATTCGCCTCATAAGCACGCTGGCTGACGATCATGGCAACCATTTCCTCAACCACGCTCACGTTTGACTGTTCGACAAAACCGGAAAGCAGCGAACCGAGCCCGTTTTCACCGGGCGTTCCGATAATCGCTTCACCCGAAGCCTGCGTTCTCATCATCAGGCTGTCTCCGATGCTTTCAAGTCCGGCGGGATTCTGGAACGTCGCAATCTGAATCTGGCCTACCTGCTGCGGAGTAGTATTCCCCGGCGTGGTGACGGAAACGACGCCGTCGGCTCCGATATATATGCCGGTCTGATCTTCGGGAATAGTGATCTGCGGATCGAGCGTGTCGCCTTCCGAAGTTACGATGGTTCCTTCGTTATTAAGGTGGAAATTTCCGTTTCTTGTATAGGCGATTTCACCGTCGGTCTTGAGTATCTGAAAAAAACCCTGACCGCGTATGACCATATTCAGCGGATTTTCGGTCATCCTGAAATCTCCCTGTTTCAGGTTCATCGTCGTCGCCACGGGCCGCACCCCGAGACCGATCTGCAGGCCCACGGGAATTTCCGTGGTCGCCGTATTGGAAACGCCGGCCTGGCGCATATTCTGATAAATCAGGTCGTGAAATTCCGCCCGGCGCGACTTAAAACCGGTAGTGTTTATATTTGCCAGGTTGTGCGCGATGGTGTCTATATTTAACGCCTGCGCTTCCATTCCCGATGCCGCCGTATGCATTGCTCTTAACATATTTACCGTTTCTCCAGAGAACTAAACACTCAATTAACTAATCACCAACTAAGAACGACCTAATCGGTCTATAACCTTGGCGTTCATGTCGTTCATTTCGTGAGTAACGCTTCGCTGAATCGACTCAAACTGCCGCAAAAGGCTGATCATTTCGACCATTGATTTGACAGCGTTAACGTTCGCCTGTTCCAGATATCCGGAACGCACTACCGTATCCGTCCGTAGAGTCGGCGTTCCTCCGTCCCTGGAGAAGAAAAGAGATTCTCCCTCTTTTTCAATCTGTGAATTATCCTGAAATTTGACAACCCTTAATCTGTCAACCTCTACACCGTCCCGATATATAGCGCCGTTGTCGGCGATATGAATTTCGCCGTCACCCGCCAGCGTAATCGGCCGGCCGGAAACACCTATAATTGGGTTGCCGTCTGCGGTACGCAGCATCGAATTTGAATCCAGATGCATATTTCCGTTACGTGTGTATCGCTCGCCGCGCGGCGTCTGCACCGTCAAAAACCCGTCGCCCCGTATGGCGACGTCAAGATTCCGCCCCGTAGAAAGGATCGCGCCGTCGGAATAATCAATGCGTCTGTCCGTGCGTATCGACCTGTTTACAGTCTCCCCGATTCCCTCGGGAAAACCGGAATCCTTGATTTCATCCCGCAAAAGAATGTTGAAAGACTTGTCGCTCTTAAAGCCGGTTGTATTGAGGTTAGCAAGATTATTGGCCGTAATTTCCAGCGCGTCCGAATGTGCTTTCAGTCCCGAGTAAGCCGTATAAATTCCGCTGTTCAATTTTTCTTCCTTCCAAATTTCAAAAAAACATCGCCGTCTGCAACCGCCACACATACCACGTGACGCTTTACGTTAAGCAACTGACGTGCCAATAAAAAATAATTCCGCAAGATTCGTGTAACTACGCTGTTTTAAAGACATCTACCAGATCGCCGTCCTGCTGACCCGGAAAGCTTTGCCGAACGATTCCGGCAAAACCTGCCGGTACGCGGGGAAAGAATTGCCGATTGACCGATGCAACACACATCAAAAAAATATTATAAGAATTCGCGAGATACATTGACACGCGATGTATCTCGTAATATACTGTATATAAATCTGCTAAATACATCAGCATTATCTGATTTATTTAGGAAAGCGCTGATTAATTGCTTGTGCGGGATGAAGCGCAAGGCGCACGGAGCGCAGGAACCGAGGCATATATAGAAATATGTTGAGGTTACGAGCACCGCGCAACGTAGCGATTCGCCTGCACAGGCAATTAATCAGCGTTTCCTTAGGAAACGTTGATAAAGGAGGAGAACTTGTCAATAACTTCGGATTTAATCAGGGGGCACACGGAAACAATCATCCTCGCATGTCTAATGCAGGGTGATAATTACGGGTATGAAATCAACAAAACGATACTGCAGAGGACGGGTGGGCTGTATGAATTTAAAGAAGCGACGTTATATACGGCTTTTAAACGGCTGGAAGAATCCGGCTGTGTCAACGCTTACTGGGGAGACGAGCTTAGCGGCGCACGGCGGAAATACTACTCAATCACCAACGAAGGCAGACAGACATACAACCGCCTTGTAGCAGATTGGCAGGAGGCCAAGCAAACCATCGATGGGCTTATTACGTTATAACAGGCCGAACCATACGGGTTGCATGGACTGGGGTTCGTTCCATCGCCCATTTTACAAAACCAAAAATGTTATTAAGTGAGGTTGGGATATGAACGGGAAATTGAGAGACCATCTCGACGCATTGTTTTCAGAGGCACCAAACAACCGGAAAACAGTGGAAATAAAAGAGGAAATCCTGCAAAACCTTTGCGCGAAATACAGCGACCTGGTTTCCCAGGGCAAGAGCGAAGAAGCTGCTTACAATATTGTAATCGCCGGCATAGGAGACCTCTCCGGTCTTATTTATGAACTAAAGGAAAAAGCCGGCGAACAGTCAGGCAATACGGGCAAACGGTCATGGGAAGGCTACAGGCGGCGAAGCGCGCTTTTGGTTTCGATTGCCGTAGTCATTTACATTACCAGCGTCATACCTGTAATCCTTTTGCCGGGCAGCAGAAGCGGCGTCATCATGTTTTTCGTTATGATAGCCGCAGCGACGGGACTTCTGGTTTACAACGGCCTTACCAAGCCCGGCATGCCTAAATACGACGAAACGATGGTGGAGGAATTCCAGAAATGGCGAGAAAATTCCAGCAAAAAGAAGAATGTTATGCGCTCCATATCGTCTGCGATCTGGGGTATAACCGTTGCGCTCTACTTCGTCATAAGCTTCTTCACCGGCGCATGGTACGTCACATGGGTCATCTTTATAATCGCGGCGGCTGTCGACAATATTTTTAAAGCCGTCTTTGAATTAAAGGAGTAGGAATATGAAACACTACACTACTGCAAGGATCATAATATGGTCAATCGTTGCCGTTATCTGTTTTGGAGTGCTGTTCGCGGGTCTGTCCGTACATGGAAAATCATTCCCGTGGCTAAACTTCGGGGTCGGGATGGGATACGCATATAGCGGCAGCGAAAAATATGCCGTGGGCGGAGGAAGCGTTATTGCAAATGATACTCAATCAATTGAGATCAACTGGATATCCGGCAATGTAGATGTAGTCCCATATGATGGAGATACGATTCAATTCGATGAAAAAAGCTATGGCAGCGTGGATGAAGCGCATGCCATGCGCTACCTGGCCGAAAACGGGAAGTTCATCATACAGTTCTGTTCACCCCGAGTGCGTTGGCGTTCTCTCCGGAATTATCGAAAAGATCTCACGGTCAAGCTTCCATATGAATTAGCCCTGCGTAATTTCACGCTGAACGCCGTATCCGTCGATATTCACCTGGAAGGCATCCGTGCCGGTGATCTGGACATTAATTCAGTAACAGGTTCCATGACAGTCAAAGACACAAGCGGCGAAACCATAACATTAAAAAACGTAAGCGGTAATATTGCCGCTGAAGACATCTTGGCAGCCACGTTGCGCGCCAATACAGTAAGCGGCCATATTAATATTGCAGCAAAAGTGGAAAGGGCGAAGCTGAATAGCGTATCCGGTCTAGTGAAACTCTACACCGATGAGAATGTGAGGGACATTGATATAGTAACCGTCAGCGGCGGTATATCCCTTGAGCTTCCTGAAAATGACGGCTTTAACGTCCGTTATTCCAGCGTAAGCGGAGGATTCAACTGTGAATTTCCCGTCGAAATATCCGGCAAACACGGCATCTACAAAAACGGTATCCGCGATATATCCTTTAAAACCGTCAGCGGTGGCATGAGTATCGTTCGGCGCCAGGGAAACGCTGATCTATGAAGTGCGATGGCTTACTCCCGCTTTCATGGCGGCGGAAAGCCGCCGCACTCAATCGAAACCGATGACGTCAAACGCCTCTACCATTTAAAGGGCTTTTGCCGTAGAATCAAAATCGTTGCGTAATTTACAGGTTTTGAAAATTTTTGTTCCAATCATGGAGGAATGTAATGCGAATGAAACTGGTTGTCCTCGGAATTTTTATGTCGTTAACCGTTGTTTCAGCCATGGCACAGCCGCCCGCCGTAAAACCCGCATGCGACCGGGCATGTCTGGAGAAGTACATCGACAGGTATCTGGACGCCGTGATAGCGCGTGACGTCAGTCCGTCGCTCTTTGCCAGAGATGTCAAATTTACGGAAAACGGCATACAGTTGCCGCTTGGAAAAGAAGGTCTCTGGTATGGCATGTCCGGCAAAGGGGCATATAAATTTTATATTCCCGACGTAGAAACCCAACAGATTGCTTTTCTCGGAACGGTTCAGGAAGGCGGAAGAAGTTCGGGCGCCAAGGCCAAGGACGCCAAACCTGCTACGCCTACAACGATCGCCGTCGCTATCCGCTTAAAGATAGCGAACAACCTGATTACGGAAATAGAACAACTGGTCATACGGCCGGAACAGAGCCTGACCGGCGCGGCCGCAAAGCCGGCGGCGGGCGGATTCCCACCGACGGGAGAGGCCGTAGAAAAAATGGGAACACCGCATCCGATGTTTGCCGAAGTGATTCCAGAAAACAGACGGCATAGCCGCGAAGACCTTGTTCGTATTGGCAACTATTATTTCGACGCTTTACAGAGGAATGACGGCAAAGGCTATTATCCTTTTACCGATGACGCCGTACGTTTTGAAAACGGCATGACTTCATGCGGCCTTGACCGCGACGGCAATCTTCGCCCGGGACACTGCAAGGAAAACATGGCAACCTACGGCCCTATCGTTTCGCGCATCCGCGATCGCCGTTTCGTGGCGGTTGACCGTGAAAGAGGCATTGCCTTTGCTTTCGTCTATTTTGATCATGATAATATTAATTGGACATGGCAGATGGCCGAGCTGTTCAAAATCGAAGGAGAAAATATCCGCCGCATTGAAGCGATATTTCATCGCGCCCCGTATGGGATAAATTCCGGATGGAGCACTTACGAGCAGGGCATGTCGGAAGAACGGCAAAGCGTCCGGTAAGGAAATGCCGAATAAATGTAGAGACAAGGCATGCCTTGTCTCTACATAGAGGACGAGCCTTAAAGCACAAAAGCCCGCATGGGCGGGCAGAGAGGGCATCGGTATGAATACTTTTTTGAGGCTTCAAAAAGTCATGGATGTTATGTGTATGAGCCGTTCTACATTGTACCTTCGCATCAAACAGGGGCTATTGCCGCCGCCGGTCAAGTTGGGAGAACGGTGTTCCGCATGGCCGGAGTATGAAGTTGCTGCGATCAACGCCGCGCGTATCGCTCAAAAGTCCAACGACGAAATCCGCGAACTCGTCAAAAAATTTCAAAGGCAGCGTACCGCAATGGCTTAATGAATAGCGGCACTTATATGCCGTCACAACGTTGCATTAAAAAACGCAAAGAATGTCATAGTTTGCTGAGTGGCGCGCGGAGCCGATGTCTTGCCCGTGCGCCTCCGGCTCCGATGAAACCTGCCAAAATCTATATTGTCATGCTGGACACAGCCTTCAAACAGCTATTTCTCCCTTGCAGTTCCCCTATGTTAAGGTAGATTTGGATTTCAATGTAACGAATATGCTGTCTAATCAGCAAAAGCGTCATGTCTGATAATTCAGCAACGCACTTTCTGACTGTTTTGTCTTTCGGCGTTCCTCCACGGGGTTTATGAGTTTTTGATCTACTTATGCATCGCGCGGGCATTATCGCGTGCAATCGCCCAATGTTACCTGATCATCGTCTAAAATAGTTCAAAGACGTATCATGAAGTCTAATTTTTTTGTGATACAAGTTGTTACACATTTTGAAATGCGACTGTATGTTATTGATAATAAAAGGTGATGTGGTAGCGCTACAGGGAATCGAACCCTGGTTTGATGGCTGAGAACCACCCGTCCTGACCCCTAGACGATAGCGCCTCATAAAAAATTAATGCTATCATACAACATTACACAGCGTCAACAGGGCTAAGGAAGCCGGAGGCATACGGGGCTTGCCGAGAGCCGTCTTTATGGGTAAAATCATCTTTTTATTTTGGGTTTTGCGCATTGGAACTTAAATTTGAATTAGCACCTTCGATATTATCCGCAGATTTCGCACGGCTTGCGGATGAAATCCGCGCGGCTGAAAAAGCCGGTGCGGATGTCATTCATCTTGATGTAATGGACGGTCGCTTTGTCCCGAATTTTACTTTCGGCCCGCCGGTTGTCGCCGCAATACGTAAAATTACATCGCTGCCGCTTGACGCGCATCTTATGGTCGAAACCCCATCGAGGTTTATTGTAGATTTTATCCATGCGGGCGTAAATCGATTGTCGGTGCATGTGGAGGCCGAACCGCATCTTGACAGGACGTTGAATCTTTTACGCGAGTCCGGTGTTCTTGCCGGTGTCGCAATTAATCCCGGCACATCGCTTTCGACGCTGGAAGATGTTTTGCCGATTGCCGATTTCATTCTTGTCATGACGGTAAATCCGGGTTTTGGCGGACAGCCGTTTATTCCGGCAATGCTAAAAAAAATCCGCCGGTTGCGTGAAATTATCGTATTAAACGGGTGTCAGACCCGTATTGAGGTTGACGGCGGTATAGGTGCGGAAAATCTGCGGGATGTTATCACCGCCGGAGCGGAGATCGTCGTCGCGGGGTCGGCGGTATTTGGGGCCGAAAAGGGCGTACATGCGGCAATACAAGAGTTGCGTAACATCGCCGATACTACAAAAGGGGCTGTTAAATAATATGAAACGGGTAATCCGATATATTTGGGCGGTTGCGCTCCTTGGCATTATATTTATAAGTTTTGGCTGTACGCAGAAAAGCGCTCAACTCCAGAAGGGCATCGCTCCTCCGGACAAAACCCTTTACGATACCGGCGCCGCTTATCTGAAAAAAGGCCAGTTCACCACCGCGCGACTTACGTTCCAAACGCTGCTCAACACCTATCCCGACAGCGACATGGCGTCGGATGCCTATTTCGCTATGGGAGATACCTTTTACGACGAGGGCGGAACGGAAAATCTTTTACAGGCGATAAACCAGTACAAGGATTTCATTATTTTCTTCCCCGGCGACCCCAGGGCGGCCGACGCGCAAATGAAAATCATATCGGCGAATTATAAACAGATGCGTACACCCGACCGCGACACGCAATACGCTTATAATACGCTTGATGAAATCGTGACTTTCGAGAGGAGATACGCAAGCCACGACTACATGCCACTTGTCCGGCAGTTGAGGGTTGCGGTCGAGGACAATCTTGCACGGGGCGATCTGGGCGTCGGCGAATATTACCTTAGGGGTGGAAGAAGTCTGCTCGGCGCGCTTCGGCGCTTTGAGAATGTCTATGAAAAATATAAAAATTTCGAGGAGATGGATAGGGTAATATACCGTATCGGCGAACTTTACGACAGAATAGAGGCTCCTGAAGCCGCTGATTGGTATGCAAAACTGGCGGAAGCTTATCCCTTCAGCCCTCACTATGAAGCCGCCAAAAAGCGGTTGACGGAGATGGGGCGTGAAATTCCGGAAGTGAATGAAGCTTTGGCCGCCGCCAATAAGGCAAATATCCGGCCGAGCGAAGGTTTTTCACCACTCAGGCCGCTGATCGATTTCGGAAAGGCATTGGGTTTCATCGCGCCGCCTGATCAGTATGAAGTCGCGCGAAAAACAATCGAAGAAGAAAAAGCTCAGGCGGCAGCCAAAGCTGAAACCGGGGCGGGCGCAGGCGGCGATATTCAGATCGAATCAGTAATACGCCAGAGCGCATCCGGCGCGCCGGATGACGAAACATCCGCGCCTCCAACCGGTTCGGACGGATCAGGCGGCTTGCCGGGTATTTCACCGGATTCCACCCCGGATTCGGACGATGCCGGTGAAAACCCGTCAGGCGGCGCGGGACAGCAAAGTAAACCACGCTATCAGCGACCGAAACGTTAGTGGCTAGTGGCGAGTAGGTAATAAATAGCGGACAGTTTACCGCTAACCACTAAGAGGAATATATGACCTTGCGATTGTTGGTTGCGGACGACAATGCGGCGATGCAGAAAATGGTTCGACTGGCTTTTGCCGGCGAGAATGCTGTAATCGAGGTGGTTTCCAGCGGAGACGCCGCGATCGGCATACTGCATGAGTTTCGCCCGAACGTAGTGTTGGCGGATATTTCCATGCCGGGTTTCAGCGGATACGAAGTCTGTGAACGTATCCGCCGGGATCCGGAATTTGCCGCGATTCCTGTGATCCTGCTGAATGGAGCTTTCGATCCGTTCAACGATGAAATGGCCGCGCGTGTAGGGGCAAGCGGTCATCTGACAAAGCCGTTCAGACCTTCCGAAATGATCAGTATGGTGGAAAGGACACTGGAAAGTGCGAGCCGCGCGGCTTCCAATTTTTCCGGTGATAAAGCGGATGGCGTCGGCGTGGGAACTGAAATTGCGGCTGAAAGTTCAACGCCGCCGTCCGCCGTATATGACACGGGTGAGTCTGACGTATTTCCCGATGTGGAATTCGCAGGAAACGCGGTAGCTTCCGAATCGGATGACGAATACGATACGGAACTCGGCGAAAATGCCGGTACTCCCGAATCGGATGACGAATACGACACGGTTGAGTTAGACTTGCTTCCCGAAACGGAACCCGGCGCACAGAGCGATTTCTTCCATGTATCTCAACGCGCATTGGAATCCTATCTTGGCCCTGGCCGAATCCTTGAAATATTCGGCGATGAACCGTTAGACGTGAAAGCCGCCGCGGATAGCCGTATACCGGATGAGCTGATTAAAAAGCTTGCGGAAAGGGTGGCGGAAAAAATGTTTCCGCTGGTTGAAGCCATGGTTCGTCAGGCGCTGGCCGCTACGCCGGCAAATCCTGTTGAGGGGCAGCAGAATTTAAAACCACGAATGGAAATATATTATGAAAATCGTAAAGACGATTCCCCCGGCCCCATTGGCGGAGATGCCGATAATGGATACGTCGGCGGTCCCATGTTATAAAACTTTTACGGCGCGCACCTGCTCGGCTCAATACCCTGGGTTTCGACTGATTTACGCTATCGTGAAAGGTCGATGAAAAGAGCTTCAAGGGCGATCTGGCGATTTACGTTATAATGCAGATCCGTTTGCAGCTTGCGCATGGCCTCGATTGCTCGAACAAGTTGGGAATGTCGCGTTTTTTGCCGTAGCGCCCGCAAATTTTCGATGAGGTCGCGCTGTCCGACCCGTCCTGCCGCAACACCGGAGTAATAAACGTCACGCAAAAGCGCTGACGCCGACTCCATCCATGTGCGGAAAACGTCTTTATCCTTTGCTGCGCCTGCGGCCGTTACGCTTGCTCTCGTAAAAGAACCCCGACATAAAAGCAGCTCGACGAATTCGAGCGCAGATTCGCGGACATCCCTGTATTCCGACGTATTGAACTCAAGCGCCGCGCCAAGGCTTCCGCCGCTTAAAGCCACGGCTAAAAGCGCGTCCGGTCCGGATTTTCCTTCGTTTTGCGTCAGGTGTTCAGCGATTTGTTCGGAGGGAATTTCTCCAAAAGGAAGGATGCGGGCACGCGATCGAATGGTTTCAAGAAGCAGATATGGATTTGTCGCGATTAAAATCATTACCATTCTGCTTGGCGGCTCTTCCAGGGTTTTCAGCAAACTGTTCTGCGCCTCGACGCGCATCTGGTCGGCAGGATCCAGGATTACCACGCGATAGCGCGCTTCAAGCGGCTGAAAAGCCGTTTCGGCGATGACATCCCTGACCTGGTCGATGCTTATGGTCGTCTTTTTATCCGGTTCTACCAGGCGTATGTCAGGATGACGCCGGTTGCGAGCCTGACAAACGGAACAAACACCGCAAGCGGATTCCCCACCTTTGGCACATTCCTTATTACGGCTTTCGACGTAAGCCATAATGCGCCGGCAGGCGGTGCATTGCCCGCAGGCATTGCCGTTTTGCGGTGTCAGGCAATTCAACGCCTGGGCGGTCAGCAACGCCAGTGTGCATTTTCCCACGCCGGCCACCCCGGCAAAGATCATGGCATGAGGCAGGCGATCCTGTTCGATAGCCCTTTTCAAAATGTTTACGGCGCGGCGATTGCCTATGAAGTTATCCATAAATCAATTCTCAAATCCATTGATCCAGTAAAGCGGCAATACGGGAAAAAATCGCATCGGGATCGTCCGCCGCAGAAATTACGCAAATTCTTTGCGGGTACGTTTCGGCAAGATACAGATATGCCTGCCGGACACGCGTATGAAAAGAAATCGCCTCGTCTTCAAAGCGCCCCTCGGCGGCTGCGGCGGGATCCAGCGAATTACGCAGCCGCGCGCGTCGAAGTCCGACTTCGGGATCAAGATCAAGCAAAATCGTCTTTGCAGGCTCGATGACGCCCAGAAGCCGCGATATTTCCTCGATCATTTCCGGCGCGATGCCGCGCGCCGCGCCCTGATAAGCGCGCGTGGCGTCATGGTATCGGTCGCAAAGCACGATTTCACCTCGTCTGAGAGACGGTTCGATCACTTCTTTTAAGTGCTGATGCCTGTCGGCAAGGTAAAGCAGCAGTTCGCCCCATGGCTCGCGCGCTGCGCCGCCCGGACGCAGCAACACATCGCGGAGTTCACGCCCGAAACCGGTTCCGCCCGGTTCCCGTGTCATTAGACAGGAACGGCCCTTTTTCAACAAGTATTCATGGGTGCGGGCGATCTGTAAACTTTTCCCGGATCCTTCGATACCTTCAAATGTAATAAACATCGTTCCTCAACATGGGTATTTCATATGATTTCGGCGTCATTCACTGTTTTTCGGACGCCGGCTCACATTGATAGTCTAAAAGTTCACGCGCTTCATCGGCCTGCGCCGCCGAAACAAAGATCCGTATTCGTGGTACGTCTTCCGCTGAATCAGGGTAAATGCGCGTTGGCAGTTCGGACGTGTAATGTGACGGAATTTTGTATGCTTCAAGCATGTTCTTTATAACAGACGCTTCGCCTTCCGTCCAGACTCGCGCGATCACAACAGGTTCGGATTTATCCATAAATAAAACTAAATCAGTGTTTTCGAAACATTAATATTGAAATAACGGTAATCGCGGCTGTTTCGGCGCGTAAAACCCACGGCCCAAGGCCGACCACGGCGCAACCCGATTTTTCGGCGGATTCGACTTCATCCTCCGTCCATCCACCTTCAGGTCCTATACAGATTGTCGTATCCCCGGCGGTCTCAGTTCGATCCGGCAGCCATTGATTGTCGGATTTCTCATAGAAAAGAATTCTGTCTTGAATCGAATATTCTTCGGACGACAGAAAATCACGAAACTCCAGCGGCGGACGCATTACGGGAACATTCGGCCTGCGGCACTGTTTTGAGGCTTCTTTCGCTATGCGCTCCCATCGCGCAAGGCGTCCGGAAATCTTTTCATCGGAAATGCGAATTTCGCTCCGGACCGTGTATAGCGGAATAATTACATCGACGCCAAGCTCGGTCGATTTTTCAATGGCCCATTCAAAGCGCGTCGGTTTAATCATGGACATAGCAAGCATGAGACGCGCCGACGACGTCTGCGGTGAATGGATTTGCGTTAATCCACAAACAAAAACTTCACCATGCCGGAATTCGACGGCACCGTGCCAGACGCCGCCTTTTCCGTTAAAAATTTCGACCTTTTCGCCTTCGCGGATACGCAAAACGTTTTTTAAATGACGCGCTTCGGCGTCGGGCAATCTCGCTTCTTTGTTACAAATGAATTCCGGAGAGATGAAAAATCGCCTGGCCATGAGATAATTTCAAAACTTTAGTTTTTAGAACCACGAATGGACACTAATTCACGCGAAAATAATTTCTATCGGCTTCTGCGCATTGAGCGCGGCGGCACGCTCCCGCACTCTATAAAGGTACGTTGGCGAAACGTCTCATTCGTGTTAATTCGTGTCCGTTCGTGGTTCTGAATTGCGTTGCCCCGCAACCGGTTTTAGCTGAAGATATCCTTAACTTTGTCAAAAATGTTTTTTTCGCCCTGCTGCTCCGGGTGTTCTTCATTTTTGCTGATTTTGTCGAGCGATTCATAAATCTGCCGTTGTTCCTTTGTCAGTTTTGTCGGTATAACCACGTTGACGGTTACAAAAAGGTCGCCGCGGCTCCGTTCGCCAAGACTGACGATTCCTTTGCCGCGCAGGCGGAAAACCGTACCGGACTGGGTTCCTTCGGGAATACGAAGCTTTTCATCCTCCTCGAGCGTGGGAACCGTGATCTCCGCGCCAAGCACCGCCTGCGTAACGCCGAGCGGGATATGGCAATAGATACTGTTTCCCTGACGCTGGAAAAATGGATGCTCCTCAACATAGATCACTACATAGAGGTCGCCGGACGGGCCGTTATGCAGACCGGCCTCTCCTTCGCTCTGAATACGCAGACGTGAACCGTTGTCAACACCGGCCGGGATGCGCACCTCCAGAGTTTTTTCCTTGAGTATACGCCCGCGCCCCCGACATGTTTCGCATGGTTCCGTGATGATTTGTCCGGAACCGGAACACTGCTGACATGTGCGGCTGACGGAAAAGAAACCCTGTTGATACCTCTGCTGGCCGCTGCCGCCGCATGCGGAACATTTCAAGGGCTCTTTGCCCTTGGGCGCCCCACGTCCCTCGCAGTCGGAACAGGTATCCTGCCGCGGAATTTTTATTTTCGTCGTGAGGCCGAACGCCGCTTCCTTAAAGGATATCTTAAGATCATAGCGCAGGTCGCTTCCGCGTTCAGGCCCGCCGCGCCGACGCCTGCCCCCGAAAATATCGCCAAAACTAAAGAATTCGCCGAGAATGTCTCCGAAATCACTGAAGGTCGAGGGATCGAAACCGCTGAAACCGCCCTGTATGCCGTTGTATCCATAGCGGTCATAGCGTGAGCGTTTTTCCGCATCGCTGAGAATACTGTATGCCTCGGCCGCTTCCTTGAATTTTTCCTCGGCGCCCTTGTCATCGGGATTCTTATCCGGATGGTATTTTAGCGCCAGCTTTCGGTAGGCGCTTTTTATCTCCTGATCGGAGGCGTCGCTTGACACGCCCAGGATTTCGTAACAGTCTCTTTTATTATTCAAAACCTGATTTTCCTTACCGGCAACTTAACTTTTAAAAATTACCTTTTAATGGTTCACGACGACTGACAATCCCTGGCCACCGACTCCTTGTCCCTGCTTTTATTTTTTGGAATCCCTGCCCTTCGCGGCGTCTGAAGCTTTTCCCGGAGCGTTGAAAATCGCTTTCGACAGGATTGACGTCCCGTGTTCAATCCTTGCAATCATATCTTTCAGAACGGTTTCATCATCTTCGTTCGGATCGATCTCCTTGGACTTCTCGATAAGGTCTTGTATTGCGGCCTTATCTTTTGAATCCAGAAAAGATCCAAATCCCGCGTAGCTCCGCACCAACACGGCGGTCTGGGCATGCACGCGGTTTCTGAGTTCCGCGACCTCCTTCATCTTGCGGTCGCTTTCCGCAAAATTTTTGGCCTCCAGGGCCATCATGTCGATCTCATCCTGGCTCAATCCGGTTGAAGGAGTGACGCGTATGGCCTGTTTGTTTCCCGAAACCTTGTCCCTGGCGGAAACGCTCAGAATTCCGTTGGCATCCATATCGAAAGACACCTCTATCTGCGGAACGCCGCGATCGGACGGAAGGATGCCGATAAGATCGAATTTCGCCAGCGAACGGTTGTGCTTCGCCATCTCGCGCTCTCCCTGGAGCACATGGATTTCCACAACGGTCTGGTTGTCGGTGACGGTAGTAAAAACAGCCGTCTTTTTAAGCGGAATCGTGGAGTTGCGATCTATCAGCCGGGTGAAAAGTCCGCCGTGTGTTTCAACGCCGAGAGACAGCGGTATAACGTCTAAAAGAACGATATCTTTCAGGCTCCCCGCAAGTACGCCTCCCTGCAAGGCCGCGCCCGCCGCCACCACTTCATCGGGATTTGCCTCAAGCGACGGTTCTTTGCCGAATATTTGCGCCACATGCCGCTGTACCGCCGGAGTACGCGTCTGTCCGCCGACAAGAATCACTTTATCGAGGTCGTCAGGAGTCATATTGGCGTCTTTCAACGCCTGTTCACAAAATTCCGTTGTTCGCGCGATTATGTTACGCACCAGATCTTCCAAGCAACTGCGTGTCAACACCTTGTCAAAATGTTTAGGTCCGCTTTGATCCGATGTGATAAACGGCAGATTGATGTGCGATTCCAGCACTAATGAAAGTTCGCATTTGGCTTTCTCCGCCGCTTCTTTCAGACGCTGCCGCGCCAAAACATCCTGTCCCAGATCAATACCGTACTCCGTTTTGAACTCGGCGACCATCCAGTCGGCAATGCTGCGATCGAAATCCTCGCCTCCTAAAAAGCTGTCGCCGCAGGTGGATATAACTTCAAAAACGCCGCTGTTCAGTTCAAGAATGGAAATATCAAACGTTCCGCCGCCGAGATCGAAAATCGCAACCTTCTCGCGTTCTTTTTTGCCCAAACCGTAAGCCAGCGCGGCGGCCGTCGGCTCGTTTATTATTCGCTGGACTTCAAGTCCCGCGATTTTTCCGGCATCCTTGGTCGCCTGGCGCTGCGAATCATCGAAATAGGCCGGAACTGTAATAATGGCGTCTGTTACAGGCTCGTTTAAAAAGTCCTCGGCCGTACTCTTCAGGTATTGAAGAATCATGGCGGAAATTTCCGGGGGGCTATAGTCGCGCCCCGCCACCGTAACGCGCACGTCGCCGTTTTCGGAATGATTGACTGCGTAAGGCAGGAGTTCTTTTATCTGCTGAACTTCCGGCGTATCAAAGCGCCGTCCCATAAACCGCTTGACGGCGAAAATAGTGTTTTCCGCATTGGTTGCGGCCTGACGTTTGGCGATTTGTCCGATAATCCGCTCGCCCTTGTCGGTAATAGCCACGATTGACGGAGTAGTTCTGCCGCCGAGACTGTTAGGAATGATCTGCACGGTGGAGCCGTCAAGAACGGCGACACATGAATTCGAAGTACCTAAATCTATGCCGATTATTTTACCCATGGATACCGTCTATTCCGTTTTTTTAGGTTGAACCGCGACCGTTACCTGTGATGGTCGCAGGAGAGTTCCATTGAACATATAGCCGCGGCGTAATTCGCTGACGACCATTCCTTCTTCGACTTCGGACGTTTCCTCTTGTGAGAGCGCCTCGTGCAGATGCGGATCGAAAGGTTTCCCTTCTAACTCTATAATCGCGATTCCAGCCTGCTCCATTGTGTCAAGCACCTGTCGGTAGAGCAGCTCAATTCCTTCACCGTAGCGTTCAGCGGAAATGGCGGCGTGCGCCGCCCCGCTAAAATATTTCAGGGCCCGGTCAAAGCCGTCCAGAACGGGCAGAAGATTGCCTAAAATCGCGCCCTGCGATGAGATTCGCAGCTCCGATTTTTCCTTGTCCACCCGTTTGCGGTAGTTTTCGAACTCGGCGGCTTTGCGCATAAAACGATCCTGCCACTCGGCGGCGTCGGCTTTAGCTGCAGCCAGTTCCTCCTCAAGCTGCGCGGAGGAATCGGCATCCGTCTGCCATGCGACATCTTCAAGGATATTATCCACGTCGTCGTCCAGGACTGCGCCTTCAGTTCCATCTATTTCCCAGGCAGTTTCATCATCTTCTTTTTTTAGAGTCATTGTCTGGTTCCCGTTTCGAGCACCTGCCCGAATAATCGTGCCACGTAATCCACAAGAGAAATGGCCCGCGCGTATTCCATCCGCGTCGGCCCGAGAATGCCCAGCATGCCGTGCGTTTTTTCGTCAACCACATAGCGCGAGGTAATCAGCGCGCAGTCCTCTATTCCAGGTAGAGCGTTTTCCGCGCCAATCGTAATCCGGATATCTCCTGGCTCCTCATCGATACAGCGCGACAACAGCGTCGCCAGCCTGCTTTTGTGCTCTATCATCTCAAACAGAAGTTTCATTTTGTTGACATCTGAAAATTCCGGAGTGTTCATTAAATTGGAAGCGCCGTCGAGGTAAATACCGGCCGCCGAATCGTTTTGCGCGTCTGAAAACGCCATGGAACTCAGCGTTATAATCTGCTGCATGAATTTGTCGTAAAGCGCCCGTTCCTGGTTAATCATCCGCAAAATACGTCTGTGAATCTCGGGAAGCGTAAGGTTCTTAAAATGCTCCAGAATGTACCGCGCGGATTTGTCCAGTTCAGTTTGGAAAATCTCATCCTCGTAGTGGATAATCCGGTTCTGCACCATGCCGGAACGCGAGGCGATAATGACCAGAATTCGATTGTCGGCAAGCTTCGTAAAATGTATATGTTCGAGCGCCACCTGACTGATCGGCGGCGATACCACGATTCCAACGTTGTTAGAGGCGCGTGACAGCACCTGGCTTGCCCGCTCCATCATGCGCTCGGCGCTGTCGCCGATGCAAAGATCCCGGTCGATCATGACGCGATCCGTCGGAGACAGAATACTGCGCTTCATCAGGTAGTCGACATAAAAACGATATGCCTTATCCGTCGGAATTCGTCCCGCAGAAGCGTGTGGCTGCCGCAGATACCCCATCGCTTCAAGGTCGGCCATGATGTTGCGTACTGTGGCAGCGCTGAGCTGTTCCTTGCTGCGCCGCGCGACGCTTCGGGAACCTACCGGTTTTCCCGTAACGACAAATGTGGCGATAACCCAATGAAGGATTTCCTTAAATCTCTCATTTGTAAGAAAATCACCGGTGTCCGTCATAATTGTAATCATTGCGGTGCGGAGAGGATTTTCGCATCCACTCCGCCCACGAGTTTGCAAACTATAAATTATAATATTGTTCGGCGTAAAAGCAAAGAACCACTATTTCTTCATTTCTTCTCGAAGGCGTCTTTGCCCGCGCCGCAAACCGGGCAGACCCATCCGTCCGGCAATTCAGCGAAAGGCGTTCCACTAGAAATGCCGCTGTCCGGATCGCCTTCCTCCGGATTGTAAACATAACCACAGGGACCGCAAATATACTTATCCATACACCCTCCAAAAAATCGATAAATTTCTACTACGGAGGTAATTGCAAACTCTCGAATGATTTCATGGAGTGTTTATGGCGTGCGATGGCTTACTCCCGCTTTCACAGCGGCGGTTTGCCGCCGCAATCGACAAAATCGGCAACAGCATCACGTTACACGCCTCCGGCGCATGTTACGTTTACGGTTCCTGCTTGGCCTGCGCGGCAGCAAGCCACCGCACTCCATATTAAATACGTAATCATTCGAGGTTTTGCAATTACCTCAACGGCGGAACACAAGCGCCGTTTGCCGAGGAATAATACGATACTAAGTTGACACTGCGAAATAATAAACGCCGAAAAATTTCCTCACGGACTGCTATAATCTCGAGCTTAAGGAAAAATATGAACGAGATTCCGCAGGTAAATCGCTGGATTGTTTCTTTCTCGGTCGTACTCGCAACTTTCATGGTGGTTCTTGACTCTACGATCGTCAATGTCGCGCTTCCGCACATTTCCGGGTCTATGTCATCCACGGTCGAGGAGGGTACCTGGACTCTTACTTTATATCTGGTCGCAAACGCTATTATCCTCCCGATGACCGGCTGGCTGGCACGGCAGTTCGGCCGTAAGCGCCTGCTCATTTTGTCGGTCGCCGGTTTTACCACCTTTTCATTTTTGTGCGGCCTCGCTCCGAACCTTTTAACACTGATCATATTTCGCGTCTTTCAGGGTTTTACCGGCGGCGCGATGCAGCCGCTGTCACAGGCCATCATGCTTGAAGCGTTCCCGCCCGAAGAACGCGGCAAGGCTATGGCGGCGTGGGGAATCTGCATAGTCGCGGCGCCGATTTTAGGCCCTGTAATCGGCGGCTGGCTGACGGATTCGTACAGTTGGCGCTGGATTTTTTACATCAATATTCCCATCGGCATCGTTTCGCTGTTTTTGATCAACATGTTCGTTTACGATCCTCCGTATCTGAAGCTGCAAAAAACGCACGGAATCAATTACTGGGGCATCGGAATGCTGGCCGTAGGAATGGGCGCTTTGCAAATCGTACTGGACCAGGGGCAGCAAAAGGACTGGTTCTCCTCGAACCTCATCGTAATCCTGATGCTTATCGCCGCCGTGATGCTGATTTCCTTTATTATCCGGGAAATGCTGATTAAAAATCCCATAGTCGATCTGCGCATATTCCGCGACCAGTCGTTTTCAGTCGGAGTGATACTTATTACAGCGGTCGGGTTTGTGCTTTACGGCAGCATGGTTGCCTTGCCGATTATTCTGCAAACCCTGTTCGGTTATCCCGCGCTCGAAACGGGCATAGTAATGGCGCCTCGCGGACTCGGTTCGCTTTTGTTTACGCCGATCGTGGGAATTCTAATCTCACGTACGGACGCGCGTTGGATGTCGGGTTTCGGCATGGCGCTCTGCGCGATTACCATGTTTTGGTTTGGACTATTGAACCTGAACCTCGGCTACTGGGATCTTTTCTGGCCGCAGGTCTTTCAAGGCGTCGCGTTAAGCCTTCTTTTCGTGCCTCTGACAACGCTTGCCATGCGCAATATTTCAAAAGAGGAAATGGGAAACGCCACCAGTATTTTTAATCTTATGCGCAATATCGGCGGCAGCGTCGGCATCGCCACGGCAGCTACAATGCTGGAACGCAACCGCCAGACATACACCAATATCCTTGGCGCGCATGTCACGCCTTACGATCACAACTCGCAGCAGATGATCGGCGGCCTGCAATCCATGCTTACAAGCGCCGGCATCGATCCCGTAACGGCGGGCGAGCGCAGCTACGCCATGGTTTTCGGCTTTGTGCAGCGTCAGGCCGCCATGCTTTCCTTTATCGATCTAATGCGCCTTTTCGGCATTTTTTTCATCATCCTGCTGCCCCTCTTGTGGCTGACCCGTGCGGCGAAACCAAAATCCCCGGCGGCATAACGCCGATAATAACGCGAGCAATACGGCTGAATCGGCGGATAGATGTATTGAAAAAGCCGTATATAGAGCTTGTTCTTTATTCCTGGGATAGAACTATACCGGTCGGGGAAGATATGCTTGCCTTTCCCTTTGCGACGCTTTATGAATGATTGATTTGTTGAATTGATTACCTGCGTTTTAAGCAGAATTTTTTGATGAACTTTTTTACGGCTTCATAGTCGGGATGCGCGCGTTCAGCCCGGTGAAAGGCCGGAGGATGATGGCGGCGGCAGCCGTTTTTTTCAGCACCCTCGAAAACCGCGTGCAGCATTTCATGGTAAACAATGAAATCCAGCACAAACCGCGGCACATTTTGCGAATCAAGTACCGGGCTTATCGTAATCGTGTTGTGCGTCGGATCGTAATGTCCAAGTCGTCCCCAGCTTCTACGAACTCCCCAGCCGATTTCACGTATCTCAATTTGATCGTTGAAAAAACGGCGATTAACATCCCGGCATATCTCCTGCAAAGAGTGCCGGCGGCCTTCATTACTTGAAAAACGTTTGCGGCCTTTCGCGATCCGCCGAGCTTTTACGGCTTCCGATACGAAGGGTTCATTCCGCCATTCGTCATAGATCCGCAGCGCCGGTTTCGGAACACGCCTGTGCAGCGCTTTACAGGCCAGAATCGTTACGATCGCTTCAAGCACCAGATGGGGCGCGCGGCGGCAGTGGTCGCTGACGCGCACGACCCAGCGCGATTCACACAGGCGGATCGTATGCGTCAAACCTATATATGGATAGAAACGGGCGTCGATCGCAACACCGCGGAATTCCGGCGAGAATTTTTCCAGCACAGCTTTGGAAAGCCACTGAAGTTCCGGCGAAGTTTCGTTTGTTTTCATTTAATCAAACTTTTCAGGAAACGTTGATTTATCGAGTGCGGGAGCTTGCTGCCGCTTTCATAGCGCCGGCTTGCCGCCGCTCTAAACGAAGTTACGGCAACCAAATTACATTGCACGTCTATTCCGATTGCAAGATCAACGGTTTCTTCGTAACAAGCGCGGCAGCAAGCCGCCGCGCTTTAAAAGCGAACTATTCAGCGTTTCCTTAACCGTGAGACTTCTGTTTTTAGCGATTCTATTTCAGCTTTAATTTCCGGCAGGCGGCCGAAAAGCGCGTTCAGACGCTTGTATTCACGCAAAGGACGCACGGGAACGCCCCAGTAGACTTCTCCCGCGCGAACAATCTTGCCGGGCAGAACGCCCGCTTTGGAGCCGATCACCACTCCGCGTTCGACGCGCGCATGGTCGCCGAACCCGACCTGCCCGCCGATTACTGCGTAATCATCAATCACGGTGCTCCCAGAAATGCCGGTCTGCGAGGCGATCACCACATGTTTGCCGATTTCCACGTTGTGCGCAACCTGCACCAGGTTGTCGATTTTCGTTCCTTCGCCTATTCGCGTCGTTCCCAATGACCCGCGGTCGATCGTCGTATTTGCTCCGACTTCAACGTCGTTTTCCAGAATAACGTTGCCTGACTGTGGAAATTTCCAGTACCGTTCACCGTCGGAAACATAGCCAAAGCCGTCGCCGCCGATCACTGCCCCCGCGTGAAGAATCACCCTGTCGCCCAGCTCCGCGCCCGGATAAAGCTTTACGCCCGGATAAAGAACGCAATTATTTCCTATTACGCAATCGCGGCCGACGAACACATTGGCCATGAGGATGCTACCGTCGCCTATTTTCGCGCCTTCCTCAACAACCACAAACGGCCCAAATTCTATATTGTCGCCGAGCGAAGCTTCAAGCGAAACAAGTGCCGACTGGTGCGTTGTTCCGCGGCTTTCGCGCAATGGACTCACTAAAACCGCAGCTTTGGCGAAATCAAGTTTCGGGCGTTCGGAAAAAATAACATTGACGCTTTCCGGCAGGGCGGACGCGAAATTCCGTGTCGTAATTACGCAGGCGGGTGCGAAATTCTGCGGAAGAACGCCGCGCACACTGTCGATAAAAACCAGAGAGCCTTCGGTGTGCGCGGCACAACCGGAAACTCCGGTAATCAAGCGATCGTCGTCACCGCAAAATTCCAGTTTCAGAAACTCCGCAATTTGTCTTACAGTGCAATTCATACGTATTCCGTTATGGAATAATCAGTTCGTGTTTCGAATTTTTCAATTCAACGGCCCTGCCATCCGCGTAAATCTGATGCCGCCCGCGCGTTTCATACCACTCGGACACGGTCGCGTTTTTGTGGAGGCTTTCGACTATCTGCCGCCAGCCGATACCCGTGTTGTACGCGCAAAAGGGGATTTCCCCTTCCTCGGTGCCGTATGGAATCACGCACATTTCCGTCCGGCGGAAATCGTATGTCCAGAGGTCCTGAAACCACATCCCCTCAACGCAAAGAACGCGCCAGTCGTCGGCCTCCGGTTGCGCTTTCATGCGGTCGTTTCTGTCGCCTGCCGCCTTTTCGGAATTCGGCCTGAAAAGTTTTAATACCTGGGAAATCGGGAATCCTCGAGGAGCGGATTCAGGTTTGAAATTTCGCAGAATCGCCATCGCCATCTGCGCTTCCGTCAATCTCCGCCCACGCGCGGTGTCGGCAACTATTTTGACGTCCCTGATGAACCGCTCGTAATCAAAGAACTTGAACAGCGGCGTCCACTCGCCTGTACGGCGGTTGATTACAAGGAGCGTGAAAACGCCGCAGTCGGGATGACAGTTGCAGGCGCTCCAACCCCAATATGCGTCGGGCCCCTGTAAAATGTCCATGACGCCGGTAAAGGCGCTGTAACTTGAAAGCGGGAACCAGTCGCGCTGCAATTCCAGCGTTCCACCCGTCTGCACGCCGATGTCTTCGACAAGCTGTGTCAGCGTATAGCGGAGTTTCGCGCGGGTCGCGTCGTCGATATCCTCGTCGCGTCCCGTGAAGGAAACCGGCTGAAACACCGCCGTCTGCACCTTGTCGATATTGCGGATCGCAAAATCCACAATTTTACCCACTGCGTCGTTGTTTACTGAATTGATGACCGTGGTAACCAGCGTGGTTTTCATGCCGACTTTTGCCATGTTTTCGATCGCCCGCGCCTTCACGTCAAAAAGATTCGACACGCCGCGATGCCGGTTGGTTTCATTGCCGATACCGTCGAATTGCAGGTACGAGCCGGTGAGACCGGCTTCTTTTGCCTGCCGGGTAAACTCCTCGCTTTCGGCAAAGCGGATGCCGTTTGTGGCGGCTAAAAGGCGATAAAAACCAAGTTTTTTGGCATACGCGACGGCTTCAAGGAAATGCGGTGAAATTGTCGGCTCCCCCCCCGAAAAAAGAAAGATAGTCTGGCGGGGCGGGGTGGAAAAAAACGCGCGATCCCGAAACGCCCTAATATTGTC
>Ga0082212_10001064_pt1 | contig 40154 bp, 56 predicted proteins | sample TergutNt197P3_FD_71548 | JGI IMG/M metagenome (GOLD analysis project Ga0082212, IMG submission 71548) | Neocapritermes taracua P3 segment gut microbial communities from Petit-Saut dam, French Guiana - Nt197 P3 | ecosystem: Host-associated > Arthropoda: Insects > Digestive system > Gut ...
GCCTCTTTAAAACTTTTATAGGTCGGCGAAACTTTAATCCCGAGAGATTTTAAATAATCCATGCTTTCAGAATGTGTTTTAAATATTTTTTCAATCCGGCTTGTAATTTCACCTGCCGAATCAGAAATCTGCTGGATATTAAAAATAAAAATATCAAGCTTGCGGCTTGCCGTTTCGCGCGTATCAAGCTGCCGCAGGCTTCCGGCGGCGGCATTGCGCGGATTGGCAAGAAGCGCGAGATTTTGCTCTTCACGTTCTTCATTTAATTTTCTGAACACGCTTATAGGCATAAAAGCTTCGCCGCGCACTTCAAGATACGCCGGATACCCGCCGGTTAATTTTAACGGAACCGATTTGATTGTTTTAAGATTTTCTGTTATATTTTCACCAGTAACGCCGTTGCCTCTCGTCGCCCCCCTGAAAAAAACACCATCCTGATATTCAAGCGACACAGATAACCCGTCAATTTTATATTCGACGATATATTCCTGTTCTTCGCCGCCGAATATTTTATTCGTTTTAACAATAAAATCATGCACTTTTTGGCTGCGTTCTCTACTTACTGGATCTTTAATCGAGCTGATATCGTATATCGGTTTTGGTTCGGTCCCTTCTATTTCCTGTCTCTTGACTTCTTCAAGTATCGTCTGTCTGAATTCTTCAACGGTCGGCAACAGCCGCCACACTTCATCATCCGGAAGGTCCTCACATGGAGGCGGGGGATTTGCCGGCGGATGCGAAAAACCGGTACGGATCACCTTCTGTTTCGCGTCGATTAAATCAGTAACAGCGACGGCCTGCTTTTTGTCTGCGGGGAAAGCGACAGGCGGCTGCGGCATTACGCCATTGCTGGCGGAGATATCAGCTGATGAAGAAAGAATAGATGCGGAACGCCGCTTGGGGCGCCCGATAAGCATATACCGCGCCTTTCCCCGCATCGGACGAGGATTCGTCCGTCACGATACTATTAGCCATGATGAGATCGAGCGGCTATACCAGCGCGCTGAACGCGGCGTATGCGGATACTTCATACACCGTCTTAAAAGAAGGTTCTTGAAGCGAGGATGTGCATGATGGATAAATCGACTTTCGAGCGCTCAATCGAACGCGCCACAGGCGAACAAATCGAGTCGTTGCGTACTACTCCTATCGCCGTTCGTCGGGAAAAGTTAGAGGCTATTAAAAGCCGTCCTACTGATTATTATTCTGCCTTTCCTGTTATCGGTCGGGGAAATATACTCAGGGATAGCTTCGTAACTCATAAAGATTGTGAACGTATGCTTGACGATATTTTAGGTAAAAAGTAAATCGTGTCCTCTGATATCAACACCGTTCCACGAACTCCTGCGTTGTCCGCCCCTACGAATATTGAGGAATTGATGCGTTTTTACGCCTCTCGCGTTAAACCACTGTACGCCTATGTCCAGACGTTTAACGAGTTTCCCGTTGAAATGCACTTTGAGATCAATGCTGCATTTGATCACATGGCTTCGCACTGGAACTCGCCGAATACTTCTGAAAATGTCGTTATGTCCGTCTGCGGACATCTCAAGCGCTCCTGTTTTGACGCTTACAAGCTAGTTCTTCAACGGGCGCGATTGCAATATGATAGATTATGTAACGACGATTCACTATCGCTGATAGATAACGGGAAGTTTGAATCTAACCTGCATGAACTATGGAGCAAAATTGAGAAGGGAGCCAACAAGGCACGGTTCGCCGAGTCAATGTCCAGATCGGCGGACCACTGGGGCAATGCTTTTGAGTTGTGGGATTCCGTTTTTGATATGTGTACAACGCTTCGGGATGATTATTTCCTAAGCGACAAAGTTACATGGGCTAATAATAATGCTGGCAAAATTAGGTGGAAAGAACGGTTATGGACGATAGGCATCTCGTTTATTGTTGGCCTACTTGTCGCGTATATTGCTTCTCGGTTTCTCTAAATCTCCACCCTTCTGATCCATAACATCATTAATGCTGGTAGATAGCCACACCTACTTTGCCCTAAGCTCGCCCGATTGCAGCATCTCGCTATTTATCGCTTCTGTTTTTATACAGTCTCTTTGCCGTGCTGCCGATATGACCACACGCGGCGACAGTCATAGGAGGACTGTAACCGTTACAGTCTATGGAGGGGAATGTGGACAACAATGATTCTGTATTAAAGATTATTGATTCGCATGATACTGTGAAGAAAAAGAAAGTTACCGTCTACGTCCGGAAGAAATGTGACGGTTCCGCGATTTCTGGCGATACTATTCAGAACGGACTGACACATAAAACTGATAGCGATATTTTGCCTGTTGAATATTTTCTTTCTTTGCCAACCAATATGCTCCTTTCGTCGCGCATGAATGTTTTTCAAAAGCTGTGCGTTTTGCGTAAAAAGGGGGGTACAGACGCGGATGCAATTGCGCTCACGGAGGCTTCTTTTGAAAATGCCAATATTGCTTATCGTTCTCGCAAGCACGATGTCGAAACAATGCTTGCGATGGATACTCCTTGCATAGGGCGCGACCTTAAACGCGAAATGCGATTACTTATAAAACCGGTACATATCAATCCGCATGTATCTGTAGGCGGTCGCGACATGTACAAACTCCGTATGATTAAGATCGCGGCACGTAAAGCAAGGATTCACAAGGAGACGTTAAAATCTGTTACCCGACATATGCGGCCAGGGTCGTCTTCTAATACTAAACGGTTTTCTCACGGTGTGCGTTATAGGTTCTCACAAGGCGGTCTCTGTACCCCTAAATAGATTCTACTACTTTACCTTCAGCGTTCCTTTTTGTAACAATCCTGATATATAGACTATCATCTCGTCCGCCGTATCGAATGAATATTCTTTTCCATTGCTTCGTTTTAGCAATGTGGGCGACTCGAGTACCACTTCGTCCCCTGTGCCTACCATTACAAATCTCGCACCCACGCTCACGGTTCCGGGCGGGAGCGGTACCTTTCCATCTACCGTACTCACCGGCGCATCTGTTGACGTACTCACTACCCCTTGCGTACTCACTGGCGCGGGCGCGGTATCCAGCAATTTTACTTTGTCGGCAGGTAGATAATTTTTTAGCTGTCCCACTATTATATCTATCTGTTCGGGATGGAACTGGACGCCCTGCTCTCTCATCGCCATATATTCATATAGCAGTTTCTCCGCCTTCTCGCTTGTCATGCCGTTTTGTTTCACAGCGGCTACAAGGTTGTATACGTCTTGACCTGATTGCCGATTCGGTTCGATTACCTGATGCTCTCCGCCTGTAATTCCATTTTGTCGGACAACCTCATGCAGGTATTGATCCCTTATTGCCGCTTGGGATGCCAGCGCTGTTGCATCGCCTTCTATTGTTGCTTTGTCGTTTATCAACTGCGCACGATGATTGCCTAATATTTTTTGCAGTTCTTTTACTTCATCGCTGGGTTCGTATAGATACCGGTTTCCGCCCTCAGCCGCAATTCCAGCCGTCGTCTTTGCCTCTATCTGCGCAACCAGCTCGGGGATTATTACCTCTTCGCGTTCTTTAATGTTTCTCAGTTTACGGTTATATGCCGTTTCTTGTTCCGCAAACTTCTGCGCTTCGCGCTCGTAGAGCGTTGTCATCGCTGTACCCTGCGCACGTATTGCCTGAAGATCCATCCTCTTCACGGCATCTTCGCGGTTTTCTATAAGCGCCTTTTTATGCGCCTCGACCCACGGAATATTCTCGGTGTAGAAATACCGCGCTGTTTCCTGCAATATTTCTGCGCTTGGCTCCAACTGCGCAATCGGAACCCTTCTTGATTCTGTTACGCCAAAGCCGTTTGTTCGTGTAACTATATATCCATTCCCGTCTTCCGTCCTCTCTATACTGTACGTATCATCGTACTTGCGGCGGTCGTCATAATTGCCTTTTACGCCGTATACATGTTCGGCAATCTGCCCGTCACGCTGCATCTCAATTGCTTCCGCCTGCCCTATATCTCCTCTATTACGCGCCGCTTCTATGAACGGCTCATATCCCGCTCGAATCCATTCTTCCGCCCGCTTCCTCTCCGCATCATCCTGCGCCTGCTGTCTTTCAAATGCGTCGCCCTCCGTATCGCCTACGTGCTGGCGGGCTACGCGGTTTCTTTCAAGCTCTTCCAATAGCTTTAGGTCTCGCGCCTGTTGCCCTGCCATTGTCTTTTGTATATCGTTGCTTAAATATTTATCGTGCCTCATTTGCTCTTCCACGAGCCGCTGAGGATAGCTTGCTATATGCGCCCTTAATGCTTCTATCGCCTCGTCTCTATCCGTTCGCGCTGTAACCGTTACAGGCGGCGGTGTCATTTCTGGATAGGCTCTTGCTACCGGCTGTTGCTGTGCCACCGGCGCTGGCGGTATGCTTATGCTCCCTGTGTTCTGTACTTGGGTTGGCGTTGCTTGCGCCTGCGGTTGCGCCTGACTACTCGTCATTGTATTCCAGAATACATTGTTCGGCGTCACTCTACCCACTTCAAAGGGCTGGTTGTAGTTCTGCTGTTGTATTAATCCGCTCAGGTTTATCTGATTGCCTGTATTTATTCCCATTAAGGAATACTGCTGACCTTGCGGCGTTACTTTCTGCGCCGGCTGTCCCAGCTTATTACTTTTATTCCCAAGTATTTTGCGCAGTTGTTCGCCTATCAGTTCCTTACCCCGCTTGCCCTTTGGGATCGTCCAGCCAACGGCTTTGCCTATGGCCTCTGGCAACGACAGGGTTTTCATTTGCAAGTGGTCGTAATATTTCTCAAGGTCTTTTAACGCATTCTCTCCCGCGGTATCTCTAATACTCGGATGTATCGAATCATCCTGTGATATTTCCAGGTTATATTTTGCCGATCTTGCAAACTGATCTATGCGCTCACGATTGCGGTCTTCCTGTGTACGTCTACCCTGCTCATATCCAGAAAGAAATTTGCCTATTCCTATTAATAACCCCGGTTCTGCCATGACGCCGCCCCCCCGTTGTATCGCTTAATGTTTTTCTGATATTCATCAAACCAATTAGTACTGCCTGTTGCGTTTGCCCCCTGTGCATCCGCCTGCATACTTAGGAAGCTCCGTCCGTTTTGGCCGCCTATTGATGCGCTATTCTGCGGATTTGGGCTATATCTTACAGGCTCCGATAGCACGCTGAATCCCCCTGTATCTTGCGCAGATTTCGGCGCTGGCTGGAGACTTGCCGGAACCGCCGATTTCCAGTAATTATAATTCGGGGACATTTCCCCCTGCGGACGTAGGATTCCATTGTCGTCTTGCCAGCCCGGAGGTGGTTTTATTACCCCGCTCCACGCAAATGTATTACCGCCGGTATTTATGTCCGCAAACGTTGGTTTTTGGGGACTCAGGTCTCCGGGATTATTTTTTGCTCTCTGCTCTCGCTTTATCGCCTCGGCATTATTTATTTCATTCCCTATGCGTTCCTGTTCCCTTGAACTATTCGCGAATCCTTTATACAGTCCTCCTGTACCTTTTAACACTTGTGAGATTATTAACGCCCACGGAACCGCCATGATTATTCCCTCGTATATTTTATTACCCCACGCCGCCGGCTGCACTTCCGGCTGCTCCCGCCTTATTGCCTGAACCCGACATGGAGCCGACGGCTTGCCCCGATCCTTCTGCAAACGATCCCCACGCTTGCGCCTTTGCGTTGCTTCGTTGCGAACGGGTATTCGCCAAGTCTTTTTGTATATCGGCCTGCATACCCAATAGACTCCTGCCGCTTTGAAGTCCTGTATTTGCCGCGTTCTCGCGTCCAGTTAAGCCTTGCTGTACTCCTGCATTCAGGACATCGCTTAACGCTCCTGCTTCGCCTAACGCAAGTTCGCGCTCGTACCTGTCTCTCTGCTGTCCCGGCGCCATGTCATTGATGCGCTGTCGCTGGACTCCAAACTGCCGTTTCACCTGATTAAGTTGCGGAGCCATTACGCGCGCCGATTCCGTTCCTCCCTGATACATTTTGTTGTACGTATCGAGATTTTGGTTGTACAGGTCGATGCCTGTCCCTCCTAGCTGAGTCCCCCAATTGTTGAGTTGCTGCCCTGCTTTCTCTTGCCTTGCGAGATGTTCCTTCGCCTGGTTCCAGTCCCCTCTGCCCATGATCGTATCTCCATTTTTATCGCGCGTTTTCCCACATTCCGCGGTTCATGTATGTAATCATCACGTCGGATGCGCCTGTTATATAGTTTGCGTATTTCGGAATACAGCCGACTTCCTTCATACCTACCCTCTTAACGAATTTACATGCTGCCTTGTTATGCGTCGGCGTTGCCCCTGTAATCACATCCATTCCCAGACAGTCGAACCAGTACTTTAGTCCCAGCCTGGCAACTGCCATAGGCGTCTTACCGTCTTGGAACTCTCTGAATACGACGAACGACGCTCCACCACGGCGCACGTCGCCACAATGCTCTATTTGACTCAGCCAGATAAGCCCAACCATTTCTTCCGGCTCATTTTTTTCATTGCGCTTGAATATGAATTGCGCGAGTACGCGATCTGTGTTGAACCATGCCATGTATCTACCCATCGTCATTGTGGGGTTATCGTGGAACACTATCTCGTACAGTCTTTCGGCGCGCAGCTTATAATAGGCCTCCATCATATGCGTATCTGACCGCGCCTCCGGTATCTCCGGGGTGTACGGTATCAATATGTACGGGTGTTCTATGTATGGATATTCTTGATACATTTGCGTCTCCACTGTAACCGTTACAGCGATTCAGATTTTTTCTAATTCCTTTTTACACACTGACAATTGTTCCGTAAGATCGCTTAACACTATTTCGCGTATCCTGTTTTTACACGTGTCGCTTATATCCTGTATGTTGTATCTATCGTTGTATTCAATGGCGATATTCTCAAGCGTCTGCTCCATATGTTTTATGGACTCATCAAGGTCTTCTATCTGCTTATGAAGCCTATTTGCCGCTTGTAATCCCGCTTCCGTAACCATTTTGCGCACCCTCACGTGTCTTTCTTTACCGGCATCTATGAATCCCAAGCGTCACCACGCGGGCAATCTGGCATCCTATAGATGGTTTCGCTGTCACCGCGCGGTATAACTGCTCGTATAGGTTCCCGCGCTCTCGTTCCATTTCTACCCTCTGTTCGGTTATCGCTAACCGTTCCGCCATTAATGCTATCCGTTGCTCCGCTATATCCTTTTCCCGCGCGTCGAACTCTGCGTCTTTTGCGATATAGTCTTTAAGGGCTATGTTCTCATCCCTCGTTGTTCGCAGTTCATGGAGCTGTCCCAGTATCTGCCTCATCTCCGGGGCGCTTAGAGGTTCCGGCAAGCTCTCGTGAGATTGCGCGAAGCTCGTCGATAAGGTCAGTATCAGGGACAGAACCGGCATAGCGATATGCTTCAACACGTTCGGCCTCCATTTCTTTCAGGGTTATGTCAAAGTTCTTTATCAAGGTCGCTCGTGCTTGATGTATGGTATTTGCCGCATAAGTCAGATCGTCCAGCTTTTGTGTCGCCTGCTTTTCCTTTAAGGATATCTCCTTTTCCCGCGCCGCCCATTCTTCTTCTTTCTCCTTAATAAGCATGTCGGCAACATTCTGCCGCCCTCTTTCCTCACCCTTTGCCCATTGCGCGTTGCCGTACCAGCGTATACCAAAGAATGCGGCAACCAGTATTCCGGCTCCGGCAATTAGAAAGATTTTATTTTTGTATGTTTCCCAGAACATATTGCTTATCATGCCTTTATGTCATCCGGCCATTTGTCCTTGGCCATCATGAGCATTAGCCTTACAGCGCGGTATCCGACCTGTTTTGACCATTTGGAATCCATCATTTCTATCGCTGCGTCTGGATATTTGCCGTCCGTTAATGCTGCAACCATCATTTTGAATCCGGCAATACCATTTATGCCCATGTTAAAGCACATATCAATCAGGACGGCTTTGCGCACATCGCTTATTCTGCTATAGAACGGAAACTTGGCCGCGCATTGTTTTTCCGCTGACGCCATATCTTGATCGAGATATCTTTCCGCCTGTTCGATAGTAATGCTGGAGGGTGACGCTTCGTTATGCGCTTCCAGATTGTGTCCGTAGCCGATTGTCCATCTTCCGGCAGTACACAGATACGGTTTTAGCCGTAATCCTTCGTGAAATTTCAGTATCTCGCGCAATTTATTGTTCATTTTTATCTTCCGTTTCTATGCCAATAACCTTACCTACTGGCTTCATTATGCGTTCAAGAAATAACGGCCCCGTCCATCCGGCAATTCCGCACACAAGCCCGATCCAATCACCTGTAAGACCAAACACGCGCGATAATTTAAGAGCCATAAGACCGATAAAGCCGCTGATAAACAGTTCCGCGACTATCTGTCGCTTCCGGAACTTCTGAGCATCTTTTCCGTTGAGAAGTCTTGCCAGTCCGCCCGCTAATGCAATAGTTATGGATATAAGAACTTCCCATATCTTATCTGTATTCACTCGTTTTCACCGCGCCATTTATCATTGCCTTTGCGCTGTACGTATACATGCCCAAGACGTATAACCATGATGATAAGCCAGTAATTTATAATCAGTGATCCTGCCATGCGTATCCAGTGACCTTGGGATACCCACAGGGCTATTTTTGACTGGACTCCTTGCTCTGTTATACCAACTACGGCCAGATATCGATCTTCCGGAGCGGCGTATGACGGCATCCAGCGATAATATATGTGCATTAGCCTGTCTATCTTTTCGTTTGGCGTATAATTCAACTCCATACTGCCGCTTTCTTGAGTGTTTATCATCTCCTTAAATTCTTTATACTCAGGCGGTTCAAATGGTTTTGATTCATCCGAGAACGAATATATTCTTTTTGTAATTAATTTCAGCCCGTCGTCCGTTCGCTTATATACCGCCGCATATACCTGATCGAGCGCGTCCATGTATTCTGCACAGCCGCGCATTATCGCTTCATATTCATGGGGCGGCATCGCAGGGTCTTCACTTATCGCCGCCGCGACCATGTCTATACCGTTGGCAAGTTCAATATGCTTTTCATGTAATACTGCGAGTTCTATCTCTTTCGTAGACTTGCTTATGTAGACGCTATCTATTGCAACTATTAACACCGGTAACATGAGCAGGTATTTAAGCCGTGGATGACTAAAGATATCCATCTATTTCCCCTCCTCGTCGAGGTCGTCTTCGTCTTTTTTTACTTCCGGCCATACCATCACCCGCCTATCATCGTGCTTTACGTATACTGATTTAATACGTATGCTGTTATCTCCGTCTTTACATGACAAAGTTCCCAGGCACTTGCCCGTATTGTTATGGCGTTTTATAAGCATTACGGTTCCTCAACTACCTCTTCCCAATTCTGCGGGTCGTTTGGTGGCGGTGTTGCGCTATCACATACGTTTGATTTTAACCGATACACTATGCCGTCATATCTACGCGGAAAACCTTCTAAACAAAACTCTTCGCGTACCCAATCATAAAGACCGCCATCACGGAAGAGTTTTACCAGTGACGGTCGTACTTGATTGTCTTCAATTCGCGGCGGGTCGCTTGGATCAATCTTGCCCCAGTTCTGTAATAGATACTTTTCTTTGTCGATGCGTATAACTTCGCCGCGCTGATATTCTCGATTTCCGTCCGGTACATACTCGTCAAACACTATATATGGCATGTTTACAAGAGAAATCGCATTGCGTTCTGATACCGAGAAGTCTATGTCTTTAACTGACTTCATTACCTGACCTAACCAATATCCGGTTTCAAATGCTTTACTGTCCATAACCTAATCCCTCCATTAACCCTTCGATGAACTTGTTACGTTCCTCATATGCAAACTTATATTCTGAATCTGGCGGTTCTTCAGGTTCTTCAGGTTCAGACTTTCCTAAAGCACGCCAAAGATCCTTTTCAAGACTTTCATATGGGTTTTCTTTATCGTACTGAAACATATAGACTTGTCCATATTCATCAACGCTGATAAAAATAAGCCCGTCTGTTTCAGGGTTAAAGCTATGCTGTTCAAGCATCTCCTGAGCCGGTCTGCCGTTTATGGGACTTTTCATATCCCATGCTTTGTATGTAAGTTCCATGCTACACTCCACCAAATAAAATAGATGTGTTTTTTAATGCCTTACCTCGTCTGGCGAATCGTAAGACAATGGTTGCTGTCTTTGCTCTGTTATCTTTCTCAAACCGAAAATAGTTGATGCTAAAAGGTCTGGCGTCAGCAATCCTTTGGATTGAATCCAATAATAGCGATTCGATCAGGAACAAATACGTATGTGGATAAGAAACCTGGGGAATCCAGTGGTTTGTTGTTTCCCACGGTTTCAATCCTAGATGTTTTACTAACGTGTCGTTGTCCATTTTATCCATTCGCTAAATAGCCAATCTCTGCTTTGTCAAGATCGGCTTTTGTTATTTGTCGATACTGGTCAAATAGCGCAGGATTTTCAGGATTAACTCCCATAATTGCGTCATGAATATATGTCGGCCACGCTTCTTTTGTATTTTGAGTTATCCAACGACTATTATCCCATGAATCATCGTTTGCTTTTACTATTTGTTGTACATATTGCGTAATGTCTATCGAAGTATTTCGTAACATGTTACGCATTGCAAGTATTTTCCACGTTGGATCAATTTGAGACGTATCCAATGTAAACTTATCTTGTCCTGTTCGGATTTGAACATTATTATAGGGGGCACCTACTCCTCTATAATTAACAACGCCTAGTCTACCGACAATAGAATCTGGTATTGACTGATTCCCTGGAACCTCCGCCGCGTATGGAAGGTGAAGAGTTTTTAACTCTCCCATGTATTCGTTTGCGTAGTCGCCTGTGTTGTCGTAGATACAGAAGTCTCTAATATACACTATAGGTGTACTAAAACTAGTAGTGTAACTTATTGCTGCAAATGTAAGAGCTGTTGACACTGGGATAGACACACTTTTGCTAATCATTGGTGTCGGTTGGCTATTTACAAGAACGTCTACGTTAGTATATGTATTTCCAGATCTAGTTAAACGCACTGTTATATTTGCTGGATAATTCGAGATAGTTGGATAACTAGTTCCTGAAACATATATTGCATCTGGTCGTAGTAAAAAGAGATTATTTGCATGTGTAGCAGCCCTATTTCCTCCTGCACTGTCAGAAGATAAAATTAAACCAAATGTTGATTGAGAAGGGGAAGCCATTACAGTAAAATGTACAAATATTTCACTTCCTTCAGGCTGTACATTACGTACTATTTTAATTGTATAGTTTAAATTTCCATCTGTACTGTTTATTCCTCTAAGTCGTAAAACATTAACAGAAGACACAGTGTCAATAAAAAATGACGTAGGCGCTGGTCCAACAAGCGTTACAGGATTCATGTGCATTGCTGTTAATTCACTTCCCGAAGTAAAACTATCTTGTGGAAAAAAATATCTTATTGCCATTATGCTACCTCCGCTATCTGAACAACTACTGATGTGCCCATTCCGTAAACATCAAGAATATCATTAGAATAAGACGGCCCGTCAGTTTCATCTACAACCAATGATGTTCCCATTCCGTAAACATCAAGTACATTATTTGCATCCAACATCTTTTGTGGGTCTTGAATAAGCGCTGCGGTTCCCATTCCATAAACATTCAAACTATCAACACGCGGACGCTCCCATACGACTTCTTTATGGCCATTTTCTTCGCCGCATCTTACTTTTGCAATGCGAGGTAGATTATTTCTGAAATTGATATCTTCTATTTCTGCACTATTTATATTAAGAGGCATACATTCTCCTTAATCTGTAAATAGGTCGAGTACATTGCCAGTGAGCTTCCAACGAAGTACTTGCTGACCTGCTTGATACAAACGTTTATCTGTCCATAAAGAGCTATCCATGAACTGTGTTGCGCCATAAGCAGACTTAAGTACAAACGCTTTCCCCAATGCAGTTTTGAGCGACATGCCACTTGCTGATTTAAGCGGTATGCCCATTGCCGTTTTTAATTGCATTGCCATCGCTGATTTGAGCGTCATCAATGGAACGAAGCCTATGGCTGTCTTTAGTTCTGTTAATCCTATTGCTGTTTTAAGTTGCCCCATTGCCAGAAATCCGACCGCAGTCTTAAGCTCTCGCATGGCAATTGCCGTCTTGAGTTCACGTAAAGGCGGACTCTCTAGCAATCCTTCAATGCTTACATTTACCCAGTCATTGTTGCCCGTGCCGCCGACTCCGCTGGTTTCCATTTCCTCAATTTCAGCTCTTAACGCTTCAAGGGATTCGATTACATTGTTGCCTTCGGTAAGCTCTTCCGGATCGCCTACGATGTCTCGAACAAATGCGGTATTGGCTATGGTCATACTATCGTCGCCGCGTGGGGCTGTTGGTACGGACGATGTCTCATTGACGATAAGATTGTCCACATCGAGTGGGTCGGGGATTCCCAGCTCTTGTTCCTGGATTTCTTGTATATCCGTCTGCATTTGCTCAAGTGCCACGAATGTTTCTGGCGTCATAACGCCCGCTTGTTCGCTTGTGGCAACTGGCAGTTCGTGTTCCTGCCGTTCCGTTGTCTTGTTTTCCGCGTTATATATGTCGTATGTCGCTGTAACGGTTACAGCGGTCGCCTCCCATTCAACGCCGGTTACTACTGATTGTAGTTCCGATCTTTCGGGTTTCGTATCGGCGATTCCCGTAAGGCCTTTGCCCAGTTCTTTTATTTCCGTGCCTATCTGCTCTAAACGCCCGTCAAATTCCTCTTTAAGATTCTGTAAAGGCTGTTCTATCCCTGCTATATCTGTTGTTGGTACATATAGGCCGTCTGGAAGAACGTCAAGCGCATTGCCTTCTTCTTCTGAAACCTTAATTGCAAGCGGCGTGTCATGACCTCCGTCTCCTGCAATCGTAATGCCGTCTATTTCGACTTGACCCTTGCCGAGTAGGTCTTGAACCTCCTGCGTCAAATCCTTTTTTGGAATGCCTTGCTCCGGAATTACTTCTTCCCATGTAGGAACTACACGCCCGATTGGTATCTTTTGTGCCATTGTCTTATGCTCCTATGACGTAGTAAAGTATCCCGTCTTCGAGGATAAAAGGATTGGTTATGCCGTCGTCCGCGATGAAATATAGGATCCCATCCATGATTTCCAGACAAAACGCTCCGAAGGATTTTGCCGCAAACAGACCGTCGCCAACCACCTTGATTGCATTGCCAGCCATCGATGATGTTTGCACTGTTAGCGGGTCGCCGTCCGTCCCGTCTCCCGTTATTGTCACGTTGTCCGCTTCAACTTGCGCGTCATGTGTCGGTGCATTCAGGATATTTTGAACTTCTTGGGATAGATGTTCTTTTTGAACTCCACCGGCTGGCAGGATGCTATCCCATGTTGGCATCGTAAATGGTGAGGCATCTACGTACAGTCCGTCACCGTTTTTTACTATCGCATTTCCGGCTTGCTCAGATATCTTAACCGACAGCGGCGCTACATCTTTTCCATTACCCGCTATTGATTTTTCGTCTGTCGCGATTGCTGTTATGCCCGCTCCTTTTTCCATCGCCTCCGCAAATTGTTTAAGTTTATTAGTTGCGCTTAGAATCGGCTTTTCTGGATCGGTGTTGTCTACGGCTATTAATGTTTCGCCCGCTGTAACCGTTACAGTTTTAACATGTTCTTCATATTGCGGATCGTCTTCTACTGTGGCGTATAACGTATCCGACTGCATTTCAATAATAGGCGGTATCTCTTCAACGCTTTCAACGATTACTAGTTTCAGACATGACGAATCTTCATGACGGTTATATTCCGGTTTGCAATCTGGCGTATCCGCGTCGGAGTAATACAGTCTGCTATCGCCATATTTACTTTCTTGATAATTTGCGTCTGTAAGCCGGAATGGAACAATGCTTCCATCGGGTGCTATGCCCCCTAGAACGGGGACATTGTTTTTATCTCGTGGAAGTATGTTTGGCATTCCAGGGATTTCATTTGACTGTGGTAGTTCATACGGTCTTATTGTGCCGTCATCTTCGAGATATCCTGCCGCCGTTACCCCATTCGCGTCTGCGGGTAACGTCCCCTCTTCTATGCCGATTAAATTGTCTTCTGGCGCACTCATAATATATCTCCCGAACTACGTTGTATGTTAGCACCCGCCCGAAGCGTTATGTGCATACGAGGGGAAACAAAATATTTCTATTATCTTTTTATTATGTGCTTTGGTTTGTGCGTTTATGTTTTATGCGAATGATGAGGATTTTCGGACAATTATTTTTAATCGCGTGTCCTCCTACATTGATACTTCTGGCGTACTGTAATCTTCCGGTCTATATACTTCTGGCTGTTTTATTTTTGTTATGCTGCATTGCTTACACACGTATATCTGTCGCTTTGTGTCTTTTTCCATAAGTATCTTAAACTCGCGGAAGTTCGCTTTTTCAACTTTCTGCCCACAGAATTTGCATTCATATATAGCCATCTTGATATTTCCTCTTTATATGCTTTGCTCGTAGCCCAGTCCTTCCATAAGCCCAGTTGTAAATTCCCTGATTTCGCTGTCTGAATATTTCTGCTCAGGAGGCGGCTCGTATGGTTCTGGTTCCGGTTCTGGTTCAGGTGAGAGCATTTCAGGATGCTCTTGGACGTATGCCAACACGTCCGCGTACTCCTCTTCATACCCTGGTATATTTGGGACGTGGTAGGGCATTTCGTTCTTTGTTATAACAAATGAGCCGTCCGGTCGCGAGTAGACCTGTCCGTAGTCGATTGGCTCTTCCGGTTCTTGCTCTTCAATTATCTTTTCCTGCTCTATGTAATCTTCTTCCATAATTTCTCCTATGCTACTCTGATTGCGAATATCGTCATTACACTGACCTGATTCTGACTGTTTCTAAGAAGTGTGCCACCTGGCAGTGCCGAAAATGGATAAAAGTTCGGAGAGTTTACGTAGGTTTGTATAGCCGTTGCCGTTAAGTTGGTAGCCGTTAGTTGGATATTATATTGTCCAGTACCTGTAGTAATGACGAATCCACGCCACGTGCCGCCTGCTGGCAAGGTATATTGTACAGCTCCTGATACATTAATAACCGTTTCCGATATTACCGCTCCCACCTTACTCGTATCCGTGCCGATTCCGCCACCTGCTGACGCTATTTGCTTTGCCACTCCTGCCGGCGTTGCCGCCATATCGCGCACAGTGCTTGCCGCGTTGTCTGCCGCAAGCTGTACTATGCCCGCCCTTGTGCCGTTCAATGTTGACGACGCAGCCGTTGCCGTTCGTGCTGTTATCTGAGCCGCTACTCCTGCTGGCGTTGCCGCCATATTCAATGCCGTTACATTGTTCGATGCCGCGTATATGGCGCTCCCTGCCGCGCCGTTCGCGGTTGCCGTTGCCGCCGTTGCCGCATTTATAGCTATGGTACGGTTCGCTGTCAGATTGCCGCCGCCTGTTATCGGCGCTGTTGTCGAGACTGTCCTTGATGTTTGAACGTAATTCGCCAAGCTATTAACTACACTCCTGATTTTATTCCAGATGGTCTGTAAGATGGTTGCTGTAGTCGCGCTCGCAACGGCTGGCGTTGTTGTCGTTGTATCCGTATTGGCTGTGGCTGTGAGAGCTTGATTAACTGGCGCTCCTGCGGCTGGGATGGTTTGCGCCGCTGGCATTGATACCGTTTTTGTATTTACTCCCGTGACTCTGCCCTTTGCGTCTCTCGTCACTCCGTCTATTGCCGTAAACGTTCCACTGTATCCCGGATTGGTCGTTGATGTCGTGTTGCTTTGCGATACGGTTGCAAGCGTTGGGTTTGGATATGTCCCCGCCAGGTCGCCTCCTGCGCTTCCTGTCACCCCCCCTGATGTTCCGCCGTCCTCTAATAATCGTGTCGGTATCAGTTCTTCCAACGCAATATCACCGAAGCTATACCTACCGCCCGACCCGCCTGTTTGCGTAAGCGCTATTCTCGCGTAGACTGCTTCTTCTTCAATGTCTTCCGGCTTGATGATACCTATCCCGTATACCCATTCGCCCGACGCCGCTATCCCTTCCCATACGACGAAGTGTTCATCTACGAATATGTCGTCTGCGTCGAAATACCTTACAGATATATCCGGCGTTCCGCTTGCGTATTCACTCTTGCAATATCCGCTTATCATGTACTTGCGGTTACGGTTAAGATAAAACTTTTGGACTGTCACTGCATCGAACGGCCCATCTTCCGTCTGACGATAGCAGGTTGCTCTATTCGGTGCGCTAGCATCCTCTACTACTTCCAGGTCGCCTTTCCATATTGACGCATTCCGGGTATTTGTATCGACGTTAAATGCTCTACCCAATGCCCCGACAGACAGATCGGGATCGTCTATATGAAGACCTGTAACTTTTGTAAAATCGACACTTATGATACTATTGTTCGTCACCTTGCCGTCTGCAATAGTTCCGTCATTCTTGATCGTTTTATCGACTTTATCTTTTATCCCTGTAACGGTTACAGTGATTTCCCCTTCTGCTGTTGTTGCCCTCGTCTCCTCGTCTGCTATTGCCTGTTGTAATCCCTGCTCGGCTGTTCGCGCTCGCTCTTCCTCGTCCGCTATTGCCTGTTGTAATCCCTGCTCGGCTGTTCGCGCTCGCTCTTCCTCATCCGCTATTGCCCGCTCAAGCGCTCGTATCGTCTCCTCCAGATTGCTATTCTGTGCATCGATGGCATCCTGGAGCGCCTTTTCCACCGCCTGCGCTCGTTTCCTTTCCGCGTCTATGTCTCCCGCTAGATCGTTCTCTGCCGCCTGTGCTCGCACCTTTTCTGCCGCGATCTGTTTTTCAAGCTCTATTATGCCGTCGCATATCTCCAGTAAGTCTTCTACCAATCCGGTTATCGAGCTTTTGGGATGCGCGAATGGTTCGGCGCGCCCCGGCAGATCGTTGTGCATGGAGTTTGGGATTAGCGTCTGAAGCGATATATATACCGCCCTTGCTGTCGGTATTGTTTCGTCTGTGGATTCTGCGTCAGGTGGGATATTGGTAAGCGCTTTACCTGAATCCCGTAACCCTGCCTCATCGTCAAATACAGGAATATTATACGGTTCGCCAGACAGATAATTTGACAGTTTTTCGTCAACTTCTTTCGGTATATTAATAGCCCTACTTTTCAGCCATGCCAACGCAGAAACTAATCCCGTTATCGCAGACTTCGGGTGACTATTAGGCGCGCTTCTCCCGTAGAGTTCATTATGAAACAATGAGTGAGGAACTCTTGTTGCCAATACGGTTCCATCTGAATCTACTCTTATTATTCGCCATATCTTGTCCCCGTTTATTACTATGTCCCCGACCATAGGTTCAGGCTTATCAGGGCGCATTTCCGGCCTATTGAATATAGTAATACATTCCGATTCATCGACTTCTGGCTCGTCTACAGAATCGTTATTATCATCTTCAATCAGGTCGTCTTCCGGTTCTGGCATAGCGCTCTCCAAAATCTTTATCTACGCTCATAATAACATGCTATAAGGGCTTTATATTTTCATGACACTCAACAAAATATATTTGCATTTATGCTTCCTTATGTTCTGTTTTGTTTCATCGTATTATTTACTCTGTTTCTATTTTTTGCCTCGCTATTGCTTCTTGCGTATTCCTTATTTCTGCTGATAGCGTTGTCATCTGATTGTGAAGCATCCGCAGTATAAGGTTTAGCTCTTCCCACTGCTTTGCCTGTGCGTCTGTGTTTTCATAACGGACTTGATATAGAGTTATCGCCATTACTTTATTCCTAATATGTTGCCGGTGGCATTAGTTCCGGACTCCTGAGCGTGTACCCTTGATTAAGGTCGCGTAGGAATACTTCCGATTTTTTCCAATCAATCTCGAATGCTTCTGTTGACGCGAAAGCAAACCGAAACAATTTGCCTTTATATGCCGGAGGAAAATCTATTCGCCGCAATCCGTATTTTGGGTACGGTCCATGTGCGGGATGCGCGCCGTCGGGTGCATACGTTGCTCCATTGGCAGGTATATTCCACGTGTCACGCTGTACATTGTCTACGTACACGGTCATTGTTACCGGCGCTTTCGGGTTTTCTATCACGTATGACAGGCGGCGAAGCACTTTCTTTTGCGAATAGTTTAGAGTCTGTTCGTATGCGTCGGCGAGAGTTATATCCGGGTTGCGTTGGTCGTATACCCATAACGGGTCGCCATACATCTCAACGCTTTCATCGTCTTCAACTGTCAGACGGACGAGCTTTCCGAAGGTTTCCATCGGGAACGAATGGACTATTTCCGCGCGCTCACTTGTGTTGACCGTATAGCTTTCGTTTTCATGGCCGTCTATCCATAATTTTATTGTGACGTTTTTCCCTTTGGTATCCAGGTTTAGCACAACATGTTTAAAGTGTTTTCGATATGGGTATCCGCAGTCCGTCCAGTCGGTCTGCTGCACTTTCATCCCTGCCGCTTTGGGTAATGTCACAAATCCATAGTTATAGATTTTGACCTCGCCGTCTCCTTTTGTTCGGAATTTCAGTCGGGCGATCTCCCCTATAACGTCTACGCCGATTGGAAGATAGAACTTCTTTGGTATTCCATTTGTTGACAATCCTTCCGATGTTTCTGTTATTTTGTTTCCGTCTACCCATACTTCTATTGCTTCAAGAGGCGTCCCGCAGTCGTTTATCTCCACCCAATAGTTTGTCCAATACTTCTCGCCTTGACTCCCGCCATGATCCCACGCCGTCACATGGTTTCTGTGACGCGGCGGCTCCAGATACCAACGCTGGGTCATCTTGTATAATCTGACGGGCGACACTTTGCCAGGATCGGTCGTGAATTTTATCCGTATGCCCGTGCGTACCGCCATTATGCTGTTTGCGTATGCCGCCGCATTGCCGGAGTCAAACACATACGGGAGTACGTACCGGCTTCTGCCGTTTTTATTCATCGTTCCCATATCTACCCACGGGCGGTTTTCGGCTTTCGGATTATTATCAAATCGCGCTTCTAATTTAATCGTTTGCCCTACTGTGTCGGCATCAACAGCCATGTCTATGAATTGCTTCTCGTTGTCCGGCGCGCCTAAATCATATTCTCTGGATTCTAAGAGGCAGGGAACTCCTGCGGCTTGAAGCGCTCCGCTGGTCGCCGTCCATTCATCACGCCATCCTGTTTCAAGCTGTACAGGCCACGTCCGCGTTCTTTGTAATGCCGTTCCGGTTGGCGTGTAATGCTGTACGACGTTGCCTGCGATTAATATATTTGTTTCCGGTTCTACAAATAACTGTGTCGCCCCTGTCGGACGCCATGACCATCTATCGAATATCGTGTCATATATTAACGTCCGGTCGTTATACGCATCTGCTACTGCTGTCGCCCTATACGTCATGTACATTTTTGAGTCGTAGTAAGCCATAGCTACCATCGAATATGGGCGCTGTTTTGACGGCTCCGTGAACGGCTCCATCCCGGATGATTCTTCGTTGTTAAATAGCTGGTTGATTGGTTCTGATATTTTGCGTCCGCTTGGCAGGACTTCATATACGCCGTCATAGGTACTCATATAAAGTCCACGCGCTCCGCGGCACATTGCATATCTTCCTATCGTCCCAATGTTCGCCGATGTACTCTGGGCTGTATATATATCGTCTCCCTGGTTGACTATCCGGAATATGCGTGACGTTGTAAATACGAACAGTTCACCGTTAAATTCCATCAGGCGCAGTATCTCTTCATTGCTATTGCCTACGTACAGATAGTTATCCGAAGGAAACGACCATACGCGATTGCGCTTTGAATACCTGAGCTTATTCGGGGCTTCGTCGTGTTTTGTTGTCGCGCCGCCGCTATCAGTACTCTCGTAGTATCCGCCGTATGTCCATAGCCGCTCATCGCATATTTCCAGTCCCCGCACATGCTTCATTGCCTGCTGGTTATCTGTTTCAAGTGCATCGCGTAGACGTGCATTCGATACATTGTCGCTGAAGGTATACGATCTGCCTTTGATTCGCTCTATTGAGAACTCATCTACGAGCCTGAACTCGTTTACACCACCGCCCATACGATAGATTCGTACTACGTATGTACTGGGCATTCCTTCCGGCGCGGGCGGAATTATTATATTCATGCGGTTATCTGTCAGTTGCCCTCCATACGCGACTGGCTTTGCATAGTCGCTCTCTGCGCCTGTCTCTGGATCGTAGTATGTATATGTCCACTGGAGGTCTACCCCGGATATCTTCCCTTGGTCTATGAACCGCATGTCGCTTATTACAAGGCTCGCCCCTGCGTCCCCTATCAGGACGATCTCGACCGCTGTTATGCTATCCCATCCCTCAGCCGCGGTTAATATATTCGGGTATAATAAGCCTTTGCTTATATTTATTATCCGAAACGCTCCTACTGCGCCTGCGAATAGATTCTTTTCAAGTTCCGCCTCATAGAAGTACGTGGGATTTACGTAGAACCGCAGCTTTATGATATTGATTGCCGCGTATGCCATGCTGCTTGGAATCATTACGGACATCTGTATTGACTCTTCCGGCTCTGATGTGCCGAGTTTTACTGGCGGCATAAATGCTTTGATCATGCGCCCTTCCGACCCTGTCGGCGCGCCGCTTTTTATGGTTAGTTTTATCGCCGTTGGATCGCCGCTCTGTCCCGGTGCTGTTGCTATCGTGCCATAGTTGGCAAACTTCGGCGTCGTTAATATATCCAGTTCAAACTCATTGCTTCCTGTTTCCTTCGCTTCTCCGCCTATAGGAAACCATTGCTCGTCTGGCTCTGCGTCCGGGTTTACAACCATGCTCATCGTACTGGGGGTATCGCCTATGTATGCTCGGAATCCCTTATGTGTGACCGTCTGTCCATCTATTTCGTTGGGAAGCGCTTTGCGTATTCCGTCTGTACTGTCTTCCCGTATCTCAATTCCGAGAGCGGTTGCGACATTCGGCCACTCGGCTTTTACAGTCGCCCCAAGTCCGCGATGCGCGATAGCTATTGCTACCGATGACCTTGTTGCCCCTGAGACTGGGACAGTAATCGTTGAATACGTCGTTGCTCCACCGTCGGTATCCGTCCTTCCGCACCACTGCTTATCAGACCCCTTGTTCGTTATAAACTCAAGGGTTCTTACGAGGTTATTGAACTTCCCGACCTTTATCCCCGTTATATATTCATTCGCATCAAACGTTATTGTCTTTGTTGAGCGCGTATCATTGCGATTCCCAACGCTCCCGTCCTCTCCATATATCCATCGATCCTTCGTATTGACTAATCCCATCGATGTGTAGCCGCCTAATGGTGATAATGGCACCCATACGTCTTCCGTTGCTGATTGCGCTGGGTGTTCCATGCTTATCAATAAGGCGCGGATAAGCGCTGTTCTTGAACCATCGCTATTACCTGATCCTTCGTGCAAATTTCCGCATACCCCAACGCGCACTGCTTGGATCTTGCCATGTCGATATATCGAATTTCTGTCCAAATGGACATCCTGCGGGACCGGTGGCTGAAGACTTCCTTGACCGCCCCCTGATTCAATAATCCTGTATGTTTTAAGCTCCCTGCTGTGCGATATCACTATGCACGAATGGTCGTTTATCCATGACGGTCTTGGCTGCGTGGCACATGTCTCGCATATCTCTCCGTCTGCCTCGTATACATCTGATATTGATGTCCATACATACTTGCCTGTTCTTGCGGTTGCTCCCGTCGTGAACCATGTTCCTGGCACGTATGGCACAAACTCATCGTTTATTTTTCCCGCTTCCCATTCATCATCCAATATGTCGAAGTCTGATATCAGCACGCTGAGATTGCTTTGATTGATCGTTACCTTCTCTATTGGCAATGGCATCGCGATGCCGATATCTTTTGGCGCATACATTCCGCCTTTGTGCATCACAAATTTCTTCCCATCCGCCATAAAGACAAATGGATTCATACTATTGCCTGTAAGCACGTATGACGCAAACATGCAACGATGGTCGATGCCTTCGTACCATGTTGCGAATTTATCTCCTATCTCGTAATACCTCTCGTCCGGTATCACTACGTGCGGATCTTCGTCTTCTTCGACTGGTCTTGGCCATGCGCTATATTCTTGACCTCCCGGCGTCTCTCGGTTCAACACCCCGCCTACCAATGCGATAAAGCATTTCCCATATTCTGTTACGGCATATCTCCAGCGGTTGTCGTACTTGTCGCGTAGGTAGTAGAACGAATGCGGCGGTGAGTCGAGTCCCGATGTTGTCGCGCTAAACAGGCGCTTGAACCCGTGACGGACGGATAGCGTATTTTCCTGGTCTGCCTGCATGTTACACAGCGCGCGCCATGCCGTATCCGGTATATCATCCGCTGCGGACTTTGTCGCTATCCCCATGCTTCTGAATGTTATATCCGCCTGTCTTATGTCGCGTTCCATTGATTCACCACTGTAACGGTTACAGTTTTGCGTCCTCTACGCCACGCATCAGGTATCTTGCCAATCGCACGCCGATCATAAATCGCCCCTGCGCATACTTACCCCTCGTTGCATCCCGGTCATCTGACTCTTTAATGAGCGCCAGAGACAGCACTCTCCACCGCAGATACATTTCCCAGTAATCATTGACGTGCATCTGCTGGTTATCGTCGTCTGTGTACGGATCGAACCGTTTATCGCCAAAGAACCGCATTGTCCCGCCATCCTGCGGTATTCGATTCAGTTCTATGTACTGCCACGGCAATCTGTCTTCATGCCACTTTGACGGCTGACCGGTTGTATGATTTCTCCAGTTCCTGTCTTCCAATTCAAACAGTTCCGCTGTCTGCCGGTTTAGAGGCTTGCCGCTGAAACTTATTCTGGTTATGTCGTTTATGCCGTTTGGACGTTCTATAAGTATCCCTTGCCCAGGTGGAAGCGTTATCGTTACATCCTGCGCGAACATCCCCGTCAAGTGCACCCATTCGCTTTCCGCCCTGTTGAGATAATCAATCATCTCCGTGCGCGACCACGATCCGAGCGGAAATGTATTGTCCGGCTCGTTAAGGTCTCTGGATATACGGGTCAGGCATTCGCCGACGCTACTCATGAATTTCTTCCACTCTTTCTTTCAGTCCGACGTGATCCACTACGCCCTTCGGTATCAACGGGCGCATCTTGATAATCTCTATGCCCCTGATTCTTTGTACCATTGTGAGGAATTGCTCATATTGGCCGCCGTATGTCGATAGCAGCTGCCCGCCCTCTTTGAACGCCGCCCGCTCTACGCACCAGTCTTCGATACATTGTTCATATTCCGGGCGTATTGGCATACGGCATATGCCGTCGTCCAGAAGCGGTTCGTGCAATGCCAGCCCTTCTACCGCCACTGTTGCAATGTCCTTTGGCCTTGGATATATCAGGAACATATCCGCGCCTATTGGGCACCACTCGCGTATCCCTAACCGGCTGCCCCTCGGCGATTCCCAGCAGCTTTCTTTATCGAGTGTGCTTATCGCACATCGGCGCAGGGAATGCGGCGCTGATACCGCAAACGGAACGAGTATGGATTCTGGAACGGGGTATACGTTATCTGACGTATTTACAATTACATACACCGTTGTCTGCATTTCCATTGCTATAAGCTGGTACTCTGCTATTGCGTTATTGACATAGACAAGTATCTCTTCGCGCGACCAATGAACCGGAATCAATGGATCCTGCTCATCCATCCGCCGAAGCACTCTGCTTATTAAGTCCGATACAAGTCCGCTTGGCATGGAGCGTCCTTACTTTTTATTACACTGGGCTTCATATACCGGGTCATGACAGACTCCCATACGTTCACCCGTCACTATCGGCGGCGGCCCCGGATTATCCCCTTCGGGGAATATGTCGCCCGGATTTGCCAGTATCCCCGTGTCTTCTATTGAATCAAACACCGGCGCAAACTCGCCTACGCCATCAAACCTGCTTTCCTGCTTTGCCATAAGTCACCTCACTTGCTTTCCAAATATCTCACCGGCACTTTATATGTCACGCATACGAAGTGTTCTGTCCTGCATCCGTCGTACTGTTCCCAGTCGTCCATGAATACAACTTCGTCCGCAAGCGCTACGCCTTCTGAGATGCTTTTTCCAAGAAACTGTAAGCGGTTGCCGTCATAGTCTTTGAAGAACGTGTCGAGACGCTCAATCTCTTCACCGCGCCTGGCATAGTATTCTTCTACCGCACTGCGGCATTTTTGGACATACTCTACGGGATTTTCTTTCCCGCGTAGACCATTGCTAATCATTATTTTTTTCATTACCTACTCCTTATATTGTCAAAACCATGCGTCTTCGTAATCATGTGATTGCGCATTCACGGCTCCATATACCGGATGCCCGCTTCGCGAGTAATCCCACGTGTTATTCTGCATGTAGATATTGTCGTCCTGCATCAGTGCGATACCGAGCGCTTCGGCTGCCATCCTGCGGTACTCTCTTGCCCCGACAGGATCGTAGTCTTCGCTCGTCCTGTTGGTCATCATCACGTCGGCAATTACGTTGTCAACTATAATTCCCGATGGTATACATGGCGGCGGCGCGTCTGTTTCGTCATGCAAATCCGGCATGAACCTTGATGCCATATACGGTATGCCCATTTCTGTTACCGGCGTTGGATATACTTCATACCGTATCCGCCCAATCTCATCAGGCGTCAGGTCTACAAGCATTGTCGGCCCGCCTTGTGAATGCCGCATTGAGTCGTATCTATTCAGGTAATCCTGAGTGATATGCGGTCTTATTCCCCAACCTTGAGCGGTATTTATCGCCGTCCATAACATCTTTAATCCCATTGGGAAGGTTATATATGCCTGTACGATCTGGTACGGTTCCCTTGACACGCTCGCGCTTGACCATTCGTGATCCAGTTTCATCCTCTGACGTTCGTCTATACCCCTTATCGTGTACATCCATCTTCGCGATGGAACATGAAACTGTCTTCCTGTAAACGAACTGCGGGTTACTACCGCCCCTGCTGGATGCTCTGCTGCCGGTATGCCTTGAAAGCAATCGTCTAAAACTCCGTGAACCAATACGTATTCACGGCCTATCTTCACGTAGTCTCCGGGATTAATACCTGACATGCTCGCCGGGTATATATCCTGAAGTTCTTTTGCGTGGGTTATTGCTTGCGTGAGAGTCGTACTGACCGCATCGTTATACGGCCATGAGGTACGTATTCCCTGTATCCTGTCGCTTCCTGTATTTACGGCGAACGCTCCGCGCGAATATGCTTCCGGGATATGAAACTCTCCCCTTACCATGAGACCTGCCCACGATCTCATCTCTTGTAAATTGCGTAAATGATGATTAATGCGGCGCTTGATTAGAGGAATAGTAGCTTTCGGGAGAACTAAAAGCACATGGTCTATCATTTGCTGGAAGTTCTCTTGCGCGCCGCCTTGCGTTATAGGCTGTGTCGGCCCTACATACCCACTCATAACCGCGCCTCCTGATGAGATATAAAGGCGCGGACAGGTTTTTTCTGCCGCGCCTTATTGGAGAATTACAACGGGGTTAAGGTGTGGGTGCCCAGTTGCTCGCGTCGATTACCGAGAACAGGCGCGGGTTATTTACCAAAATGTTTCCAGCCCAGAGATACTGCGCAACCTGGTTGTCGTTGTTCGGCGCGGCCTTCCATCCAGTCCATCCGAAGGAGTATTTCGGAAGTTTGCTTGTCCAGAACTGCATGTAATTTGAGTTCAGGAACCATGCAACATCTTCCGGCGCGTACTGGTCAACTACGATTGACGCGGCATTGTACCGGAGAGCGCGGAATCCGATCTTCGCCACGTCCGTATCCTCTTCCGCATAACTACGCATACCCATCTGATTGCCATGTATCTTATTAAAGATATTCTGAGACGTGACAATCATGTCGGGCTGCTGGTTGCCGGATGTCGCCGCGCCGTAGGCTTTCTGAAGTTCGTCGTTGGTTATCTGGCCTGGCGCCGCCGACTGGAACACGCCGCCGTTAAGCAGGTGGTTATTTGTCCCGGCTGCCACTGGTACCGGCCAATCGGTCAATCTGTTAATCCCGCCATAAGTTGTGTATGCAGGATGCCCGAAACCCGATCCGGGATACGCGGCACCGTTGTTGATTGCACGGGCGAAACCGTCGATTGCGGTGGTTGCAGAATCGCCTGTCGCTCCACTTGCTCCATGCCAGAAGTCGGTACTAATGAGCTTTGCCATCGTCCCGGCTGCATTGATGAGTTTGCTTGTGGAGCTTTTCATGACGGTTTCCGGACCCGCCTCAAGGACGGCATCGGGACCTATGAGCGTGACGTTTACTTCATAATGCTTGATAAACAGTTCTAACGCCGTGTCGGTCTGTACATAGCCGATACCAGTACCTGCTGTCCGTCCTGGGGCGACTATCGTAGAGAAGTCTACGCCTGGAGCGTATGATCCGCCGTTTAATTCATCGTGGATGAACGGCTGTTTGATTTTTGTTCCGCCCTCAAACATCATTGCGTTCTTTGTGCGGAGCCTGGTGAATATAGGTGACGCCTTAAAGATAAGGTCGTACAGTCGTGGAATTGTGTACTCTGTGGTTTTTGAATTTATGTCATTGTAGTTAAGAGGCATACGCCCTCCGTAAGTCAAAAAGGTTTAAACAAAACAAATGTCGTTACTAAAACACTTGCCTCGCTTCATATCCTTCCGCTTACTGGAGGTTCGGCTTACGCTTCCTCATCATGCGGTTCCGGAGTTCCGGCTTGGCACGTCTTCCGCTTTCGCGGGGTACTGCTAATACTTTCCTTCTGCCCGTAAGCTCGCGGCCAGTGCCTGCGCAAATCCGGGGTGTTCTATGCCAACGTTCGGCGGGATAACGTTATTGTCGGTTCCAGACGATCCGCTCATAAACGATTCAAACTGGTTCATCGCCGGAGAGTATCCGCCGCCGGCCAACGGAACCGCGTTTGACGCAAATTGCGTTTTCATCTGTTCCTCAACTTCCTTGCGGATATCCGCCCGGAGCTTATCTTCCCGCGCCTGAGCTGTCAAAGCGCTGTATGCCTGATCGAGACTTCCGTTTAACTCGCTGGATTTCTTGACCAGTTCTTCCGGAGATATGTTTATCCCATATTCGTTCCGCGCCTGGTTTGCTTTTTCCAGCACTCCAAACACTGCGGAACCCCATCGGTCGAACATACCCGGCGCCACTTGATTCAACTGCTCTTGTGTTACTACGTTGCCGTCTGCAAGCTGCTGTTTAAGCGCCGCGGCTTCGGCTCTCGCTTGCCGCGCTTCTTCCAGAGCTTGCTTTATCAACGCATTAGACCCTTCGTCGCTATTGCTGATTTCTCCCTGGGGGGGCACTACATCGGTTGTTGATGGTGCATTCCCCTGTCGATACTTTTCCAACTCTTCCGCCATAGCCGCGTATTGGCCACTATACTGCGCGTACCATGCCTGGTTTTTCTTCCTGTCTGCGTCTAATTCATTCATGCGGCGAGAGTAATCCTGCTGGCGTAGAGTTGCGCCCTCTAAGTCTTTGCGGGTTGCCTCTCGTTCCGCTGGGTCTTGAATTTGATTGACCAGCTTCTCAAGGCTTTCTGATAACATATCGTTCTCCTTCTGTTTATGCCAATGGCGGCGACGCTAATGGCGCTCCGCCCGCCGCTGCCATCATCTCCGGTGGCAACGCACTTGACGCCTGCGGTGCTGAACTGAGCGCCGCAAGCCCATTCGTAATAGATTCAATGGCTTGTCGGGCAAACGGGCTAAAACCCGGTTCCGCCGATGCCATTTGTTCCAAAACGGTTTGTATGGCGGATGCCTGAGACATCAGGTCGCCATAAGGGTTGGTGTTCTGTTGCGGCTCCGGCTGCATGGGAATGTTCCCATAGGGTTCATTCTGCTGTGCTATTGCCGACAATCCGCCTCCCCAATCGCTGCCCGCTCCCATCTGCGTTGATACGTCAGGCGGTAGGGGCGGCGCGCCGGGGAGATAATTTCCATATGCGCCCATATCCTATCCTTCCTCAAAAACAGGCTGTGGCGGAACTTTGCTTGCGTCTGGGGCGAATGTCGCCGGGCTATCAACATTACTCGGCGCCGTATTATCACCCTGCGGTATTACCTCTGTTCCCTTCGGTTTATCTGCCATGTCTGACCTCCAATTTGTAAACAATTCTGATATTACAATTGCTTAATATTTTATCAAGTGATTGCCGCTCACAAAATATTAGGCTTTTCCATTACGGCATTATTTACTTCCTGAAGCAATGCCGGATTAATGCCGCCGCCGCCATCCATCCCTGACATCTTTTGCCTTAACATATTAATAATTGTCTGCGCTCCTTCGCGTTCCAGTTCTTTTTCGACATCGTCATACGTCGCTTCCATATCAAGTATCTTGTATAGATGTTTGCGCGATATATCTCCCAAACGTCTTAACTGAAATGCCATTGCCCGTTCCGGCTCGCGTTGTGATTTAAGCATTGTGCCGGGAAGGATAGTCCACTTAAACGATCTCCAATGCTCTGATGGGTTAAGAGGATCGGGATAAAGGCTCTGCGGGTCCCATGTCCAATCCGTCCATGTAAGGCCATCCATGCCGACTGACATCAGCGTCCTTCTTGTACGATAATATTGAAATGCGTTTGCTATCCACTGCTCGCCGATTTCGCGAAAGAACGCCTCAATATATCTAACTTTAAGTCTTACTAATGTCTGCTGACTTTGCCCTAACGCTTCCAATGTATCCGCGCCCGGAAGCAGTCCTTTTCCAGCAATTGCACCCATGTCTATAAACCCTGTCTGGTCGGATAATTCCGCCTTCGCCCAGTTAAGAGCCTGGAATACATACGGTGGTAATTGCGGTACAGGCGCATACTGTAATGGATTAATCCCTGCCGCTGGATTATAGTACGCCTTTAAACCCGGCATGTTTGGATCCATGCTTCTTTTCTGTGAATCGCTAAAGGCATTTGTCGGTGATTGCGCCGGCGGATTTACCGCTCGTTTGATTATATCCAGAATGCCCGCCATAAGATTGTTCATCGTATCCTGCAAAGGTATCTGGTTACGCAGTTCGCTTACCCCGTACCATGTCCAGGGAAGCTGATTAATGCGCAGCGCGGCGAAGGGGAACCGACCATGCCAATGCGGGTTAGGTCCGTCGTACAATACTACGTCACCGCCCATGATGATTAGCCGCCCTCTTGGATATAACCGCTGTCCGGGCTGAACCATATACCCCGTACCCTTGGCCATATTACCTACGTAAACATCTGCATTTGATGTGTTTACCTGATAGTCTTTAAGCCAGAACTCGCGGTATTTGCCCATAGGTATAGCAGAAGACGGCTTTGGCTTATTCCTGAATCCGCTAAGAAAGCTCTCAAATGGATTCTGTTTATCTGTTGGAATGTTGGACATGGTTCCCGGCGTGACAAGGTTTGCCGCCGACTTCACGGAACTATATTCGGCATCCGATTGAACCAGATCGCCATATAGGGGATATCTTTGACGGAACCATGTAAGCGGCATTACCTTCTCATATATTAATCCCTGCGCCGCCTGAATATCATAGCTTGGCTTTATCATTATTACTTCTGTAGGTCCGCACGCTGTCATGCCTATGTCGCCCTCGCCGCCATCCAGTTCCGGTTCCCAAATTTGCCGGGCATATCCGACGCCGCAGACTGCGGAATACATGCAAATCATCGCCGTCGTCATATCGCAGTCGCGCTGGATTACCCATGCGGAATTGCGTTTGTTGAGCGTTTCCGCCGTTTTTTCGTGCTGAGTGTTTTCGGCGCGCACTTCAAACGTCTGCCTTGTATCCGTAAGATAGCTAACGAGTTGTACCATGTTTATCCACAGGCGATTGTCTACCGGGGACGCTCGATATTTCGGTCTGCGCCCCGCCCATTGGTGTCCCATGAGGTATCGAATATACTTCTCGTAATTCTGATACTCTTCGCTGGCTTCCATTTCTGAATGCGCTTCATCGTACATGGCGTTACACCATGTGCGTACTATTGATTGATGGTCTCCTACTTTGAGATTGAATTTACTTCCTGCGTAATCTGCTGAATGCCATGATGGAAGTGCCGCCATAATCATATCCTCGCTTCCGGAAACGCTTCTTTTGCCCGCTGCTCAAATGTCGGCTGAGACGGGAGCGTATAATCTTTGTCTAATGGAACCACGCCCTGATCGTGACATATCCGCGTATGCTCGGCTTCGGACGAGATTGTTACCGGTTTGCCATCCCGCATTATGTTTCTTGTCGTGAATGGCTCAAATGTTCGTGGACGGTACGGCGAATACTCGCGCACCCCTATCGCGCTGCATATTGGGCATCGCACGGTTTGGTCCGTGATACACGGTGTATACCACTCGTATTTCTTATTGCATGATGTACATGTCGCTTCATATATAGGCATTAGCTGTACCATCCCGCTTCTATTCCGCTCGCCGTTACTATGCTTATGTAACGTTCCAGCGTCATGTTATTCGCGGCGGCTTTCGCCGTCATTGCCGTAACATATCTTTCGGGGATATCCACTGTAACGGGTACAACTAATTGCCCCACGCTATCCGTGCGTACCGTTCTGCCGCCTGCGTGTATTACTTTGGCTTCCGTCGCCTTTGCTTCAAGTTCTTTGTTTTGCTTTGCTAGGTCTTTGACCCTGTTAAGCAGGTCGTTTTCCGTCTCATACGATCCTATAACTCTTGCAATAGCTTCTGCCGTTTCTTCCGCTATAACAAACTCTACTTTTTTCTTTTTCATATCCTATAACTCCTCAAAAGCAGGAACATAATCACTTGCCTGACTATCAGATTCTTCTACGTCGTATGCTTGGTAGTCCTTTACTTCTAATTGTCCGTTATTATCCTGCATGTTTAACATCTCTGGGTTCATGTCGCTTGCGACATAAGCCGTTATACACAACGCCATTACTAAATCATCATGTCCATCATGGGACTGCGGGCCGTATTGCCCTGTCACATTATCTTTTTGCACAAACTCAAGCATCTCATTGATCGTTTTATCGTCTTTTATTACGACATCCCACTTCAACAATAGCTCGCGAAGCCGTCCTATCATTGCGTTTTTATTTCTATACGTTGTCATCCATCCGAGATATTGAGCCATGCCTCTGCCGGTTACGGTATTGGTCATTCTATATACATTCGGGTAGTTGAACGTATTTACCAAATCGACCACAATTGAGTTTATCTGATTAACCTCCGGGGCTATTAATGCCGCGTTGTACATATACCCTAATGCCGCCAGGCATCGTGAAAACTCATGGGGTGGAATGCGTCCATGCAATACCGCGCATTGCCTCAATGGTTCATTCGGATTATTAGGAACAGCGATTACGTGCGCTGCGCTCAGGTCTCCGCTTTCCAATCCTAACGATGTATCAGCTCCTATTACGTATCTACCCCCGGCTTTTGCAAACTCCCATACGCTTAAATCACCTTCCGGGTCTGGGATTAATTTGTACTGCGCTTCCTCCAGAGTGATAATGCCTCGCCACCTGGGTTTGCGGACAAAGTGTGTCAACTGGTCAAGCAGCTTTGTCTTTGGAAAGATCGTATCTCCCGACGCAACCCATGCTTCGTTCTGGTCAGAAGGGAACTCTTGCGGGAACCGCGCTTCGTCGCCCGCCGCTATAAACTCCTGCCGCTTATCCCTATACCATTGGAACTGCTCATCTTCTATCTCGTAGCCTATTGTTTCCTTTATCTTTGCTTTTAAGGCGTTCTCATTGGCTGTCAGCGCGAATCCTGGTTTGGGCGTTGTCCGGTATGACGGCTCTTTGAACCACTCGATAAAGATTGGCTCCCATGCGAACTGTCCCGCAATGGCCTGTTTCCATAACCCATGATACAGCGTTCCCCTGCCTTGTGCCGTTCCTTCCAGTATTCCGAGGCTCCGCGGCAATCCAATAAGGCTTCCGAAGACTCCCTCTGTAATTGGTTTCGGATGCCGATACCGCCCGATCTCTGCCAGGTGCGCCGCAAAGAGTGACTTTGAATATGCCGCCCCCGATGGTTTATTGGCCGCCTCGAACATTATCCGGCTATCAAGCCCCTTCGTATCTTCGCCTTTATTTCGGTCGAACCCTAACAGTTCTGATTCGCGGTCGTATCTCTTGCCCGGACGCATCCACCACGGCAGGAAATGGTATGCCATCCTAGCCATATTATAATTTGCGCTTACCTTGTCATACTCATCCGACATTGACAGCACGTGCCGGTTCGGACTCAGAAATGTCATCCAGCACAGAATAGCTACGCTCAGTGTTGTTATACCCTGCTGCCTGGATTTAAGTATCATGATCCGTATAGGCCGGTTCTCGTTATACTGCTTCCAGAATACTTCTATAAAGACTGACTGTGATTCCCATAGAGGATATATTGTTGCTATGGATGTATCTTTACGCCTTATGAAATGATAGTTCTGGAGGTAATACTCCAGCGAGTTACGACACTTCACCGTTTCCTGGATAACAAACCCCATCTCGTTTTGCCCGAGACTGTCCCATGCTTTCCGCTCATCGAAATCACAATCAATGAGCTTCTGCTCAAGATGATTGATTGCGTCATTAAGCGTCTTGTCCGCACGAGGGTACGTTGCCATTCTTAATACTTCCTGCCCAATATGCTTTCGAGCCCCGTCTGATTAAAACTTCCGATATCATGCGATACCGCATCCTCGACGTTTGCCGCGTATGTATCGTCATACCCATAGACGGTCGATTCAGGATAGCTTTCTTTCTTCTTTGCCGTTGGTTTCAATAGTTCGGGTTCATTGAATTTAATTGCTCCCATGAACCTTACCGCCATGCCTGTGATGTATACCAACCCGACTACCGCGATTGTCGCCACAAGCCCTATTACAATTACACTTACGATTTCACTCATTGCTTACCTCGCCCCTTATGCGGCTTTTGTTTTTGCGAATAGAAGTCTAAATGTTTCCCGTCCCTTTGGAGTTACAAGCGTTTGCGTTCCGCGCCATGTATTGTTCGGGCTGACGCATTCCTTAACCTCGAATAATTCGTTGTTTTTGTCGGCGTATGGCTCCAGGCTTCCTGACTTGTTTCGGTATACGAATTTTTTATTGAGCAGGAACTTGATAAAATCCGTTTCGCGTACCTTTAATTCTTTCGCTGTGGTACGGAAACTTGTCAGAAGATTGCGGCTTACCAATTCATCAAAATATTCTGCTTTCGGAAGCAGCGCCTGGTTGGCGGCGCGGAGGTCGGATATCTCTGCATCGTATATTTCCTGCATCTGTTTCTGAAGGTTTTCTAGCTGTAAGACTCTGGATAGGCTGGTATTAACACCTTGCATGGACGACAACAAGGTATTACTGTGGTTTGCCTTAGCACCGTCTTTCATGGCTTCGATGATGACCGTCGCCTGTTTTTCGGTTAGCAGTGTTTGCTTGCCGTTCTCTGTCCACCCAGCGCGCTGCGCGTATGCCGCAACAGTCCGATATGCCGCTTTGGTAATATCAGAGATTTCTTGTAATGTAACTCTCTTGTCATCATCGTTGTGTCTTTTATGTACGCTCTTGATTAATTCACTCATTTGTTTTCTCCATTAACGCTTTCATGGCTATACACCTATTACACCATTGCTTCGGATACTCCGGCTTTCTGACTGCGCACGGTTCGTTATCGTTAGCCGAGCATGGTCTCGACGCTATCAGTTCCAGCGCCTTGACTGTCTCCGATTTCTCTACCGGCTTCGGGATTTCCTTCTCCGCCTTTGGCTTGCGCCACATTTTGAATATCATTGCCATTCCTTCCGTCATACAATTGGTGATAGTACGTTGCGATTTGTCCGGCCATTGCCGCTATAAGGTCGGTCTTGTTGCTTTCCAGCCATTTTTCGACTACTACCGCAACCGCCGCCCCTAATCGCATTAGGCCATCAGGCGCTTGTGCCGATACTGCCTGTACCGCCCCTTCGGCCACTGCGCCTTTTATCACATCAGTATTTTCCGTAAGCCATACCTTGATTGCGTTCTCAATATTTACTTCGTACCCCATGCCTTTATCTCCTTGAATACCGATACCTGGTATATACATTCCGTCTGAAATAGCTTCCTATTGACGGCGCGTTAAGCATTTCCCTGAATACGTTCTCCGGCGTGGAATATACGTATTCCGCCCCGTTTGGAAACCGGACGTACATATTTCCTTCCGCGCCTATATACCGCATTGCCGCTATCATGGAACTGGCTACGCTTATCCATCCGGTATCTTTCTTCTCCTGCGCTTCGCCGCCAAATGCGTCTTCCGCGAACGTTCCCGGCGAATCAAATACGCTATTGTCTATCCCGCCTAGTAAGTCATATTCTTCCTGCATCAGTATATGTCTCCCACGCTGTCGTTTCCTGCCGGCGGCTTCTGCTCCCGCTGAGCTACGTACAAGTAATAGTCCGGGCTTGTGTTCTTGTTTTTATTATTATTCGGAAGCACAAGGAACTTTATCGCTCCTTCGCCGCCTGATAAAAACGTCGCTCCGTCTTTGCCCTGCTTTTTCCATAACGCACCCATCTTTACCAACGCGCTTTCGTTCATTTATCTCTCCTTAATAAAACCCAATCGATTGATAGCAGGTCGCATGTATCCGGCGTCCATGCTATATGTTCACTATCCTTATGGTAGAGCAGGCATGACGTGACCGGTTTCCCGTCTATCGTGCCTTTATGCCCTGCTACTATATATTCGTTTTCCGGCCAGCACGCCCGCCGTACTGTATATCTCATTTTGAGGTATGCAAGCGCCCCCTCGAACGGCATTGAATACTTCGTATGTATCCATATTGGGTCGGGTGGGTGTATCCATTCTTTGCTTCCTTCAAACCAGATTCGTCCGCTTTCGATATCAACCGGGCATACTACTATTCCTTTATCCATGAGCTATGCACCCCCGGCAATTACATGTCCCCGGCTTCCCGACGCCCTGCGATCTCAGATAATCAATCATCATCTTGTATGTTTCCTCTTTCATGATCCGCTGTACATAATAGGAATCCCATAACATCAGATCGCATACATGCTTACTGCCGATTAATTCCTTCGGGCTTGGTATTTTTATTACTTCTGTCGGATGATTAAGTACGCCTGTCGTCCCGAAGGACGTAACATATAGCCGCTTATCATTTACCGGTATGTATCTGAAATGCCCCGGCCTTTTTGGGGCAGGCTCTTCTTTTACTTCCATACCTACCCATGCGCTGAATTTCGCAATCGTTCCCGGTATGTATATCTTGGCATACTTTATCAGCCAATTGTGAAACACGTCTGCATCTCTTCCCTTACTTAACCCAAATGAATGTTCTTTCATACAAGCTCCACAGTTATATCTATGCCTTGCAGGTCTGGATCGCCTACCCATTGTTTTGTCGCTTCTACCCCTAAACACCACTTCTTATCAACGCCCAGCACGTACATAACCTCTTCCACTGTAACCGTTACAGCGTCCATGAGATACATCGCAGTTACCGGGTGCTTTGGTGCCGATGCTTTTACTCCTTCTCGGCACATGTGCCCCCACGGGCGCAGCACATAAAACTTCAACTTAATCGTATATCCTTTGTCGCTTCCGCTTATTTCCCCTGAATATGGCGCGCACACTTTTTTAAGCGCAATCTGCCAGCCTACGTATCGTTTTACGTTCTTGATTAATGGCGGCCTATGTCCTCTTACGCTAACTTGCATCTTTGCCATACTCATCGTATATCATCTTTTGGTATTCGTTGCGTATAAGCCTGAGATATTCAACAGGTTCGATTATTTCTTCACGCCCTTCACGAACTTTTTTTCGCGCCTCTACCATGATATTTGCGCTCTGCTTACTTGCCGCTATTTCCGCCTGTTTTATCTTCCCATGTGACGCCCATATCCATCGTGTCCATCCGGTTCTTGTAGACGTTATCCAACTTAACGATCCTATGCCGCGGAGCGTTAGCTGTGAACTTACACGGGTATCTATTCCCGCCGCCATAGAAAGCATCCATACGCGGATAGCGGCAAACACGCATCGTATAGCGCGACGCGCTTCTTTTGCTTCCCATCCCATCTCGCGCATGATTCCTACGAGAGATTCTTCGCCGCCTTTGCGCCGTGTTCTAAGTCTTGCTATTCCCATCTTCCATGCTCTTTATTACTTTCTCTACTGCCGCTTTTGGATCGCTACTAACACACGTTGCTTTACCGCTTACATGTATTAACAAAGTGAATCCCAACCACTCAAACTCTAGCGTATCTGACACCCATTCCAGATCACATGTTTTATCCGGATATTTAACATCCATTGCCGGGTCTGATGTTGGCGTTTCTCTGTACCTTTGCCTGAATCCTAAATACGGTAAATACGTTCCCCACATATACTTTTCCCCCTTTCATGTTATCCCTTGCTAATATTTTGTCAACGCATTAACCATGATCCATTAATGCGATTCCGCCGCCCCCGACGGATGGATATTCATTATCGCTTAATACTTCGTACCAGCGCGGATAACCCTTATCTATCCATCGTTCTCCCGCGCTCGTTGCCCGTTTTGCAGACTTATATCGTGATGCTTTTGTGCGGTCAATATTCATTCTGCCGCTTGCGTCCAGCCATGCCGCATTATCTTTATCTACAATCCACACGTTGTAATATTTTACTGGCTTGTTCACTTGACTTATCTCTCCATTAATGTACAATAGTCACGTGAGCTTACAATTCTCCGTTGGCTTGCAAATCCTTTCATTAGGGGTCGTTGGCTCTCCTATAGATTGTCATGGCTGGCGACCCCATCTTCCTTTTCTTTGTCGTATTTTTCCAGGTCTTCAATGGCTTTTCCCAGTCTTTGATACGCACCCGTTAATACTGTTCTAAGGTCAATATCTAATGGGGTCGTAAGAAGATATTTAACCCGCTCATAGGCCTTATATGTTTCATCCCGCGCTTCCATACGTTCCGCTTTTATTTTTTCATCTTCTTGGCTTGCTTGTTCCTTTTTGTCTGGCTTTGCGTGGAATCTCGCCGGGCGTATTTTGGGTTTAACTAATAGGTTTATGAAAGGCGCTATTTGCAGATGTGCGGCGTCTCTCATCCAATTATTCCAGTCTGCTACCGTCCCGCCTATCTCTGCTACGATATCTTTTACACTATATCCGCGCTGCCAACACGCATTAAACAAATCACGCGGCTTTATACGTTCCGCCGATGTCGTTTCTTCTGTTGCCAATACGAGCTTCTTTGCTGTCTTTACTCGCGTTAAGCGTGGACCTCGAATCTTGTATCGCATACGGCTCTTATTCACGCTCCGTGACCTTGCCGTCTTCTATGGTCATGGTATATCCGTAGTCCCAGTCGTAATTGTTTTTCTTGTCGTTTTTTACAGATATTTTATATCCTTCCATAACAAGAAGCGGGACAAGCGCTTCTACTCTCGCATGGTTTTTTATCTTCAGTTCACAGATTTTCATTTTGCTTTCCCTTTGGATACGTTTTGATATATCTCAGGATTGTCTTCCAATACTTGATATATCCCCTTTGCTATGGTGTCTACAATAGCCTCTTCGCCACTTTTCGTGACATTCATATTGGTATGTTTAATTATGCCATGTATTACTTCATGCCATAGAGTACAACACAACGCTTGGTATTCTTGGTTGCATGGGTTTAGTTCTATTGTTGATTTGCCATAATTAATACATCCATGAAGGATATCATGACCATCATTGAGAGTTTTTGTCTCTATGATTTTATAGTCTATGCCGCCAATGCGTATTGTTTTAGGTATCTTCATTTTGCTTTCCTTCCTATTGCTATCCCGCTGTAAAACATCAGGATGCTCATAACGGACGTACACAAAGCATTATATATACTCATATCCCATGTAATACGGGCAAGCATACCTCCTGCGATTATTGCGGTTGCGAATAATGTTATTGCATCGCGCCTATTCATTTACTTTTCCCATTTTTCATCTGACCCCAATACGCATCTAATGTTTTCTACCGGAACGTTTTTATCTATCCACCACGCTTTGCCCCATTCGTTATGATGATCTGGCAGTAGATAGCCGGGCTCTCCGGATACTTCGTAGATTACTTTACGCCCGACCTTAATTGCCCATGCCATCGCTGCCGTAAACGTATCGAAGCCGCGTACCGGTTTGCATATATGCCCGGTATGCCTATATAGTTTTGCCTTCTTTGGTGTTGTAACGTGATATATAAGCATCGCGCTCTTATTTCATCCTCTTGGGTTTTATTGCCTCAGCTTTATTTGCCTGTTCCGATGTATTAATCATTCTCGCTGTTTTCATCCATGCGTCAAGGTCTGTACGATAATAAAATATCCGTGATGATACTTTTACGTACACTGGCCCACCGCCACGTGTTCGCTTTGTATTTAATGTCCGATAACTCAGCCCGCAATACTTCGCGGCATTTCTTACATCCAGTCTTCCATCAGGGCAAACATCTACTTTGATTATATTTACTTCTGCCATGTTGCTCTTCTCCGCTGTAACCGTTACGGTCATTCACCGCCCGGCAGGGGAAAATAAACAAACCCTGCCGGGGCGCTTTCCGCGCGTCTATTTGTCGTCCGGCAACGCACCGGACACGCGCGGAATCTTTATTTCACTTCAAGGAAGGGCAATGGCCCTGAGCCGCCGTTATAAGTCGGCAGTTTTCCATCCCATCTTTCGATTGCTTTAAGGCTTACGTATTCCTTGCCGCCCTGCGCTCGTATGGCTTCGGCTTGAATGCGGATCGCCTCTGCCTCTCCGCGAGCCTGCGCTATTCTTTGTTCGGCCTCGACTTTGGTACGCTCAAGATTATTGCGCGCCGTGAGAGCTTTTTGCTCCGCGACTTGCTTTTCTTCTATGCTGTCGTTAAACGCTTTCGAGAAATCAAAGTTTGTGATCTGTACTCCTCCCGGCGCAACTATGATGTAGTATTCAAGGAGTTGTTGCGTGAGCGATTGTGCGATTTCCGACCTTACAATCTCACGTTTTGTAATCAGTTCTTCGGCGGTATACTTCGCAACTACCGCTTTTACAATCTCTTGAATACGAGTTGCTATGACCCGATGTTCAACGTCAAGTCCTATCGTTGAATACAGCTCCTTGAGGTTTTTTGGATCAAGCGAGTAGTTCAATGCTACGTTAGTGCTTACGGCCTGTAGGTCTTTCGATGCTGCGTCTGCGGGTGATTCTACCTTTTGAATCCGGATGTCAACTTTCTCCACGCTCTGCATCCACGGGGTTTTCCAGCGCAATCCTTCTCCGGAAACGCTCGTTACTTCGCCCCATGTAAACACGATTGCTCGTTGCCCACTCTGAACCGTGTAGAATGAACTACAGCCTGTCATTAAGCCGAATAGGCCGATGAATCCTATGACACACCACATTACCACCTTTTTTGCAAACTCCCTCGATTCTTCGCGCTCTCTTCTACGGTCTTCTTCATATCCCATTGCGTTTGTTCCTTTCTAAATCATTTTTCATGTCTGTTAATTTTTCGTGATACTTCATTAATCCACGTGCTATTTGAAATACGCTTACCAGTAATATTCCTATAAATAGCCCTAATAATAAGAATCTCATTTCGTTCCCCCTAAACGCTTTCCTTGCTTCTATTGATATTGCCGGGCCAGATGTAAACTGTTACTCATTTTTGTTCATCAAATCCGTTTGTTGCTCATTTTCGGCGGTTTCGTGAGCGGCAAAGCGGGATTCGTCGAATATAAATTGCGAGTTTTTATCTTTACAGCATCTATCAAATTCCGCACGACAGTTACCTTCTCCAAAATATACACACGCGCGACATGGCGCACTAATCTCTTTCATTCCCCGTTCCATTGCTTTCGCCCTGGCTTTATATTTGTCGCGCTCGGCTACTAATGCTTTTACGTGTCCAATAGCAATTCCGTTTTTAGGCGCTCCAATTGCTTTTACAAGGTCGTTCCAGTCCGACAGGACGTGCTTTAGTTCTTCTTCAAGCATCTGGATACGCTCGGATAAACTGTCAAAAGTGGTTAGCATTGCGCCTCCTTTTGAATCCCGCGCCATTGCCAGTTCGGGTGATCGTTACGGGAGCAATCTTTCCCAGGGCAATCGCCCCATTGCCAGTTACCATCAGCATCCCACGGGGGTAAACGCCGTAAGTGACCGTGCTTGCAT